>Ga0209382_10006216_pt1 | contig 15390 bp, 16 predicted proteins | sample SoiMetdeltSBSDD5_FD_187599 | JGI IMG/M metagenome (GOLD analysis project Ga0209382, IMG submission 187599) | Bulk soil microbial communities from a Populus tree surrounding site in Tennessee, USA - Soil MetaG P. deltoides SBSDD5 (SPAdes) (version 2) | ecosystem: Environmental > Terrestrial >... | reverse complement strand
CCGCGGGCGATCTGCTCGGCGCGGACGAGCCTGCCCACCGCGCATTGAAACTGGACCCGCTCTCCGATGCTGCTACGCGCACGGTCATGCGACGTCTCGCGCTCGCCGGTAACCGCGCCGCGGCACTCGAGGTGTACGCCGAGCGCGCGCGCGCGGGACCCGTAGACCGCGATACCGACACACTCGCCACGCGACTCCGCCACGGCCGCGACTGGAAGCTGCCGCGTCACGCGCTCGCCGCGGACCCAGGTACCGCCTGGCGCCGCGCCCCGCTCATCGGGCGCGAACGGCAGCTGGCGGGGATCCTGGCGCAATGGCGCGATGTGCACCGGAATCGGCTGAGCGTCGTGCTGGTCGAAGCGCCGGCGGGCGTGGGGAAGACTCGTCTGACCGAGGAAGTGCGCGCGCGGGTCGCGCTCGACGGTGGGGTGTGTGTCGCCATGCGCGCGGTTCCGGCCGACGCCGCGCACCCGTCCAGTGGAATCGTCAGCCTGGCGCGGGGCGGATTGCTCGACGCGCCGGGCGTTGCCGCGGCGAGTCCCCGCGCACTGGCGGCGCTCGCCCGCGAAGCGGGGGATTGGGCCGAGCGCTTCCCCGCGGCCCTCAAAGAAGGTACGACGATGGAACTGGGTCCGGCGATCGTGGAGATCCTGCGGGTGGCGAGCGTCGAGCAACCGCTGCTACTCGTATTCGACGATGCACAATGGATCGACGCGGCGTCGTTCGACGTGATCGAAACCTTGCTGCGCGATCTCGCCGGACAACAGATCCTCGTCCTGCTCGCGGCCACGCCTGAACCCGCGCCCCCCAAGTTGGCGGAGGTGCGCACTCGTCTCGGACGCGACGTGTCCGGTATCACCGTATCGCTCGCGTCGTTTACGGAGGATGACTTGCGCGGCCTGGTCCGGTGGGCATTCCCGGCGTATGCCCCTGACGAAGTCGACCGGCTCGCCCGCCGCATCGCGGCGGACGCCGCGGGGGTTCCTCTGCTCGCGGTCGAGATTTGCACCGCCGTCGCCCAGGGCCTCAATCTCGAGAGCACCAACGGGGCGTGGCCCCGCCCGTTGCACACGCTCGATCAGACGATGCCTGGCGACCTACCCGATACGATCGTCGCCGCGATTCGCGTCGGATTCCGCGTCCTGAGTCCGGCGGCCCAGGCCGCCCTCACCACGGCGGCCGTGCTGGGCGAGCGTGTCAGCGCCCAGGCGATCGGCCGGGCCACTGACCTCTCGGCCGACGTTCTTGCCGCGGCCCTCGACGAGCTCGAGTGGCGCCGGTGGTTGGTGGCGGAGCCTCGCGGGTACTCCTTCGTCGCCCGCATCGTGCGGGACGTGGTGGGCCGAGACATGGTCACCGCGGGGCAGCGGCAGCGCATTCTCGGCCTCACCCCCTGAAGCGGCTAGCGCAGCCTCGCCGTTACACCAACGTGGTCCGACGGCCAGAGCGCGTGAGCCGGTCCCGGAATTCGGTCTGCCGGCACGTCCCCGAAGCGGTCGATCTGGCCCTTCACCGTGCCGGGTCCAGTGTTTGAACGCGCGAAGACGTAGTCGATCCGCTGCGTGAAGTCGGCCACCTGATCGGACAGATTCGACGGGTGGCAGCAGGTGAATCCGATGACGCCAGGGCGCAGCGCGGCCCACACGTCGGTGAAGCCGGCGCCGGTCATCACGTCGTACATCGACGACCCGGGCACGTCGTTGAAATCGCCCATCATGACGACGCGCGCATCGCCGCCAACGGAGCCGACCACTTCACCGATCTGCAACGCGCGCAGGCCGTCCAGCTGTGCCCCCGCGAGGTCTGCCTCCGCGTGCAGGCTCACGAACGTGTACGGCTCGCCGTCGATCGTGACGCGCGCGAACACCCAACCGCGTTTCAGCTCGACGCCGGGCGCGACGACGCCGACGTTGGCCGCGAAGTTCTGCCCCCCTGCCGAGGTGATCGTCACCCGGTCGGCATCCACGAGCATCGCGTCGTGGTCCACGAGACTGATCCCGGGCAGCGGCACCGCGGTGATGTTCTGCACCTGCGCCGCCAGGGCGTAGTTGAGACCCCGCTCCGCGAGTTTCGCTTGCAGAATGGCCAGGAAATCGAGATGCACGACGACCGGCAGCCCGAGGCCCGTGAGGTCGATGTCGATCACCGAAACCTCCTGCAAGCCCACGACGTGCGGGCGCGCGCGCGCGATCGCATCCGCGACGGCATCGGCGCGGGCGGGAAAGTCGGTCTCGCCGAGCGTGTTGATCGCGAAAAGCAGCGCGGGCACGTCATCATTCGCGTCTGGGGACGCGAGCGCGCCGATCACGGCGTCCACGTCGGCGCCGACGTAGAGATTCTGGGTCATCACGGTGATCTCGGACGCGTCGGCGCTCACGCGCTGTTCGCTGAGCCAGTTCCACGAGCCTGGCCGGATCGCAAACGGGTCCTTGCATGCGGCGGTCAGCGCAACGACGGCGGCGATGGGATATAGAAGCTTATGCATGACGGACTCCGGGTTTAGGTGCGGCCGGTGAATCGGACGTACCAAGGTCCCCGGAGCCCGTCAAGCCTGCGTCAAGCGACCTACGACCGCCGCGCCAGTGCGCCCGCGCGGGCGCGCAACGCCTTGTCTATATCGCCCATCGAAACGTCCGTAGGGATCGTCCAACGCCCGTCCTGACGCGTGGGCACGCGGACCGAGGCAATCTCGCCGTCGGCACCCAGCTCGACGACCGCGCTGGCACCGTCCTCGGGCCCGCGGCTCATCTTGATGACGAGGGTCCAGACGCCCTCGGTCGGCCACATGCGGCGCAGACCATACACTCCGGGGCGTGACGTGTCGGTGAACGCGAGCTTGATGGTGCGACGCTCGCCGTTCACGATCCCCTCCGCCGTTCCTTCAACGGGATAGACGATGGGCGTGGCGTGATGGAACACGTGGACCAACAGGAATGCGCCGCGCATGGATGGATCGTGCTGGTTGACCGGGTACTCGATCGAGATCCAGGGCGGACCACTGAGACCGAGGAGTGCTGCGAGGGCGAGTGCGTGAATCGAAGCAGACATGAGTGACTCCAGTTACGGGTTCACTCAGTAGGACTCCGCCCGGCGGGCGTCAGTTTGAATTTGCCTTTCAGCCACACGGCGTGTGGCAGATACTTCCAGTAGGTGTCGAGGGCGCTCGCATCGAGACGGAGCACCCCGTCGCGGTCGACGCCGTCCGGGAGCGGCACCAACGCGATGAGACGATCATAGACCGTGACCCGCTCGGCCCCCGTGGTGCGCGCGAGCAAGTGCCACAGCGAGATCGCGTCGTCGGGGCGTGCCAGGGCGAGGAGGCGACGCAGCGCGGTCTGGTCCCCCTCGAACTCGAGCGCGGCCAGGGTGCGCCGGAACTCGTCCGACGCGTCTTTGACCACGGGTACGCCGGGGCCGAAGCCGGGGCGGATCTCGGTCCGGAAGGTGAGCGGCACGACCGCGCGCCGCCCGGCCCACTCGAACTCGACCGCTCCCGCCGTCACCTCGAGGAATCCGTTGCCTAGGGCGTCCACCTTCAGCGTGTAGGCGCATCCCAGATCGATGGCGATACCAGCCGGCGTTTCGACAAAGAACAGCCGCGGCGGCGCCGTCACCTGCGCGTAGATCTCACCCACATCGAGCGCCAGACGATGGTCGGTACGCGTGGCGCCGAGCAGACGCACGCGCGACCCGGGCTTCACCTCGACCTGGCCGATGGCCCCGACCTGAATGACGGCGCGCGAGGAAGCGTCGGTCTCGACCGACTCTCCCACGCGCAAGCTTCCCGGCCCCGCACCCGCGAGCCAGGTGACGCTCCATGCGTCGCTCTTGGTGGTCACAACCACCAGCGCCAGTACCGCCGCCGCGGCGAGCGCGACCCAATACCACCGCCGCGAGCGACCGAGCCGGGCCTCGATCCCCGGCCACAGATCGCGCGGCGGCTCGATGCTTTTCGGGAGGCGGCCCGCAGCCTCCAGCAGCTCACGCTCGTTCATCGGTCCAGCTTCTCCCGCAACAAGTGGCGCGCGCGAAACAGCTGCGCCTTGGACGTCCCCTCGGCGATGCCGGTGAGCTCGGCGATCTCGGCGTGGCTGTACCCTTCGATGTCGTACAGCACGAAGACCTCCCGCGCTCCCTCGGGCAAGGTCGCGATCGCCCGCTCGAGATCGATGTTCAGACCCGCGCTTCCCTCTCCCCCCGAACCCCGCTCCAACGTCTCGGGATCCGCCACCGGTGTGACGCGTTTCTCACGTCGCGACCGGGTGCGCTGTTCGTTCATCACCACGTTGACGGCCAGCCGGTGCAGCCACGAGCTGAAGGCGCTCTCGCCACGAAACGAACGCAGCTTATCCCAGGCGCGCACGAACACGTCCTGCGTGCGCTCCTCGGCGGCACCCGCGTCGCCGGTCAGGCGCAGGCACAGGGCGTACACGCGTCCCGCAAGCTGGTGGTAGAGATCCCGGAATGCCGCCTGGTCGCCAGCCTGCGCTCGGCGGACGAGCTCGTCCGTCACGTGGTTAGGATGCCGCCGGCAACCGAAGGGTTTGGACGCGCGCGAGGGTCACGGCAGGCGGATCCGCGTCATCTCGCGAATCCGGGCCTCGAGATCCCTTTGTGCCTGATCGAGCTTGCCGCGCTGCTCCGCCAGACGACCACTCACTTCGGTCTGAACGGAGGTCACGCGGGCCCGCGCCGGCGCGATCGCGGGGTCCACCTGGCGGTCCACCTCCGCGCGCAGGCGGCGCTCCGCGGCCGCAACCTCGTCTCCCACCATCGCGCGCAGCCGAGCGGCGATCGCCTCATCGAGGTTCGACCGAACCGACAGACGCGGCTGGGACAGTGTGCCGGTGACGCCGGCGTCCACCTGCAAGTCGGTGATCCGTGACAGCGTGGTCCACACCAGATCGGTGACCGTGGACCGCGGGGCCGCCGAGTCGCGCGCCCACTGCACATGCGTGGATCGCACGCCCCAACGGGCGCGAATCGTGTCGCCGCGCAGCGTGAACCCGAGCTGCGCGGTTCCCTGTCCCGGATCGAGGCGCATCGGGAGCGATGGCAGTTGGAACACGGGGAGTCGCACGCCCTGGACCGTCGCGCCGGCGGTGTCGCGCGCCGTCCGATGCACGTGGTCGAGCATCGCGCCCGCGCTCACGGCGGGCGCTGACGCTTCGAACAGCGTGGGGCGGCCGTAGAGCGCGGGGTCGCTCGTCAGTCCGGTGAGCCGGCCGGCGTAGCGCTTCGGCTCGGCCGCGGTGGGATCGAGCTGGAATGACAGCTCCGCGGTACGGAGGAGGAACCCCGGCAGCGCCCGCTCGCGGGGGAAACGCACGGTGCTCCCGGCGCGGCGGCTGCGCGTTGGGCCGTCCCCGGCCCGCGGCAGGAGGCCCGGGGGCATATGCGCCCTCGCGAGCTGGGTCCAGTAGAGGGCGCGCTGGAATTGCGCCACCGCGGTGGGCGCGAAGAGTGCGAGGCCGATCTCGGGCGCGTCGAGCGAGGGGAGCTTGAGGAGGCCGCGCGCGAAGGCGTAGTCGCGTTGCTTGGCGCTGTCCACGCCCGCCACCCCGGCCCGCAGCGACGCGAGTCCGCCGTTGACCCCCCGCTCCAGCGCCGTGACGCGGTCGCGCGCCTGCTTGAGCTGGTCGATGGCGCGGCGCGCGTCGTTCAAGGCCGCGAGGTCGGTGGCCCGCGCCGTGCGCAAGCGCGCCAGCGTCGCTTTCGCGGAATCGACCGCGACGTTGAGCCGCAGACTGTCGAGGCCCGCCTGCCAGGCGCGGCGCGATGAATCGGCCCGAGCGGTCAGCGCGTGCGCGGCCGGAATAGCGGACAGGTTGCGGGGATCGAGCGTGCCGACGTCGATCTTCCCGGTCGCGAGCTGGAGCGCCGGCACCTGGAAGCGCTGGGCCCAATCCTCGGCCTCGCCCATGACGCGCCCGGCAACGCTGGCGCTGGGATCGCCCGGGACGCGCCCGTCGGTCTCGCGCGGCGTCCCGAAGCGCAGGCCATTCGCGGCCAGCCGGTCGATGACCACCTTCTTCTCGAGCAGCGGCAGCATGTCGATATCGGCGACGAGTTCGTCGGCCTGGAAGAGATTCTTCAGGGCCTCGTGTGGGCTGGCGACGGTCAGGCCGCGCACCGTCACGTCGCCGCGCTTCAGGTCGATGTGCAGGTCCTGAATCTCGACCTTCGCGCCGACGATCGCGGTCCCGATCTCTTCGGCAGCGCGCCGGGCGATGCGATCGGCGAAGAGCAGCCACAGGACGCCGCCGAGCAGGGTGAAGAGCAGCAGCGGCCCGATGGCGCGCCAACGGAAGATGCGCACACTCATGTGTCGGGCCGGAACAGGCGGTACACGTTGTACACCTTGGACGCCGTCAGGGCGCGATACCATTTCGATTGCCGCACCCGCTCACCGATCGTGGCCCGATAGCGCCTCACGCCCCAGCGGGCCGCAAGGTACAACGGCACGAAGCACGCGAGCGAGAAGACCAGACTCCCGAGCGTCACCGAGTTGTTGAAGTTCGTGAGCGGCATGACGGGCATGTTGTACAACGACGTAAACAACGGCGTCAACGCAGGCGTGAATAACAGCGTACGCCCGATCCAGTCGAACAACGGATCGAGCAGGAACCCGACCGGCACGAACAGGGCCCAGCCGAGCATCGCCCCGGGGAATGACACGTTGAGCATGACGATGAGGGCGAAGACGACCGCGTTATGCAGACTCACGAGCGGCGTCAGCCCGAGGATCGCGCCGAGCGCGATGCCGGCCGCGAGCTGTCCCGGGGTACCCTCGGAGTGGAGCGCCTTGACCAGCGACTGCACCAGCTTGACGATGGTGAGCATCGCGCTCAGGACCCCAGCACCGCCCGCACGTTCTCGATGATCGTCTGGAGGCGGCGCTGCACGTGACGCCGTTCGAAGAAGCGGCCCCGAATCCACGCAAAGAAGCCGCGGGGGGTCGAGACCTCCCTGATGGTGACCGCGGTGGTTGAACCGGTCACGTCGAGCCGCAGGAACAGCTTGGTGCCCTTGCGTTGGCCCCGCTCGGTCCAGCCGAACGTTGCAGGCGCGGCGAAATCCACGATCTCGAACTCGCTCGAGCGCTGGCCGAATCGCGCCGTGAAGCGGGCCCCTTTCCGGAAGGGCCCGGTGCTCTCGACGGCGTCGCAGCCGGGGAGCCATTTCGGAATGCGAGCGGGATCGGTGAAGAGCGCGAACACCTGAACGACAGGTGCCCGGACGGAATCGACGTATGTGTGGCTGACAGGTCGCATGAATCCTCTCAATCGAGCGGCGGCCGCCGCAAGCGGTCCTCGGCGATCGCGACGATGTCGGCGAGCGCCGTCTTCAGTTCTTCGGTCCGTGGCCGCGACAGCCGGTTCTCGAGCACCGGAACCAGAGCGGCCTTGGGCCGCTGGTTCACAAACACCACGAACCGGAACCCGAACTTATGCTCGTACGCCTCGTTGAGGCGCGCCAGCTCCCGAAGCACGTCGGGGGAGGTGTCGTCCCCCGCCTCGTAACCCTGCTCCCGGAACGCGTGCGCCGACTTGGCCCGCACCTGCTCCGCAGGGTCGCCGATGCGCGGGTGGGCGTTGATGACGGCAATCTGCTCCGTCTCGCCCAGTTCGGCGAGGATCTGCCGGGCGCGGGCCACCATGGCGGCCCCCGAAATGAAGGGGAGTTCGGCGCGCAGGCGCTCGACGAGGGGTCCCGCCCCTTCGAAGAGGCGCGCGGGATCCGCGGCGCCGGCCTTCAACTTCCCCGATAGCTCGCGCACGAGAAGGGCGATACCAGCAGGGGCACATGATACCCTCGCGTCGCGTCGGCGATCTCCAAATCGAGCGTCACCCGACCCAGAAACGCGGTCTGACCTTTCCTCTTGAAGTAGGCCGCGACGTCGAACGTCAGGCGATAAACGCCGGCGACGAGGGGACCGTCCAGCAGATCACCGATTCGGCCGTCGCGGTCGGTCTCGCCTGTTCCCTGGGGTGAGGCGCGCTGGGTGCCCTCGAGGCGCCACACCGACACGGCGACGCCGGCGGCCGGCTCGCCGCGCGACGTGTCGAGGACGTGCGTGGTAATCGTTGGACGGTTAGTGTTGGGCATGCTCAAGATCCGAGTGGGAAACCTGGCGTTCGAAGCGCGCCTCGAAGACAAGGCCGCGCCCAAGACCGTGGCCGTCGTGCGCAAGATGCTGCCGCTCCGCACCAAGGTAATCCACTGCCGCTGGAGCGGCGAGTCGACCTGGATCCCGATGGGCGACCTGCGCCTCGGCCTCGAGTTCGAGAACCACACCAGCCACCCCGCCCCCGGGATGCTGCTCCTGTACCCGGGCGGCATCAGTGAAACCGAGATGCTCTTTCCCTACGGCTCGACGATGTTCGCGAGCAAGGTCGGCCAGCTGGCCGGCAATCACTTCGCCACGCTCACCAAGGGGCACGAGCACCTGGCGGAGCTGGGACGACGGACGTTGTGGGAGGGGGCGCAAGACATCGTAATGGAAGAGACTTGACGAGACACGATCTCGTCATCCGCGGCGGCGACCTCGTTCTTCCCACCGGCCGCGCCACCGGCGACATCGCGGTCGCGGACGGAGTGATCACGGCCATCGGCACGGACGTAGGGGACGCCGCGGAAACGATCGACGCCCGCGGCCTGGTGGTGCTGCCGGGCCTGGTCGATGCCCACGTGCATTTCAACGAGCCCGGGCGCGCCGACTGGGAAGGCTGGGAAACGGGGACGCGTGGCGCCGCGGCCGGCGGCGTCACGACGGTCCTCGAGATGCCGCTCAACGCCCACCCGCCGACGATCAGCGCCGCCAACTTCGATGCCAAGCAAGGCGTCGCCTCGCGGAAGGCGCTCGTGGACTACGGCCTCTGGGGTGGGTTGGTGAACGACAATCTCGCCGAGCTCTCAGGGCTCGCCGCGCGCGGCGTGATCGGATTCAAGGCGTTCATGAGTGAAAGCGGCGTGGACGACTTTCGCCGCGTGCCAGACGGCGTGCTCGCCGCGGGTCTCAAGGCCGCGGCCCGCCTCGGCGTCGTGGTCGGGGTGCATGCGGAAAGCCACGAGATGGTCGAACGCCTGACCAGCGAGATCCGCGGACGGCGCGAGGTGGATCGCCTGGCGTGGTGCCGCGCCCGCCCGCCGGCGGCGGAGCGCGAGGCGATCGACCGGCTGGTGTCGTGCGTGCGCGGCGCAGGTCCGGGCGCGCGCGCGCACGTCGTGCACGTGAGCACCGCCGAAGGTCTGGAGGAGGTCCAGGCGGCGCGCGAGTGGGGGTTGTCGATCACGGCGGAGACCTGCCCGCACTACTTGTCTTTCACCGAGGAGGACTTCGCCCGCCTGGGACCGGCGCTCAAGTGTGCGCCGCCGATCCGCGACGCCGCGTCGCGCGAGCGGCTCTGGACCGCGCTGCTCGAGGGCCGGGTGGACCTCGTCGCTTCGGATCACTCCCCCTGCCCCGCCGCCGACAAACAGAAGGGCGAGTATGACGTGTGGCAGGCGTGGGGCGGTGTCGCGGGGATTCAGACCACCCTGCCGGTCCTCCTGACCGAAGGTGTGCACGCCCGCGGACTCTCGCTCGAACGTCTCGCCGACCTCGCCGCGACCGCTCCGGCGCGCCTGTTCGGACTCTATCCGCGCAAGGGCGCGATCGCGGTCGGGGCGGACGCCGACTTCGCGCTGGTGGATGCGGCGCGCATTTGGACCTTCGGCGCCGAGCAGCTCCAGACGCGCAGCGGCATCAGCCCATATCTGGGCCGCACGTTCAAGGGCGCGGCGGTCCGGACCATCGTCCGGGGGCGAACGGTCTTTGCGGACGGCGAGGTGGTCGGCGCACCGGGTTGGGGAACGCTGATTCGGCGGAATGCTGCGCATGCGAATTGACGCTGCCCGGCTCGAGCGCCGGCTCGACGATCTCTACGCGATCGGCGCCGAGCCGGGCGGCGGCGCCTACCGTCCCCTGTACGGCGATGCATGGGCGGCAGCCTGCGATTTGGTCGCCGGGTGGATGCGGCAAACCGGCCTCGCGGTGCGACGCGACGCCGTCGGGAACATCTGGGGCCGTGTGGACGGTGGCGCCGGGCAGGCCGTCGTCACGGGCTCGCATATCGATACGGTGCGCCGCGGTGGGCGTCTGGATGGGGCGCTCGGCATCACCGCCGGCCTTGGGGCGCTGCAAGCGCTGATCGAGGCGCGCGGAAAGCCGAAACGACCCCTCGAACTGCTGGTGGTCTGCGAAGAGGAGGGCTCACGTTTCGCGACCAACTTCTGGGGGTCGCGCGCCATCATCGGGACGATCGCCCCAGGCGAAGCCGATACCGTCACGGACGGCGAGGGTGTTCCGCTGGCGCGCGCGATGCGGGAGCGCGGGTTAGACCCCGCAGAGATCCCGTCCGCCGCGCGCGATGACCTGGGCGCTTTCGTGGAGCTGCACATCGAGCAGGGGAGCATCCTGGAGACGGAGCGCGTTCCCCTCGCCGTCGTGACCACGATTGCGGGGGCGGTGCATCTCGAGATCGTGGTGACGGGTCGGCCCGACCACGCCGGCACGACGCCGATGGATCTGCGGCGCGACGCCCTCGCCGGCGCCGCCGCGATGATCCAGGCGGTCCAGTCCATCGCCGCGGCGCTGGGCCGGCCTGCTGTGGCGACCGTCGGCAAGCTGCGCGTCGAGCCCGATCAGATCAACGTCGTCCCCGGCCGCGCCACCTTCACGATTGACCTGCGGCACGCCGATCTCGGCGGCCGGCGCGCGCTGGAGGAACGCATCCGGTCGCTCTGCGGCACGATCGCTTCAGGGCGCGAGCTCGGCATCGAGGTCCGCACACTGCACGAACGGCCCCCCGTACCGATGGACGGCGCGGTGCGTCAGCTCCTGGAGCGTGCTGCCAAGGACACGGGGGTTACCCCTGTGGCGCTGGTCAGCGGCGCGGGGCACGACGCGCAGGTGCTCGCGGCGCGGTGTGCGGTGGGGATGTTGTTCGTGCCGAGCATCGGGGGGCGATCCCATTGTCCGGAAGAGGCTACCGACGCCACGCACCTGGTCCTCGGGGCCCGCGTGCTGGCGCGGGCATTGGAGTTACTGGCCTACTGAGTCAGAAGAGTTCCGCGAGCTCGGGATACTTCGCCCGCAACCGAGCCCCCTCATCGGGCACGTCCCCGAGCAGCACGAAATCCGCGAATTCGAATCCCGGCGCCACGGTACAACCGACGAGCGTGTAGGCGCCCCGGGCCCGCGCCGCCTGCCAGGATCCCGCCGGAACGACGGCGACGGGTTCTCGTCCCATCGCCACCGGCCCGAGCTGCACGCGGCGCACCTCACCCGCCTCTTCCCACACCAGCTCGAGCGGATCCCCCTCGTAGTAGTGCCACACCTCGTCCGACGCCACGCGGTGCCAGCGGCTCCGTTCGCCCTGGGCGAGGAGGAAATAGATCGTGGTCAGCGCGGCGCGGGAGCCGCCTCCCTCCTCGCGTTCCACCCGACGCGGAGACTTGAACACCTCGGCAAAGTGGCCGCCCTCGGGGTGCGGGTGCAGCACCAGGTTGCGGATCAGCTCAACGGCGCGGGGATGCATCGAGGAGTCCTTCCAGCACGTGCTGGGCCACCATCCGGCGGTAATCCGCGGTCGAGCGCACGTCGTCGATCGGCCGGATGTCTGTCGCGAGCGCCGCCACCGCCCCCGCCACGTCTCCCCCCGCGAGCGCCGCCTCGGCGCCGCGCGCGCGCAACGGCACCTCGGCGACCGATCCGACCGCGACTCGCGCCGGCTCGCGGCTCACCGCGATCACCACCTTCGAGATCGCCTGTGCCGCGCGTGTCCCGACCTTGCGGAATCGCACGCCGCGCGCGGCGGCGGGGAGTCGCACGGCGACGATGATCTCGCCCGAGCCGAGCGCTGTCTTGCGGTAGCTCCAGAAGAACTCGGCGATGGGGATCGTGCGTCGGTCTGTGACCACGACGGCGTCGGCCGCCAGCAAAACGGGGAGCGTGTCCCCCGCGGGCGAGGCGTTGCCGAGATTCCCGCCCAGCGTGCCGCGATTCTGAATCTGCGCCGCGCCGATCGTGCGCGATGCGGCGATGAGTGCGGGGCAAAGCTTCTCCACCAGCGCCGAACCGATGATCCCGGTGTACGGCTCCGCCGCCCCGATTTCCAAGACGCCGTCCCCTGCGCGGATCCCCTTGAGCTCGGCGAGCGACCAGAGGTCCACCAGCGCCCGCGGACGCACCGCCCCGGCATGCAACATGACCATCAGGTCGGTCCCGCCGCAGAGCAGGCGCGCGTCGGGGGTGCCCTCGCACAATCGGACGGCGTGCGCGACGTCGCGGGGCCGCAGGTATGTCACGTCCGGCATGCGAGGACCGCGTCGATGATCTTGGTGTAGCCGGTGCAGCGGCAGAGATTGCCCGCCAGGCCCACGCGTACGTCGTCCTCGGTCGGCTGCGGATTGTCCTGGAGCAGCGCATGGGCCGCGAGGAGCATCCCAGGCGTGCAGATCCCGCACTGTGCCGCGCCCCGCTCGATGAACGCCTGTTGAAGCGCCGTCAGCCGTCCGCCGTCAGCTAACCCCTCGACCGTTGTGACGTGGCAGCCCTCGACTTGCCCGACGGCCACAAGACAACTATCCACCACGTCACCGTCGATCAAGACGGAGCACGCGCCACACTCGCCTTCGCCGCAGCCTTCCTTCGTGCCGGTGACGTGGAGGTCCTCTCGCAATACGTCAAGCAAACGGCGTGTACCGGCGACGTCGAGCGAAACCGGACTTCCGTTTAGCGTGAAGCGCATGCCGCGAGCACTTTCTCCGGCGTCGCCGGAACCTCGTCGAGCCAGGCGCCCGTCGCGTCGTGGATCGCGGCAATGATGGCGGGCGCGGGGCCGTCCATCGGCAGCTCCCCGATCCCCTTGGCGCCGAAGGGGCCGCCTGAATAGAGATTCTCGACGAGGATCGTCCTGATCCGCGGCGCGTCGAGAGCGGTCGGGATCAGGTACGTCGCCAGGCGATCGTTCTGATAGCCGCCGTCTTTCATTTTGATCTCTTCGATCGTCGCCCACCCCACGGCCTGAAGCATGCCCCCCTCGATCTGGCCTGCGGCCATCACAGGGTGAATCGCTTTCCCGCAGTCCACGGCGGACACGAGATCGGTGACGCGGACTTCTCCCGTGACCATGTCCACCTCGACGTCGGCGATCGTGGCTGCCCAGGCGTACACCGGATACGCGTCGCCGCGATAGGTCTGGTCGTCCCAGTGGATGGTGTCGGGCTGGATGTAGGACTTGTCCACCCGCAACGGCAATTTGGGTTTGCGGCGTTTGGCCAGACGATCTCGCAGCTCCGAGGCGGCCTCGTGAATCAGCCCCCCGACGATCATCGCCGTGCGCGACGCCACGGTCGGCCCCGAGTCAGGAACGAGGGAGGTGTCCTGGGGCCCCACGGTGACCTGCTCGATCGGCACGCCGAGGGCGGCCGCGGCGATCTGCGCGAAGATCGTCTTCGTCCCCTGGCCGATCTCGGTCGAGGCGGTGAGGATCGTGAACGTGCCGTTAGGGAGGGCTTCGATGGCGACTTTGCCGCCGAGCTTTTTCTCCCCACTCCCTGTGAACCCCGAGCCGTGGAAGACGAGGGAGAGACCCCTTCCCCGCCGCACCGACGGAAGGACGGAACGACGGAAAGGGGGTGCCGCCTCGAGCGCGGCATCGAGGACCAGCTCCGAACTCACGCTCTCCGTGAGCGTCTGGCCCGTCGCGGTCGTGTCGCCGAGGCGCAGCATCCACTTCCTGCGGAGGTCGAGACTCGGCACGCCGAGGCGCTCGGCGACGTGCTCCACCATCAGTTCGGCGGCAAAGAGCGACTGCGGCGCGCCGAACCCGCGAAACGCCCCGTTGGGTGGTGTATTCGTCGCGACCGCGCGCGCCCGGATCCGCACGTTGGGACAGGAGTACGGACCGGCGGCGTGGATGGCCGCGCGCGACAAGACGACGGGCGTCAGCGTGCAGTAGGCCCCGCCGTCCAGCGTGATCTCGATGTCTTGGGCTACGAGCGTCCCGTCACGGCGCACCGCAGTGCGGTGCCGGATCACTCCCGGATGGCGCTTAGTCGTCGCCGCGAGGTCTTCGTGGCGGTCGTAGATCAGCCGCACCGGGTGCCCCGCCTTACGCGCGAGCAGCGCCGCATGAACCGCGACAATCGAGGGATACTCTTCCTTGCCACCGAAACCGCCTCCGGTCTCGGCCTGGACAACGATGGCCTGCTCGTCGGTCAACTTGAGCGCGCGCTTCAAGGCCCTATGGACATAGTAGGGGCATTGCAAGGATCCGATCACCCTGATCGCGCCCCCAGACTCCGGAATCGCGATCGCCCCCTGAGGTTCGATATACAGCTGCTCCTGGAGGCCCACCCTGAAGGTCCGCTCGACCACCTCCACATCCTTCAAACCCTTGAAGACCTCCTCAACCTCGCCTTTCCTGATCTCGATCGTGCTGTAGGTCTCGGTCGCCTGGTCCACATCGAAAACGGGCGCTGCCGCGTCGTACTCGATGTGAATCGCCCGCTCGGCCGCCGCCAAGGTGTCTCGATCGGGGGCTGCGACGAGCAGAATCGGCTCCTCCCGGTGGCGGATTTCACTCGCCGCGAGAGCGGGCTGATCGTCGCGGATCAGCTGGACGACGTTGTCTCCGGGGATGTCCTGGGCGCCAACGATCGTGACCTGCGTGAAATCGAAGGCGGGGTCGTATGTGATCGAGCGCACACGGCCCCGTGCGACCTTCGAGCGAATCGTCCTGCCATACCAGGCCCCCGGCACGACGAGGTCGTCGGTGTACTGGGCGCGGCCGGTGACCTTGTCAGACCCTTCCCGCCGCAGAACCGAGCGTCCAACTGCACCACTCGTATCAGACATGCTACAGAATGTGTCATGGCTCTACCGGCCCCGCTACAAGGCGCGCGGCACGGGGCTTGCTGTTCATGTCGGCCAGCGTAGCGGCGGTCAGGCGAGAACATAGGAAGTGGGGGGGCGGTCGCATGGGAGTTTGTGCCGTCGCAAGCTCCGCCCCGCTCCCCACTTCCACTTTACTTCAGCCAGCCCCTACGACACCCTTCGCCATGCCCTCGTCATCCATCCACGACGTCGACATCCGGGCGCCGCGCGACGCTCGTTTCGACGAGATCCTCACGCCCGAGGCGCTGGGATTCGTGGCGCGCTTGGCGCGCGCGTTCGAGGGACGGCGCCGCGAGCGTCTGCATGCCCGCGCTGCCCGCCAGGCCGAGCTGGACGGAGGCGCCCTGCCGGACTTCCTGGTCGAGACCCGGGACGTGCGCGAGGCGGCTTGGACCGTCGCGCCTGCTCCGCGCGATCTCAGCGATCGCCGCGTGGAGATCACCGGG
>Ga0209382_10006214_pt1 | contig 15391 bp, 12 predicted proteins | sample SoiMetdeltSBSDD5_FD_187599 | JGI IMG/M metagenome (GOLD analysis project Ga0209382, IMG submission 187599) | Bulk soil microbial communities from a Populus tree surrounding site in Tennessee, USA - Soil MetaG P. deltoides SBSDD5 (SPAdes) (version 2) | ecosystem: Environmental > Terrestrial >... | reverse complement strand
ACGGCAACACGGCCAACCGCGCCAGCAGCACCCCGAACCCGGCCACCGTCAACCCCAGCAGCGACGGCAGCGCCGCCGGCCCGAGCCGCCACGGTGCGGCCACCAGCCAACCGAACCCAGCCAGCGTCGCCCCGGACAGCATCGAGAACGCCGCGTTGGCCCGCAGCGCCGCCCGCAACCGGCGGGTGCTCGGCCGGGACCCAACCGCGACGACCGCATCGACGACCTCGGCCCGGTCGGCCACGGTCGGCCGGGCGACCCGACCAGCGCGGTGTTGCTTGCGCGGCGACGGTACGCCGTGCTCGATGTAGTGCTTCAGATCGGCCAACACGTACTGGCCGGTCCGGCGCGCCTGGGCGAGCAGCCACCGCCGGCCCAATCGGCCGAGCGGGCCGTGCACCTCCAGCCGGGCTTCGAACGCAACGAGCGTGCGCGTGCTATCCACCGGGGTGACCCGCCAGGTGTTGCGGGCCAAGCTGACGAACGCCGGCATGCCCTGCGTCGCCTCGTACGTCAGCGTCCGTGCGGCCTCGTCGTAGCCGATGATCTCCTCGGTGACCTGCGGCACCGCGCGGATGCCGGTGCGGCAGACCCGTGCGGCCACCGGTGCTCCCACCGGCGGGTTCGCCGTCACCGTGGAGGTCGAGGCGGGTACGGCGGTGGCCCAGTCGCCGATGCCGTCGAACCGGTGCGCGACCACCTGCCACACCTGCTCGGCCGGGGCGTCGATGACGATGTCGCTGGTCAACTGGCTCATGCCGGCAGCATCGCGCCGCGGTAGCGGCCTCGTCGATTCCCGAACAGGGAATCGGACGCCGGTGGCGGGCCTGGGATACTGCCGTTCGTGGCCAACGCATCCGCGGACAGCCCGTTCGGTGCCCGCCTGCGCCAATGGCGGGCGTTGCGCGGGGTCAGCCAGTTGGCGCTGGCGGACAAGGTCGGTTCCACCGCACGGCACCTGTCCTTCTTGGAAACCGGCCCATCCCGGCCCAGCCGGCAGATGGTGCTGCGCCTGGGCGAGGCGCTGGACGTCTCGCTGCGGGAGCGCAACCAGCTACTGCACGCCGCGGGGCTGCCCGCCGTCTACCCCGAGGCCGGCGTGGACAGCGCCGACCTGGCGCCGTTCCGCGCCGCGCTCGACAGCCTGCTGCGCGCCCACCTGCCCTACCCCGCCATGGTTCTCGACCGGCACTGGAACGTCCTGCTGGCCAACACCGCCTGCACCCGGCTGTACGGCGTCGACCTGGTCGGCACCAACCTGGTGCGCCAGTTCCTCGCCGACCCCGCCACCGCCGATACCGTCGTCAACTGGGCCGAGGTCGCCTGGGCGGGCCTGGAGCGGCTGCGCCACCAGCGCGACCGCAGTCCGTCCGACCAGCACCTGGCCGACCTCGTCGCGCTCGCTGAGCAGGCGCTCGCCGGCATACCCCGGCCCGCCCAACCGCCGCCGGACCTGGTGCTGTGCCCGTGGTTCCGCCTCGGCGACCGCATCGTCAAGACCATCGGCATGGCGGCCCGGTTCGACGCCACCGCCGAGATCACCCTCGACGAGCTGCGCATCGAGCTGATCTACCCACTCGACGAGGCCGGCGAGCAGTTCTTCCGCGACGCCGGCCGCTAACCGCGGTGCCGCGTTCACGATGTCGCTGGTGGCTGGCGGTTGGCGGGCTGTCGTTCGGCCTCGGCCTTGACCGCGGCGAGGCTGGAGCGTACGGCGGCCTCCCAGGCCCGGGCGACGAGACGACCCCACCAGGCGCCGACCGCCCAGCCATCGGTGCCGAGCTCGCCGCGGTAGTCGCCCGCAGCCTGTCCATCCCACACGACCTGACCGTACGACAGGATGGGTCGAACTCGGTGCGGGCGGGTAACCGTCGATACTCGTTGCTGAGGCCGCTGACGACCCGTTGTTGTCGTACCGGGGCCTCGCGCCGCGCCCGACACCTGAACTGGATGCCGCTCGGAAGTGGGGGCGATGCCCAACCAGGAGATCATCGCGCCTTACGGTGTGCAGTTCCACGAAGCCCCCGTTATCCAGCTCCGGTGGCACCGGATGAGCGTAGGTGCTTGACCACATACAGATCCGGCACCACGAGTCGCTGGATCTCCCTGCCGGTGGCGATGTCGAACCGGATCACGCCGTCGGGGTACCCGGCCCAAAGGTCGTTGTCGACGCCGAGGACCAGTCCACGCGGCTCTCCCGGTTTGGCGATCACGCGGTGGGGACCGGTCCAGGATGACCGCGCCCTCGACGTTGACGGCGATCCGGCCCGAGGCGGTGACCTGAAGGTTCGGTTTACCGGACAGCCCGGTGGCGGCCAGCGCGGTGACGCCGGTGACGGCCAACCGATCCACATCGATGTCCGCAAGGCTCGCCGACGGGGCGTGCACGGCGTAGAGCCGCTCGCCGGGGGCGGACAGTGCAATCGCGTGCACGCCGGGTCGTTGCTGACCGAATGGTGCGGGAAGGTCGATCCGGCGGCTCCATCCCTCACCTAGGCAGTGGATGAAAGCCTTCGCGTCCGCCTCGAACGAGTACAACGTGAAGAGCATGACCCGCGCCGGGTCGTAGACGTTCATGATGCGGTAGGCCCGCAGTTGCCCCTCGGCGATCGGTACCGGCAGGCGGTTGACTAGATCGACCACCCGGACCCGGAACCGCTGCGGGCGCTCCGCCGGCAGGTAGTCCAGCAGGAACAACTGCCGGCCGTCAGGCGAGAACGCTTCCGGCTCGAGGTTGCCCGGCAGATCCAGCCGGACCCGCTCGCCGCCGTGATCGGCCACCACAACCGTCGTACGGTCCCGACCGGCGGCCTCGTGCAGCCCGTAGACACCGGCCCCGCCCGGAGTCACCGCCGCGACCAGGTCACCGGCCGGCGAGACGATCCTCGGCTCGAGCCGATCAGGAAACGTGGTCACCGATGACATCCGGCCGGATGCCAGATCCCGGACCACGATGCGGGTACCCGCACCGGCCGGCTCCGCGATTACCGCATGAGCCCAGTCCGGTGTGGCCACGGACACCGCGTACGGCCCGGCGATGATCTGACCGCGCCCGTCGTACACGGAAACGCCCTGCTGTGTGGTCAGGAAGATCAGGACACGCCCGTCGCCGGCCCGGGTCGGCCCTGGTGTCCCTGGCGTCGGGTGGTCGACGCACCCGGTCAACAACCCGCCGCCGGCAACTCCCGCCGCCCTCAGCAGTACCCGCCTGGTCACCACGGCCCGCGCCGTCATGACCGGAGGAGTCGCTGGACGGTAGCCCGGTTCCGCAGCCGCCGCGCACTATCGCACCTACAGGGTGCGTGTCAGCCTCACGGAGCAGATCCGCCAATGTAGGGTTCTCCGCTAGCGGTGCCTCGGAAGGCTGCGACTCGGGTAGCTGGTCAGCAACACGAATTGGAGTCAGCCGGCGTCGCGTCGCGTTCGGGCGGAATCCGTCACCGCACCGAGAAGCGGCGCGTCGGGCCGTTCGATGCCTGGGGATGCCCGGTCAGGTGCGGCGGAAGAGTTGGCGGTGCCCGGCCGCAGATCCGGGAGTCTGTCGGCCGGGCTCGCCGGGTGGATCAGAAGATGGTCACGCCGTAGGCGTTGGCCGCCTCCCGCACGGGCTGGAAGAAGGTTGTGCCACCGCTCGTGCAGTCACCGCTGCCGCCGGAGGTGAGGCCGAGCGCCCTGGTGCCGTCGTAGAGCGGGCCGCCGGAGTCACCGCCCTCGGCGCACACGTTGGTCTGGATCAAGCCGCTGACGGTGCCTCCGGGGTGACCACGGTCGCGGACCGTGACGTTGAGTGCGGTCACGGTTCCGGTGTGGACACCGGTGGTCGACCCGTCGCGGGTCACCCTCTGGCCGACAAAGGCGTCCGCGACGGTGAACCCGCCGGGGTGGCTCAGCGAAAGGTTGTCGTAGCGAACCAGCGCGTAGTCATTCCCGGGGAAGCTGGAGGCGATAGTCGGGCCGATGAGCGTGGTGTGGCTGGAGTTGGTGTACCAGGTGTTGGCCAGGTCGCCGCAGTGCCCGGCGGTGAGGAAGTAGAAGGTGCTGCCGCTGACCACGTTGAAGCCGAGCGAGCACCGGAACCTGCCGCCGTAGATGGCATCACCGCCCGACAGCAGCGGGGTGAAGACGCTGGCCGTGCGCTGCAGCCGCAGGGCACCGGCATAGGCGCCGGCGGCGTGCCGCAGCCTCGCGATCTCGGCGGCGGAGACGCTGCTGTCGGCGGTGATGACAACCCGATGCGCTGTCGCGTCGACGTACCAGGCGAGGGCTTCGAGATCAGTTCAGAATGGGTCGGCGTGGCGGCGTGTCTTGTCCGGGTTGGGACATCGACACTCGTGTGGTGACGACACGGTGCTGGCGGATAGGCTGTGGCTGCGGTTGCAGCCGCTGCTTCCGGTACGGCAGCGGCGGTTCCGGCATCCGGGGCGGTTGCGGACGCCGGATCGGGCGGCGTTGGAGGGCATCCTGTCGTGGCCCGGACCGGTATCTCTTGGAACGACCTGCCCACCGCGGTGTTCGGCGCGTCGGGGCGACGTGCTGGCGGCGGTTGAAGGAGTGGTACGAAGCCAGGGTGTGGCAGCAGCTACACGAGCCGGTGCTGGCCGAGCTACGCGTCGCGGGACGGCTGGACCTGTCGGCGGCGATCGTGGACCTCTCGCATCTGCGGGCGTTCAAAGGGGACCCGCACCGGTCCCAGCCCGGGTCGACCGGGGTCGGCTGGGCAGCAAGCACCTGATCACCGACGCCGCCGGCATCCCGCACAAGGTGACTGTCGCCGGCGGCAACCGCAACGACGTCACCCAGCTCATCGCACTCGCCGACGGGGGTACCACCGATCCGGGGAGTTGTCGGCCGCCCGGCCCGGCGACCGGATCGGCTCTACGTCGACCGCGGCTACGACAACGACAAGTATCGCCGCACCCGGCTTGCCGGCCGAAGTGCGGGGGTGGTCGGTGACGTCCGCCGGTGTAAAGCCTCGCCGGTGGGGTGGTGAACGCCAGTCCGGTCTGCAACCCACTTCGGTCCGGCGGCGAGGCGTCCCCGACGTTGCCGAGCCGGTGTGCGCGGTGACGGTGTCCGCGTCGAGAGCGACGCCGGCTTCGCTGTCGTCGGTCGTGGGTGGTTCGAGGCTCGTGGCCCAGCCGTAAGGGGTGATCTGCCAGCGGATGGTGATCTGTTTGCCGGGCAGGTCGACGTCGGCCCAGTGCAGGCCGCAGGCGCTGCCATCGCCTGGGCGGTGGTCGACGGCGTCGACCGCGCTGAAGCCATAAATCAGCAGTCCTAATCAATAACGCCCGACCACGCGGCCGACCCATCCGGGCAGCGTAAAGTTCGACCCCGGCGCGGGGGCGTACGTCCAACGCTGCGGCACCCACCGGGCTGCGAACAAACGCGGGCTGCGCCGTTGCCGGCCCACCGGTGACCGGCCGGCGAACACCGGTTGTGGTCGGCCTCGGCGCCGGCCCGGTCCTCCTCGGCGGCTAGCTCGAGGCGTGTGGCAACCGCTGCGCTTCGGCAGTGTACTGCCCGGCGCCGCCCTGCTGCGCTGCGACAGCCTGCTGGTGCAACGCGGTCACCTGCTCGGCGAAGCGCGGATGCGGGCGCCGGAAGGCCACCGTCGTGCCGTCGTTGGAGACCCGGCCTCTTGCGACGGCACCGCGTGTGGCGTATCCCGCCGTGACCAAGCCGGCGAACAGCGCCACGATGATGAGCAGGAACAACGGCCCGGGCACCGAAGCGTCCGCTGTCAGCTCGAAGGACCCGAACAGCACCGCGAGGGCGATCACGACCAGTCCGAGGCCGATGAGCAGCCGGATGGTGGGCAGCCGACGGCAGCGGTCACAGAACGGCCACGCCGGCGCCGTGACCCGCTTCTTCACGGCAAACGCAACGATGAGAAACAGCAGGAGTCCGAAGGGGATCAGCAGGTACGTCCAGCTCGGGGCGAGTGAGCGGAACGTGACCTTCCTCTGCTGCGTCGCCTGTTCGCCGTGCCGCGAGCAGACCTGCGGTATGCCTTCGCCAGCCGAGATCAGGTGGGACGGGATGTCGACAAACACAACAACCTCCAGCGGTACACCCGGGCCCCGTACCTCGGGTTTCCACCGGTGATACCCGCATCGAAGGACGGCCATGCGCCCGGCCTCGGGCGCCGGATGGAGCCCCAAGGGCGCGGGCGGCCCAGCGACCTGTTTACGCGTGCCGCCGACATACTGTCCTGATGACGGAGCAACTGGGGGACGTGGCGCGCGGGATCGTCGATGCCAGCCTGTACATGGTGCTGGCGACCGCGGACGGCAGCGGCCGGCCGTGGTCCTCGCCGGTGTACTTCGCGCACGCCACATATACGCGGTTCTACTGGGTGTCATCGCCGGATGCGACGCATTCGCAGAACATCGCGGCCTGACCGGACTTGGGCATCGCCATCTTCGATTCCAGTGCTCCGATCGGCACCGGTCAGGGCGTCTACCTACGAGCCGGGGCCGAGGTCAGCGGCGACGACCTCGACGAGGGCATCGAGGTATATTCCCGGCGGTCGCTGGCACACGGCGGTGTGCCCTGGGTGCCGGCGGACGTGCAGGGCGACAGCGGGGTGTATCTGGCAATCGCCGACGCGCACTGGATCCTGGCCAAGGACGGCCGCCCCGATCACCGGATACCTGTTCGGCTCACCTGACACCAGCGTTCCGGCGCCGGCCTCACACGCTCATCTCTGGCGCCGCCGAACACGCGATCTTGGTATCGCACCGGTAGGCCGCTGGCGAGGTTCCTGTGGTGCAGGTCCTACCTGGGTCGCTAGCGCGGCGAGACTCGGGTGCATTCCGAGTCCGACCTACGGGTGTTCCTGCGCTGGCGCACCGACCAGGGCCTCGACCCGCTCGCCGCCGGTGGACATCGAGCGGTACCTGCGCTGGTTGCAGGACGACGTACATGTCCGGTGGAAGTTCCTCTGCGACGTTGTGCGCCTTCGCCACGACGGGATCGTCGACCCGCCGACGGACACCCTCACGCTGAGCGCACCGGTTGTCGTGGGCGGTGGCGAACGGACCTGGCGCCGCCACCGCGTCGCGGGTGCATGGCCGCTACCAGCGAACGCTGCGGGATTGCCCGCTGGCCGGCACGCCGGTGGTGATCCGGTTGACGGTGCGCCGGTTCATCTGCCAGACGGCGGCTTGCCCCCGCCGGACCTTCGCCGAGCAGGTGCCGGGCTTGACCACGCCCCACGCTCGGTACAGTCCGCTGTTGCGCGGCGCGTTGACCGCGATCGCGGTGGCGCTGGCCGGGCGGGCCGGCGCCCGTCTGGCCGGCACGTTGGGCATGGCCGCCGGTCGGGACACGCTGCTGAACCTGCTCCGCACGGTGCCCGACCCGCCGGCGGGCATCGTGGAGATCCTCGGCATCGACGACTTCGCGCTGCGCCGGGGGCGGGTGTACGGCACCGTGCTGCTGGACATGGTCACCGGCCGACCGGTCGATGTGCTGCCCGGACGCGACGCGGATCCGGTCGCTGCCTGGCTGCGCGCTCACCCCGGCGTCCGGGTCGTGTGTCGGGACCGGGCCAGCGCATACGCGGTCGCCGCCCGCGACGGCGCGCCCGAGGCCATCCAGTGCGCCGATCGCTGGCACCTGTGGCGGAACCTGGCCGAGCACGTCGAGCGCGCCGTGATCCGCCACCACGGCTGTCTCAAGCAGGCCGCGTCCACCGCGTCGTCGTGTACGCCGCCGGCCGCTTCATCTGTTACGGCCACCTCTGAGCCATCTGCGGCAGCCGACGGTGCCGACCAAGCCGCTGCCGCGTCCGAGTCCGTCCTGGTCACGCGGATCCGGGACCGGTACGCGACCATTCAGGCACTGCAGGCCGACGGGCGCGGCCTGCGACAGATCGCGCGGGAGCTGAGCCTGGACCGCAAGACCGTGCGCCGCTTCGCCCAGGCGACCAGCGCCGACGAGCTGGTCGCCAAGACCCTCGACCGCGACACCCTCATCGACGCGCACAAGCCCTACCTGCACCAGCGGTGGAACCAAGGCTGCCGAGACATCACCGTCCTGCACACCGAACTCGAGCAGCGCGGCTACCGCGGCAGCATCCGAACCCTCTACCGCTGCCTGCAGCCCCTCCGCACCCAGGACCCGGCCCAGGCCGCCGCGCCCGTCGAGCCCGCACCGCCGAAGATCCGCCACGTCACCACCTGGCAGCTGCGCCGCCCCGAAGACCTCGACAACACCGAACAAGCCACCCTCGCCGACATCAAAGCCGCCTGCCCGCACCTGGACCGGCTCGGCGACCACATCACCGCATTCGCCAAGATGATGGTCCACCGCACCGGCGCCGACAACCTCGACACCTGGCTAGCCGCCGTCGAGAACGACGACATCCCGGAACTGCACACCTTCGCCCGCGGCATCCGCCAGGACTACACCGCCGTGCGCAACGGCCTGACCCTGCCCCATAACTCCGGCGCATGCGAAGGCGCCGTCAACAAACTAAAAACCATCAAGCGACAGATGTACGGCCGAGCCAGCTTCTCCTTGCTACGCAAGAGAATCCTGCTCAACACGTAAACGCCAACAGACCCGACTCCACAAGATCGTCGCCAGAACCCATGATCGTGGCAGGCGACAGAACCGGAACCACCGCAGCAGGTCCATCCCACACGAGCGCTGCGTCGCCGCCGGCCTTCCCGACGCTGCCAACTCCCGCAGATACACCCCAGCAGGCGCCACCACCGCGCCCGACGGATCAACCAGCCGGTACGGCTCGAACAGATCCCCAGTGCGCTGCAGCGACCCGCCCGCCGCAGCCTTCAAGCGGGACAGATCCCGCGCCTCTTCGTCTCCACCGACCACGGCCACAGACCGTAGACACCCGAGCGGGCACCCGTCCCGCCACGACACCTCGCCCTCGCCGTAGTTCGGTTAACGGGTCGGTCTTATCCCGGGTGTAATCGTCGGCCTCCCGGGCCAAATGCACCCGCAACGCCTGCACACAAACGAACCCCATCCCCGCCGCATCGGCCAGCGCCATCACCGCCCGCCACCGATGCCCGGTCGGCTCGCACCCCACCACCACCCCGGCGAACCCCTGCCCCGTGGCCTGCGCCTGCGCCCAGCCCAGCAAGCCACCCAACCCGTGCGCCTTGGCCTTGAGGCTGCGGCGGCCCACCACCCGACCCTCGTGGTCCACCAGCGCAGCGACCTGCCGGTCCTCGCCCAAATCGATAGCCAGAATCGCCCTATCGGAACGAACCACCGCCCGCACCGCCGCGATCCGCTCGTTACGACGACGATCCCCACGAGTCAACCCGCTACGCTTGGCCACGAACGTCCTCCACGTATGTGTTGGGACAACGAGCCCGTCTACCACACCAGGAGGACGTTCCCGATCCCACCCAACAGCGCTACGGGATCTTTCTACGGGGGCCGCCCACAGGGCACGCGGATCTGGCCGCTGATCGCGCGCCGCTGCCCCGGTATTGAGCCTGCCGTCGATGTCAGGCGACGTTTCCGGATCGCTGTTGATCCGGTTGCGTTTGCTGTTCACTGGCAGGCCTGTCCATGCCGACGCGTGGTGTGACCGGTCCGGCACGGCGAGTAGTGCGTCGCGTTGTTCCCCTGCATGTAGTTGTCTTTTCGGCCGAGTCGGCAACGGTAAGCAACCGGGCGAGGACTCCCCGCGGGCGAGCCTGGTTCGCTATCGTGCCGGAGGCACGTCGCAGTTGTCGAACTCGACGAGCGGAGTCTGCTGGGTGGGAGCACCGGGCGCTGGTGCGGTGAGAGTGGTCGCGCGCTGCGCGCGGCTGGCAGGTACGGATCGTCTGATGGCGTTCGGGCTGGTGTTCGGCATCGCTGCGCTGGCCTGGTTCGCGGTCGGTCCGGCCGGCGGCCAACGGGTGGGACTGGCGGTGGTGGCGCCGGTGTACGCCGGCCTGATCGGCGTCGGTCAGTTACGGGTCGGGGTCGACCCGCGGCTCCGGCCGGCCGCCAGGCGGTTCTGGCGGGTCCTGTCGGCTTCGATGTTCACGTACACGGCCGGGATGCTGGTCAACCTGACGGCGCTGGTGTTCGGAATCCATGTGGCGCGTGACGCCGGCGAGACGCTGTTCTACCCGGTCGCCGCGGTGTTCACCGTCGTCGCGCTGGTGGTGTTTCCGACGGCGGTCCGCAGCGCCGGCGAGCGGCTGCGAATGTTGCTTGACGTGGCTACTGTGCTGCTCGGCAGCGCGACGTTCGTGTGGTACTTCCTCGTTAGCCGGCGGTGGCGGCCGGCGAACGGATGGGCCGAGCTTGCCGACGGGGTGGTGCTGCCGGGGCTGATCCTCGTCGTCGGCTTCGTCATCCTGCGCATCATGATGGCCGGCGCCAACGTTATCAGCCGGCCGACCGCCGCTGGTTTCGTCTTTGGCGCGAGCTGCATCGCCGTGCCGGTCATCCTGGACGCCGAAGCCGGGACCGCGGCCGATCGCGTGGGCGCGTTGGTTCACCTGACCGGTTTCCTCTCGTGCCTTGTGGCCATAGCGATCCAGCGGCGGGTCGGGTTGGCCGGCGACGGCCGGCCGGCGGCCTGGCGCCGCTCGTTCACCGTCCTGCCGTACGGTGCCGTGGCCGCCACGCTTTCCCTGCTGCTCTGGGTGGTCAAGCCGCACCTGGATTACCGGAGCTGGTTCGTTGCGATCGGCGCGCTGGCATTGTGCGCGGCCGTCGTGGCCCGCCAGGTCGCCTCCTTGTGGGAGACCTCCAGGCTCCTGAAGACCAACCGCGAACTTACCGGCCGGCTGCACCACCAGGCGTACCACGACGAGCTCACCGGCCTGGACAACCGGGCGCTGTTCACCGAACACGTGGCCAAGGCGGTCGCGCAGACCCGTCTCGACGGCTCCACCGCCGCGCTGCTCTTCGTCGACCTGGACGACTTCAAATTCGTCAACGACAGCCTGGGCCACCAGATCGGCGACCAACTGCTGGCGGCCGTCGCCGCGCGGCTACGGACGACGGTGCCCACGCGGGGATTCCTCGGCCGGCTGGGCGGAGACGAGTTCGCCCTGCTCACGGTCGCCGGCGGGGACGGGGCCGGGCACCCGGCACGCGCCGTCGCCGAGGAGGTCATCGCGGCGCTGCGTGAGCCCTTCGTGGTGTCGGGCCGGTCGGTCGACGTCCAGGCCAGCATCGGCATCGCCACCGCGACCGGGGGGCGCCGGGCGTCCCTGAACTGCTGTGCAACGCCGACGTCGCCATGTACGCGGCCAAGTACGAACACAAGGGTGGCTGGCGGTTCTTCGAACCGGCGATGCTCACCGCGGTCGTGCGCCGTCACCGGCTGCGCGCCGCGCTGGCCGACGCGGTGGCCCGCAGCGAGTTCGCCGTCTTCTACCAGCCGATCGTCGACCTGCTGGCCGGCTCAGTGCACGGCGCCGAGGCGCTGGTGCGCTGGCGGCGCCCGGGCGCGGCGATCACCTCGCCGGGCGACTTCATCCCGCTGGCGGAGGAGACCGGCCTTGTCGTCGAGATCGACCGCTTCGTCCTCGACACGGCCTGCCGCGAGGCGGTCCGATGGCCCGTCGATCCCTCTGATGGGCGGCCGCTGTCGCTACACGTCAACCTTTCCGCCCGCCATCTGCACCGGCCGGACCTCGTGGACGACGTGGCGCGGGCACTGTGCGACAGTGGCCTGCGCCCCGACCGGCTCACCCTCGAGATCACCGAGAGCGGCCTCGGCCACGACCACGAGGGGGCCATCGACCGGCTCGGCGAGCTGGTCCGCCTCGGCGTTCACCTGGCGATCGACGACTTCGGCACCGGCTACTCCTCGCTGGCCTACCTGCGCCGGATGCCGGTCGACGTGCTGAAGATCGACAAGGCCTTCATCGGCGAGTTGACCGGCGCGGTGGTAGCGCCGCTGGCCCAGGCGGTCATCGCCCTCGCCGCCGCCCTGGGCATGGAGACCGTGGCCGAGGGAATCGAGGAACCCGAACAGGTCGAGCGGCTGCTCGCGCTCGGCTGCCGGTACGGGCAGGGCTACCACTACGGGCGGCCGATGCCCGCCGAGCAGATGACCGAGTCCCTGTGCATAGGATTCGAAGCCGCCGGTGCCGCCGACAGTAGCTTCCAAGCTGACCGGGCCTCGGCCGCTGTCCGGGGCTGACGGACGGCCGCCATTGACAATGTCAATGGCGATTGCAGTTGCGTCGTCGCGCTTCCCGACGGGTGCGCTGACGCTGCGGCGCGAAGGCCGATGTCGGGCACCGGCAACGGGTCCGCGTCGGACCGGATGGCGGCCTCGATATCCGCGCGCACGGACGGCCAGTCCATCTCGGCATGTCGTGTCAGTCGTGGCCCTGGCGGTCAATCTCCTTGAAGTGAGGGCGGTGAGCTCCTGGTGTCGCCTGGCGATCATCGCGTCGACCCTCTCGTTGCCTGGACGCGTCACGGGCCTGGAACGGCCCCGCGCCGAGTAGCACATCTCGATGGTTTATCGGCCCCGAGACGGAGTTCCATGGGCCGAATGGTCATTGACGACGAATTCCATCGACGTAATTCGCGGTCATGTCAGATGCATGTCTGGCGATACGCACGTGCGGCCATTACCGTACGTCACGACACCTCCTCTTCGACGGGCGGCAGGCGACGTGGACGAAAAGGCGCTCCTGAAGATGTACACGAAGGATCCCGGGCGGGCCTTTCTGGAGGTGATCCGGGAGGCGGAGGGACCGATCTCGACGGCGAATATCAAGAATGTGGTCGTGTCCGCCGGCGCCGACAAGGCCGAGGTCGGAAGGAAGTGGGAGAACGCGAGGCCGCTCATCTACCTGCACCCGCAGGTCCGGCGCGGCCCGGGACGTTATGACCACGAGTGGAGTGCCGAGCCGATCCCTTCGGCCGAGGCGGTGAAACGACTCGCCGACCGGGTCGGGAAGAAGAAGGTGTCCTGGCTGACAGACGCCCTGCTGACCGTGATCACCGACAGCCTCGCCGCCGCGGAGACCTCCGGCGTGACCGCGCAGACCACCTGGAATGAGCAGCGCCGGCTGGAGAAGGCGCAGGTGTTCGCCGAGGTCGCCGCCGAGGTCGAGATGCTCGGGTGGGACGGTCAGGACGCCCGCGCGATCGTCAAGTGGCTGCGCGGCGAGCTGCTCGACCGGCGCCTGGAGCCCATCGCCTCGCCCGGCGAGCAGGTGGAGTACGACCCGCACGTCCACCACGCGTCGGGCATCATCGCCAACGGGGCGGTTGTCGAGGTGACCCGTCCCGGCTACCGGTGGCTGGACGGGGCCGGTCAGCCGGTGGTCGTACGACCCCTTGTCCGAGCAAGGTAGCCGTGTCGAGCGCCACGGCCTCGACGCCGATGGTGGACGGTCGAGGCCACTCCGTGTGGCAGCTGATGGCCAACAGGTCGTACCGGCTGGAATACTTTCAGCGCGAGTACGTCTGGAAGCAGGAGAACGTCGACGCGCTCGTCAGAGACCTCACCCGCACGTTCTTCACCACGTGGCAGCCGCAGGACACGGCCCACAACGTGACGAGCTACCCGCCGTACTTCCTCGGGCCGTTCATCACGTACTACCACGACGGTCACCGGTACCTGGCTGACGGCCAGCAGCGCTTCGTCACGCTGCTCCTGCTGCTCACCCATCTGCGGCGGCTGCTGCTCCAGCAGGAGAAGGACCAGCTCGCGATCTCGGTCGCCAACCTCATCTGCACCTACCAGTTCGGCCGGATGACGTACGCGGTCGACGCCGAGGCCTACAAACCATGCTTCGACGCCCTGTTCAATGAACGGGAGTTCACCACGGACGGCGAGTTGCCCGCAGTCCGACGGATCATGGACGCCTACAACCACATCGCCGACACGTTCTCCAAGTACATGCGCGGCGCCGACGAGGCGGTCCCGCTCTTCACCGAATGGCTGCTGAACCGCGTGTCGCTCATCGAGATCGGCGCGCACGGCGAAACTCAGGCCTGGGAGATCTTCCAGTCGATGAACGACCGGGGTGTTCAGCTGTCCCCGCTGGACCATCTGAAGGGGTACTTGCTCGAAGACTGCCAGGGCGACCGGCACGCCCTGCACGCCGGATGGCAGGGCATGGTGTCCGGATTTGAGGCGATAGAGCGCGGCGCGACGATCGCGTTCATCCGCGCGGTGGTGCGTTCCAGGTTCGCGTCGTCCAACGATCCCGAGATCCCGTCGGGGCCGGACCTGAACACCGCGACCCACGAATGGGTACGCGTCAACGGTCATCGGATATGGCCCGACTATCACAAGGGAGATCGGGCTCGTTTCGTCGACGAGCTGTTGATCCCGCTGGCCAAGGCGTACCGTCCGCTGCTACGCGCCCGACGACGGCCGGCTAAGGGCATCGAGTCGGTGTTCTACAACGCGGTGAACGGGCTCTCCGACCAATTCGACCTGACGCTGGCGTGCCTGCAGCCCTCCGACGGGCCCACCGTTCGTACTCGGAAGGTCCGGCTCGTCGCCGACTTCATCGACCTGTTCGTGGTTCGCCGTGGGGTCAACAACAGCAGCTACAGCCAGAAGGACCTAGACGAGGTGGTCGCTCGAGTGATCACCGATGTCCGCGGCGCGACCACGCCCGCGGAGCTGGCCAAGGTTCTCGCCCACGACGTTGCCGGCGACGAGTACACCGACCTCGGCGGCCTGGAGACGCTGCGGATGCGGGACGGCAACAACAAAGCGATCGTCTACTACCTGCTGGCCCGCATGACCGGCTGGCTGGAGAACGGCATCAAGGGCACGGAGATCGCTCATTACCTGGAGCAGAAGGACCTTCGCCCCTACCACATCGAGCACCTCTTCCCGGCATCGCTCGTCAGCTACCAGGAGGCCATAGAGAACGCGGAGCAGTACCAGCAGTGGCGCGACCGCATCGGCGGCCTCGTGCTGCTCGACGGCTCTGACAATTCAGGCATGGGTGCGGCCCTCCTAGCCGAAAAGGCCGACTGGTACCGCCACCACAACTGGCTTGCCGGGTCGCTGGCTTCTGCGGTCTACCGCCCCCGAAGTGCCGCGAACTTCAAGCGATTCGTCAAACAGCACGGACTCAAGGACCACTTCCGGGCCTACATCGACGGCGAGCCGGTCATTAAGCTTATCGAGTCGCGCGGCCGGCTATACCGCGCCATCGCGGAACGGATCTGGAACCCGGAGCGGCTCGGTCTGGCCATCCCGACGGGTACGCCGCCCGCCGAACCGAAACGTCGGACCCGCAAGGCGTACGGCGTGGAGATAGACGACCTCGTCCAGGCTGGCCTGATCCGTCCGGGAGACACGCTCGTCGGGCAGCACCGGGGCACCACCCACGAGGCGACGGTGCTCGACGACGCGCGAATCCGGACGTCGAGCGGCGGCGCCTTCGACACCCCGTCGCGCGCGGCGATGGAC
>Ga0209382_10006212_pt1 | contig 15394 bp, 15 predicted proteins | sample SoiMetdeltSBSDD5_FD_187599 | JGI IMG/M metagenome (GOLD analysis project Ga0209382, IMG submission 187599) | Bulk soil microbial communities from a Populus tree surrounding site in Tennessee, USA - Soil MetaG P. deltoides SBSDD5 (SPAdes) (version 2) | ecosystem: Environmental > Terrestrial >... | reverse complement strand
CGACCTCTGGCCGCGCTCGTGGAAGCGGCCCAAGGAGTCCTGGCTGGAGGCGACGGTGCTGGAGGAGGGCGCCACGCTGGGCGCCAACGTCACCGTGGTGGCGGGGGTGCGCATCGGCCGGTACGCGATGGTGGGCGCGGGCGCGGTGGTGACGCGCGACGTGCCCGCCCACGCGCTGGTGTTCGGCAACCCCGCCCGCGCGCGCGGCTGGGTGTGCCGCTGCGGCCCCAGGCTCTCGCTCCGGGCGGGCAAGGCGACCTGCGCGGCGTGCGGGGCGCGCTGGGTGCTCAGGGGCGGGGCGCTGCGCGAGGCGCCCGCGCGCTAGGAGCGCAGCCCGAGGCGGAGCAGCACCAGCGGCCTCAGGATCGACCACCACCCGCTGATCGGCTTCATCTTGGTGTAGCCGGTCTTCCGCGGTGGGTAGTGCTTGGTGCAGGGCACCTCCGCGGTGCGGTACCCCAGGGTGATCGCCTTGTAGAGGAGGTACGGCTCCAGCTCGTACTGGTCCAGCCAGGCCTGGTCGAGGTCGATCCGGGAGTCGTCCAGCAGCGACGCCCGGAAGGCGCGGAACCCGTTGGTGCTCTCGGTGATGCGGCGGCGGACGCAGGCGGAGAAGAGGAGCGGGTGGATGCGGGTGGCGATCCGCCGGTAGAGCGGCATGTCGCCGAAGGTCTGCGGCTTGAGGAAGCGCGACCCCTGCACGAAGTCCGCCTCGCCGCGGACGAGGGGCTCCACCAGGTCCGGGATCTCCTCCGGCTCGTCCTTGTCGTTGCCGGCGATGACCACGATCGCCCAGGCGCCTCCCTGGCGCGCGTGCTGGAAGCCGCGGCGGATGGCGGCGCCCACGCCCAGCACCCGGCCCAGGCGGATCACCGTGGCCCCGCGCGACTGGGCGGCGGCGGCGGAGCCGTCGGTGGAGCCGTCGTCCACCACCACCATCTCGTCGACGATCTGGCGGCGCATCGCGCGGACGCGCTCCACCACACGCGCGATCTTCGCCTCCTCGTTCAGGCAGGGGGCGATGACGGCGATCTTCCGGCCGTCCAGCATCAGGCGGCCAGCGCGGCCCGCAGCGCCTCGGCGACGCGGAGCTGCTGCTCCGGGGTGATCTCCGCGTACATGGGGAGGGAGAGGATCTCCTTCGCGGCGCGCTCGGTCTCCGGGAAGTCGCCCTCCTTGTGGCCGAGATGCTGGAAGGCGCCCTGGAGGTGGATGGGCACCGGGTAGTGCACCCCCGCGCCGATCCCCGCCTCCTGGAGCCTGGCCAGCACCTGGTCCCGCCGGGGGATGCGCACCACGTAGAGGTAGAAGATGGGCTCGTTGCCCTCCATGGTCTCCGGGAGCGACACGCCGGGGACGCCGCGGAGGAGCTCGTCGTAGCGGCGCGCCGCCTGCCGCCGCGCCTCGTTCCAGGCCGCCAGGTGCTTGAGCTTGGCGCTCAGCACCACCGCCTGGACGGAGTCCAGCCGCGAGTTGAAGCCCAGCTCCGGGTGGTCGTACTTCACGTCGCTGCCGTAGTTGCGCAGCGCGCGGATCCGCTTCGCCAGCGCCTCGTCCCGGGTGAGCACCGCGCCCGCGTCCCCGGCGGCGCCCAGGTTCTTGCTGGGGTAGAAGCTGGTGGGCGCGGCGATCCCGGCGCCGCCGATGGGCACCCCGTTCCGCTTCGCGCCCTGCGCCTGCGCCGCGTCCTCCACCAGCATCAGCCCGGGGAGCGCGCGCTGCAGCGCCTCCACCGGCGCCAGCTGGCCGTAGAGGTGCACGGCGATCACGGCCTTCGTCCGCGGCGTCCGGCGTTCGGCGGCGCGGGCCGGGTCGATCAGCTGGTACCGCGGGTCCACGTCCACCAGCACCGGGGTGGCGCCGGCGCGCGAGACGGCCAGCGCGGTGGCGATGAAGGTGTTGGCGGGCAGGAGCACCTCGTCGCCCTGGCCGACGCCCGCCGCCCGCAGCACCAGCTCGATGGCGTCGGTGCCGTTGGCCACCCCCAGGCAGTGGGGGACGCCGATGAAGCGGGCGAAGGCCTCCTCGAACTCCGACACGTCCCGGCCCAGGATGTACGAGCCGGTGGAGAAGATCCGCTCCAGGCCCGCCCGCACCTCCTCCGCCACCTGCCGGTGCTGCGCCACCAGGTCCACCAGGGGAATCGCCGATCCGCTCACGTCAGGTCACCGCCTCTTCACGTCCGCCGTTCTTCATCGACCGGGTAGTGGCCTCCAGCGCCCTCACCACCGCCAGCGCCGCCCGCCCGCCGCCGATCGGCGCGGCGCGGCCCTCGATGCAATCCAGGAAGTGCTCGCACTCGGCGCGCAGCGGCTCCCCCATCACCACCCTGGGGATGAGGATGTCGCCGTCGCGCACCTGGGACCGGAAGGAGGCGTAGGTGTCCACGTAGGACTGCGAGCGCTGGTCGGTGACCTGCTTGTCGTAGATGCGCAACGGCTCCAGCGAGGCCATGTCGTCGAAGGTCAGCATCCGGCGGTCGCCCACCACGGTGACCAGGCGGTCCTTGCGCGGGTTCAGCCAGCTGGCGTGGATGTGGACCAGCACGTCGTTCGGGTAGCGGAAGGTGAGGAACACCGCGTCGGCGAGGCCGGAGTTGATCCATGTCCCGCCCACCGCGTTGACCGCCAGCGGCTCGGCGCCCAGCCAGCTGTTGGCGACGGAGAGGTCGTGCGCGGCGAGGTCCCAGGCCGCGTCCACGTCGGCGCGGATGGGGCCCAGGTTGGTGCGCACCATGGAGACGTAGTGCACCCGGCCCAGGTAGCCCTCGGAGAGGTACGCCTTCACCCGCTGCACCGCCGTGTTGTGGAGGAACACGTGCCCCACCACCAGCACGCGCTGCCGCTGCTCCGCCAGCGCGCACAGCTCCTCGGCGTGCGCCACCGTGGTGGCGATGGGCTTCTCCACCAGCACGTGCTTGCCGGCGGAGAGCGCGGCGCGGCCGAACGCGTGGTGGGTGGAGCTGGGGGTGGCGATCACCACCGCGTCCACCGACGCGTCGCCCAGCGCCGCGTCCGCCTCCCGGCTGACTTGGATGGCAGGGAAGCGCTGGCGGACCTGGTCCAGCCGCGCCTGGTCGCGGTCCACCACCCAGGCGACCTCGGACCGTTCGCCGGTGGCGAAGTTCCGGATCAAGTTGGGGCCCCACTGGCCCGCGCCGATGACGGCCACGCGAATCATGGCGGCGCACCCTAGAGGAGACGGATCCAGCGGGGAAGGGCCAACCTTGCCATACTGGGGGTATGAGGATTCCGAGGGTGAAGCACGGGCACGCCTTCAAGGAGCGGGTGGTGCTCTGGCTGATCGGGGCCATGAACCGGGCGCGGGTGCCGGACGTGATCCGGACGCTGATGTACCGCCCGGCGTTCTTCGCCAAGCCGATGACGCCGCTCACCCAGCGGGTGATGCGCGGGCCCTCGGCATGGCCGGTGGGTGAACGGGAGCTGTTCGCCGCGTTCGTCTCCCGCATCAACCAGTGTCCCTTCTGAACCGGCGCCCACTCCGCGGTCGCGGAGGCGGCGCTGGGGAAGGACATCACCGCGCGGGTACTGCAGGATTACCGGACCGCGCCCATCGACGAGAGGCTGCGCGCCACCCTGGCCTTCCTCGAGCGGGTGACGCTGGCGCCGGAGCAGGTGACCGCGGACGACGCCAGGGCGCCGCTGGCCGCGGGCGTCTCCCCTCCGGCGCTGGTCGAGGCGCTCGACGTCCTCTTCATCTTCAACGTCATGGACCGCCTGGCGGACACCCTGGGATGGGAGGTCTCCACCCAGGAGGAGTTCCGGTACTGGGGCCTGTCCCTGCTCAAGCGCGGCTACGGCTGATCAGCCCGGGTAGACGGTCCCCGCCTCGACGAAGCAGAGCGGGTTCTGCCAGGGATCCTCGGCGTAGAAGGAACGTTCGCCCCAGGGGCGCACGCTGATCTCGCCGCCCGGCTCGCCGTGGATCTCCTCCTTCGAGAGGCAGCTCAGCGCCCTGGCGCGCGCGAACACCGCGTCCAGGTCCCGGACGGTGAAGTAGAGCGCCTTCGCCGCCGTGTGGGGCTGGCCGGAGGAGGAGACGTCCAGCACCTGGAGCGTGACCGGGCCGCAGTCGAAGTAGCAGCGGGAGCCCGCCTGCACCCGCCCCTGCAGACCGAAGAGCGTCCCGTAGAACCGCGCCGCCTCGTCCAGGTTCCCCACCTCCACGTTGAGGCGGAAGAGCGACGGCACGTCCGCGCCGCCGCCGCGCTTGCCCGCCGCCGCCTTCCGGGTGGACCGCGAGCTGGCCTTCTTCTTCACCGGCTTCTTCTTCGCCGCCATGGCTTCTTTCCCTCCGTCGTTCCGTTCGGGTCCTTCGAGAACCAGTCCAGCCAGTCGCGGGCGAGCGCCAGCCGCCGCCGATCCAGCCGGTAGATCCGGGTGCGCCCCTGCTTCTCGGGGTGGAGCAGGCCGGCCGTCACCAGCACGCCGAGGTGCCGGGTGGTGGTGGGCCAGGCGTGCTTGAACATCGACGCGATCTGGCCCGCCGTCATCTCCCCGCCCTCGAAGTTCAGGGTGAGCAGGATGCGCCGGCGCACCGGGTGGGCGAGGGCGGTGAACACCGCCTCGTAGGTGTCGCCGGCCTCCTGGCGCGCGTCCTCCGGCATCCGGGCGCTAACATTTAGCGTGGAGGCTAATCGAAATCAACCGTTCGAACGCGTCGAACAATGTCTTCGGGGAGGGCGGCTGGTTCGCCCGGGGGTGGGCGGTTACCTGAACGCCCGGCCGGATGATCCGGCTCTGTCCCTTCATTGGAGACGTCACACCATCATGACCCTGTCACCTCGTTCGATTCGAAGAGTCCCCCCTGCCGCGGCGGCCCCCGCGGCGATGATCGCGCTCTGCGCGGCCCTGCTGTCGCTGGCCCCGGGCTGCGCCGGCGACCCGCTGGAGGAGAGCGGTGAAGTGATGGGGGGCTCCGAAGAGCTCTCCACGGTGAAGGCCCAGCGCTTCGTCGCCGCGGGCACCCGGTACGACCAGCTGGAGGCGTACGCGACGACCGGGCCGCTCAACCGGGCCCAGCTGGACTTCACCAGCGACGTCACCATGGGCTTCCGGGACGAAGCGCTGCGCTCCGACTGGTGGGGGACCACGCTGGAGGTGCTCCCGGGCAGGGTCGGGACCTGGACGGAGATCTCCTCCGGGAAGTACGGCTACGTGACCGGCGACGACGGCGCGTTTCCCCCCGCCCCGAACAGGTCGATGCTCTCCTCGCAGGTGACCGCGCGCTGGAAGCAGGCGGCGATGCAGTCGCCGGCGGCGCTGATCCAGTACGCGCTCTCGCACAGGAAGCAGGTGGAGACGCTCCCGGACGCCGACTGGAACGGCAAGAAGCACAAGGTGATCTCCATCTCCGGGATGAGCGGCTGGCCCCAGCCGGTCCGCCTCTACTTCGATCCCTCGACCCGCCTGCCCGCCAAGGCCGAGACCCTGGAGGACGATCCGGTCTACGGCGACGCGCTCTACGAGGTCGCCTACGGCGACTGGCGGCCGGCCGGCGCGACCAGGGCGCCGTACGCCATCACCGAGACGCTGGCCGGATCGCCGCTGTCGGAGTCCACGCGGACCGAGGTGATCGACGATCCCGACCTCGACGAGGACGCGTTCACGGTCCCGGACGCGATGAAGGGCGTCTTCGACCAGGACCTGGCGGACTGGGGAAAGCGTTCGTCCCAGTACCCCATCCGCTGGACCGGGTTCCTGTTCCCCTTCTTCGACGACGCCTCGCGCTACATGATGCCGCCACAGGTGCTCAGCTCGGCGCCGGGCGCGCAGGTGTTGCTGTACATGGTCTACGCCTACAACACGATGGTGGTGGAGATGCCCACCTCGATCGTGGTGGTGGAGGCGCCGCTGTACGAGAGCGTTTCCAGCAAGGTGATCGCGGACATCAAGCAGCGTATCCCCGGCAAGCCGATCAAGTACCTCGCCAGCACCCACTTCCACTTCGATCACTCGGGCGGCATCCGCACCTACGCGGCCGAGGGCGCGGAGCTGGTGGTGGCGGCCCAGCAGGAGTCGTATTACCGCGAGCTGATCGGCGCGCCGCACACCCTGCGGCCTGACGCGCTGGCCCGGAACCCGCGGAGCGTGACCATCCGCGCGGTCGCCGACAAGACCAGCATCACCGAGGGCGGGCGGACCGTGACCTTCTACAACCTCCCGCAGTCGCACAGCGACGGCTGCCTGGTGGCCGTGGTCGAGGACACCCGGATGCTGTTCACCAGCGACCTGTACAGCCCGGGCGCGCTGGGGCCCGACCCCACCGGCCCCGAGCACCCCAAGCACGACCTCTACGCCCGGGAGCTGCTGGCGGATCTGGCAACCCTGGGGATCGACAGCACCAAGGTGACCACCTTCGTGGGCGGCCACGGCTTCCTGGGGGACTGGGCGGAGCTACGAATCTTTGCGGGGCAGTAAAGCGTAGAAGCTGCTGAACGTACTGGTCCCATCAGAATCAAATTGATGGAGGCGAGGCGCGATGGCGGATGCCCCCAGGCATGACCACGGCCTGATGAAGGAAGAGATGCGGCAGGCCCGGGTGAGGAGCATCGCCATCGCGCTTCGCAACGGCGCGCGCGATCTGGCTGCGGCGCTGGAGATGGTCAGGGTGTTGCTGGACGCGGAGGTGATGGCGCAGCGCCGCGCACGCAAACCGTGAGGTGCGTGCCACAATGCCCGCGTGGACTGGAACGACCTCCGGTTCCTGCTGGCGGTGCAGGAGACGGGCTCGGTGAGCGCGGCGGCGCGGAGGCTGCGCGTGGACCAGGCGACCGTGAGCCGGCGCCTGCGTCACCGCGTGGACGCGCACCAGCAGATCGCCGGCGGCGGGTGAGGGGGCGGGGACCTCGCGGACCTGCAGCTGATCGGGACCGCCCAGGGACTCGACGACGATGGCTCTCATGTGGATGCACCTCCGTGATTGAGGCGTCCAGATGTGCCAGCGCGGACGCTGGCGCGGAAGGCCCGCTCGCGCAAGGAGGTATGCGCGAATGCCTGCTTCATCGCCTGCAGCAGCTCATGCAGCACGGACTCGCACTTCGCGCTCGACGCGAGGTGCCGGCGAAGGCCGGCCGCCTCCGGCGGGGGCCGCTCTCCAGCCACGAACCGTGGCAGCTCCCGACATCCGGTGGCCATCGACGGGCATCTTCCGGTGCCCGGCCCTGAGGAGCCTCCGCAGCCGCATCCGTGCGTCGAACAGGCGCTTGGCGACCGCGTTGATGCTGATCCCCAGCTCCTCCGCGATCGCGGCGTAGCGCTTGCCGGCGCCGGCGGCCTCGAACACCGCGCGCTGCTTGCGGCTGAGCATGGCGACCGCCCGCGCGAGCTGATCGTCGGTCACCGACTCGTAGAACGGGGCGGCGTCCTCCGGCGCTCCTTCACACGCGACCGACGGCGGGAGCGTGGGATCGGAGCTGGCCTTCTCCTCCACCTGCGTCTTGCGCAGGATGGTGATGAAGCCGTTCTTGAGCGTGGTCGTCATCCAGGCCACGCAGCCGCTCTCCTCGGGGATGTCGCGGTCCCGGAAGTGGATGGTGAACTTGATCAGGACGTCCTGGACGAGATCGTCAGCCTCGGGCGCGCCCGCCGTCATGCGCTGGGCCTGCTTGAGCAACCACGGCCGGTGCTTGCCCAGCAGGTACCCGAACCGGTCCGTCACCCGGTGGACGCTCGACTCGACGGTGGCGATCATGACAACCATCAGACGCGGCCGATCGTGGATATTACTCGGCGCCACACCCTGGTCGGTGGCGACACTTGTTTGTGATGACACCGGTCAGTTGTGACACCGTCCGTTGACGTGTCATCTGATGTTTCGTCTCGATGTATCGAGGGCGCCGCCTGGTGGGGCGAGGCGAGGGCGCGCCCCGGCCCGTCCACCAGGGACAGGGGCCCCTGCTTGGTCAGGGGGGCTCGAAAAGAAGACGCCTTCGGGCCAGGGCATTACTTTTCAGGGATGCCCACATGGGCGCAGACGCGCCTGCTCGTGCCTACTGGGCGTGCTGCCGCACGGCGGAGACGATGGCGGCGACATCCCAGCCCACGATCTCCACGGCGGCCTGCTGGACCAGGGACGACATCCGCTCGCCGGCGCGGGGCCTGAGCCCGATGATCGGCTTGTCGTAGCTCCTCGCCAGGTTGACCTCGCGCCGCATCCAGTCGCCGCGGGCGGCGTGGATCCCGCCGAGCATCAGGACCGCGTGGCAGTGGCGGAGCTGCTCGTGCAGCGCGGCCGTGAAGCGGGGCTCCGGGATGCTGTGGATGGGGTCATCCTCGGGGACGGAGTAGTTGCGCCAGGTGAAGTCCGGCGCGCCTTCCAGCAGCTCCAGGAGTCGGTAGTAGTCGTCGCCGTAGCGCCAGGCATGGCTAATCATCAGCTTGTACGTACGCACTGTGGGCCTCTCAGCCCTCAAAACGCGCAGCGCCGCTGGAATTACGCACCAGGGCCGCGAAGCGGGCGGGCGCGGGCCAGGCACAGCGCGATGAGCGCCACCCAGAGCAGCGGCCGGCGGGCGATCGCGTCGCAGCCGCAGCCGACGCGGTAGAGCTGGGGCCCGGGGATGGACGCGATGCACCGGTTCGCTTCGCACGTCCCGCTGAAGCAGGTGGACGGCGATTCACAGGCCTCGCCCACGCCGGCGCCGAGCTCGAGCGGCTGCGCCACGGAGGGGACGCCGTTGACGACGACTCGCGCCGAGTAGACCGCCGGCGGGAGCTGGGCGGTGTGGTCGACCCGCGCGGTGGTGTCGGTCCAGCTGGAGGCGGGCGCCGGAGTCCAGCGCTCCTCGTCGCCGCGGCGCAGCTGGACGACCGGGAAGTTGGTGGCGCTGGAGCGCACGTTGCCGCTGGAGGCTTCGCTCACCTGGGTGAAGCGCTGGCCGGTCAGCTGGATGGAGTCGCCGGGGACGCCTCCCGCGACGGCGGACAGCGCCGGGCGCCAGGGGCCCGGGCGCAGGCCGCCGAACAGCTCCGTCCGGACCAGCGGGGCTCCGTTCGCGTCCAGCCCGCCCAGCAGGATCACCCGCCGGTCGGAGAGCGGCCAGGCCAGGTGATGCGTTCGCGGCTCGAGCGTCGCGGGCGCGGCGGACCAGGTTCCCGGGACCGGGTCGTAGATCTCGGCGGCCGCCAGCGGGCCGGTCCCGTCGCGGCCGCCGGTCACCAGCACCCGGCCGTCGTCGAGCAGCGTGGCGCGATGGTGCAGGCGCGACCGCAGCGGCGCGGAGGTGAGGGTCCAGGCGTCGCTGGACGGATCGAAGCGCTCCGCGCTGGGTGGATCGCCGCCGGAAGCGCCGGTCAGCAGCACCGCTCCCGAGGTGAGGACGGTCGCGACGGGCGCGGCGCGCGGCCGGAGCATGGGAACCGCGCGCCAGGTCGCGGTCGCCGGATCGAAGACCTCGGCGGCGGTGGTTCCGGCCCCATCCGCGGTCGTTCCGCCGGCCACCAGCACGCGGCCGTCGGGCAGGCGGACCGCCGCCGGGCGCTCGCGGGCCAGGGAGAGCGGAGGGGCCCTGCGCCAGGTCTGGCCGTACGAGTCGAAGATCTCCACGCTGGAGAGCAGGTCGCCGGAGGCGCCCCGGCCGCCCGCGACGAGGACCAGGCCCCGCGGAAGGAGGGCCGCCGCGTGAAGCTCCCGCGGCTCGGACATGCTGGCCGCCAGGTCCCAGCCACCGTCGCGTTCGCGGACCTCGGCGCTCCCGTGGACGCGCGCCGGGCCGCGCCCGCCGGTGACCACCACCCGGCCGTCGGCGAGCGCCACCGCCGCCGCGTTCTCGCGCGCCGCGTGCATCGGCGCCGCGGAGAGCCAGGCGCCGGACGCGCCGTCGAGGAGGTGGGTGCCGTCCCGGCCGATGGAGAGCAGCTGGTCGCCCGGGAGCACGGCGACCGCCATCCCGGCGTTCGCCGATGGAAGCGGAGGGCCGGGTGTGAAGGTGTCATCGGAGGCGTGCAGGAGCTCGGCGCTCGCGGTGGCGCCCGCGTTCGAGGCGCCGCCGGAGAGCAGGAGCCGGCCGTCGGGGAGGAGCGTGGCGCCGTGGGCGCGGCGGCCGCCGGCCAGATCGGGTCCGGGCTTCCAGAGATCGGAGACGAACAGCTCGGTGGTCGAGGTGGCTCCTCCATCCACCCCGGCGCCTCCGGCCACGATCAGGCGGCCGTCGGGGAGGAGCGTCGCGGAGTGGTGGCTGCGCGCGACGGCCATGGTCCCGCCGTCGAGCCAGGCGCCGCCCGAGAGCACCTCGAAGCTGTCGAACACCGTGCCGTACGGCGGGCCATCGAAGGTGGATCCGCCGGCCACCACGATCCGGCCATCGTGCAGCTCGGTGGCGGTGTGCAGCACCCGGGCGACGCTCATGCCAGGCAACGCCACCCACGGTCCGGCCGTCCCGGCGGGCATGGTCTCCACCTCGTTGTTGACCACCCATCCGCCGGCCACCACCAGGCCCGATCGGACGGTGGTGTTGGCGGTGTGGTTCTCGCGGTTGCCGATCATGGAGGGGAGGGGGACCCAGCCGCCGTCCGGGGTGAAGCTCTCGCAGGTGCGGGACGCCCCGTAGCCTCCGGTGGAGGCGTTGTAGATGGAGCCGCCGCAGGCCCAGACGGTGCCGTCCGGCAGCACGCCGACGCTGGCGATGTTGCGCGGGACCACCAGGTTGCCGGTGAGCGACCAGGTCCCGGTGCGCGGATCGAAGACCTCCGCCGTGAAGACGTCCCTGGTGTCGCCGCCCAGGAGGAGCACCCGGCCGTCGCGCATCAGCGTCGCGCTGGTGCTGAACCGGGGGACGCTCAGGTCGGGGGCGCTCGCCCACCGGTCGGTGGCCGGGTCGTAGATCTCCGCGGAGGCCAGCCAGCCGCCGTCGGCGCCGTCGCCGCCGGCCACCAGCACCCGCCCGTCCGGGAGCAGGATGGAAGCGTGCCGCCACCGGGCGGTCGCCATCGAGGCCGCGGGGCTGGAGCCGGTCACCAGGCCGGCGTGCTCGGGGCGGATCGCCGGCGTCGCTCGCGGCGACCCGGCGGGCGGGTGCGCCTGACACCCGGCCAGCATGAACGCGATCGGCGCGATCGCCGCGAGCCCACGCCGCATCCGGCGCACTGTATCGTTCCGCGCGCTCGGTGCGGGCCTGGAGATGGAACCAGTAGGATACTGCCCCGGTGCGAGCACTGTTCTGGCTCCTGGCCGCCGCGGCGGCGGGCTCGGTATGGGCGGGGCCACTGGTCTTCGTCGACGAGGCGGCCGACGCGGGCGCCGATGCTGACGGCGCCAAGTTCGCGGGAGCCGCCTTCGGCGATCTCGATGGGGATGGGTGCTACGCACTGGCCGTGAACAGGATCGGAGCTCCGCTCACCCTGTACCGGAGCGATTGCGCCAGGTCGCCGGCGTACGGCGACGTGGCGGGGACGCTCGCGCCGGGGCTGGGACCCGCGGAGCGCTCGATCGCCTGGGGCGACCTCGACAACGACGGCCGGGCGGACCTGGTGCGCACCGGCTCCCTGGGCGGCGGTGGGAATGGCATCGAGATCTCCCTCAGCCACGGCTGGAGCGCGCCCCTGGGCGACGCGGGAGCGCCGTCGGCGGCGATCGCGCGCTCCAACGGCCAGCTGCTGAACATCGAGGGGCTGGGGCTGGTCGACTTCGACGCCGACGGGTGGCTGGACGTGATGGCGCAGACCGGCGGGATCCGGCTGTGGAGGAACCCCGCGGACGGGGGTGTCTCGATGGAGGAGGTGAGCACCACCGCCGATCCACACGGCCTGCCGCTTGCCGACCCCAACGGTGACTACGCGGCGGTGGCGGATTACGACGACGACGGGGACGTGGACTTCCTGGTTCGAAACATCACCGTCCCGGCCCTGTGGGAGAACCTGGGCGGGCGCTTCGCCGCGAATGCGTCGTTCACCAACAGGTCCGAGGACATCGGGAACCTGGACAAGGGAGGGGTCGTCTTCTGCGACTTCGACTTCGACGGGCTGCTGGACATCTTCTGGACGTCGCCCGCCAGCGTCGTCCTGGACGCGGCGTGGCGCCAGGGTCCGGCCGGGACGTTCACCGCGCAGGCGCCGCTCGCGGGGCTGCTGGGCAACGTGGAGGGGGCGGCGTGCGGGGACGTGGACAACGACGGCGACCCGGACCTGTTCCTCACCACCGTCGCCGGAGCGCAGCTGTACCTGAACGTCACCTCGCCCGGAGGGCCGATCCAGCTCGAGCCGCAGCCGCAGCGCTTCGGCTCCGGCAACACCTGGTCGGCGGTGCTCCTGGACGAGGACCGCGACGGCGACGTGGACGTGTACGTGAACCAGGACGGACCGAACTCGCTCTGGCGAAACCCGCTGGACGATGCGCGAGCGGTGGAGATCCGCGCGCGGCGCGCGCTGCCGGGCGGGCTCTATCGCGACGATCTGGGCGCGACGGTCAGGCTGGAGACCTGCGCGGGCGGGCTGGCGTCGGGTGTCCAGCCGGTGAGCGGCGGCAACGGGAGGGGAGCCCAGGATTCGCCGCGGCTGCACTTCGGGCTCGCGGGGAGCTCGGAGGCCGTGCTGGTGGCGCGGGTCCGCTTCGTCGGCGGACACGTGGTCCGGCGCGCCTTCGGGACGGCGGGGCTGGCTCCGGCGACGGTGATCGACGTGGCCAGCGATGCCGAGAACGACCTCGCCGCCTGTGGCGGCCGGGGCCTGTTCGGCGTCGGCTGCCATTGCTCGGAGGCCGGCGGAGGAGCGGGCGTCGCGGCGCTGATCGCCGCCGGGATCCTCGCCTGCGCGCGGCGGCGCAGGGGTCAGCGACCAGCCCACTGACGCTGGAGCTTGCGACCCGATGTACCTTCCAGGAGGTGTCACCCATGGCTGAGCCATTCGCGGACCTGCATCGACACCTGGACGGCTCCCTGCGTCCGGAGACCATCGAGGAGCTCGCCGCGCGGGCCGGCGCGCGGGTGCCGGCGGACCTCGCGTTCAGGCCGGGCATGGGGCTCGCGGAAGCGCTGTCGAAGTTCGCGTTCACGCTCTCGCTCCTGCAGGAGCCAGCGGCGGTGCGCCGGGTAGCCTCCGAGATGTGCGAGGACGCCGCCGCGGATGGCGTGACGGCGCTGGAGATCCGCTTCGCGCCCCAGCTCCATCGCGGCGCGACCGTCGAGGCCATCGTGGACGCCGCGGTGGAGGGAGCGGCGGGCCGGGCCGGGGTGGTCCTCTGCGGGCTGTACGGGGAGCCGCCGCCGGTGCTGGACGAGCTGGTCCGCGCGGCGGCGACGCGACCGGGTGTCGTCGGGATCGACCTGGCCGGGGGGCCGGCACCGGGCCACGCCTTCGGCCTGAAGGACTACGCCCCCGCCTACCGGCGCGCCGCCGAGCTGGGCCTCGGCCGCACCGTGCACGCCGGCGAGGGCCGGCCACCGCGGGAGATCCGCGAGGCCATCGAGGTGCTCGGCGCGCAGCGGATCGGCCACGGCACGACGCTCCTGGACGACCCGGCGGTGCTCGACCTCGTCCGCGAGCGCCAGGTGACCATCGAGGCGTGCCCCACCTCGAACGTCCACACCGGGGTGGTCCCCTCGGTGGCGGAGCATCCACTGCCGCGCTGGCTCGACGCCGGCGTGCGCGTGTGTGTCTGCACGGACAACACGCTGCTGTCGGCGGTGACGTCGTCCGAGGAGCACCGCCGCGTGGGGGAGATTCCCGGGATGACGGCAGAGAAGCTCCGCCAGGCCATCGCCTGGGGCCACGCGGGCGCGTTCAGGCGCGGCTGAGCCGCCATTGGACACCGGACGGGGAGAGACCGTTCCCTCCACGTCACGCCTGCGTCCAGGCGTGGCCAGCGCGACGGCCCGGAGTGGGTGGAACGCCGCACCCCGTAGGCACGTCCATGCAGTACCTGCGGGCCAGCGGCCACGCATGCCGCCACCGTGGCCAGCATGGCTCATGGCGCAGGTGCTGCACCGGATGAGGCCTTCACCACCCTGGAGCTCCCATGCGCCTGTGCGTCCCTCGAATTCCGATGACCCGCCGGCTTGCATTGGTCCTGTGCGCGTTCGCCTCGGCCCAGGCCGCCGCCCAGCCGTCCGATCCCACCAGCCTGGTCCCACCCGACGCGCCCGTCCGCCTGCCCTGGTCGGAGGTGCTGAATCTCCTCACCCGCGCCGGCCACCGCGATGAATCGCCCCCGCGGCGAGCGGTGGTGGGGTCGGCGACGGCGGAGGGCGAGGCCGGGCCGCGCGGGTTGACGGTGCGGCTGACGCTGCCGCTGCTGCTGCTGGACGATGACTGGGCCGCCGTGCCGGTCTGGGGCTCCGCGGTGACCATCCGCCGCGCCACCCTGGACGGCCAGCCGGCGTCGTTCGCCGTGGAGGGCGGCGCGCACGTCCTGCTGGCGAAGGGGAAGGGATCTCACACCCTGGCCGCCGAGCTGGTGATGGCCACCGGCAGCTCCGGGGCCCAGGCCACCATTCCGTTCGCCACGCCCGTCCCGGTGAGCTGGAAGCTGGTCCTGCCCGGGAGCGACGCCCGGATCGATCCGGCCGTCCGGCAGAGCTCCTCGGCGCGGGAGGGACAGGTCAGCCTCGCCGCCCTCACGCCGCCGGTGGCGTCGGTGCAGGTCTCGTGGTCCGCGGAGCGCGGGACGGCGGTCCCCGCTCGGGTCAGCGCCGAATCGCTCACCGCGGTGACCCTGCAGGAGGGCACCACCTCCGGGCGCGCCCGCTTCGCGTTCGAGATCTCCCGCGGCCACCGGGAGCAGCTGGAGATCAACCTCCCCGCGGACCTGGAGCCGCTGACCGCCGAGGCCCAGGACCTGTCCGGCTGGTCGGTGGAGCGCAACGACCAGGGCAAGAAGCTGGTGGTCCGCTTCCGGCGGCCGCAGCGCGGGCACGTGTCCATCGACTTCGCCTTCGAGCTGCCGCGGCCCGGCAGCGAGGCCACCATCCCCGCGCCCTACGCGGAGGACGTCACCGAGCAGCGCGCCTACGTCGCCGCCTCCGCCGAGTCGCCGCTGTCGCTCCGGGAGGCGTCGCTGTCGCAGGGGGAGCAGGTCGATCCGCGCGTCATCCCCGCCTTCCTGCTGAGGGCCGAGAAGTCGCCGCTCACCCTGGCGTGGCGGCACGCGGGCGCAGGGTTCGCGGCGAAGGTGCACGTGGACCGGCACGAGACGGTGGCGCTGGCGCAGGCCATCATCGACGCCGCCTACTTCACCACCGTCCTCACCGAGGAGGGCCGGGAGGTGGTGAAGGCCACGTTCCTGGTGAAGAACAACCTCCGGCCATACCTGGGCGTGACGCTCCCGGAGGGCGCGGAGCTGTGGTCGGCCTTCGTGTCGGGCGACTCGGTGGCGCCGGCGCGCGAGGGCGACAAGGTGCTGGTGCCGCTCCTGAAGAGCCTGGACCTCGGTGAAGGCGACA
>Ga0209382_10006211_pt1 | contig 15395 bp, 12 predicted proteins | sample SoiMetdeltSBSDD5_FD_187599 | JGI IMG/M metagenome (GOLD analysis project Ga0209382, IMG submission 187599) | Bulk soil microbial communities from a Populus tree surrounding site in Tennessee, USA - Soil MetaG P. deltoides SBSDD5 (SPAdes) (version 2) | ecosystem: Environmental > Terrestrial >... | reverse complement strand
GCGTGCGGAGGCTTCCGAAAGCACCTTGACGAGATCGATGCGGCCGAGCGCGCCGTCGCCCTCCCCCGCCGCGCCCATCCCCGCCGGGGTCTCGGGCAAGCCCCGTCCGGGCGGAAGCTTGGTGCGCTCGCTCTCGGTGGGCATGGCCGGAGGCGCGAACTTGAGCGCCAGCATGCCGTCCTCGCTGTAGAACAGCGACAGCCGCGGCGAGTTGAGAGCGACGCTCTCCGGCGCAATGCGCGCTCTCAGCAATGCCTTGCGACTGAGCGAGACGGAGGCAGACGGCGCCATGACCAGCGGCACGCCGCCGGAGTCGGTGACGCGCACGTTCTTGAGCTCGAACTCCAGCTGACCGCCCTCGGCGAGACGCAGGTCGACGCCTTCGACGGCAACGCGCAGGCCCGCGACCTCATCGGCGATGGCACGCTCGATGGGCTGGGTGAGGAAAGCAACGGAGACAGGGCCGTGAAGAAGCCGCACGTAAAGGAGGCCCGTCATCACCAAGCCGGCGAAGGCGACAATGCCGATCGGAGCGGCAATCGTTTTCAGGGGGCGGAGGAAGCGCCGGCTCCGAGGCCGCACGGCAGACCCGCGTCTGGCAGCCTGTCCTGCGGTGCGCACCGAAGGCGGCACCCCTGTGCGCGGCACGCCGGTGCGCGGGACACCGGTGCGCGGCACCCCGGTCCGTCTAGGCGGCTCCCCCCCGGTCGTCGTCACACCGCTCCCTCGCTCGCATGGCAATCGCCCACCCGTTTGGGCGCCGCGTGGCGCAGCCGGCGATCCATAGAGCTCATGTGCCCCCTCACACTCAATCCGATCGCGTCGACCACCAGCAGCGGGCCTCGGCCTGGGAGAATCGCCCCAGCACCAATCAACGCGTATCAGCCCGTCGACGCAAGAAAAAGGGCGCAAAAAACGACGAAAGGAAGGCGTCGCGCGCGCCCGTGCAGCAGCCGTCCCCGGTTTACACCTGCGGCTGCGGCTCCAGACCGCCGGTGCCGGCCTCCGGACGCGGGCGCATCTTGCCGGCGGCGGGAACGGCAGGCCCGGCCGGACCCTTGCTCTCCTCGTCGTCCACCGCACGCACGATCTTCTCGCCCCGCATCAGCGAGTTCACCTCATCGCCGGTGATGGTCTCGAACTCCATCAGCGCCTGGGTGATGGACTCGAGCTTGTCGCGGTTGACCGAAAGCACCTCGCGCGCCTTCCTCTCGCCGCCGGTGACGATGCGCCGGATCTCCTCGTCGATCAGCTTGGCGGTGTCCTCCGACATGTTCTGGCGCTGGGTGATGGCGTGGCCGAGGAACACCTCCTGCTGGTTCTCGTTGTAGCGCAGCGGTCCGAGCTTCTCGCTCATGCCCCACTCCGTCACCATGCGCCGGGCGAGCTCGGTCGCCTGCATGATGTCGCTGGAGGCACCGGTGTTGAGGTGGTCCTCGCCGTAGACGAGCTGCTCGGCGATGCGGCCGCCAAACATGGTGGCGATGCGCGCCTCGCACCACTGCTTGGAGTAGCTGAGCTTGTCGCGCTCGGGCAGGCTCATGGTGACGCCCAGCGCCCGCCCGCGCGGGATGATGGTGACCTTGTGCAGGGGATCGTTGCCCGGCACCAGCAGGTTGACGAGCGCATGGCCGCCCTCGTGATAGGCGGTGGCGAGCTTCTCCTCCTCGGTCATGATCATGGAGCGGCGCTCGGCGCCCATCATCACCTTGTCCTTGGAGTCCTCGAACTCCGCCTGCGTGACGAGGCGCTTGTTGCGCCGCGCCGCCAGCAGCGCCGCCTCGTTGACGAGATTGGCGAGATCGGCGCCGGAGAAGCCGGGCGTGCCGCGGGCGATGACCTTTGGATCGACATCGGGGGCCAGCGGCACCTTGCGCATGTGCACGCGCAGGATCTTCTCACGGCCACCCACGTCGGGGTTGGGTACCATGATCTGGCGGTCGAAGCGGCCCGGGCGCAGCAGCGCGGGATCGAGCACGTCGGGTCGATTGGTGGCGGCGATCAGGATGATGCCCTCGTTGGCCTCGAAGCCGTCCATCTCGACGAGCAGCTGATTGAGCGTCTGCTCGCGCTCGTCATTGCCGCCGCCGAGCCCGGCGCCGCGGTGGCGGCCGACGGCATCGATCTCATCGATGAAGATGATGCAGGGCGCGTTCTTCTTGGCCTGGTCGAACATGTCGCGCACGCGCGAGGCGCCGACGCCGACGAACATCTCGACGAAGTCCGAGCCGGAGATCGTGAAGAAAGGCACGTTGGCCTCGCCGGCGATCGCACGCGCCAGCAGCGTCTTGCCGGTGCCGGGGGGGCCGACCAGCAGGGCGCCACGCGGGATGCGGCCGCCGAGGCGCTGGAATTTCTGCGGATCGCGCAGAAACTCGACGATCTCCTGCAGATCCGACTTGGCCTCGTCGACGCCGGCAACATCCTCGAAGGTGACGCGGCCATGCCGCTCGGTCAAAAGCTTGGCCTTGGACTTGCCGAAGCCCATGGCGCGTCCACCGCCCGACTGCATCTGGCGCATGAAGAAGATCCACACGCCGATCAGCAGCAGCATCGGGAACCAGTTGACGAGCACGCCCAAAATCGAGGGCACGTCCTCTTCGGGCGGCTTGGCCGTGATCTTCACGCCCTTCTTGTTGAGCCGCTCGACCAAGCCGGGGTCCTCAGGCGCTATGGTCAAGAAGCTGCTGCCTTTGTCGCGATAGGAGCCGGAAATGCGATGCTTGGCGATGAGCACCTCGGAAATGTTGCCCGCATCGACGCCAGCCAGAAAGTCCGAGTAGCTGATCTCGTTGCCACGCCGGGTCTGACCGGGGTTCTGGAACAGGTTGAACAGAGCCATCAGCAACAGGCCGATCACGACCCAGATGGCGAGGTTCCGGAAGTTCGAATTCATTGGGGTTCCTTCATGCGCTGGGCCGTTCGGTGCCGCCTCTGCCCTGGGCTTCGGCCCAGCTCATCGCCCTCGCCCGCCGCCGCCCGGCGTGGCCCATGCCGCTGCTGTAACATAGGTGTGTATGGATTATTTGCCAAGTTTGCGGCGGAAAGCTTGGGTTTCGGCAGGCATGAGAAGCAAATGCTCAGCGAATTGCCCCGAATTGTCCCGATTGAGTGCCGCCAGGCGCGCCTGTGTTGTAGCGCAAGCCCACAAATTCGGCCGAAATTAACCCTTCGAGTCCGGGATTTGCCCAAAAATCGAGGGCGGGCACGGCCAGCAGGGCGCTTCCTCGCCAAAACGACGGCAGGAGGTGGAGGGACCGGGCGGATTTGGTGGGTCGGCCCGGACGGCGCAGGTGGGCGAGACCCTCCGCGCCGAGCGCGCCTACCTCCAGGGTACCTTCGAAGCTTGCGGCGACGGCCACAGCAAATCGGCCATCCCAGAGGCTAGAGGCGCCGCCGGCAAGGGTAAGGCGCGGCGGCGGCTGGCGACCGGGCTCACGCTCGATCTGGATGGCCTCGGGGGCCTCGCTGATGAGGGCGCGGGCCAGCGTCCAGCTGGCAGCTGCGGTGGTCTCGCTGCGGAACAGCCTGTCGACGATCGGCTCGAGCTTGCCCAGAGGCACCGGCTCATCCGACCCGCCCGCCGCGGCAATGCAGCGGGCGAGCACGCGCAGGCGGATCTCCTCGGGCGCTTGGGCGAGCCGCGCCCGGTCGATGCGGAAGAAGCCGCAGCGGTCGGTATGGACCACGCCCGGATCGGCACAATAACTGTCGGTCATGGCTTCGATGGCGGTGCGCGCCCGCTGCAGCCGCCGCGCGGTCAGGGCCAGCATCTCGCCGGTCAGACCGAGGCCGGCCAGCGTTTCGCCGGCGGCCCGCAAGCGGGTGCGCTCGAAGGCGGGAGACTGGTTGCTCGGGTCCTCGATCCACGGGATGGCGCGGGCTTCCAGCGTGGCACGCAGGCGCGCCTTGGGAATGTCGAGGAAGGGGCGCAGCACCCTGAGAGCGCCCAGTCGAGTCGACGGCGCCATGCCGGCCAGACCATCGAGGCCGCTACCGCGGGCCAGCCGCATCAAAAGGGTCTCGGCTTGGTCGTCACGAGTATGGGCCGTCAGCAGCGCAGCGATACCGTTGGCGCGGGTGTGGTCGGCCATCAACCGGTAGCGGGCCTCGCGGGCAGCGGCCTGCAGCCCGGTTTGCGGCTTGCGCCCCTCCCACACCAGGGTGGCGTGGCGGAAGCCGACCTTGGCGGCGAGGTGGGCGACCGTCTCGGCCTCGGCGCTGGATTGGGGACGCAACCGGTGGTCGACGGTGAGGACCGTGTGCTGCGCGAGGTTGCAGCTGCGTCGACGCAGCCAGTCGGCGAAGAGCACCATCAGCGCCGTGCTGTCGCTGCCCCCCGACACGGCCAGCCCCACGGCCTCGCCGGCATGCGCCTCCAAGAGGGGCGCAAACAGCCCATCGAGCGCGTCGGGGCGGATCGGGTCATGGGTGGTGGCCGCGACCATTGGATGTGCTGTGCCTGCGTGTTCGAATGCCAGCAAGCCATACCACGGGAGGCCGGCCTCCGCTGCCATGGACCAGCCCTGGCGCAGGACCGGGTACTCCGGCACTGTATGGGACCGGCCGCTGCGGCCGTTGCCCGATGGAGAAAATCTTCATGCCCGATCGAATGCTCGAAGGCCAGGTGGCGCTCGTCACGGGGGCGGGGCGCGGCTTGGGGCGCGCCTTCGCCGAGCGGCTGGCGGCGCTGGGCGCCCATGTCGGCGTGCACGGCATGCGCGAAGAGGGGCCCTCGGAGTACGGCGGCACCACGACGCTGAGCGATGTGGCGCGCAGCATCGCCGAAACCCACGGGGTGCGGACCGTGAAGGTTCTGGGCGACCTGACGCGCGCGGCCGAGATCGAGCGCTGCCTCGCCACCGTTGCCACGGCGCTCGGGCCCATCGACATCCTCGTGCACAACGCCGGCGGCGACATCGCCGCGGCCGGCGGCAAGCCCGATCCCAACGACGCCGTGCACATCAAGGAGGAGGACGTGCGCGCGGTGCTGGACCGCAACCTCATCAGCACCATTCTGGTGTGTCAGCAGGTGGCGCGCGGCATGATGCAGCGCCGACGCGGCCGCATCATCACCATCGGCTCGGTGGCGGCCTTCAAGGGCCGCACCAACGGGTCGATCTACGCCACGGCCAAGGCGGGCGCCCTGCATTTCACGCGCTGCCTGGCCGACCAGATGCGCCCCTACGACGTGACGGTCAACGCCATCGCCCCCGGGGATACGCGCACCGAGCGGTTCCTCGCCACGCGCGCCGTCGATCCGGCGCGGCTGGTGGAGGCCGGCACGCTCGACCGCATCGCCACCGTCGACGAGGTGGCGCGCGTGGTGGAGTTCTTTGCCGGGCCGATGGGCGCCTTCGTGTCGGGGCAGGTGCTACGTGTCGACGGCGGCGGCCAGGCCTGGCCGGCATGAGGGCACGCACCTTGGCTATCGGTCGGCAGAGAAGGGGCCTTGGCAGGAAAATTCCCCGACTTTTGTCCCCTACTATCTCAATGGGGGACAAAAGTTGGGGACGATCCCCTACTGCTCCCCGACCAGAATCCAAATAGCTTTCGGACCCTTGCCGGTTGTTTCTATTTGCTTTTTTTGTCTCAGCTTCTTCGTTACATACTTGATCTCCTCATTGGAAAAGCCAAGTCGCTCACGAAGTTCCGCTGATGGGATGCCGGGGCGGCCACTGCCTTCCGCCTCGTGCAGCCAAGCCAAAATTTGGCTCTCTGCCGCCTCGAATTTCGAAAGGGGCGCTTGCGATGGCACTGAGCGCTCATCTCTCAGCGCTCGAATGGTTGACGGGCTAAGTTGCCAGACAGTAGCGGCACCCCGGCGCCGGACATCAAGCACATCGCGGGTGATCAACACCCGCAAGCCCTCCCGGATTTCACGCTCATGCTGTTGGCATATATGCGCGGCAGTCGGCCCATCTATCTCACCGTGTCGCACTAAATAGTTCAGCACAAGGAGGTGCTCCAGCGTCAGCCGCAAGCCAGCGCGCATTGTGGACTCCACAAAGGCGCGGAACGGTACGGAAAACTCGCTACCCAAGAATGTGACGCGAACCGCGTTTCCCTCGTCGCGAATGACGGGCGGCTCTTTGCCGTCCTGTAGCATTGCCTGATACATGCGTTGGACGCCGAGGTTGTTACGATTAACGAGGTTCAGCGAGATGAGCGCGTTCATCAGGGTCGGATTGCGGGCTATGGGTGCATGACGCAGGATGTTGTCGACGGAAATGCCTCCAATCAGCCCTCCAGGATTGGCGATCTCCAATCGATCATCGTAGAGTCGAACCTGGATGACGCCGTTGACCCGGTAGTCCGCATGAGCGAAAGCATTCATCAGCGCTTCGCGGAGGGCGATGGTCGGGTATTTGCGAAACTCCAAATGGAGGAGACCCTGCTCCACTGTTGTGATGGGATTGTGCGGCAGGATCAGCTCCTCAAGACGCGAGATCGCGATCGCCAAGCAGTCGCGACCACGGTCTTGATTGTCATACTCAGTCGACGACCGCATCCGCAGAAATGACCATGAGTATCCGGGGAAAACGCGCGCAATGTGCTCGGACCGCCCAGCAAGCAATATCGCAGCCCTGCGAAGCCTGCCCCGCTCCGTCAGCAAATCAATGCTTCGCAGAAGATCCACCGTGCCCTTCTGCAATAGCTCAGTTGGCGCATTTTGCTTCGCCGCAATCGCACGCAGGGCATCAATGCCAGCAGGCGATAGGAGGGCCTCGATAGCGCCCTCCACCTCCCCAGAAGTTATGTCACTATCACCCCGCGCCGCTGAGATTTCGGCCCGCTTGGTTCCTGTGAGCGGCTTGCACTCCTTGCCCACCCTGATCTTCGCCGCTCCTTGCGTGTCGGTGTACGGCGGAAGATCGCCGTGAACCTGCACTACTAAGAGCCGCCCGGTTCCTTCGGGCACACGCAGTTCTTCCACGGCGGGCGTCAGCTTAGGATCGGTGCGGTCATAGATGGCTTTCTTCAACAGGTTTACGTCGACGTTTTCTGGGGACGCCAAGGATCGCCTTCGCGCGACCAACCCTCCGGTCGCGGACTCCAACGACCAAGGTACCGCCCCCGCCATTTGCCAGACAGACTACGGTTTCGAGAATTAGCCCGACCGCTCGATTGCGGCTTTCGGTGTCCCATTCCTTGAAGTCTAGGAACTGGCTTTCGAGTCGTCAGCCGGGACCCGATCCAATTCTTTGAGCAGCTCTTCGATTTCATCCCTGCTAGGCATGGCCAGCCACATAGCGCCACGCGCGATCTCCGTACAGCCTAACCACCCTTGCGTCTCCTCGATCGAGAAGAAGCTCGACCAGGGCCTGTCCCGACGCGAGAACCGGCAACCGGCGGAAAGGATCCCACTCACCCATCATCGCCTCGACCGTTGCCAAAGCGCTCCACGCACAAAACAAAAAATATCGGCGCCGACAAACGGTTAGGAACGACTTCTCCACAGCAAACGCGAGGCTCAGCCCGCCGGCAGCACCATTTGCGTTTGCGTGACGACGGCGCACAGCTTGCCGGCCTGGGAGCGGATCATGGTCTGCCAGACCTGGGTGGTCTTGCCGCGGTGCAGCGGCGTCGCCTCGGCGGTGATGCGCGTATTGACCGGGGCGGCGCCGAGGAAGTTGGTCTTGGACTCGATGGTGGTGGTGCGCGCGCCGGGCGGGAGATTCATCACCGTGCCGACAGCGCCGATGGTGTCGGCAAAGGCCATGAGCGCGCCGCCGTGGCACACATCGCCCGTGGTGCACAGGTCGGGGCGCACCAGCATGCTGGCGACAATCTTCTCCGGCGTCGCCTCCTCGAGCTTCACCCCCATCAGGCCGGGGAACAGCGGTTGCATGACTTGCTGGATCTGCTCGGCGGTGGGCATGCGGTCTCCTCATTGCTCTCCCTCTCCCCGTACTTCACGGGGAGAGGGTCGGGGTGAGGGGCAGAGACAAACGCCGACGCCGGAGCTTGCCGCTGCCCCTCACCCTAGCCCTCTCCCCGCAAGCGGGGAGAGGGAACCAGTATGGCTATGGCTTCCGATCCTGCAAAGCCTCACGCAGCGCGGCCGTGAGGCGCAGCGGCTTGCCGCTGGCCGAGATCAGCACCACCATCACCTCGGCGCTGAAGAGGTCGCGGCCGTCGCGGGCGACGCGCTGGTCGAGCGTCAGGGTGGCGGCGCTCCACGCCTTGGCCCGCGTCGTCACCTCCAGCACCTCGTCGATGCGGGCGGGACGCAAGTACTCCAGAGCCATGCGCCGCACCACGAAGGCGGCGGGCTCGCGTCCTTCGGCGCCGCCGAACAGCGCCTGATGGTCGTTGCCGAGCAGGCGCAGGAAATCGGAGCGGCCGCGCTCGCACCAGCGCAGGTAGGTGGCGTGATAGACGAGGCCGGAGAAATCCGTGTCCTCGAAATAGACGCGGATCGGCAGCACGTGGCGCCGGCCGCTGGCGTCCTCGATCAGGCGTCCGGCGAGATCGGGCCATCGACCCCGAACGGGCCTCGGACCGGCACCGGATGGGTCAGGCGGCGACATCGACCACGACGATCTCAGGCGGAACGCCGAAGCGAACGGGCAGGATGGAGCAGCCGAGCCCTCCTGACACGATCAGGTGGCGGTTGTCCTCGACGATGTGGCCGTAGGCGTAGCGGTTGCCGAAGCGCGAGGGGACCATCGGCGAGAAGCCGAGCACGCGCACCTGGCCGCCATGGGTGTGGCCGGAGAGCGTGAGCGATACGCGGTGCGGCACGCGGGGGAAGATGTCGGGCTCGTGCGCCAGCAGGATGACCGGCGCTCGGTCGCTGACCTTGGCCAGCGTGCCATCGAGATCGTCGACGCCGAGGAACTTGCGACGGCCGTCCTTGCGACGGCCTCTGATGAAGGCCAGCTGGTCGCCCAGGCCGGCGAGCCAGAACCGGCGGCCGTCCTTGACGAGGCGGGTGGCGTCGTTCTCGTAGACGGGGATGCCGACGCGCTCCAGCATGCGCCGGCCCAGCACCGGCCCCTGCCGCGTGCGCTGCGCCTGCCGATCGTCCCACCAGTCGTGGTTGCCGAGGATGGCGTGCACGCCGAGCGGAGCTTTGAGCCCGGAGAGCGCCTCGGCCCACACCTCGGGGGCGACGGAGCGCGTCTTGAACTTGTGGCTGGCCGAGAAATCGCCCAGCAGCACGACCATGTCGGCTTTCAGCGCATTGGTCTGCTCGACGATGTCGCGGATGCGCTCGGCGGGCATGGTCGGGCCGCCGGCATGCACGTCGGCGATGACGCCGATCGACAGCTTCATGTCGCGCGGCCAGTTGGGCGGCGAGATACGGTAGCGCGTGACATCGAGCCGCCAGCTCGCCTCGACGGCAAAGCCGTAGCTCGACAGCCCGACCATGCCGGCGCCGGAGAGGCCGAGCGTCGTCAGGAACCGGCGGCGCGAGATTCGCTTCAATTCGGTCGATCCCCCACTGTCGTCCCGGACGGAACGTATAGTCCCGCTTGAGAACGAGAGGCCCGTCGTCAACCCGTCTTCCCCTGGGCGGGCGACCAGGACATAGGCCCACCTTTTGTCACGAGCAAGACCTTGATTGATGAGCGTCCGGGCAGCGGTTAACCGGTGCCGGCCTTGCCGCCAGGCTCACCATTAGCCGATTCATCGTGGGCGGCCACGTCGAAGAGGCCGATCTGCGGCGAGGCGCCGCGCGCCGGACCGGTGAGGCCCAGGTGCTTGTAGGCCCGCAGGGTGAGGACGCGGCCGCGGGGGGTGCGGCCGATGAAGCCCTGCTGCAGCAGGTAGGGCTCGACGATCTCCTCCAGCGCGTCGCGGGGCTCGGAGAGGGCCGCCGACAGCGTCTCGATGCCGACCGGGCCGCCCTCGTAATTCCTGGCAATGCAGGAGAGGTAGCGGTGGTCGAGGGCATCGAGGCCCTCGCTATCGACCTCGAGCTCCCGCAGCGCCCGGTCGGCCACCTCCACCGTGACCGACGCGGCCTTCTCGACGGCGGCGAAGTCGCGCACGCGGCGCAAGAGCCGGCCGGCGATGCGGGGCGTGCCGCGCGAGCGCCGCGCGATCTCGGCGGCGCCGTCGGGGCTGATCGCCATCTTGAGGACGCCGGCGCCACGGGTGACGATCGTCTCGAGCTCGGCGTGGGTATAGAAATTGAGGCGGATGGGGATGCCGAAGCGGTCGCGTAGCGGCGTGGTGAGGAGCCCCGTGCGGGTGGTGGCGCCGATCAGCGTGAAGCGGGCGAGGTCGATCCTGACCGAGCGCGCCGCCGGCCCCTCGCCGATGATGAGATCGAGCTGGTAGTCCTCCATGGCGGGATAGAGGATCTCCTCGATGGCCGGGTTGAGGCGGTGGATCTCGTCGATGAACAGGACGTCGCGGTCCTCCAGGTTGGTGAGCAGCGCGGCGAGGTCGCCGGCCTTGGAGATGACGGGCCCCGAGGTGGCCCGGAACCCCACCCCCAGCTCGCGCGCCATGATCTGGGCCAGCGTCGTCTTGCCGAGGCCGGGCGGACCCGCGAACAGCACGTGATCGAGCGCATCGCCGCGCGCCTTGGCGGCCTCGATGAACACCTTGAGGTTGGAGCGGGCCTGCTCCTGGCCGATGAACTCGCGCAAGTACTGCGGCCGCAGAGACGGCTCTGCGTCATCGGCCTGGCGCTTGGCCCCGGTGACGAGGCGGGAGTCGGTCATGATTTGTTCTGTGGCGGTTCGCGGGGGGAGTCAAGGTCAGCTAGACGCTTGCGCCCGTCAACTTTCCACTCCCGCGCCGCAATGTGACCTGGGTCCCCGCCTCCGCGGGGATGACGCCAGTGGGGAGGGACGCGAATTCAACGGACGTCATTCCCGCGGAGGCGGGAACCCGCGGCACAGAGCAACAAGGGCACCTATGGCAGGTTCCGGCACATAGGCGAATAGGTCCCGTCCGCCTTCTCGATCACGACGGCGTAGCGTTTCATTTGCCTCTCCTTCCGGCGGAGCGATGGTGTCAGACCCGGAGGGTCTGACACCCCCGCGCGCGATGAACACCGGATGAACTCGCCGTTACGGGGGTGTTCAGGCGGTGGGGGATTGACTGGGCGGGCTCGGGCATGGGGTGGGGTCGAGTGTCCGGGGTGAAGCAAACTTGGAGGAGCGAGACATGTTGAGGAAGCTGACGCTTGCTGCCGGCGTCGTGGCGATGGCGGCGATGTTTGCACCCGTCGGCGCCACGGCGGCGCCGGCCATGCCGCAGTCGCAGATCGTCGATATGGGCACCGGCGCGCTGGTGCAAAAGGCGCAATACGGCCGCTGCCGCTATTGGCGCCACGAGTGTGCCAACCGCTGGGGCTGGCGCACGCCGGGCTTCTTCCGCTGCCTGGGGCGGCACGGCTGCTGAGGGCTGCAATTAATGAGTTGACCGGCGGGGACAGGCTTGTCCCCGCCGTTCGCTTTTTGGAATTGAGCCAGCGGCGCGGGCTGGGTCCCGGACAGTCGCTGCGCGACTTCCGGGATGACAGGTTGGAGCGTCGACGCTAGGCGCCGGTGATGCGGGCGTTCATCCAGGCGGCGGTGCCGGCGACGCCGCCGAAGCTGTAGAGGTGCACGCCGACGACGTTGCTGGCGCTGCCCGAGCGCGCGTGGCGGGCAAGGGCTGAGAGCTGGTCGGCGGGGTCGACGTGGGTGAAGAGGCGCACCGCGCCCATGCCCTCGGCCTGCAGCGCGCGCAGGGAGGCACTCACGCCACAGCGCTGGGCGTAGCGCAGGAGCGCGCGCGGGCTGCTTGGGCCGGCGAGGCCGACATACACGGGCACATCGGCGGCGCGTCGGGCGAGGTCGACGCAGTATTCGACGATGCGATTGGGCGCGAACGAGAACTGGGTCAGGATATAGGCGCCGAGGCCTTCGCCCCGCGCCAGCGCCAATTTATCGGCCAGCGCGGCGGCTAGCGTCGCCGTGGGGATGCGTGGATGGCCCTCGGGATAGCCGGGCAACCCAACCTGGCGCACACCGCAGACGCCCAGCAGATTGTCGCGCAACAGCGCGGCACCCTCGGCATAAGGCCCGAGCGGCTCGGGCACATCGCCGCCGATCAGCAGCACCTTGCCCACGCCGGCCTGCTGCACGGCGGCCTTCAGGAACGCCTCGGCCTCCGCGCGCGAGGCGATGCGGCGCACGGCCACGTGCGGCACGGGCTCCAGGCCCGCCTTATGAAGCGCGATCAGCGCCGGCAGGGTGTCGGCGAGCGGGCGTCGCGGCAGGTGATTGACATAGACCGGCGTGCCGGTGGGCAGCAGCTCGGCGATGCGGCGGGCATTGTCGGGTGCCTCCGCGCCCATCTCCAGGGAGCCGCAGGCGACAAGCTCGGCGGCGACAGCGGCGATCTCCTGGGCAGCGGCTTGCGCGGGTTGGCGCGTGGCGGCATCGGCCGGCATGGGGCACATGGGGGTCAGCCTCTCTTGCGCGAGATCACGTAGGATTCATCGAGGAACCACAGCCGCCCATGCGCCTGCAGCACCTCGCGGGTGGCGTCGAGGTATTTGCGCGCGCCCAGCACCTCGGCCAGGCGCTCATCGTCGATCTGGTTGACGTAGACGGCCGCGTTCCAGGCGGCGAATAGCGTGGAGGTGCCGATCGACTCGGCGATCTCGGTCGGCAGCGTGTGCATGTCGTAGCGGAACACGGCGCGCTGGTCGGCGTAGGCATTGAAGTTGTAGTGGCGCGCCTCGCGGCCGAGCTCGGCCCTGACGGCCCGCAGGATGTCGTGGCGCGAGGTCTTGAAGGGGTCCTCCTCCGGCCAGATCTTGCGCACGATCTCGAGGCCGGGATCGCGGCCGCAGGAGTGGATGCCGAGCAGCCGCCCGCCGGGCCGCAGCGCCCGCGTCAGCGGCGCGATGACGCGCGCCGCCTTGAAGGCGACGGGCACGCGCGCACGATAGGGCTGGGAGGCGATGACCAGATCGTAGTCGGCGCGCGCGCGGCCCTGGCGGGGAATGACGTCGTCGAGCAGGAAGCGGAAGTCGTCGCGATAGATGACCAGCGCCACCGGGCGCTCGTAGATGGGATTGCCGGTCTTGGGGCTGTGTCGGGCTTGCCAAACCTTGGCCAGGAACGGCTCCAGCGCCTCGATCTGCTCGCTGAACTCGGCAGCCGTGCTGCCCGTGAGCGCCACCTCGTGCCAGACCAGCGAGGTGGCGGCTGAGAGCGCCTTGGGGCTGAGCCAAGGCGCCTCCGTGTAGTACATGTTGGTGACGACGAGCGCGGTGGCGGGGTGCTCGTGGAAGCGGTCGGCCATCTTGTCGAGGCACAGGCGGGTGTCCTCGAGGCTGATCTCCTTGCCCACCACATAGAAGGGCAGCGTCGGGAAGCGGCGGTGCATCTCGCGCATGACACGGGTGAGCACGGTGCCGTCGCCCATGCCGGCATCGAACAGGCGCACCGCCGGCGGCTCGGGATGCAGGTGGGCCAGCTCCATGCCGACCCGGCGCGCCACCACCTCTTTCTCCGAGCAGGTATTGACGAACAGCAGGTATTTCTGGCGGTTGTCGAAGAAGCGGAAGTTTCGCGACGGCGCGCCCTCTACGGCCGCGGGCTTCATCTCCAGGCGCGGTATCCCCGTCACCCGCAGCAATGGCATCAGCTCGCGCGGCGCCGCCGGCGCCTCGACGCCTTGGCTCGTCAGGAAGGTGCTCACCCGCTCCAGGGTCTCCGGCGTGATGCGGGCGCCATCCCTCAGGCGGGAAACGAATTTGCCGTCGTTGACGGCGCGCCGGCCGAAGGTCGACTCGGCCATGCCCGCGCGGCGGCAGAACTCGGAGATGCTGTCCAACAGTCCGACGGCCGCGTGTGCCATCGCCGGCGCTCCTTGGGTGCGGTTTGGACCGCTTTGTTGGCAAGGTAGGCGCTTGGGTTGTGGGAGGGCAACCACAAAGGAGCGGCGAAGCGTTGTGGGACGAGTCCCAATGCCGGGGAGTCGCGAATCCACTAGACCGGCAGTACGGGACGAGGGAAACGGCTCATCAAAGCCAATCCTCATGTCGCACAAGATGAGTTGCTGCACTGGACGCGCAATCCCGGCAGGCGGAGCGGCGAAGTTCGAAGAGAGAGCCGGATACGGATCCACGTCGCAAATCGGACGTTGCACCAAACCGCTACGCTGTAAGACGCCTGATCCTTGGGAAGTGTGACCAGAAGAAGGTGGCTCACTGGTGCGATTGCGAGTCCACCGCAGGTGCGCTCGCTACGGATTCTCGGTGCCGAGGAGGTGTTTGCGGAAGAAGGCGAGGACCTCGGCATTGAACGCCTTGTGGAACGCCACGCGATCGAAGCCGGGGGCGTCAACGCAGATACGAGGAATGGTGCTCGCCTGCGCGGGCGAACAAGGCGCGAGGAACGCGACGTGGCCGGCATTCGCCGCGTGTCGATACTCGGGGCTCGACGGAAGCATTTTGCCGACGGCCGCGACGCTTTGCGGCGTGACGCCGGCCCCACCATGCTCCGAGCTCCAGAGTTGGACCGGGACCCTCACGGCCTTCAAGTCAGCCGGTCCGAAGAGGAAGGTGAATCCCGGATCGGCGATGACGGCCGCCTTGATGCGCTTATCGTGCGTGATGGCGGACGCCGGGATCTCGTTGTCTTGGAACATTTCGCACGCACGCACACTCGTGAGCTCCGCGCAACGCGCCGCGCCCTTGGCGAAGTTGGCATTGCCGCCGATGAGCGCAAGGCCGGTATAACCTCCGCGCGACATGCCGAAGAAGCCGATACGATCGCCATCGATCTTCGACGCATGCGGCCAGGCGCCGAGCATGAAGTCGATCAGCCGCTTGACGTCGGCGGGACGCGTAAGTGCGACGGACAATTCATCCACACGGCTCACGTCGAATGCGTTGTCGCCTGGATGGCTGATGGCAACTACCACGAGGCCGGCATCAGCGACGACGCCGCCGTATCGTGATGTACGCCGAACCATGCGGCTCTTCCGTGCGAGATGACGATAAGGGGAAGCTTGCTTCCGGCGACCGGGCAATCCCGCACGCCTTGGACGGCGAGCTCATAAAGATTCACATGCTGCGCAGGCGCTTCCGCGCAAGGGGACCACACTGCTCCGGTCAACGTTGGTCCAGCGGAATCAGGTGGCACATTGATGAGCTGCAGACCGGCAGCCCGGGCCGGCATTGCCGCACAGCACAACGCGCCGATCAGAACGAGTGAAGACAAACGCACGGTTGTCTCTGTTGAGGCACCGCTGATTGATGGGGAAATCATTGAGAACAGGGAATATGGCTTAGTTGAGCCATCCCGCATACGTCGCACAACATAACTTGATCGGGATAGGGGGACGCCTCACGGCGCCACCCCTCCCACACCACCTGGCATACGGGTCGCGTACCTCGGCGGTTCGACTGGGTTGAACTTCAACGGGCA
>Ga0209382_10006210_pt1 | contig 15395 bp, 24 predicted proteins | sample SoiMetdeltSBSDD5_FD_187599 | JGI IMG/M metagenome (GOLD analysis project Ga0209382, IMG submission 187599) | Bulk soil microbial communities from a Populus tree surrounding site in Tennessee, USA - Soil MetaG P. deltoides SBSDD5 (SPAdes) (version 2) | ecosystem: Environmental > Terrestrial >... | reverse complement strand
GCACCGGGTAGTCAGAAGACCAGCGAGCCATGCTTCGTGTTCTGAACTGACAGCCGCTTGTCGAGCCTGCGCGAGTGTCAAGAGGGCAGCTCAGGGTCACGGAACGAAGGCGCTCCGCGCCAGCCTGGGGAGAGGTTGACTGAGAGGGCGGTGTTCCAGGCGAGGGCGGTAACGGGATGGGAAGTGCCCGGTCTTGAGGATCGAGGGGTTGTTCAGCCTCCACCTCGAGACCAGGAGCACCCCGATGAGCGAGAAGCCCATCAGCCCGCTGCGGTCATGCTGGAAGCATGCCTCCGGCATGACGCATGATCGAGGACATGACCGTCCGCGAGATCAGCGAGAAGACGCAAAGCCACTACATCCGGCACATTAAGAACTTCACAATGTTCCTCGGCCGCTCGCCAGACACGGCGGAGGCAGAGGATCTGCGCCGGTTCCAAGTGCATCAGCGCGAGACCGGGATCACGCCGCCGACCATGAACGGCGCGGTCGCGGCGCTGCGGTTCTTCTTCAAGACAACGCTCGGCCGGCCCGAGGTGGTGCGCCACCTCACGCTTGTGCGCCAGCCGCGCAGGCTGCCCAACGTGCTCGCGCCGGACGAGGTCCTGCGGCTGCTCGAAGCGGCGCCGGGGCCGAAGTACAAGGCGGCATTCGGGCTGGCGTACGGCGCGGGCCTGCGTGTGTCCGAGGTCGCGAGCCTGAAGGTGAGCGATATCGACAGCCAGCGCATGCTGCTGCGCATCGATCAGGGAAAGGGCAAGAAGGACCGGCACGGGATGCTCTCGCCGCGGCTGCTGGAGCTGCTGCGGGAGTGGTGGGGAGTGGCGCGGCCACCCCTGTGGCTGTTCCCCGGTCTCGATCCGGTGATGCCGATCTCGACACGCCAGCTCTACCGGGTGGTGCGCGATACCGCCGAGGCGATTGCTGTTGCAGGTGCCCTACTTCCACGTCGTGTTCACGCTGCCGCCGCGCATTGCGGCCATCGCCTTCCAGAACAAGGCGGTGATCTACAATCTCCTGTTCAAGGCCTCGTCGGAGACGCTGCTGACAATCGCGGCCGACCCCAAGCGGCTCGGCGTCAGGATCGGCTTCACGTCGGTGCTGCACACGTGGGGCAGTGCCATGACACATCACCCGCACGTGCACATGCCATGCTGGAAGCATGTCTTCGACATGACGCCCGGCGGCGGCATCTCGCTCGATGGATCGAGGTGGATCAGCAGCTCGGAGGACTACCTGCTGCCGGTGTCGGTGCTGTCGCACCTCTTCCGCGGCAAGATGCTGGCGATGCTGAAGGCCGCGCACCAGGCTGGCCACCTGCAGTTCTTCGGCCCGCACGCCGAGCTCGCCGACAGGCGCGCGTTCAAAGCCTGGCTCGAGCCGCTCTACGACACCAAGTGGCACGTCTACGCCAAGCGGCCGTTCGCCGGGCCCGAGGCTGTGCTGGCCTACCTGGCGCGCTACACCCACCGCGTCGCCATCTCCAACAGCCGCCTGGTCTCCGTCGACGAGATGGGCGTCACCTTCAAGTACAAGGATTATCGCATCAAGGGCCCTGACCGCTACAAGACCATGACGCTGGCGGTGCCTGAGTTCATCCGCCGCTTCATGCTGCACGTGCTGCCGAAGGGCTTCCATCGCATCCGGCACTACGGGCTGCTCGCCAGAGGCCCCGCCAAGTCCACGACCATCGAGCGGGCACGCGAGCTGATCGCTGTCGCGGCAACGGCAGAGCCAGGCAAGACCCACCAAGACTCAGACCCAACGCCGGCATCATCCGCACAAAAGCCAGCCCATCCTTGCCCGTGCTGCGGCGCTGGCATGGCGATCATCCAGACGTTCGAGGCGGGATGCATGCCGCGTCATCGGCCGACAGCCTCGGCGACCGCCATCAGGATCGACACGTCATGATCTCGCTCGCCACTTCCGATCGATTGTGCCGCTGGCTCAAGGCCGGCGACGATGACGCACGGCCTCAGTGCCCATCAGCAGCCCTCCACGACCCACCAGCGGCCCGCAACCATCACCATTACGATACCCGCCCCGCCTGCAACTCCCCATCGCCCCTTGCCCGTCGCCGCTCCGGCCGCATCACCGCTGCTCGCTGCGCCACACCTGCCCCCCAAAACCCCATAGCGCCCGCTGAGCCGGGTGCCCCACTTCCCGCGCTTTCCTTCCCTGGCGGCTTTCGGACACCGGCCCTCGGTCCGCGTGGTCAGCTTCGCCATGGGCCGGCATCCGAAACCCGTCACATAAACTGCCGTCCCCAACGGACCTTGAAAGCACTGCTCACAGATCTCGTGCGAGGATGTCCCGGGTCAAGCTGCGATGCCGCAGTTCGGCGTCTGAGAGCCGCGACAGCTCCTCGTATACAGCGGCTGCGGCGTAGCGGTCGGCACAGTTTTTCACCCATGTCCCCAGCCCCCGGCACAGTCCGCGCCATGGGGATATCTGTGGTCGGAGATCGGCAGAATACGTCAGCTCGAAAGCCGCGAACTTTTCGTGCATGTTCATATGCCCTTCTCCTTCCAATCCGAGGCTCAGCCGTCGCATTCACTTGGCGGCCACGATCATGAAATGCGTGTCGCAAAGGGGCGCGAAAGCCGGCATCGCGCATTCAGGCGATGCAGTCGGCGGCGAAGACGTCGAAGCCGCCCTCCGTCAGGATCAGCATGTTGAGGTTGGAACATCGCCGGCATGGCCTTGTTCGTTCGTTCAACCTTGAGTGCCCATGACATCCAGCTTGAGCGCTTTGCACACGAAACTGTTTGCCGGTGTCGGAATGCCGAATTCGGCCCCTTTCCGCACGACGGTCCCCGAAAGCCAAGGCAGCTCGAGCCGCCGGCCAGCGGCAAGGTCGACGGCCATGGAGGCTCGGACCTCAGCAGGCAGGCCATCGATGAAATGAAGGCGCTCGGCCACTACCGCATCGTCGAGCGGGACGCCGGCGGCCTGCGCCACGCGCAGCGCCTCCGTCATGATCTCTTCCAAAAGTTCCCGCGTGTCCGGGTCTGCCCGCACCCTCCCCACGGGCTGGCGTGTCAGCGCCGTCATCGCGCTCAAGCCGGTGAGAAACACGAACTTGTTCCAGATCGCAACGTTGATGTCTGCCGAATGCTCTGCCTCAATACCGGCCTGCGAGAGGGCGCTGGCAAGGCGCTCTGCTCTGCCGGATCGCATGCGGTCAAGCTCGCCAAACTGAATGAGCTTACGCGAACTGATCCTCTTGATAAGACCCGGCTCGGCAATTCTGGCAGAGATTTCCGCAACGCCGCCGATGACGTGGCGGCGACCGAGGGTCGAGGCGAGCATCTCCACCGCGCTCACCCCGTTTTGCAGGACCAGGACACTCGTATTCGACCCAATCAGCGGCCTGCAAGTTGCTGCGGCCACTTCCGTGTCCCACAGCTTGACCGCGAACAGGATGAAATCGACAGGGCCAATCTGCCTCGGCTCATCGGTCGCCTTGGCATGCACCGAGAAAAATTCGTCCGGGCCCTCGACGCGCAGTCCCGACCGGCCGATGGCCTCGAGATGCGCGCCGCGTGCCACAAAGCTCGTTTCGAAGCCGTTACGTGCCAGTCGCGCGCCAAAGTACCCCCCGACACCTCCACACCCCATGATGGCGAAGTTGGTTTGGCATGCCCCATTTTGCCCACACCGGCCCTCAGTGATTGATCGTCTTGAGGACACGCGCCCAGCGAGCCACTTCGCTCTCAACCAGCTTCTGAAGAGCCTCGGGGGAGCGGTCGGCCCGGTCCGGAATGACGGTGCCAAGATCAAGCAGACGCTTGCGGGTGCCCTCGTCATCGAGCGCCTTCACCAGCGCGTCGTTGAGCTTCGCAACCACGTCCCGCGGGGTGCCTTTGGGCGCGAACAGCGCCTGCCACGCCGACACCTTGAACTCGGGCAGGCCAGCTTCCTCGGCGGTCGGCACATCCTTGAGCGCCGGAGAACGCCTGGCCGAGGCGATGGCAAACGCCTTGATCGTGCCCGCCTGAACCTGGGGCACCACGTTTGTGATCTGATCGCAACCGAAGTCGACCTGTCCGGCGACAAGATCGCGCATGGACTGCCCGGTCCCGCGGTAGGCAACCCGCCGCGTGTTGGTGCCGATGATCGACTGCAGCAGCGCGCACGTCGTGTGCGCCACCGAGCCGACACCGCCATGGGCTTCGGTGACCACGTGCTGGTGCTTCCTCAAATACTCGGCAAACTCGGCGAGGGTGTTGGCCGGGAATTCCTTCCTGGCCACAACCACGATTTCTGTGCCTGCGATCATCCCGATCGAGGCAAAATCCCTGGTCGGATCGTACTTCAGGTTGGCATGGATCGCGGGCGCTGCGCCGTGCGTTCCCATGTGGCCGATCATGATTGTGTAGCCGTCGGGGTTCGCTTGTGCGGCCCGCGTTATGCCGGTCGTCCCGCCGGCGCCCGCGACGTTCTCGACGACGACGGGTTGGCCCAGCGTCCTGCCCATCCGCTCGCCGACGATGCGAGCGATGGTATCGGCAGGACCGCCGGGCGCGAACGGTACGATCAGCGTGATCGGCCGTTCGGGGAAGGTCGCCGTCGCGGGAACGTTGCTGCCCAGCAGAAACAGCGCGGCGATCGTCGACGTTGCAATGCTGTGACCTCGCTCAAGCATGGCGATCCTCCATTTGCCCGGGCAGGCTAGGGCGAGCGCGCCTTACAGTGGTTGACGCGGAAATCGTTGAAAGCGGCCTGGAGACGCTCGATTGAGCCGCCGCCGGCGACGAAGGCGTGGATGCTCCCATGTGGGATGCTCTGCACCGTGTGACCGTCGGCCGTGTTGATCACTCTTTGGTCGTACCAGTTCTTCCCTTCAATCTTGGTGATGATCCTCTGGTCTTTCCCGTTGGCAAGCCAGGCGCTGTAGTCACGTACGGCTGCAAAGTCGAATGAGTAGTCGATCTTGAGCACGTGACCGGTGCGGGCCACGCGCTTCTCCATGGAAACGCTGAAGAGGCAATTCGACAGGCGCGAGACAGAAATGATAGCTCGATCCCCGTCGGGCTCTTCGACTTGCCAAGCGTTCGCTTGTTCGGTTCGTGAGGCTGGCTCCAAGCCCCAGATCATGAGCGCCACTAACTCCTCGGCGGATCGCTCTCCAAGCGGTGTCGATGCAGCCGGAGCAGCTGCAAGCAGGACGCCGACCGCGAGAACCATGAAAGGTAAGGACTTCACGAGCCCGCTCCCGTGCACCGACCCCATCTCGGTCTGAGCTGTTGGGGAGGGTGCGCTGGAAGGGCGAGCCCGTCCAATTCATTGTTTCTCTAGATTTCTATAAAGGGCGATTATAGGTTCGATCATGGACCTTAAACGTCTGCGCACGTTCGTCACCGTTGCCGAGCAGGGCACCGTCTCGAAAGCCGCCTTGCGGCTGCGCCTCACGCAGCCGGCGCTGTCCCGGCAGCTTCACGACCTGCAGCAGGAACTCGGCATTTAGCTGTTCGAGCAGGTGGGCCGCCGCCTCGTTCTCACCTCTGAGGGTGAGCAGTTGGTCGGCGAATGCCGCAGCCTCTTGGCCCACGCCAGGTCGCTCAGCGAGCGCACACAGTTGCTGCGGAGCGGTGACACGGGCGTCCTCCGGTTTGCGGCATCGCCGGTTCAGATCGACGCCGTCCTGTCGACATTCCTGCACCGATACAAAGAGCGGTATCCCGATGTCGAATTGAAGCTGGTGGAGGCGGTCGGCCCCGATATCCGGTCGATGCTGGAACGCGGCGAGATTCATCTTGGGCTGTTGCTTCAGGCCGACCGTGCCGACGTCCGCCACTTTGCAAGCGAACCGGTCCCGCCGGTGGAACTGTTGGCAGTTTGCCACCCGTCCTTCCCGCTTCAGCGCGGCAGAACGATCGACATCGGCCGCTTGGCCTCGCTTCCGTTGCTGCTCCTCGACTCCGGGTTCCTGGTTCGCAGGACATTCGATGCGGCCTGCCGCCTCACCGGCTTGCAGCCCAATGTCCTGATCGAGAGCCGTGCGCCGTCGAACCTGCTCGCGCTTGCCGAGGCCGGGCATGGCATCGCCATCATTCCATCTGTCGTGCTGACGCATCGCTACGTGTTGCGCATCGTCCGCCTGACCCATGAGGGCAAGCCACTTCGAGAGCCCCTGGACATCGTGTGGGACAAGCGCCGCGTGCTGCCCCGCTACGCACGGGACTTCTCGGAAATGCTGGCGGCCCACATGCGCGGCCTCTTTCCGATCGGGCAGTCGTCATCCGGGGCGGTAAGGGGTACCAAGCCGCCCAGGCGGCATCAGAGCTAGGGATCGAGGAAGACGGCAGGAATGGGTCAAATGCGGGCATGGGGCCGACGCTCTCGGCGCGCCCGTTGTACCCCTGGACAGCTGTCGGACCTGTTGCGGTGCCGAGACCTTCGGCCCTGTGGCCACAATCGGCCAAACGTGTCTGCATCGTACCCGAGCGCCGAAGATCGCTGGCTCCACTCGGTTGCGTTCGGCGCTTGATGTTAGAGAACGCACTTTCTAGGCGTCAGGCAGCGATGGTGATGACCTCGATGTTGGACCACGAGGACCGGCCGGCGCTGCCCCGCTCGATCCGCGCCCGGGCGAAGTAGGTGCCGTTCGCGAGTTCGCCGAGCGCCACGGCGACCTGCCGCGCTGCCACCTCCGCGGCCTCCAGCACCTCGGTGGTGTCGGTCGGCGCGACGAAGGTGGCCTCGTCGTCGTACTGCAGCCGGACGACATCGCCCGCCTCGACGGTGGCATCGAAGGTCACGACCAGGTCGGGCGTGGCATCGCCCTCCTCCTCGTCCCAGGCGAGAACGGAGATGACCGCGCCGGCGATCAGCAGGGCATAGCGGGTTCCGCGGTAGAGGGGCATGGCGTCAAGGTTCCGATCCGAAGCGGACAGAGTATAGCACGACGGCCCGTGTCGAGGCCGGATCTGCAGACGCAAAAAGCCCCCTCCGGCCCGGCAAGGCCGAAAGGGGGCTATTCAAGGCACTGCCTTCTTCAAGGGGAGAACCTTGGCCGAAGGCTGGGCTGGCGGCGGGCGAGGATGCCGCTTCTTCTTGCGTCGCTTGGCCTTGCGCTTCGGCGCCTCCTCCCTCGAGGGGAGTGGCGCGAAGCCGTAGGCGAGCACGACGGGGGCTGCCAGCTCCAGCCACACAGGCAGGCCCAGCAGCATGGCCAACTGGAACGTCGCCGCCCAAGGCCCCAGCAGCGAGGCTGCGGGGTTCTCGGCGGTCTGCGCGCCAAGGCCAGTCACCTTGGAGCGGGCGTCCTCGACCCGTTTCCGGGCCTCGTCCTCCCGCTTCTCCAGCCCCGTGCAACGGGGGACCACGACCGGAGCTGCACTCGGCGGTAGTCGAGGCCTCGGCCTTCGACAGCGCCTTCTGAGCCTCAGCCAAGGCTGCCTGTGCCTCGGCTCGAGGTAGATTGTCAGAGCGCTTTGCGTGGGTGGCGCGCTCGCTCGTGGCTGAGACGCGCTCCAGCACCACGCTCCCGGAGATGACCGCCGCCGCGATCCCGAGCAGGCCCAGCAGCCCGAAGCGGATCCATTGGCGGTCGCGCCATGCGTACTCGCAGAGCGCGAGCAGGATGGCCGCCGACACCGCTGCAAGGGGCCCCAGGACATCATGGGTGTGATGCCACGAGACCCAGGCCGAGTACCCGGTGAGGGCAACGCCCAGGGCGATTGCAACGAAGCGGCGAGCTAACAGAAGACACGGGTCAGCATGTCTTGGCCCCCTCCTACGGGCCGTTCCAAAGGTTGTTGAGGGGGTAGAGGCGAGGTGGCTGCCTCGGGAGGACGGCCCCGCAGGGCCGTCCGGAGCCATTGGCTCACGTCGTCGAGTAGGCAGGCAGGCCGCGTTCGACACGCGATCTGGCGTAGGCCAGCGAATCGGCGAGTTCCGCTTCCGGCAGGCTGTGCAGCGGGGCCAACACAGTGGCGCCGTTTCGGTTGGTCAGCACGTAGCGGATACCGTCGATCACGCCCCGGAAGTCCGGGTGCGTGTGCTTCCAGATCAAGTCCAGGTCTGCGTTGCGCTTCTCGATGTCGGTCAGCATGGGTCACCTCCGGGGTTGGAACCGTCCACCGGAGGCATCCGGGAAAGTCACAAAGCGGGAATGGTCTTGAGTGCCCTTCGGGCGGGGTTACCCCCGCCCTCCGGCATGCGAGATCAGCGTCGGTGAACCCACCACATGAAGGCGGCCACCAGCCCATTGGCCGAGCAGGAGATTGAGCGGCACGCCGAGCACGTTGCCCAGGAAGAAGAGGGCATAGAAGCCGGACATGCGGTGGGGGCGTGAATTGGAAGCCATGCTGCACCTATCTGGCAAAGCAACCGCCTCAGGGACGGCCCTTCCTGGTGGTCCTGAGGCAGAGGGGAAGTCACTAAGCACCAGCGCGTCGTGGAGCTTCCGGGGCCAGCCCGCAATGTGTGCCTGTTCTCCGATGGCCTCGAGCGCCTGGTGCTGGACTTCCGGTCGCGCACGGCGCACGCGCCATTCTTCGATGCCGTGTTCCGCCGGTTCGGCGGGCTGCGACAGAGCGGCCATGCGGCACAGGTGTCGGGCGAGCTGCGAGAGCTCCTGAGGTCGGACGCGGTGAACCAGCGAACCGACGACGACAAGTCGATCGTGTGTGTGAGTCGGGTGGGCAACGGGAATGGCGCGCACCGCTCTACGCAGGAATGCTAGGTCAGCGCTGGCCCCGCGCGCGTCGGTAGCGGGACCGCCAGTATTGCTCGGCACGCTGCGGGGCGATGTCTACCAGCTCGGGGCCGAGGTGCTCCGGAGGCGAAGGCATCATTCGCGCCGTGGCGCGCCGGCCCGAGCTGCTCGCCAAGCTCTACCGCCACACACCCGGCCCGCACGATGTGGACAAGCTGCGCGCCCTGGTGCGGGCCGCCACGCCGGACCTCCTCACGGTCACGGCGTGGCCTACCGACTGCCTCAAGGATCGCAAGGGCGCGCTGGTCGGTTTCGTCATGCAGCGCATCACCGATGCGCGTCCTCTTTACGAGCTCTACAGCCCGCGCAGCCGGGTGCAGCACTTCCCCTATGCCGACTTCCGCTTCCTGCTGCACGCGGCGTCCAACGTGGCGCGCCTGTTTGCCGCCGTGGAGCATGCCGGCTTCCTGATGGGCGACGTCAACCACGGCAACATCCTCGTCCGGGGCAACGGCACGGTGGTTGCCGTCGACTGCGATTCGTTCCAGGTCGGCGACGGCTCGATCTATCCGTGCCGCGTGGGCACCGAGCTGTTCCTGCCTCCCGAGCTAATCGGCCGTGACGTCGGGGCCGTGCGACGCACCCCAGCCCACACCGCCTATGGTCTGGCGGTGTTGCTGTTCCACCTCCTGTTCATGGGCCGGCACCCGTTTGCAGGGCGCTTTCACGGCGCCGGCGAGATGCCGATCGAGAAGGCGATTGCGGCGAGCCGGTTCGCCTATGCGCTCGAGACCAGGCGCACGCAGATGTCGCCGCCGCCGTTCACCCCGCCGCTCGCCGTTGCCGGACCGGAGACCGCCGACCTGTTTGCGCGAGCGTTCCATCCCGACGGCCGGTGCGGCAGCCGGCCGACGCCGGAGACATGGGTAAAGGCGCTGGATGCCGCCAAGGGCTCCCTCACCATATGCGGCGCAGTGCCCTGGCATCAGCACGCGTCGGAGCTCAACAGCTGCCCCTGGTGCACGATCGAGCACGGCAGCGGCGCCAAGCTGTTCGGCGGCCTCATCCGCGCCGCGCCCGCGGCACTGGGCGACGTCGAGACCTTGTGGACGCGCTACCTCGGCATGCCGATCCAGGCCCGCCGCAACCATTGCCGCGCGAGGAAGACTGGGTACCGCCTCCAGCTGTACGGCGCGCGTGGGCGACACGTCGACTCGCGGCGAGGGTTGCCGGCTTCGGTGTGGCGTTCGGCGCCCTGTGCGCGCCCGCGAGCCCTATGGCGGCCGTCGCTTTCGCGATGGTCGCGTTTGCCGTCGTCCTCGTCCTTGGCCTGCGGTCGTGGATGCTGCGGGCGAGACGCGCGCACGCGCTGATCGTGCTGGCACAGGCCAACCTGACTTGGCAGGCTGCTGTGCATACTTGGCTCGCTGAAGCGAAGACCCCCGATTTGGCGGCTGAGCGCCGGACGATCGAGGACCTCAAGGCCAGGATCGATGCTCTCGCGCCCGAGCGCGAGGCACGGCTCAAGGCGCTGGCGCGGCCCGTCGCGGAAGCCGAGCAGCGTGCGCGTTGCCTCGGCCAATACCGCATCGAGAACCCGCCTCTACAATCTCGGTCCGGCGCGCTGTGCCGTGCTGCGCTCCTGGGGCATCGACACCGCCGCCGATGTCACCTCGTCGAAGGTCGCGGAGATTCCGGGCTTCGGCCGCAACTTGACTGACCGGCTCGCGAATTGGGCGGACGGCCTGCAGCGCCAGTTCCGCTTCGAGCCGGCATCCACCGTCGATCCGATGGAGGTGCAGAGGCTCGACCGTGAGCTTGCTGGTCGGCGCATCAAGCTCATGAAGGAGCTGCGCAACGCGATCGGTGCGTTGGAGGAGCGGATCAACATCTTCCAAGGTGACCGAACCGCCGCCCGGACGAGGCTGGAGGGGGCATTCAACGCGTGGATGCTCGCTCGCCACGCCACGACCACGCGCGGGGGTGCCGCCTCGTGAACGTGAACCAACGCCAATAGCAGCCCGGCGTGACTTTAACGAGCGGGGGCTTGGTTGGGAATGCAGCTAACGGTAGTTCGGCTGATTGCCGAGGAAGATGCCCGGCCAATGGCGTGCGTTGTGTTAGCCTTCCAAGCGGCATGGCGCGGCGCAGCGGCGCGTGCCCGCGACCTGAAGCCTTGACCAGATTTTGCCATCGAACACGCAATGGAACTCTTTCACCGCAAAAGTGATCGCGGCGAGCTCGAGCGCGCCGCGGAGAGTTTCAATGAGATGCTCGGCTCCGTCGATCGGCTGGGCGAAATGATCGCAGAAGCCCGCAGGCAGGCCTCGACAGCTGATGTTCACCAAGCCGGGTAAGCTTGCGTCAACGCCAACCTCGCTTGAGCCCATCCTCCACTATCCGTGAGATCCCCTTCCAATTTTTGTGATCTGGGCACCCGCGGTTGCGCCGGCAGTCGAATCACGTAAGCTCCAAGGCTGTCTGGGGAAAACCTCGGGGTGGGCGCCCTGCTTGCAATGACGCGGCAGGAACCACCAATTGCGCGAGGCTCCCCATGCGAGTCCTTCAGGAAATACGCAAAGATCCGCTCGGCTGGTGCATGATCGCCCTGGTGCTGCTGATCGTCGTTGCACTCTCAACGCCCGCGAGATCGCATTCGTGGTACGACGCGGATTGCTGCTCAGACCGTGATTGTGAGCCGGTTGGCACCATCACATTCGTAGCAAGCGACCCGAAGTCAGTACCGGTAATGGTTGTCACAACGAGTTTTGGCACGAAGCCGGTCACTCCCGAGACAAAGATCAGGGAAAGCAAAGACGGCAGGATGCACGCGTGCATCTATCAAGGGAAACTCATCTGCCTCTACTTGCCACCGAGCAACTAGTACCCAGAATCACAAGTCGCTGAGACGCCGCCCTTTGACACGGCGCTGGTAGACCTTGGACTTGGTCCACACGAAGGGCTCGGCATCGTCGTTGTAGGTTTCGATGAAGGCATCGATGTGGGCCTTGAGCTGCTCGACCGATGTGAATGTGGCGCCGGTGAGCGACTGGCCCTGCAGGATCGAGAACCATCCCTCGACCTGATTGAGCCAGGAGGCGCGCGTCGGCGTGTAGTGAAAGGTCACGCGCGGATGGCGCGCGAGCCATTCCTCATTTTTCTTGTGCGTGTTGAGGTTGTCGAGGATGACCTCCAGCCGTCGCTTGGGATAGGCCGCGACTACGTCATCCATGAACTGGAGGAACTCCTTCCGGCGCCGCCGCTTGGCGTGCGCGGCCTTGACCTTGCCGGTTGCCACATCGAAGGCGGCAAACAAGGTCGTGGTGCCGTGACGCTTGTAGTCGTGGCTGTGTCCGGTCAGTCGTTGCTCTCGCACCAGCTCTTGCAGCCGCCCAGATCGATCTTCTGCTTGCGCAGCGAGCGCCAAACGTACTGCACGTCGACATCGCCCAGCGCTTGCGCGATCAGCCGGCCGTTCCAGCGCGCAAAACCCGCCGGAGGAGACTGGTCGAGCACCGCACGAATGCGTTTGTCCGTCTCCCCGCCGTAAACAGGCGGCGCGCCCGAGCGCGGCAAGTCTTCGAGCCCAGCCAGCCCCTCGCGCGCAAATCGGCCGCGCCAGAGGCTCACCGTCGTCGGCGTCGTCTCAAGCCAGCGCGCGATCTCGCGGGTCGCGTGTCCTTCGGCAGCCTCCAACACGATGCGTATCCTCAGCAGCTGCCGCTGCTCCGTGGTGCCCGCGCGAAGCCGGCTTTCCAGCTCCGCGCGCTTCTTCGGCGTCAGCCGAACCTCGATTGCATCAGGAATCATCCCGATGTTGAATCACGGCCGAGTCAACGCCGATAGTGCAATTCTGACTCACTCACTTCAGAGCGTGGGTACTAGCGAAAGCGCGCGGCATTCCTCACTCAAGCGGTCCGCTCTCGCATCACGCGAAAGTAGTGCTCGGCGTGCTGAAAGTAGTTCTCCGCTTCAACCGCATCCCCATTGAGCGTCGCTTCGCGCGCGAGCGCCACGTACCGCTCATAGCTCCGATGCGCGTTGCCGGCTGACCCGTTCTGCCGCTGCCGGTTGGCGATGTTCGTATGGCCCGCCGGCCTTCGTTGTGGTCGGCGATTTCCGCTGCGACCCTGGCTCATCAACTGCAACCTCCGTAATAGGCACGTCATACGCTCGCGCCTGCTCAACAAGCTATAGCTCTGCTGTTGCGAAGAAGGATGGGCGCCGTTGGAGAGCAAGACAAATGCCCCGCGTGACGCGCAGACTGTACGTAAGCATTCCATGAGGATTCGGCAACAGGCGTCGCCGATCCCTTGGCGCTTCAGCCGGCTCGCAGAGCCTAGGCTCGCCTATACGTTGAACCGATCCTCGCCGGAAGCTGACCCCAGGGCCACCGCAATCGACGAAGCCACCGGCCCAACTGTGGTACCCGTACGTTGCCCGAATCTATCCCCGCACCCGCCAACGACACCGCGCCGGGCGAACAGGCACTGTCGTGAAGCCGCCGCTCGGCGATCAGCGCCATCACTGCCCGCCGTTCCACCCGCAGCGCCTCCATTCTCACCAACGTACCTTCCGCCGTCTTGCCGCGCACCAGCATGCTGTACTCGATATTTATGTCCCGCAGCTTCGTGCGAAGCAGCGCCATCTCTCTACGGTTCATCGACAGTCTCTCGGTCACCCGCACGCAAGCAGATCACGTGTATGATATATGACCACAAGGCGGCGCCGGTTGGGCGAAAGAGCGAACAGCGTCTCGGTCGCTGCGGCCGCCCACCTCCGCTCGAATACCCGAGGAATATCCGGATCATCGCCCGTTGCTGCCGTGCAACAATACACCAAATTGTGCACCTCAGCCCAAGGTAGCAACGCAACACAGCCGTCCGCATCAGCGTTACACTGCCATGCTCCCACGGTCCCCATTTTGGCTGTCGGCGACATCACAATGGACAAGGCCAAATACGCCGCACGAATTGACAACATCTACTTCCTCACGCGCATCGGCGAATCTCTCCGATGGGCGACGGACGATATCGCGCGCGAGGAGCTTCCCCCCAACATCCAGCACCTCCTCGCCAGACTAGATCGACTCGAAGCCCGCGCGGTGGCGAAGCGACAGAAAGCGGACAACGACGCTCCCTGACGCGCCCGCCACACACATCACTTCCCCATCCGCCGCAAGCACGAGGGAAGCGAGTGCAATGCCTTCCTGACCGAAGGTCATTCAGCGCTCATGCTCACGCGGTCAATGCCAAACCTCTCCCCCAAATGAGGGATGTCGTGCGCGGCAGGGATTGACCATCTCAGCCGGCACGGGGCCACCGATGAGTGCGACGCCGCATCCTGTGCCGCGCCCTTCCGTTCTCCGGTCGGGCGCTGCCTCTCGTTCGTCGCAGAAGACCAAGCACATGGCCAAACGAAGCCGGCTCGCCGCCGTCATCAACACGCTCACCGACACCGATCTTGCAGGCCTCCTCCCACACGCTGCGATCGGCATGCTGAAAGCGTTGCGGCAAGAGCCGCCCGACGCCGAAACCGGCGCCGCCATTAAGCGCCTCGCCTTGCTTCTCCTGCGCGACGATCCCGCCGACGACATCCCGCCAGCGGCACGTCTGCGGAACTGACATCCCTCTCCTTGTCGCCAGCGCAGAGGGCTAATGCCGGGCGGGCTCCGCCACTGCGTTCGCCCTGGACTCCATGCTCTCGGCAACCGCCTCGGTCATCGATGTGCTTCGTTGCACGGCCCGTTCGGACTGTTCCCGATAGTGCTCAAACGCGGTCTGGAAGTACTGCGAGTAGATCTGCTGCATGTCGCTCAGCGACTGACAGTTCATCAGCCGCTGCGAAACCGCAATGTCCTCCTTGACGCGCCGGTGCACAAACTCGGCCCAGTCCTTCTGTACGCGGGCTGCGCTTTCAAGCAATTTCCCGTTGACGTCCGCGACGACGGCAAACAGGGGATTGCCCGCGACCAAAGGCAGTGTCCATGCAAACGAATTCGCGGATGCGCGTTGTCCGTCTCTGGCCATCGTGAGTCTCCCACTCGAATGTGAACGTCAGGCGCTGCGTGCACCCGCAGCGCATGCTCACGATCGTGCTTGAACCCCGCCCACCTTCCGGGCTCAACGCAGATCGACAGGGTTGGTTTCGCAATCGCGCGAAAGAAGTGTCGGTGCGAATGCGGCAACGTCTAGTCACGAGCGCGAGCAAGGCTGTCACACGCGCAGTGGGCGCACTATCGATACCGTCAGCGCCCAACACGCTGACACAGAACGTGATTCGATCTCCGGAATACACAAGGTCACGCTCCGCCTGCAGTAGCTGAACGGGGGACGGTTCCAGGAGGGTCTGCTGTCGGCCTCGGTCCGCGAGATCGGGACCGTTGTCTTTTCTGGCCCGCCGCCTCCGGCGTCGCCGCGCTCTCATGCTGCGCACCGAGCCGCGTCTCCCCGCTCCCTTCGCTCGCCGCGTCTCGGCCATTTGGTTTCGATCGCTGGCGCGAACAACGCACCGCGGCACCGAGCACGGAAGCCAACGCTTACTGCGCCAAGCGCCGCGCCACTTCAGTACGCATCCTCATGCAGTATTCGTGTGCCAGACCTCACCCGAAATCCGTGATCCCTCTTCCCCGAAATCCGTGGTCCTCTTCCCTCCATCCAATCTTCGCGAAATGTTGATAGGCGTTCGAGAGTTCGATAAAGATGGTTGCGGGGGTTGGATTTAAACCAAC
>Ga0209382_10006208_pt1 | contig 15401 bp, 10 predicted proteins | sample SoiMetdeltSBSDD5_FD_187599 | JGI IMG/M metagenome (GOLD analysis project Ga0209382, IMG submission 187599) | Bulk soil microbial communities from a Populus tree surrounding site in Tennessee, USA - Soil MetaG P. deltoides SBSDD5 (SPAdes) (version 2) | ecosystem: Environmental > Terrestrial >... | reverse complement strand
CCCTGGTACGGGCCGGAGATGGGCGCGGTGACGTTCGTCACAGCGCGATTGATGGAGACGTGGTCGCACGGTCTCGACGTCGTCGACATCGTCGAGATCCCGCGGCCCGACACCGACCGGCTGCGGCACGTCGCGTTCCTCGGGGTGCGGACGCGGGAGTTCTCGTACGTCACGCGGGGCCTCGCCCCGGACACGACACCGGTCTATGTCGAGCTCACCGCGCCGTCGGGGGCCACGTGGACCTATGGCGACGCGGCGGCCGCCGATCGCATCCGTGGTAGCGCGACTGATTTTTGCCGTGTGGTCACGCAGCGTCGGAACGTCGCCGACACGGATCTCCAGATCACGGGACCCGCGGCACAGGACTGGATGCGGGTCGCGCAGGCCTATGCCGGCCCCCCCGGCGAAGGGCGGCGGCCGGGCCAGTTCCCGAAGAGACGTGTCGACCATTCCTGAGAGCGGTATGGATTGCGAAGACCGGCCGCCCTCCGTTCCGCCCGCGCCGTCCGACCCTCGCTCCCGGCTGAGCGAGGCCGCCAAGCGCGTCAACGAGCTCAGGGCCGGCCTCGCTCTGCCGGGCACGGAGGCGTGGGCCCAGCAATTCCTTTTTCCGAAGGAGGACCCGGAACGAAGAGCTGCGCGCATCGCCGGGTCGGAGTTCCTGCTGATCTTCGTCGCCGTCTTCCAGGTGGGCCTCCTCGCGCTGAGCGTCTTCGCATGGTGGTACGTCGGCGCCTCCTTGCCGCAAGCCCTGGTCGGCGTCGTCGCGGGCCTCGTGCTCGCGGCGGGACTCGATGCGCTGGCCCTCTGGGCGCTGCGTACGGGCCGGCAGGGCGACCGCTGGGACGCCCTCTGGTGGCTGAGGGTGGCCGGCTATGCAGGAAGCATCCTTCTCGCCATGCTGATCGGTACGATCGTTCAAACACGCATCTGGAGCGCACCGGGCGTCAATTGGGGCGTGGCCGCCGTCCTGAACGTTGTGATCTTGTTGATCGCAGCCTGGACGGAAAAGTCCAGCGAAGAGCACGGGCTGCCCTGGCCGTGGATCGGGCTCGGGCTGGTGTTGACGCCCGGCCTCGCCGGCTGGGCCGTCGCCTCGCTCCCGATCGGCTCCGACGAGCACACCGTGCGCCGGTGGCTGCATGAGCGCCCCGCCGCCGCGGGCGCCGCATCACCTCCGTGTGCCGCGCCCGCGGTGGGCGCCGACATGCGCGTGGCGGTGGCGCTGTCCGGAGGGGGGTATCGCGCGGCGGTGACGCACGCCGGGCTCCTGGCCGGCCTCGACGCGCAGTGCGTGCCGATCCACATCATCACCAGCGTGTCCGGCGGCTCCATCATCGGCGCGGCCTACGCGCTCGGCGTGCCGCCGGCGGAGTTCGCCGCGCGCCTCGCGCGCCGCAAGCCGGGGCTCGTGACCGCGGCCCTCAGCATGCGGGCGGTCCTGCTCGACCTCTGGTGGCCGACCGGCAGCATCACGGAGATCTACCGCGAGCACTTCCAGGCCGTCTTCTATGGGGACGCGACGCTGGCGGATCTGCCGGAGCGGCCGCTGCTGCTGGTGAATGCCACGGATCCGGAGGCCGACGTCCTCCAGGCGCGCGAGGTGTTCTTCCGCGGGCGCGCGCCTCGGTTCGTGAGCGAGGGACGAGGGCTGGACCGGCAGGTGCGGGTCGCCGATGCGGTGGCCGCTTCAGGCGCGTTTCCCGGCGCCTTCCGGCCCAAGTCGATCCGCTGGCCTGCTAGCGACGACACGACCCGGGCCGCGGCCGCCGTGAAGGAGCGGAAGTTCCTTGACGGCGGCATCATCGATAACTTCGGCGTCGAGGGACTGCGCCGCTACCTGACCATCAGGGAGGCGGACGGCCGCCTGCCGCCGCGCCCGCACGTCCTCATCGTGTCGGACGCGAGCGGCTACGGGAGCCCCACCGGCATCGATGCGAAGGCGGATGCCGCGACCCTGCTGGAGCGCGGCACCAGCTACTCCTACGAGGCGCTCCACCGCCATCTCTACGCCCGTTACACGGGGCAGGACAACCTCTTCGAGTGGATGCGCGCTCGGCCCGTGCCCGAGCAGGTCGGCGTGGTGCCGTACGCCCAGGTCGATAGCCGGCTCCGCGTCGGCACGCCCGAGCGCCTCGTCACGGTCGCCATCCCGATGACCGCCTCGGTCATACCGCAGATCCTCGCCCGGTACCCCGGGTGCCGCGGGGAAGGCGGGGAGGAGGGCGGAACCATCCAGAAGCGCGTGAGCGCGTTCAGCACGCTCTACGAGCTCGATTCGCGCGAGGTGCGGGACGCGTTCTGGCTGGGCTACGCGCTGGCGACCATCTATCGGCCGGCCATCGTGTGCGCCGCGGCACGGGCCGAGGGACGTCCGTGCCCGCTCACGGGACCGGAGATGGCGGCGGCAGCGCCGAGGTCCGCCGCGGGAGCGGCCACCGGCACCGAGGCGGTGAGCTGCCCGACCCTGGACGCCGTGCTCGCCCGATGAGGCGCGCGGCCGCTCGACCCCTCCAAGAATAGCCGGTCTCTCAGAGAGCTCCCCACCACGCCAGCACCGCGGTGGCGGTGACGAGGACGGGAGCGGGGTGACGGAACAGGCGCCAGGGGACCGCGCATCCCGCGATGCCCTGCGCGCCCGACGGCCTCCATCCCTGCGGCTCTAGAGTGCCATAATGAATGTAGCGTTAGGCGCATATCGGACCGCGGACGAATCACGGGCCACTATGATTCCGGACGAGAACCAGCAGACCCGCCAGTACCTGCTCGCCCGCTTCTGGGATTCGGCGCTAGGGTTCTGGCGCCGAGGGGGCGACCGCGCCGCCTGGGTCGTGACAGCCCTGCTCGTCGCTCTCGCGCTGGCGAACCTCGCCCTGCAGTATCGGCTGAACGTCTGGCACCGCGCCATGTTCGATGCCCTCGATCGGCGCGATGGGGGCGGGGCGCTGGACCAGGCGCTGGTGTTCTTCCCGCTGATTGCTGCGGTCGTGGGTGTGGCCGCGGCGCTCACGTATGCCAAGATGACCCTCCAGCGCCGGTGGCGGGCGTGGCTCAACGCGCACGTGCTGGATCAGTGGCTCGCCGGCGGCCGCTATTACCAGCTCAACCTCGTCCCGGGCGATCACAGCAACCCGGAATACCGCGTGGCCGAGGATCTGCGGCTGAGCGTCGATGCTCCGGTCGACTTCGCGATCGGCATCTTCTCCGCCGTCACCTCGGCGATCGTCTTCATCGGCGTGCTCTGGTTCATCGGCGGCGAGCTCACGATCCCGATCGCCGGCACGACGCTCCGAATTCCCGGCTTCTTGGTCATGGCGGCCTTCATCTATGCCGTGCTCGCCAGCGGGTCCATGGTCCTGATCGCCCGCGGCTTCATCACCGCCTCAGAGAACAAGAACCAGGCGGAGGCGAGCTACCGCTACGTGCTTACCCGCCTCCGCGAAAACGGCGAGAGCATCGCGCTGCTGGGCGGGGATCAAGAGGAGCGCGCCGGCCTCGACGGCGTCTTCACGACCGTCCGCGCCCGGTGGAAGGACATGATGCGGCAGTACATGCGCACGACGATCGTGTCCCAGAGCAGCAATGGCGTCGCGCCGATCGTCCCGATCCTCCTGTGCGCGCCCAAGTACATCGCGGGGACCATGAGCCTCGGCGAGGTCATGCAGGCCGTCTCCGCGTTCATGATCGTACAGGCCGCCTTCGGCTGGCTGGTCGAGAACTATCCCCGTCTTGCCGACTGGAGCGCCTCGGCCTCGCGCTTGGCCTCGCTCCTGGTGTCGATGGATCGCCTGGAGCAGGCCGAGCAGGGCACCACGGGCCGAATTGTGCGTAGTCAGGCCGAGGGCGGCGTGCTCCGTCTGCGGAACCTCTCGGTGACGCTGGACGACGGCAGCGCGGTGGTGAACGAAGCGGACATCGAGATCGCCCGCGGCGAGAAGGTGCTCGTCGTGGGCGAATCCGGCACGGGCAAGAGCACGCTGGTGCGGGCGATCGCCGGCCTGTGGCCGTGGGGCAGCGGAGAGATCCAGATCAAGTTCGACGGCGTGTTCTTGATGCCCCAGGCGCCGTACGTGCCGCTCGGCACGCTGCGCCGGGCCGTGACCTATCCGCTGTCGCCCGACCAGGTCGACGATGCCCAGGTCCGCAAGACGGTCGAGGATGTGGGCCTGGGCCATTTCCTCGAGCGCCTCGACGAGGATGCGACCTGGGAGCACGTCCTCTCCGGCGGAGAAAAGCAGCGGCTGGCGTTCGCCCGCGTGCTCCTCCAGCGTCCGGACACGATCGTCATGGACGAGGCGACTGCCGCGCTCGATCCCCTGAGCCAGGAGCAGCTGCTACGGCTCTTGCTGGAGCGGCTGGCCGACGCCACCGTCATCAGCGTCGGCCACCGCCCCGAGCTCGAGGCCTTTCACACCCGCAAGCTGGTGCTGGAGTATCGCGCGGACGGCGCGCGCCTGGTCAGCGACGAATCCATTCGCCGCACGTTCGGCCGTTCCGCGCGCCTGCTGTCGCGACTGAGCCGGAACAAATCGCGCAGGTCAGATTCGGCCGGCTGACGGGAGACCCGCTAACCGGGCGGAGACACTACGGCCAGCTTCTTCGGTTTTCGCGCACCATGTCCTTGACCATCTTGTGGACGGCGGTTTCGGCGCTGGCCATATGCGTGGGCCCGGTTCGGAGCCGCATCACTACGCGACCCGTCTCGAGCTCGGTGATCACGAAGTCCCCGGACACGAGTATGTACCGCACGAGGTCCCATTTGGGCACGTAGCTGCCCGACAACACGTACACGGCTCCCGACTTGGTATCGGCGACGGAGAAGCCGCCGGCGCGCAGCTCGTTACGAAACACCGGGGCCAGCCCGATGCGGTCAAACACGATGTCGACGAGAATCTGGTCGCCGGGCGAGATTGGCCCGCTGTGCCGCGTCACCGTCACGCCGGGGGCGCAGGCCGTCAGCATGAGGGAGAAGGCCACCATCAACAGCGCGCCGCGCTTCGCCGGTTTCACGTTTTTCGCCTCCTCACCGGGATGCGTGCAACAGGGTGTCAGCAATCTTTCCCGCGATCTCATCCAGCTCCTCCCGCACCCGCTCCTTGAACACACGGGCGTCGGCGGCGGCCCAGTCGCGTAACACTCGGCGACGACCACTGACGCTGGACACGTGTTGACTCGCCCGCAGGCGTGACGCGCCGTGCTCGTCCCGTTCGAGAACGTCCATTCTCGCGACAATCTGAAGATAGAGGGAGGGATTCACCGAGCCGGCGCGTTGCCCGGCCTCGGCGAGGCGAACCGACGTCACCGAGATTCGCAGCAGCGTTCGGATGGCCTCCCCCGCCTCGGGCTCCCGGAACACGACGTCGTAGTTGCCGCGCCTGGCGAGCTGGTCCCGCAAGCGGTCCCGCAGGGTCGTGTCGAAGTCGAGCTCTTTGACGGCCCAGTTGAGTGCGATGGCTGACGTCTCGGCGACCACGGGTGACTCCGCGGCGGCCGCCCCGGCGATCGCGTGGCCGGCAATGAAGAACGGCAGAAGAGGCAACACAATGAGCCGAGTTGGATCGATCAGTGCGCCAACCATGAATCGACCCGACTCTCCCGCTGCCGCCTTTGCCGCGACCGCAGCCCCTTCCTCGCTCGACGTTATCGGTCGCTGGAATCGGTGCTGAACCCCGACCCCGCCCGTAGTCACCGCGATCACGCCGAACGTCTGACGGAGCTCGCGGGGGGTCAGTCCTCCACGAGCCGGAGCGCACGCGCCTGTCGCAACGAGAGCGGTCAAGCTGAGCGTCGCGCAAATCAACGGGGACCGTCGAGGTCGCATGCCTGTGACATAGAGCAGGCGCGGTGCCAAGGCTCTAACCATTTGTTTTTGCTCGCTTAAAAAAATGGCTAGCCGTTTGTCGGTCTCTTCCTCTAGCATTCCATGCATCCAAGACATACATTTAATGCATGTCCGGCAGGGGCATGAATCCGGCCGACTACGACTTCTTCAGCGCGCTCGCCGAAGTGGTTTTCGCCAATCCGTTCGGCGCAGAGCGCGCTCAGCAGATCCTGCGCATCGTCCCCGGTGTGCCCCTCGGCGACCTGACCACCAACCGCGAGGCTCTCGCTCATGTGGTCAAGCCGCGGCTGGACGCCTTACTGGGCGACGGCCCACGAGGATGGCAACGGCTCGGCGCTGAAGAACGGAGGCTGGTGGAGCTCGCGTTACTCTACGTCTGCTACCACCGTTACGTGCCGCAGCTTGACGCGCTCATCGAGCGGCAGGCAACGCAGAGCGGCGCGTCGCTTTCGGTGCCATTCGCCGCAGAGGCCGTCGCCCAGCTCGTCCACGATGGCGTGGCGGAGGAGCGGGCGCTTCGCATGTTCGCGCTCTTCTTCCAGCTGCGGCGCGCCTTCTATTTCATCCACGGCTCACTCGCCGGCGAATGCGAGTCCATGCGCCAAGTGCGCGAGGCACTCTGGAACAATGTCTTCACGCACAACATTCGGGGCTACGAAGCCGCGCTCTGGAACCGCATGGAGGATTTCTCGACCTTGCTACTCGGCGAGACCGGCACGGGCAAGGGCTCCGCGGCCGCCGCAATCGGCCGCTCGGCGTTTATTCCCTACGTGCCGAGCCAGCGGCGGTTCGCCGCAAACTTCGCCGAGAGCTTCATAGCCATCAACCTGTCGCAGTTCCCCGAGTCACTGATCGAGTCCGAGCTGTTCGGTCACCGAAAGGGCGCCTTCACCGGTGCGATCGACCACCATGCGGGGGTGTTCGAGCGATGCAGCACCCACGGTGCGCTGTTTCTGGATGAGATCGGCGAGGTGTCGATTCCCGTGCAGATCAAGCTGCTGCAGGTGCTCCAGGAGCGCACCTTCACGCCGCTGGGCGGGCACGAGATGCGGCGCTTCTCGGGGCGCGTCATTGCGGCGACGAATCGGCCGCTCGGACGTCTGCGCGCCGACGGACACTTTCGCGACGACTTCTTCTATCGCCTGTGCTCCGACGTGATCGAGGTGCCGACCTTACGCCAGCGCCTCGCGGAGTCCGCTGGGGAGCTGGAGCTGCTCGTGGAGCGTCTGGTTGAACGGATCGTGGGCACGCGGGACACGGCGCTGGTAGCGACGGTGCTTGAAGTGATCGCAGATCGCCTGCCTCCCGGGTATCCCTGGCCCGGAAACGTACGTGAGCTCGAGCAGGCGGTGCGACGCATCCTGCTGACCGGCGGCTACGCGGCCGATCTCGCCACGCCGCCGGACGAGGAGTCTAGGCTAGTCGACCAGCTGCGCTCGGGCGACCTCAGCGCAGGGGACGTCCTTGCCCGATATTGCTCCATGCTTTACCGGCGCCTTGGGACCTATACCGAGGTCGCGAAGCGCACTGGGCTCGACCCACGCACCGCGAGAAAGTACGTCGAGAACGCCCGCTCGAGACCCCCTCGGCGACCTACCTCGTGATGACGCGCTAGGCCGCCACTTTCGTGACCCCGTGCGGGTCGACGACGATCTGATCCTCGAGCTGCGCGTTGATACCGCTGAGCTCGCGCTGGACCACGCGCAGGGCGGTTTCTCGTGCGTCCGGAGTCAAGACCGTGCCCTTCAGCTCGACGACGGGGGGCGCGCCGCGCCGGAGCGGCATGTGTACGGTCGCCACGACGGGCATCGACGTGAGACCCGGCGTGAGAAGCAACGCGTCGGAGAGACGCGCTTGGAGCCCGACGCCCTGCTCTTCGCGCTTGCGCTTGGCGTCATAGAGCTTCACCGCGATCCCGACCCCAATGAAAAGAGCCAGCAGCACTCCTACCATGCCGATGAGACCGGCCGCGTTCCCATCTGCCGGCGGCGCCGCCGGTGATGGGGCGGGGGTCTGCGCCAGCGCAGCGGCTGGGGCGGCGACCATTGCGAAGGCGGCGTGTCCGAGCCCGAGGAGTGTCCGTCGAATTTCCATGGCCAGTCACCTCCTGCGATCTTGGGCTGCATCGACTGTGCCAGGGGCGCCTTGTGTCGGCGAAACGCCGGCTTCCAGCCACGGAGCCGGGGAGCTACGGTAATCTCGCCCCAGAAAGGCATGTAAGACGTTCGGGCCGACACGCAGAGAGGCGAAACCTTTTGGTATGAACGCTCGCTCAGTCCTGAAAGCCGATCAGGCGCCAGCCCGACCCCTGGCGCCGCGCGACTTCCGGCTCGCCTTGCCACGAGAGCACGCTGACCCAGCCGACGATGGGCAGGCGGCCCGAGATCTCACCGGTGGTGTAGACCCACGCGTCGCCGTCAACCATGTGCACCTGATCGACCTGGACTCGGGCCTGCATCGCCTCGTACAGCGAGTAGAGGGCAAGCAGCTGCTGGCGGAGCGCGGGCTTGGTGATGCCGGCGCTGCGGTAGTTCTCCGCAACGTGCGCGAGCACCCCGGCCGCGTCCCGCGCCACGAAGCGCGCGCGCGCCTGCTCGACGAGTGCGCTCAGCTCGGTAACGGCCGCGGGCGACGCGGGTGTAGCGACGCGCGGAGTGGTGCCCTGAGCGCGCGCCCCGGACGCGCTCATCCCGCCCGCACTCACCCCGAGGAGGACGAGCAGCGCGGCCGTCAACCCACGAACCAGCCGCCGCCTCGAGGCACTCGCCCTCATGCCGTCATTGTAGCGGGCGGCGCCAAGCCCGCCGCCGACCGCCATAGTGACGCCGCCCGATGACCCCCTACCCCCCGCTTCGCGAGTACGCGGCGATCGGCGACGGGCGCACCGTCGCTTTGGTCGCGCTGGACGGCTCGATCGAGTGGCTCTGCCTTCCGGACCTCGACTCACCGAGCGTGTTCGCCGCCATCCTCGACGCCGAGCGCGGTGGGCACTTCACCCTCCGTCCTCGGCAGCCTCACGAGGCGCGCCGCCGCTACCTCCCGGACACCAACGTGCTGGAAACGACCTTCACCACCTCGGCCGGCGCGGTCACGGTGACCGACGCCATGACGCTGCCCGGGCGTACACTGGGCCCGGCTCGCGAGCTGGTCCGGCGCCTGGAGGGCCTTTCCGGGCATGTCCCCATGACCTGGCGCGTCGAGCCGCGCTTCGGCTACGGCGCGGCGCCGGTTCGGCTGGAAAGCCAGCGGCCTTACCCGGTGGCCACGAGCGGGAGTGACGCCCTGGCCATATGCGCATGGGACGCGGGATCGGTGCGATGCGACGCGACGGGCATGGGGGCGGACTTCGAGATCCGCGAAGGCGGCCGCGCCACCATCGCAATGATCACGGCTCATCAGGAGCCACTCGTCTTCCCGGGTCGCGCCCAGGCGGAGGCTCGCGCGGCCGCCACTGTCGAGTTCTGGCGCCGATGGGCGGCCGACCTCGCCTACACCGGCCCCTGGAGAGACGCCGTGGTGCGTAGCGCGCTGGCGCTGAAGCTGCTGGTGTTCGCGCCCTCGGGCGCCATTGCCGCGGCCCCCACCACGTCGCTGCCCGAAACGATCGGAGGCGAACGGAACTGGGACTACCGATACTCGTGGATCCGCGATGCGTCGTTCACGCTCGAAGCCCTGCTCCAGCTGGGGAAACGGGGCGAGGCCACGGCGTTTTTCTGGTGGTTCATGCACGCGACCCGACTCACGCTGCCGCGGCTGCGGGTGTTGTATCGCCTCGACGGAGGGGCGAATGCCCCAGAGCGGACGCTGGCCCTCGAGGGGTATCGTGGCTCCCGGCCCGTTCGGATCGGCAATGGGGCGGCTGGGCAGCTTCAGCTGGACGCGTATGGCGAGCTGCTCGACGCCGCCTTCGTGTACGCGGCCGCGGACCATCCGCTCGGCCGTGACACGGCTCACGACCTCGCCAGCATCGCCGACTTCGTGTGCCGGCACTGGCGCGAGCCCGACGCGGGAATCTGGGAAGTGCGGGCTGACCCCCGCCATCATACGCAGTCCAAGGCCATGTGCTGGGTCGCGCTCGATCGCGCGGTGCGAATGGCCCGCCTGGGACGGCTCCCGGGCCGGCACATCGACCGCTGGAGCACCGAGGCGGCCAACATTCGCCGCTTCATCGACGACCACTGCTGGTCCGAGGCGAAGCAGAGCTACGTCTGGTACGCCGGCAGCGAAGAGCTGGATGCGAGCCTGCTGCTCATGGCGATCATGCGGTACGACCCTCCAGAATCCCCTCGGCTGCGGAGCACGATCGACGCGGTTCGGCGCGAGCTGGCGGCGGGCCCATTGCTGTACCGCTACACGGGAGACGACGGGATCGCCGGCGGCGAGGGGGCCTTCGTCTGTTGCGCATTCTGGCTCGCGGAGGCGCTGGCCATCGTCGGCCGGCGTGACGAGGCGGCGGCGCTGTTCGAGGATCTCCTCCGGCTCGCCAACGACCTGGGGCTCTACGCCGAAGAGATTGCACCGGAGACGCACGCCTTCCTGGGAAATTTCCCGCAAGGGCTCGTCCACCTCGCCCTGATCAGCGCCGCGATGGCGATGGCGCAGCAGTGAGCGTCTGGGCCGTCCTGGCCGGGGGCTTCGTGGGAACCCTCGTCCTGACGATCATCTTGGCGGGGGCCAACTACCTACGCCTGACTCGCATGGACATTTCCTTCCTGCTCGGGACCGCGTGGACCGAAGACCGCTCGCGGGCAAGGGTCGTCGGCTACGCCTTGCACTTCGTCTTCGGGCTCCTCTTCTCCCTCGCCTACTACGCGGCGTTCCTGGCGCTCGGGCGCTCGGGCTGGGCGCTCGGGGCCGCGTTCGGCCTCCTCCATGCGCTGTTCGCGGGCACGACCCTCGTCAACCTGCTCCTGCCCGTGGTCCATCCGAGAATGGGCACGTCGATGAGTGCCGCGGATTCCGCGCCGCTCCTGGAGGCCCCCGGCTTCATGCTGCTCAACTACGGACGCGCGACGCCGACGGTGACCATCCTCGCGCATCTCGCATACGGCGCGATCGTAGGCGTGTTCGCGAGAGGCTAGCGCGCGATCCCGGCCAGCACGGCCGGGCCGCGCCAAACGAGATCCACGAGCAGCTGCCAGCCGGAGGGGAGCGTCGGCGTGCCGCCGCATGCCGGTCGCGGGAAGAGGCGTGCGAGGCCCGGCAGGGAGGCGCTGACGGGCGGGGGGCAGCGAGTCACGCTGCCCGGCCCGTGCTCGGCGACCTGCATCGTGCACTTGCACATGCGGAGCTGAGCGAGCGCGCGGAAGGCGTTGGGGTCGGGGCTGATGCTGTCCCAGCCGGACGCGATCAGGATCGGGGGTTCGGCCGTGGCGCCGAGCTTGCCCGCGGCCGCGCACGCGATGAACTCGTTGTCCTTGTCCTTGGTCCAGTTGGAGAGGTTCAGGGTGATGTACCCGGGGCAGCCGATGTACTGCTTGATGTCATCGTGGCGGCCCAGCACCACCTGCTTGCCGCCATTCCACGGGGGCTCCGCGCACTTGGGATAGTCCGCGGGGCGCGGCTGGTCGGGGAACGGGGCCTGGTTCTGCCACGGGCCGGCGCAGGAGCGGGGCACGAGCGGACAGGCCACCGGCCCGTGCATGCCCTGGGGGCACGCCAGCGCGAAGCCCGGCGTCGTCTGGTTCACCGTCATGGTGCACCCGCACTTGCTGAGCTGACCCAGCTCGCGGGCCGTGATCGTGGTGTCCGGGATATTCGTCTTGCCCGACGCGATGAGGATGGGCGGGGTGCAGTTGGCGCCGAGCCGCCCGGACGCCGCGCACGCGATGAAGCGCTCGTTCTTCTCCGCGCTCCAGGTCTCGGTGTTCAGCGTGATGTACCCCGGGCAGCTGAGGTAGCGCTGGATGTCGCCGAAGCGCCCCAGCACGACCTGCTTGCAGCCGCCCGGCGGCGGGTCGGCGCACGGGGGCCAGCTCGCGTCGCGTTCCTTCTCGCTCCAGGGCCCGTTGCAGTCATTGGGAACCCACGGGCAGCTCACCGGCCCAGTCGCGGGCGCAACCTTCTTCTCGAGCGCGGTGAACGCGCTTTTCTGGTTGCGGGGGCTCTTCTCCCAGCCGGTGCCCTCCTTCGCCTGCCAGGTCCGAAGGGCCACCCACACGCCGTCGCGGAGCACCTCGGGATCGGAGCGGCCCTCCCCCCATGTCTTGACGGCGTCGTCGAGAGCCTTGAGCTCGGCGCTCCGCGGCCGCAGCGGCACCTCCGTCCACTCGATCCAGTGCCGCGAGAACAGGAAGGGCTTCGTCTCGGCCGGAGGCATTCCCGCCACGGTCGTCGTGGTCGGCGTAATCACGGGCGCCTGCGGCGCCTGCCCGGCGGAGTCGCGGTTCACCGCATCCGTCAGGTCCTGCTTGGTCTTGTCGAGCTTGCCCTTGGGGAGCACCTTGGCGGTCTTGGCCGTCGAGTCGACCGTCCCGCCCTTCATGTGGCGCAGCGCGGGAATCTCGTACGACGCCGACAGGATCATCTCCCTTGCCTGGTCGAGCACTGGCCGCGCCTGCTTGACCGTCTCGTCGGTTATTCGCGTATAGCCCGTGACACCGAAGGGCCGGGCCAGGTAGATCACCGCGCTCGTGTCCGCGTTGGCGAGGTAGTAGGCGGCGAGCAGCGAAGACGCCTCGAACAGGTTGGCGTCGATCTTGCCCTGTTCGAGGAGCTCGTTTGCCTTCTTCGCCTTCTCCGCCTCGCGCGCCAGCCCTCTCATCTGGAGGAACGAGTTCGCGAGTGCCTTCGCAGCCTCGATCGCCTGCGGAACGCCCGGAATAGCCGCAGTCAGGAGCTTAGTGACCTCCGCCACGGTCGCGACCCCGGCCTTCGCCGCCTCCTTTTTCGTGTCCCTCGCGAGGGCCCTTTGCATCGCCTCGAACGCGGCCGACGGATCTCCGGGCGCGAAGGCTGGCTTCGCCTCGCCGAACTCGTGAGCCGTCCAGGCCGCCTTGAAGGTGTCCTTCCACTCCTTGGCGATCCGGCCCACGGGTCCGCCGGTGGGGAGCTTACTGAGAATGGGCACCGCGGAGATGATGATCTCCTGGAGCTTGGTCTTGAACTCTGTGAAGTCCGCGATCAACTTCTCCTTCACGTCACCGAGCACCAGGTCGACCACCTCTTCCGCCCGTTTCTCCGCGTCGAGGGGGTCGAGGACGTCCGGCAGATGACCCTTGGCGGCGTCGCTCGCCTCCTTGTACTTCTCATGGGCATCGTTCACCGCCTGCAACGCGCTCGTGGTCTTGGGGACGAGCCTCATTTCCTTGGCCCTATCCTTGTCCTTGACCGTGAACATCTCCGCGAGCGCGTCTCGATTGTGCTGCTCGACCACCGCCCAGGCGTTCATCTCTTCCTGCGTGGCCCCGGCGATCGCCTTGGCCCTGAGCTCGATGTCCAACGCCTTCGCGGCGTTGCCCCACCGCGGGTGGCCGCTCACGTCCCCGAGTGTCGCCTTCCACGCTTCGAACGCTTTCTGAACATCAGGACGGATGGTCGCCCGCTGCCAGTCGTCCCGGGCGTCCCAGTAGCGCTTCAGCGCGTCGTCCACGGCCTTGAGCACGGCGTCCCGCGTGGAGAGACGGACGGCCGTGTCCGTCATCCATTGCTGGTACGTCACGGTGAGCGGCGGGGGAAACGGGCAGTTCTTGATGGTCCGTGGCAGTGCGTCCCGGCCGCTCGCCCCTCCTGAGTCGGCCGCGATGGCGCCCGAGATCTCCATCCCGATCTTGAATTGCCGGAGCGTCTCGGCGCTGCCGCCACCGAGCTCGATCATCTGGCCGTTCTTCTCCAGCACGCACACGACCCCGAGGGCCGGATCGATCGCGACCACGTTTCCCGTCCACTGGTCCAGCGGCTTGAGGGCGGTGACGCCGACCACGGCCTTGGCGCCGAGCTGGGTGTCGAGGCGCTCCGCCGCCTTCTTCGCGTTGCGTGGGCCGTCGCGCCAGCTCTTTCCGTCCTTGCCCGCGTGGATCTTCCAGGCGTCGAAGGCCTTCTGGACGTCGGCACGGACGACCGCCCGCTGCCAGTCGTCGCCCGCGTCCCAGTAACGCTTGAGCGCGTCGTCCACGGCCTTGAGCTCACTATCCCGTGTCGCAAGTGTGACGCTCGTGTCCTCCATCCAGGCCTTGTACGTGGTGGTGAGCGGCGGGGGAAATGGGCATGTCCGGACGAGCCGCGGCGCGGGCTCGAGGGCGGGCGGCAGGCTCGTGATCTTCATCCCGATCCTGTGCTGCTTGAGCACCTCGGCGCTAGCGACGCCGAACTCGATCAACTGGCCGTCACTCCGGCGCAGGCAGAGCATCTTGTATTGCGGATCGATCGCGACGACTTCGCCTCCCCACTCCTCCGCGGCTCTGGGCGCGGGGGGCGGCGCTGGGGCCGCCGGCCCCCGCGCCGGCTGGGCGACCACGAGCGCCGGGATCGCGAGAGCCGCAGCGAGGCTCAGAGCGGCCAGGAGGTGAGCCATGTCTTACGGTCCCTTTCTGATCACGTAGATCACGCTGTCCGCCGTGCCACCCACTCCCATGAGCCGGTCCTTGCCCAGAGTGACCGGGCCACTCGCGGGCGCAGCCGCCGACGATGCCCCCGCCGTCGTGGCCGGGCTCGCGGGGGCCCCCGCGGGCGTGGCTGGGCTCGGCCCGCCGCCAGCCGCGGCTGCGCCCGCGGCGGCCGGCTTCGCCGCGTCCTCGTGCTCCGTGCGCTTGTGCGAGAGGAGGTGGCTGGCGAGGTCCTTGGCCACGGCGAAGAGGCCCGCCGCCTTGGAGGCGGCGTCCTTCGGGGAGAAGGCCCCCACCGCCTGGACGTCGTACTTGCCGAAGATCTTGGCGTCGACGGTGAAGCGGAGCTGGGTCCCGAAGGTCCCCTCGAGCATCACGCGGTGGATGTCGAGTATGTCGGCGCCGGTGAGCCTGGCCGCCGCCGCCTTGAGATCGGTCACCACGAGGTCGAGGACCTTCACCTCCAGGTCGAGGATGCCGGCGTGGACGCGCGCGGCCTCGAGGGCCACCAGGTCGGCGACCACCCGCGGGTCGAGGTCGATCGGAAGATCGGCGACGCCGCTCTCGATCGCCTTGAGGAGGGCGTCGGTCGCCTTGAAGGCGATCTGGGCGGAGGCCAGCTCCACCTCCCACGCGGCCGCCTCCACGCGCAGCTCGGCCGCGCGGGCGAAGCGGAAGCCGCGCACGGCGGCCCGGGCATCCCGGTACGCGTGGTCGATCTGCCCGGGCAGGGACTTGAGCTGCTGATCGAGGTCGCGGAGCTTCTTGCGGACGGCGTCCACGTCGTGCACGACGGCCTTCCGCTCACGCTGGACTTCGGCCCGCGCGGCGGCCAGGGCCTTCTCGCGCTCCGCCACCGTCTTGCTCGCTTCCGCGAGATTCGCCTTCAGCTTCTTCTCCTCGGCCTCGAGATCCGCGAAGAGAGCGTCCAGCGCCCGGCGGAGCGCGTCGAGGATGTGGCGGCCGATGTCGGCCTTGAGCTCGGAATGGACGCTGAAGTCGTTGTTGCGGAGCGA
>Ga0209382_10006205_pt1 | contig 15402 bp, 18 predicted proteins | sample SoiMetdeltSBSDD5_FD_187599 | JGI IMG/M metagenome (GOLD analysis project Ga0209382, IMG submission 187599) | Bulk soil microbial communities from a Populus tree surrounding site in Tennessee, USA - Soil MetaG P. deltoides SBSDD5 (SPAdes) (version 2) | ecosystem: Environmental > Terrestrial >... | reverse complement strand
GGCGCCGGAGCCCGGCGCAGGCGCCCCGGCGGCAAAGGAAACTCACCGATGACGGATGCCCGCCCGACCGCCGCGGCGCCGGAGCCCGGCGCAGGCGCCCCGGCGGCACATATAGTAGTCGGCGGCGCCGCCGGCCGGATGGCCTCGCGCATCGTCGCCCTGCACCGCGACGCCGGCCTGCGCCTGGCCGCGGCGCTGGAGGCGCCTGGTCATCAGGCACTCGGCCAAGACGCCGGCGAGGCGGCCGGCGTGGGGCCGCTCGGCGTGATCGTCACCGCCGACGCTGCTGCGGCCATCACCCGCGATCGCGTGCTCGTCGAGTTCTCGGTGCCCGAGGCCTCGCTCGAGCACCTGCGGTTGGTCGCGCGCGCCGGGGCGCGCGCCGTCATCGGCACGACCGGCTTTTCCGCGGCGCAGCGCGAAGAGATCGCCGGGCTCGCGCGTCAGGCCGCGATCCTCGTCGCTCCCAACATGTCGGTCGCGGTGACGCTGGCGTTTTCGCTCCTGCGGACGATGGCCAAGGCGCTCGGCGATGACTACGACGTGGAGATCACCGAGATCCATCACCGCTATAAGAAGGACGCGCCGAGCGGCACCGCCGTACGGATGGCCGAGATCGTCGCCGAGGCGCTCGGCCGCGATCTGCGGAAGGTCGGCGTGTACGGACGGGAGGGCCTGCCGGGCGAGCGCAGCGGCAAGGAGATCGGCGTGATGTCGCTGCGCTCCGGCGACGTCGTCGGCGAGCACACCGTGTCCTTCGGCACGCTCGGCGAGCGTCTCGAGCTCACCCACCGCGCGCACAGCCGCGACACCTTTGCGCGTGGCGCGCTGCGCGCGGTGCGCTGGATCGCCGCGCGCGGCCCCGGCCTCTACTCGATGCACGACGTCCTGGGCATTGGCTGATGCAGATCGTGCGCTTCCGCGCCGGGGACGCCACGCGCTACGGCGTGCTCGACGGCATGACCGTGCTCGAGTACTCCGGCACGCCGTGGAGCACCTTCCGGCGCGGGCGCAAGCGGCACTCGCTGCACCAGATCGTGCTGCTGGCGCCGGTGCTGCCGTCGAAGATCGTGGCGGTCGGCCTCAACTACCGCGAGCGGGCGGCCGAGCTGGCCGAGCCCCTGCCCGACGTGCCGGCCCTCGCGCTCAAGCCGCCGAGCGCGGTGATCGGTCCTGACGATCCGATCGTCCTGCCACCGCAGAGCGACTTCGTCGAGCACGAGGCCGAAGTCGCCGTCGTCATCAGGCGCCGCTGCCACAACGTGACGGCCGCCCGCGCGCGCGAGTACGTGCTGGGCTATACGGCGCTCAACGACGTCACCGCGCGCGACGTGCGCGCGCGTGACGGGCTCGCGGCCCGCGCCAAGGGCTTCGACACGTTCTGTCCGCTCGGCCCATGCATCGCCACGGGCATCGACCCGAGCGCGCTCAGGGTCGAGGCGCTCGTCAACGGCGTCGTGCGCCAGACGGGCTCGACGAAAGACCTCATCTTCCCCGTCGAGGATCTCGTCGCGAAGATCTCGGAAGTCATGACGCTGATACCCGGCGACGTCATCGCCACCGGCACGCCGGGAGGCGCCGGCCGTCTGCTGCCCGGCGACCGCGTAGAGGTCCGGGTGGAGGGTGTCGGATCGCTCAAGAATCCGGTCGTGACGCTGTGACCGCAGACCGGCTGCGGCTCGAGGACGTCCGCTTCTACGGCCACCACGGCGTGTCGACCGCCGAGCAGACAGTCGGCGTGTGGTTCTCCGTTGACGCCGAGCTGACGCTCGATCTCACGAGCGCCGCCGTGTCCGACGATCTCGCGTGCGCCGTCGACTACGGTCAGGTCGCGCGGCGAATCGTGGAGATCGGGACCCACGGACGCGTCAATCTCATCGAGCGGCTCGCCGGCCAGATCGCGCAGGCGCTGTTGCGCGAGTTCCCGGCCGAGGAGGTCCGCGTGCGGGTGCGCAAGCTGACGCCACCGCTGCAGGGCCTCGTCGGCACGCCGTCGGTCGAGCTCACGCGGCGACGATGACACGCGTCTATCTGAGCCTCGGCAGCAACCTCGGCGACCGGCTCGACGTCCTGCGCACGGCGGTGCGCCGCCTGAGCGAGAGCGCCGAGATCGCCGTCGTCGACGCGTCGCCGCTCTACGAGTCGGAGCCGTGGGAAGAGGAGCCCGGCCGCACGGAGCGCGAGCGCCGCTGGTACCTCAACTGCGTGGTCGTCATCGACACGGCCCTGCCGCCGCGCGCCCTGCTCGGACGTCTGCATACGATCGAAGACGCACTCGGTCGTGTGCGGCCGGCGGGCACGCCCGAAGCCCGGCGGTTCGCGCCGCGCACGCTCGACATCGACATTCTGTTCTATGGCGACGAAGTGATCAGCGGGCCCGACGACCTCCACGTGCCGCACCTGCTGCTGGCCGAGCGGGCGTTCGTGCTGCGGCCGCTGGCCGACGTCGCGCCGGAGTTCGAGCATCCGACGCTCTATGCGACCGTGCGGGAGCTGCTCTCGGATCTTGCCGACGAACACACGGTCCGCGCCGGTGGCTACCCCGCGCGCTGGTTCGAGGACTGACGTGGCCGACGCCGAGTTCCAGCGGCAGGCGCTGCAGCACCTCGACGCGCTCTATAACTTCGCCGTCTATCTGACACGCAATCCGCCGGAAGCCGACGATTTGGTGCAGGAAACCTACCTGCGAGCCTTCCGTTTCTCGCATCGGTTCCAGCCGGGAACCCACCTCCGTGCGTGGTTGTTTCAAATCCTGAGGAACACCTTTCTCACGTTTTACCGGCTACGCGAGCGTGAGACGGCGGTCGCCGAAGACGGGGTCCCCGACTGGGACGTCCCGATGTTCCACGATACGTCGACCGACGAAGGCAGTGCGCTGGAGGCGCACACCGATCTGGAGCGTGCCATGCGACGCCTGCCCGAGGAGTTCCGCACGGTGTTGCTGCTCGCTGAAGTAGAGGGAATGCCGCTCGAGGAAGTCGCTCGGGTCATGGCTTGCCCGGTCGGCACGGTGAAGTCACGGATCTTCCGCGCCAAGGAGCGGCTGCGCGGGATGTTGAAGGACTACGAGACCAACAAATGAGCACCGGCGTCTCCGGCTCCGACGACGACGCCCTGGCGCGACGCCTGGCGTCCGAGCTGCCGCGCTATTCGGCGCCCGCGCGCCTGCGCGGCAGCATCGCGGCGGCGGCCAGCCCCCTGAGCCGCCGACCGGTGTGGATGACCCCGCTCATCGCCGCGGCGGCGACCGCGCTGGCGCTCGTCCTCTTCATGTTGCCCGTCCTGCCGCGCATCGAGTCGGCCGATCCCGTGCAGCAGGTCGTCCGCGCGGTCGTCAACGAGCACTCGCGTGCGCTGATGTGGGGCGCCCGCCAGCCGCAGATCCTCAACACCGGCCTCACCCAGGAGTCGGGCATCGACCTACGCCGCGTGTTCGGCGGCGACGATCGCTTGAGCTTCGTCAGCGCCGAGCCCGTGTATCTCACGCGCCAGCGCGGTCTGGCCCTGCACTACCGCGACGTCGACGGCCACCTGGTGACCTACATCATGCTGCCGGCCGAGCGGAGCTTCGCGATGAACGAGCGCGAGCGCGTCTCCATCGGTGGGCGGTGGCGGCCGATGCTCAAGCGCGATGCGGGCTTTGTCACCTGGGTGTGGCGGCAGGGCGACGTCGCGTGCTTCCTCGTCTCGGACATGGTGTCGCAGGACGATCTCGAGCGGTTCAAGGACTACTTCGTGCGCGTGCGCGTCGCGACCGAGCCGGCCATCGCTTACTAACGGTTCGCGACGGGGCGGGCAGGCAGGGGAAGCGTGGCCCTCTTCGACCACGCCAACCGACTCTGCGTAACGCCGTCTTACGCCCACGATTTCTGGCCGGGACCGACACGACACCCAGAAGCACGGGTCTCAGAGGGCCACGCTTCCCCTGCCCGCCCGCCCCGAGGCGGAACCTTCAGTCGGCGGGGATCGGACCGTCGCGGCGCGCGCGACGAGAGGCGACTTTTCCATCCGTTGAGCGGGAGCGATATGTTGCGCAGGACCGTTCGCGCGATCGGCAGAGGCGGAGCGACTGGACAACGGCGTTACGGTGGTGTCGTGCCTTCCGATCGCTCCGCCTGGACCACGCGTCCGGACTTCTCGCGTCACAGCATCCTGATCGTCGACGACGAGCCTGACGGTCGCGAGTTCCTGGCTCAGGTGCTCGAGGACTGTGGCGCCACCGTCGCGCGAGCCGACGACATCGCGGCGGCAAAGGACTACGTCAGCAGCTCGAAGTTCGATCTGATCGTGACCGACCTTGCCCTCCCGGGCGAGGACGGCGCGGAATTCCTACGGTGGCTTCGAAAGCAGCCACGCGACAGAGGCGGCGCGACGTTAGCGGTGACCGTGACCGCGTTTCACGAGGACTATCCGCCGGCGAACGTGAGCGGCTGGGCGGCATATTTTCAGAAGCCGATCGAGATCCAGCAGTTCGTGACGACCATCGCGGACATCCTGCGCGTTCCGCGCGGCGACGCCGGCTCTCACTAGCGGCTTCGCCGGGATTTCGTCGCTGAGCTCTGCTTCGCGATGAGGATGAGGTCGCAGAGCTCGCGGATCGCGCCCCGTCCGGCGGGCACACGCGTGACGTACGCGGCGGCCTGCACGACGGCCGGGACGGCATCGGCGACGGCGACGGGCAGACCGACGAGCGCCATCGCCGGCAGATCGCCGACATCGTCGCCCACGTAGCACGCCTCGGCCGGCGGCACCATGTGACGATCCATGAGACGCTGCACGACGGCCGCCTTGTCCGTCGCGTCCTGGTGCACTTCGACGATGCCGAGCTCACGCGCGCGGCGCTCGACGATCTCCGAGCGGCGCCGCGTGACGATCGCGGTCACGACGCCGGCGTCGCGCAGAAGCACGAGCCCCTGCCCGTCACGCACGTCGAAGCGCTTCAGCTCGTCGCCGCGGTCGGTGTACCAGATGCCGCCGTCCGTCAGGACGCCGTCCACGTCCATGGCGACGAGCCGCACGCCCGCCAGGCGCGCGGGTGCCGGTGGGCGCCTCACGCCGCGCGCCCCGTATAGTCACGCTCGACCACGAACGGCAGCGCCATCACGGCGAGGGCCACGAGCAGCACCTCCGTATCGCCGAAGTTGTACTCGAAGAGACCGCTCACGAGGAACGCCGCCACCGCGGCGAGCGCGCCGACCACGAGTGCGCGTTCGGCGACGGCCTCGATCGGCACGCGGCGCAGCACGCGTGAGGCGCGGACGAAGAACGCGGCGAAGAGCCACAGCCACAGGGCCAGGCCGACGAGCCCGCGCTCCACCGCGATCTGCAGCGGCGTGTTGTGCAGATGGCTGGTGTGGCGACGCACGGCCTCGGGCGGCGCGTATACCGGATACAGGCGCTTGACCCCGCCCAGTCCGACGCCGATCAGCGGCCGCTCGCGCAGCATCGCGAGGCCGGCGTGGGCCATCGCGAAGCGCTCGCGCGCGGTCGGATCGGTCGCATCGGCGATCGTCTCGATCCGCGCGCGCACCCGCGGCAGCGCGACCGCCGCCACACCGACGACGACGAGCACCGCGGCAGCCATCCAGCGCCGGCGCATGGCCGTGAGCGCCACCAGCACCCCGGCGCCGAAGCCGAGCCACGCGCCGCGCACGAGGGTCAGCGCCAGCCCCACCGCGCTCGTGAGCCAGGCCAGCACGGCGGCAACGCCGCGACGTCCGGCGAGCGCCAGCGTCGGCAGCGTGGCGAGCAGCGTCATCACGAGCACGCCCGCGAGCGTCATGTAGATGCTATAGAAGCCGTGCGCCCGGCGGCATTTGCCCAGCACGCGCCGCAGCGTCGATGGCAACGCGGGATCGGCAGCATCGAACCGAGCCGGCGTGCACGTCGCGACCTGAACGATCGACACGAGGGCCACGAACGCCACCGCCCACAAGAACCACGACACGAAGCGCCGCGCCGAGCTCGCATCGTCGAGGGTGTTGAAGACGATCCACAGCGTCGCGAGCGGCAGCAGCGTCTTCGTCGCGGCCAGGCTCTCCGCGGGCGCCGCCGACACGGCGGCGACGACGATCGACCATCCGCTGAACGCCAGGAGCGGAGCCAGCAGCGGCCACTGCGCACGCGACATCGGCGGCACGCGGCGCGTCCACACGAGCCACACGGCGAGCGCAGCCAGCGTCGCCTCGGAAAGCGAAATCGACAGGGCGAGTCCGACGACGAGCGCGACGAGCAGTCCGTCGCGGAGCCGGAGCCCTCGCCGGTTCAATATGCGTTGCGGTTACGAAAGCCGAGCCAGAGCGTCTGCAGGAGGATCTTGATGTCGAAGCCGAGCGACCAGCGCTCGATGTAATAGAGATCGTACTCGATCCGCTTCTCGATCGACGTGTTGCCGCGCCAGCCGTTGATCTGCGCCCAGCCAGTGATCCCCGCCTTCACCTTGTGGCGGAGCATGTAGCGCGGCACCCGCTGGCGGAAGTCGTCGACGAACGACGGCCGCTCCGGCCGCGGACCGACGAGGCTCATCTCGCCGCGCAGGACGTTGACCAGCTGCGGCAGCTCGTCGAGGCTGGTGCGGCGCAGGAACGCGCCGAAGCCGGTGCGCCGCGGATCGTCGGGCACCGCCCAGCGAGGGCCGGTGGCCGCCTCGGCGTCGGGCACCATGGACCGGAACTTCAGCATCGCGAAGCGCCGGCCGTCGAGGCCCATCCGCTCCTGCCGATAGAGCACGGGACCACGCGAGCTCGCCTTGACGCCGGCGGCGATGAGCAGCAGCAGCGGTGAGGCGGCAAGCAGCGCGGCCCCGCCCACGACGACGTCGAACACGCGCTTGAGAACGCTGTTCCAGCCATAGAGCGGCGACTCACGCAGATGGATGATCGGCAGCGTCTCGAACTCCTCGATGCCGCCGCGCAGCGAGGCCAGACCGAAGACGTCGGGGACATAGTGGATGGCAACGGGATCGTCGCCGATGCCGTCCAGGATCGCACCGATGCGCGGGTAGTCGGCGTGCGGCAGCGCGATGATGACGATGTCCACCTGATGCGTGTCGAGCACGCTCCGGATGTCCTCGGGCGCGCCGAGCCAGCGCGCCTCGCCCTCTTCGCGCTTGTCGCCCAGACGGCCGAGCACACGGACGCCGACGTCGGGGCGCCGCCGCAGCACACGGAACACCTCCGTGGCCGCCTCGCCGCCGCCGATCACGACCGCATAACGCAGGTTGTAGCCGCGCCGTCGCGCCACGCGCAGCGCCTCGCGGAAGACCACGCGCGACATCGTCGTGCCGACGATCGAGGTCGCCCAGAAGATGCCGATGACGGCGCGCGAGTAGTCGTAGCCGCGGAACACGAAGCTCATGATCGCGACCAGCACGACGACGCCGAGACTCGAGGCCTTGGTGATGTCCCACCACTCGCCCAGGTGCGAGCCCAGACGCTGAGGCCGGTAAAGGTCGAAGGCCTTGAAGGCCACACCCCAGACGCCGAGGATCGGGACGAGCTGCAGCGCGTAATCGCCGAACGGCGGGATGTCGCCCCGACCGAACACGTAGAAGCGCAGCCAGTAGGCGATGATCCAGCAGGAGGCGATGACCGCGACGTCCGCCGCGAGCGTGAGGTGCCTGAACAGCCGCGAGTGGGCCTTCAGCATGCGCGCCGCGCCCACACCTCGCCGAGCCGCGCGTCCAGATAGTCGCCCACTCGGCGCCTGAACACCGCCGTGTCGAACTCGAGCGCGCGCGCCCGCAGCGCCGCGGGCTCGAAGCGATGCTCGGCCGCCTCGAACTCGACGATCGCCCGCGCCAGCGCGTCTTCGGTCTGCTCGTGGAAGAAGACGGCGGTCGGCGGCGCGCTGTCGCGTCCGAGCCCCACCATCGTCTCGAGCGCGCCGCCGCGCGCGAGCGCGATGGTCGGCCGTCCCGCCGCCGCGGCCTCCAGCGGGACGATTCCGTAATCCTCGACGCCCGGAAACAGCAGCGCACGGCAGCGTGCGTACAGTTCGGCGACTTCCGCATCCGAGCGCCAGCCGAGGAACTCGACGCCCGGCCGGGCCGCCGCACGCAGCGCCGGCGCTTCCGGACCCGTGCCGACGACAAGGAGCCGGCGGCCGAGCCGTGACGCGGCGGCGACGGCGAGGTCGATGCGCTTGTAGGGCACCAGCGCGCTCACGACGAGATAGAAGTCGTCCGGACGCGCGACGGGACGAAAGCGCGCGGTCTCGACCGGCGGATAGATGACGTCGGCGCTGCGACCGTAGATACGGCTGATGCGCTCGGCGATGTGCTCGGAGATCGCGACGAAGTGGTCCACCCCGGCGGTGCGGCGGTCCCATCGGCGCAGCGCGGCCGCGACGGGCGGCATCAGCGCGCGAACGGCGGCACCGGCGCGCCGACCGAAGTAGTCGTCATAGAGGTCCCAGACGTACCGCATCGGGCTGAAGCAGTACGAGACGTGCAGCGCGCCCGGCGGACGCCGCACCGCCTTGGCGGCGCAGTGGCTCAGCGAGATCACGAGGTCGTAGCCGGAGAGGTCGAAGCGCCGGATGGCCGCCGGGAACAGCGGCAGATAGCGGCGATACTGCGACGCCGCCCACGGCAGGCGCTGCACGAACGAGGTCACGATGCGACGGCGCTCGATCACGGGCGACACGCTCCCCGGAACGTGGAGCAGCGTGTAGAGCGGCGCCTGGGGGAAGAGCTCGCAGAACACCTCCAGGCAGCGCTCGCCGCCTCGCATGCCCGTCAGCCAGTCGTGGACGAGCGCCACGCGCGGTGCCCGCACGGCGGCGCGCGGCCTCCACGCACTCAGCGCAGCTGCCGTCGGATCTGCTGTCGCCAATACTCGAGAAGATCGACGAGCGTTTGTTCGAACGGAATGCGCGGCTCCCAACCGACGGCCTGTCGGATCTTGTCGGCGCATCCCCGCAGCGTCGGCACGTCGGACGGCCGCAGCCTCGCGGGATCCGGACGGATCTCGATACCCGACGCCGTCGACTGCGCGAGCAGGAAGTTCAGCATCCGCTCGATCGACCAGTCGACGCCGGAGCAGAGGTTGTAGACCTCGCCCGCGGTGCCGCGCCCGAGCAGGTCCCAGTAGCCGCGCACGATGTCGCGCACGTCGGTGAAGTCGCGCGTCGGCTTCAGATCGCCGACCAGCACGACGGGCTCGCGGCGGCCGACTTCGATCTCCGCGATCTGCTTGGCGAAGCTCGACGTCGAGAAGGCGTCACCGCGACGGGGTCCGTCGTGGTTGAACGCGCGCGCGCGCACGATGTCGAGGCCGTAGCTCTTCCAGTACTGAAAGCCCATGAGGTCCTGCGTCACCTTGCTCACCGCGTATGGCGACAGCGGCCGCAGCGCGTTGGTCTCGCGGATTGGCAGCTCGTCGGGATAGACGAGCCCGTACTCTTCGCTGGAGCCGATCACGAGAAAGCGGGCGGAGGTCCCGAGCTGGCGAATCGCCTCGAAGAGGTTCATCTGACTGATGGCGTTCGTCAGCAGCGTCTCCGACGGCGTCTCCCACGAGGCGCCGACGAAGCTCTGCGCCGCAAGATGCACGATGTAGTCCGCGCGCGCCTGCTCGAGAAGCGAGCGCACCGAGGAGAGATCACGCAGGTCGGAGTTGATCAGCGTGATGCGATCACGGAGATGCTCGATGTTGTCGGTCTTGCTGCGCCAGCGCACCGATCCGACGACGTCCGCCCCCTGCCCCAGCGTGTACTCGGCGAGGTGACTGCCGACAAACCCGGTGATCCCGGTGATCAGCACCCGCATCCGAGCCATACTACTACAGCCCCAAGACCTCGCCGTAGATGGCCTCCAGCGTCGTGAGCATCTGGCGGACGTCGAACTCGCTGCGCGCGCGCGTGCGCTGCTCGGCGCCGAGCGTCGCGCGCGCGTGATCGTCCGCGAGCAGCGCGCCGAATGCCGAGCCGAGCGCCTCGGGCGTGGGCTCGACGAGGCCGGGCGAAGCGCGGCCCAGGACTTCGCGGTGCGCGGCGATGTCGCTGGCGACGACGGGAACTCCGAGCGCCATCGCCTCCAGCACCGCCAGCGGCATTCCCTCCTTCGCCGACGGCGCCGCGTACACGTCGAACGCGCGAAACAGGCGGGCGGCGTCGACGATCTCGCCGGGGAAGACGGCGCGCGTGCCAAGCCCCAGTGACGCGGCGAGCCCGCGCAGGCGCCGCTCGTCGGCGCCGCTGCCGATCAGCGCCACCCGCAGTGCGCCGTCCGGGACGCGCGCCGCCGCGCGGAGCACCAGGTCGAGGCGCTTCACGGAGTCGAAGCGCGCCGCGCTGCCGATGACACGCGCGGACGGCGGCAGACCCAGGGCCGTGCGCGCCTCCGCGCGATCGACCGCCGCCGCGGTCAGGCGTGACACGTCGACGCCGTTCACCACGACGCGGCTCTGCCCACGGTCGAACAGACCGAGGGCCAGGCCTTCGGCCTCCTGAGGACGCGAGACGTTGACGATGACGCGGGTCCAGCGCGACAGCCGCCGCTCGAGCGCCAGATACGCCGTTCGCGCGACGGCGCCGTAGGACTCGAAGTGCAGGCCGTGCAAGGTGTGGACGGCCGGGACGCCGAGGGCCCGCGCCGCCAGTCGCCCGTAAAGTCCTGCCCCCTTGCCGTGGGAGTGGATCAGCCGAACGCCGCGCTCGCGGGCGAGGCGCACGAGCCGCAGCAGCGTGGCCGGCCGCAGCCGGTTGGTGGCGAGCTCGAGCGTGTCGATGCCACTCTCGCGGAAGCGCTCGAAGAGCGCGCCGTCACGCGGGCCGGCGACGACCGGCTGCCAGCCGCGGGCGCGCAGCCACGTCGCCACCGCAAGCACGTGCTGCGGGCCGCCGCCGGGCTGCGTGGACACCAGCAGCTGCAGGACGACCGCGCCGCTCATGTCAGCCGTCGCAGCAGCCGGCGGAGCGGCGTTGGCAATGCCGACGCGAGCAGCGGCCGAGCCAGGAAGATCGCGCACCAGGCGGGATAGGCGCCGCCGCGGATCGCCCGCCAACGCGCGCGCGCGTCCGCGCGCAAGCGCTCGGTGTCGCGCGCGACCGAGACCCGGCCGGGCAGCAGGCGCCGCACGACGAGGGGCTCCGGCAGGTTGGCCAGGCGCGTGGTCGCGGCCAGCCGAAGCCACAGGTCGTAATCCTGCGCGACGGCAAAGCGTTCGTCGAAGCCGCCGACGCGCTGGAGCAGCGCGCGGCGGATCACGACCGTGGAGTGCAGCATCGGGTTGCGGCGGATGAGTGCCCGGCGGATCGCGGCGTCGTCCTGCGGCGGCCGCACGACGCGCACCTCGCGGCCGTCGCCGTTGACCTCGCGCGCCGCCGTGCCCAGCACGCCGACGTCGGGGTGCGCGCCCATGAACGCGCGCTGGCGCGCGAGCCGCTCGGGCAGCGCGATGTCATCGGCGTCGAGCCGCGCAATCAGCGGCGCGCGGGCCAGCGCGAGCGCCCGGTTGAGGCTCGGCGTGAGGCCTCGGCGCGCCTGCCGCTCGACATGAAGGCGTGGATCGCGGACGGCGCTCAGCACAGCGGGAGTTGTGTCGGTCGAGCCGTCGTCGATCACGATCAATTCGAGGTCGCCGGCCGTCTGCGCGAGCACGCTGGCCACCGCCTCGGACACCCACGGGCCGCCGTCGTGCACCGCCATGAGCACCGAGACGGCCGGCACGGCGACGGGCGTGGCGGTCACGTCTTGACGGCGACGGCGAGGATCATGTGACCGAATAGCCGCAGCATGGGCGGCGTGTAGAGCAGGCCGCGAACGGTCCGCGCGACGAGGCGATCGCGGTCGTCGCGCGAGGCGCCGTCCGTGCGAGCCGCGGGGACCGCGGCCGCCGACACCGCACCGCTCCGGCGTCGCCAGCGGCGGAGCGCGGCTCGGGGCAGCCGCGCGGGATCGTACGGCGTCAGCGACAGCACGCGGAAGCCGCCCGCCTCGACAAAGGCGCGCACCTCCCGCCGCGAGAACACGAATTGATAAAACTGGCCGCCGGCGCCCGCCAGCGCGCGCTGGCGTCGCGCGAGCCAGCGCTCGCCGAGCCGCCGCACGCCGTTGAGGTACGGTACCGAGACGATCAGCCGACCGCCGGGGGCGAGGACGCGGTGGGCTTCGCGCAGCAGACGGCTCGGTCCGTTCGGATCGTGCTCGAGGACACCGAGCGAGACGTAGGCGGAAATCGTCCCTCCGCCGACCGCCAGCGTGCCGAGGTCCATCGCCGCCAGGGGCGTGCGCGGAAACGCGCGGCGACAGCGCTCCAGCGCATCGCCGCTCCAGTCCGTGCCGACGACCGGCAGGCCGCGCTCGCGCAGGAGCACGACGTATTGCCCGAGACCGCAGCCGGCTTCGAGCACCACGCCCCGCGCCGGCAAGGCCCGCTCGATCAGTCCCGTCAGCGGCGAGCGTCGCGCGATGTCGACGAGCGCGCCGGGTTCCTCGCCGCCCCAGTGCTCGGTCCAGAACTCCTGCGTCGCGCTCCGCGAATAGCAGGCGATCGGCATCGCTCAGACGCCGTCCAGGCGCGGCGGCAGCGCACCGTCCGCGACCGCCGCGAGCACGCGTCGCTCGCGCTCGACGACGCGCTCGGTCGAATGGTGGCGAACCACCTGCTGCCGGGCGGCGCCGGCGAGCCGTGTCCGCAGCGTCGCATCGCCGAGCACACGCTCGAGCGAGACCCTGAGCGCGTCGGCGTCGGGCGCGGTCAGCCACCCCGTCTCACCGTGGCGGACGACTTCGCGGATGCCGGGGACATCCGCCGCCACGACGGGCACGCCCGCCGCCATCGCCTCCAGCAGGCTCTTCGGCGCCCATTCGTAGAGCGACGGCAGCGCAAACACCGACACGCGCGCGAGCAGCGCCGGCAGCTCCGCGTTCGGGATCGCGCCGAGGAACTCGGCCTTCACACCGAGGCGATGTGCCAGATCCTCGAGGCCGGTGCGCAGCGGCCCGTCGCCCGCGACGATCAGCCGTGCCCCGGGCAGACCGGCCATTGCGTGGACCAGCGCGGCGACGTTCTTCTCGCGCGCGAGCCGTCCCACGAAAGCGACGACGCCCGGCTCACGCGCCGACGTGCCCGGCATGAACCGCTCGGTGTCGACGTGGTTGGGAACGACGACCACGCGATCGGCGCGCAGCCGGTGGGCGCCGACCAGGTGGGCGCGCGCCACCTCGCTCGTCACCATGACCAGATCCGCGGCGCGCACGGCGAGGCGCTCGAGCCAGAACACGAGCCGGCTGCGCCAGGCGCTGCCGCTCTCGCGCGCGTGGTTGACCGACCAGACGTAGCCGCAGCGAACCACGAGCGGCCGGCCGGTGAGCCACTTCGCCAGCACCGCCGTCCACGCCCCCGATGCTTGGTTCGTCTTCAGCACCGAGGCGGCCGCGAGCTCACGGCGGTAGAGCACCGGAGCCAGCACGCTCATGAGCGTGGCGGACAAGCGCCAGCGGTTGGGCAGTACGCGGATGCCGCCCAGGCGCTCGGCCCAGCGAGCGTCGTCGCGGCCGCCGTAGGTCACGAACGTGATCGGCCCGACGGCCGGCAAGAGCCGGCGATAGAGCTCGACCTCGCGCTCGAGCAGACCACGCGCCGCCCACGTCGACAACGAGACCCGATAGGTGAAGAACACGACGAGACCCCGGCGGTCGCTGCTCATCCCCGGTCCGGGGCGCACACCGCCCAGATCTCGCCCCAGCGAATCTCGGTTTCGAGCACGGCGAAGCCGCCCCGGCGGACGTCGTCACGGAACTCGCGTTCGCGGTACTCGATACGGTGCGTGGGATCGAGCCGGTAGTCCACGCCGAGCTCGGCCTTGAGCGGCACCCGCCAGTCGCGCTCGAAGAGCGGCACGCGGATCAGAAGCCGGCGCGGCGCGATCTTCATCCGGATCGTCGTGAGGAACTCGACACGATCGTCGAGATGCTCGAGCACGTTGGACAGGACGACGACGTCGAAGGTCTGACCGCCGGCGGCGGTCCACGCATCGCCGACGACGAAGCGCAGTCGGTCGTGACGGTAGCGCTGCTGCGCGTGCGCGATCGCCGCCGCGTCGTGGTCCACACCGGTCACAAAGGCGCCCGTTCGCGTGACGACGTCCCCGTCGACGACGCCGAGCCCGCAGCCGATGTCGAGGACGCGCTCGCCGTCGCCGATGTGGCGCGCGAAGAAGTCGTGGTACGCGGTGAGCCGGTGCTTGGGATGCAAGCCGCCGCCGTACCGCACGGCCGCTAACGACGTGTAGCGATAGAGCACGTTATCGAGGACGAGCAGCAGCCGCAGCAGCGCGCGCACGCCGGTCCTCACCGGCCGCCGGCGAGCGAGGTCAGGAGCCGCGCGTACTGCGCGGCCACCGCCTCCGTCGAGTACGGCGCCATCGCCTCCTGCGCCGCCGGCGACCACCGCACCAGCACGGCGGGGTCGGCGACGATACGGTCCAGCGTCTCCTCCCACTCGGCCGGCGTATCGCACAGCATTCCGTTCCGATCGCCAACGACCAGCTCGTGATACGAGGGCACCGGTGAGGCGACCGCAGGCACGCCCTCCGCCATGAACATGCCGATCTTGAAGAAGCTGTGACCGCGGTTGTACGCGCTGTCGACCTCGCGTGGCGCGACGCAGACGTCGCCACGCAGGAGCTCGCGCGGCACCGTGGCGTGGCGCCAGCGGACGTACCGGAACGAGACGGACAGCCGCGGCCGGCGCTCGGAGATCACGACCAGCGGCATGCGACGCTTGGCGAAGAGCCCCAGCCACGGCTCGAGCTCCGCCGCCTTCGCAGCAGCGCCGCACCAGATGGCCGTCGGCGGGCTGGCTCGGCGCCACCATCGACGCGGCCGATCGTACGTTTTCGTGCATGAAAAATGCGCGCGGTCCACCGAGTCGGGCAGGTATTCGACGCGCGCGTGGTGCGCCCGCGCGCGCTCGGCGATGAAGCGCGAGGCCGCGAGGATCACGTCGGCCACCGCGGTCATGGCCAGGCACTCGTCGACGTGGCGGCGTGTCACGCCGTAGCTGCCGGCCACCAGCCCCGTCTCGTCGTAGTAGTTCACGCACAGATCGAACGCGATGCGCGCGCCCCGTGCGCGCAGGCGCTCGGCCAGCCGCAGCGTCGGCTCGTCCTGGCGGCGCACGAACACGGCGACGTCGGCGGGCGCGTCGGCGTCGTTCACGACCGAGCGGATTCCGAGGCGCTCGAGGTACGGGATGAGCTGCAGGCAGCGGATCCACACCGACGCGGGCATCCGGTCGAATCGCTCGTGCGCGACCGGCGTGAACCAGGCGATGCGCGGCGCGCTAGCGATGGCTGGTCCGCAGCCGGCGGCCGGCGTCGCGCAGCAGACAGCCGAGCCGTTCGATTCGGCTCGGCAGCGGGCGGCGTACGGCCGTGGTCGCGGCCTCCAGGTAG
>Ga0209382_10006203_pt1 | contig 15403 bp, 15 predicted proteins | sample SoiMetdeltSBSDD5_FD_187599 | JGI IMG/M metagenome (GOLD analysis project Ga0209382, IMG submission 187599) | Bulk soil microbial communities from a Populus tree surrounding site in Tennessee, USA - Soil MetaG P. deltoides SBSDD5 (SPAdes) (version 2) | ecosystem: Environmental > Terrestrial >... | reverse complement strand
GGGGAGCGGCCACGGTGTCGACGAACAGGTCCTTGATCTGGTGGCGGTCGCGGTGCAGGGCGGGGGCGATGATGTGGCTGGGCGTCTCGCCCGCCAGCTGGATGATCCACTCGCCCAGGTCGGTCTCGGTGACCTCGGCGCCGGCGGCCTCGAGGGCGGGGTTGAGGTCGATCTCCTCGGTGGCCATGGACTTGGACTTGGCGACCCGGGTGGCGCCGTGGCGGGCGACGACGTCGACGATGTAGCGGCGGGCGTCCTCGGCGTTCGGCGCCCAGCACACGTACCCGCCCCGGGCCAGCACGTTGTCCGCGAACCGCTCCAGCAGGGCGGGGAGGTCGGCCAGCACCTGCTGCTTGGCGGCGCGGGCGGCGCGGCGCAGGCCGTCGGCGTCGTCGAGCTCACCCAGGCCCTCGACCCGGTGGGTGGCGAAGCGGTCGACGGCGCGGGCCACGTTGGTGCGCAGCCGGTCGTTGGCCACCGCGTCGGCCGTGCGCTGCCGCAGGGTCGTGCCCGGCAGCAGGTGACCGGTCACGCCGGCTCGCCCCCGCCATCGACCGGGAGGGCGGCGGCCAGCACCTCGGCCAGGTGGCGGACCGGGATGTCGTTGCCGGTGGCCTCGGCCCGGGACTGGAGGTGGAGCAGGCACGAGGTGTCGCAGCCGACCAGCATCTCGGCCGGGGGGGCGGCGGCGGCCAGGGCGCGGAGCTTCTCGTCGGCCATGGCCACCGACGCTTCCGGCAGCTTCACGCTGAACGTGCCCCCGAAGCCACAGCACCGGTCCGACCCGCTCCAGGCCACCGCCTCGCAGCCCGACACCGCGTCGACCAGCGCGCGGGGCTGGTCGACCACCCGGAGCTCGCGCAGCATGTGGCAGCTCTCGTGCAGCGCTACCGTCACTGGCCGCTCCAGGCGCAGCGGCGGCAGCTGGTCGGCCCGGGAGGCCAGGAACTCGGCCAGCTCCCGGGTGCGCTCGCCCACCCGCCGGGCCCGGGCCGCGGCGTCGTGGTCGCCCACCAGCTCGAACAGCTCGGGCCAGAACAGCCGCACCATGGTGGCGCACGATCCCGCGGGCACCACGACGGCCTCGGCCCCGGCGTCGAGATCGGCCTCCAGCGCGGCCAGCGTGGCCTTCGCCACGGCGGCGGCGTCCTCGGTGAAGCCCGCGTTCCACCCCGGTTGGCCGCAGCACGTCTGGTCCAGGTTGACCCGCACCTCGCACCCGGCCGCCCGCAGCAGCCGCACGGCCGCTTCGCCCACGTCGGGCGTGACCACGTCGACCGCGCAGGTGATCAGCAGGGAGACGTCCACGGCGATACCCTACGGTCGCCCGTACGCTGGCGCCCCATGCCGAAGGGGCCGTGCACGTTCTGCGAGATCCTGGCCGGGCGCCTGCCTGCCCACGTCGTGCTGGACGACGAGGTGGCGCTGGCCTTCCTCGACGTCCGCCCGCTGTTCCCCGGCCACACCCTGCTGGTGCCCCGCGACCACCACGAGACCCTGGCCGACCTGCCCACCGACCTGCTCGAGCCGTACTTCGCCCGGGCCCAGCGGCTGTCGTCGGCCATGGAGGAGGGGCTCGGCAGCGTGGGGTCGTTCGTGGCCATCAACAACCGGGTGAGCCAGAGCGTGCCCCATCTCCACACCCACGTGGTGCCCCGGACGCCCAAGGACGGCCTGCGCGGCTTCTTCTGGCCCCGGGGCCGCTACGCCGACGACGCCGAGGCGGCGGAGGTGGCCGCCCGCCTGCGCGCCGCGCTGTCACGGCTCGAAGCGGACTGAGGGCTCGCCCTCGCTCACGGTGATGGTGGCGGGCACGCCCAGCAGGTCGAGCGGGTCGCCCGACCAGCCGGTCGACACCAGCGTGACCACCTCGCCTTTGGCGGGACCGGCGATGATGGTGAGCTCGACCGCCACGGCATCCCCGCGGTCCTCGGCGTCGACCACCAGCGCGTCGTAGGCCCCGTCGGCGAGGGTCATGGTCCCGGCACCGTAGCGCGGAACCCCGGATCCCCAGGTCAGCGAACACCTGGGGCCGAAGTGCTGCGCGGCGGGCACCGTCCGGGGCATGCTGGGGGCGGTGACGGCGCCCGAAACCACGGTCGGCAGGCTGCTGATCGCCGAGCCCATGCTCGGTGACCCGAACTTCGACCGGACCGTGGTCCTCATGATCGAGCACACCGACGAGGGCGCCCTCGGCGTCGTGCTGAACCGGCCCACCGAGCTGGAGGTCGGCGCCGTGCTCCACGAGTGGGCCGACCTCGCCGCGGCGCCGCCGGTGCTCTACATGGGCGGTCCGGTGGAGCAGAACGGGGTGCTCGCGCTCGGCCGGCGCCGCAAGGACGCGGGCGCCGTACCGGGCTGGACGTCCGTGCTGGGCGATGTCGGCACCGTCGACCTGCACCTCGGCCCGGAGGACGTGGCCGAGAGCCTCGACGGCATCCGCTTCTTCGCCGGCTACTCAGGTTGGGGCGGGGGCCAGCTCGAGGCCGAGCTGGAGGAGGGGGCGTGGCTGGTGGTCGACGCCAACGGCGACGACGTCTTCGCGCCCGACCCCGACACCATGTGGCGCTCGGTGCTGCGCCGCCAGGGCGGGCGCACCGCCATGCTCGAGCACTTCCCCGCCCACCCCTCGCTCAACTGACGCTGGTGGAGCGGCTTCCCCCGGAGGTCGCCGAGGTCGCGGGCCGCTACCTCGCCCAGGTCGACCAGCGGCTGCCGGGCGCGGTCGACGGCCTCTACCTGCTCGGGTCGCTGGCGCTCGACGACTACCGGCCGGGCCAGAGCGACGTCGACTTCGTGGCGGTCAGCGAGGATCCGCTCGACGACGCCGCGCTGGACGAGCTGGAGGTGATCCACGCCGATCTGCTGGCCCCGTTCCACTTCGACGGCATCTACGTCACCTACCGCGAGCTGGCGACCGACCCCGCGGGCGCCCGGACGCCCTCGGCCCACGAGGGTCGCCTGGCCCGGTCGGGCGCCTTCGAGGTCAACCCGGTCGTGTGGCACATGATGGCCCGGAAGGCGATCCCGGTGCGGGGCCCGGCGCCCGACCGGCTGGCGGTCCGGTGGGATCCCGAGGCGATGCGCAGCTGGAGCCTCGACAACCTCAACGGCTACTGGGCCGGCCTCGTGGCCCGCTGGCGGGACACGACCCCGAGCCGCGAGCTGGTCGTGCACCATTACGGGCTGCCATGGCCGGTGCTCGGGGTCTCCCGGCTGCACCACACGGTCGCCACCGCCGAGGTCACATCCAAGGCCGGCGGTGGGCGGTGGGCGCTGGACACCTTCGGGCCGCGCTGGCACCCGGTGGTGTCGACCTGCCTGGCCCTGCGGGACGGGACGAGGGTGGAGCTCTACGGCGAGCCGGCGGCGATGTGGGGCGACGGCCTCGACTTCGCCGAGATGGTCATCGCCGACGCCCGGCGGCTGCGGGGCGTCACAGTTTCGTGATGGCCTTGAACGCCTCGCCCAGCGGGACCCCGGCCAGGGCGCCGTGCTCGGCCAGGCGGTCCCGGACCCGGGCTCGGAAGGCCTCCCGCTGGGCATCGTGGTCGGGCGACGAGGCGTCGATGTGCATGGTCGAGACCAGCTGGCTGCGGTGGGACTCCAGCGCGGCCAGCTTGCGCTCCACCTCGGCTTCGCCCACCGCCTCGACATGGTCGGGCTCATCCGCCTCGAACAGCAGCAGGGCCGAGGGCCGGTGGTGGGCGATGGCCTGCTCGGGGAAGAAGTGGGGGTCGCGGGCCGCCACCACGCCGTCGACGGTGAGGAACCCGGCATGGCGGTGGTCGGGGTGGAGCCGGTAGCGCTTCCACGGGTCGTGGCCCAGCACCACCTCGGGGGTCAGCCGCCGGATCCAGTAGGCCACCTGCCAGCGCTGGCGCACCCCGGCGTCGAGCTCGCCGTCGGGCCAGCCCAGGAACACCACCTCCCCGGTGGCGCCCAGGGCCTTGGCCGCGGCTCGCTGCTCCTCCTGGCGCTGGGCCACCAGCGCGGCGAGGTCCGGGTCGGGATCCCAGGTGCCCTTGGACCCGTCGGTGCACACCAGGTGGTGCACCACGCAGCCGGTGGCGGCCCACTTGGCCAGCGTGGCTCCGGCGCCGAACTCCACGTCGTCGGGGTGGGCGGCGATGGCCAGGGCCGACGCCGGCATGGGCAGGTCGCGCTGCATCAGGGCCGCGGCGCCCCGACCGGGCTGGGGGCGCGCGGGGGCTCGGTGGGCCACGGCAGGTCCGTCGGCAGGTCGACGTCCCACGCGAGCGCAGGGTCCCGCACCAGCCGGGCGGGCAGGCCGCAGCGGGCGGCCTCGGCCCGGTGGCGGCCGAAGGAACCGGCGCCGTAGCTGAAGCCGAAGCCGGCGCCCGTGGGCACGGCCACCACGTTGGTCCCGTCCAGGCGCCGGTCGGGGATCAGCGTGACGCCCGGGAAGTCCGCCACCCAGTCCAGCCGGGTGGCGAGCGGCAGGTCGGCGTGGGCCACGACGGCCCGGTCGACCCCGCCGGCCGCCAGTGCGGCCACGCCGTCCGCCACCGCGCCGTTCAGGCCCCGGCCCGGGCACCACACGACCCGGGCCCCGGCCGCAGTGGCCCAGTCCCGCACCTCGTCGTCGTCGCACACCACCACCGCGGGCAGCGGGTCGGCCGCGGCCAGCACCACCTCGGCCATGCGCCGGGCCAGCGCGGCGCGCTCGGCCGGGTCGAGGACGCCGGCCAGGCGGACCTTGGCCGCGCTGAACGCCTTGACCGGCACGACCACCGCCGCAGACGTCAACGCTGCCACGAGCGCGGAGCGTACCCGGGGTGGCAGCCGGCCCCACGCTCGCTCCGGGTCTGCCGCCTGGGCTGCGATTACTGTCAGCGCATGCCCATCCGTGTCGCGGTGATCGGCGCCGGGTCGTGGGGTACCACGGTGGCTGCGCTCGCCTCCCGCAATGCCCCGACCGTGCTGTGGGCCCGCCGGCCCGAGCTGGCCCTGGAGATCGCCCGCGACCACCGCAACTCCGAGTACCTCGCCGGCTTCGACCTGCCCGAGAGCCTCGTGGCCACCGGGTCGTTGGAAGAGGCGGTCAGCGGCGCCGATGTGCTGGTCATGGGCGTGCCCTCCCACGGCATGCGGGCGACGCTCCAGGAGCTGGCGGACTTCGTACGCCCCTGGGTGCCGGTCGTGAGCCTGGCCAAGGGCCTCGAGGTCGGCAGCCACATGCGCATGACCGAGGTCATCTCCGAGGAGCTGCCCGGCCACCCGGTGGGCGCCCTCACCGGTCCCAACCTGGCCCAGGAGATCCTGTCCGGCCACGCCGCCGCCACCGTGGTGGCCTTCTCCGACGACCACATCGCCAACGAGCTGCAGCGCATCTTCGCCAGCGAGCTGTTCCGGGTCTACACCAACCCCGACGTCATCGGCTGCGAGGTGGGCGGGGCGCTCAAGAACGTGGTGGCCATCGCCTCGGGCATGGCCGACGGGCTCGGCACCGGCGACAACACCCGCGCCGCGGTCATCACCCGCGGGTTGGCCGAGCTGTCGCGCCTGGGCCTGGCCATGGGCGGCCAGCTCCTGACCTTCGCGGGGCTGGCCGGCATGGGTGACCTGGTGGCCACCTGCATCTCCCGCCAGAGCCGCAACCGCTACGTGGGCGAGCAGCTGGGCAAGGGCCGGTCGATCGACGAGATCGTGGCCGAGATGAAGATGGTGGCGGAGGGCGTGAAGACCTCCAAGGTGGTGGTGGAGGTGGCCGAGCAGTACGGCGTGGAGATGCCGATCGCGACCGAGATCTACCACGTGGTCCACGAGGGGATGCCCGCCACCGAGGCCTACCGGGGGCTGCTGCGGCGCGACCTCGGCTCCGAGCTGCACGGCATGCGCTAGTGGCCCGGTCGTCGCGTGCCCGTGCCTGGCTGCTCCGCCGGCTGTTGCGCCGCCTCCACGTGCCCGACGACGCCGTCCGCCACCTGACCACCCTGCGCCACCTGGGCCAGCCGCCCGAGCTGGCGGTGCCCCGGGAGATGATGCCGGTGGCGTCGCGCACCCTGTTCCAGGCACTGCGCTCGCGGGCAGCGACGCAGATCACCCCGGACTGGGTCGGCCCGTTCTGGATGGAGCGCCAGCTCGATCCCGCCTCGCCCGCCTTCGTGCCGCGGGGCGCGCTGCCGTTCCTCACCAACGTGACCTACCGGAACTGGACGGCCATCGGCACCCTGGACGGCCGGCGCGAGGCGATCGTCGATCCCCGGGGCCTGGTCACGCCGCCCGACGCCGGCTGGTCGCTGGACTGGTGGATCGGCGCCGACGACCGCTGGCACCTGCCGTCACGCGAGGTGGCCGTGCGCCAGCGCCTGCTGGGAGCCTCGCCGGTGGTGGAGACGGCCATGAGCATCCCCGCGGGCGACGCGGTGGCGCGGGCCTACGCGGCCCGCCGCAGCTCGGCGGAGGGCGGCGGCGAGGTGGTGGTGGTCGAGGTCGAGAACCTCTCCCGGGCACCGGTGGCGCTCGCCCTGGCGGTGCGGCCCTACACGCCCGAGGGGCTGACCGTGGTCGAGCGCATCGACCTGGCGGGCAGCACGTCCGGCACCACGGTGTCCGTCGACGGCCGCCCCGCGCTGGTGCTGCCCCGCGCCCCCGCCCGGGTCGCGGGCTCGACCCTGCGCGGCGGGGACTCGGCCGCCATGGTCATGAGCGGCGCCGCGGTCGAACGCTGGCGGGGGCCGGTGCGGGACCCTGCCGGGTTGGCCCAGGCGGCGTTCGTGTTCCCGCTGGCGCACGGGGCCACGTTGCGGGCGGTGATCCCGCTCGACGCCGATCCCGGCCCCGAGGCCAAGGCCTTCCCCGCGGTGCTGCCCCCGGCCGAGGCTGTGGCCGCGGGCTGGCGGGCCCAGGGCGACCGCGGGATGCGCCTCACGCTGCCCGACGAGCGCCTGGCCGAGGCGGTGGCCGCCAGCCGCCGCTTCCTGCTGCTGGCCCTCGACGGCGACGAGATCACCCCCGGCCCCGCCACCTACCACCGCTTCTGGTTCCGGGACGCGGCCTACATGCTCGGCGCGCTCGATCGCTACGGCTACCACGACGAGGTCAGCCGGGTGCTGGCTTCCTATCCGGCCCGGCAGCAGGGCGACGGCTTCTTCATGAGCCAGCGCGACGAATGGGACGCCAACGGCGCCGCGCTGGTCACCCTGGCCGAGCACTGGCGGCTGGGGCGCGACGCCACGCTGGCCGAAGCGCTGGCCGAGCCCGTCGCCCGTGCCGCCCAGTGGATCGAGCACGCGCGCCGGTCTCGCAAGCCCCGCGCGCTCCGCCGGTCTCACAAGTCCCGACGTGGCCGCGACCCGGACGTGGCCGGGCTGCTGCCACCGGGCCGGTCCGCCGAGCACCTCGGGCCGATCGACGTCTACTTCTGGGACGACTTCTGGGGCGTGGCCGGGCTGCGGGCGGCCGGTGACCTGCTGGACGCCGCCGGCCAGCCCGAGGCCGCAGCCGACGCTCGGGGCTTTGCCACCGCCATGTGGGCCGACGTCGAGCAGGCCCTGGCCCGCACGGCCGACCGGATCGGCACCGAGGCCATCCCGGCCGGGCCCCACCGCCGGATCGACTCGGCGGCCGTGGCGTCGCTGGCCGCCTGCGCGCCGCTCGGCCTGCTCGCCGCCGACGATCCCCGCGTGGTGGCCACGGTCGAGGCCGTGCGCGAGCGCTTCACCGCGGCCGGGGGCCGGGCCCTGTTCCACGGCATCACCCACACCGGGCTCAGCACCTACCTGACCCTCCAGCTCGCGGCGGTGGAGCTGCGGGCGGGGGACGGGCGCTGCCTCGACCGCCTGGCCTGGCTGCTCGAGGTGGCCAGCCCCACCTGGACCTGGCCCGAGGCCGTCCACCCTCACCTCGGGGGCGGCTGCATGGGCGACGGCCACCACCGCTGGGCCTCGGCCGAGCTGCTCACGTTCGTGCGCGACCTGCTGGTCCGGGAGGTGAGCGGGGTGGACGGACCGGCGGTGGCCGTCGCCTCGCTGATCCCCCAGGGCTGGTACGGGCAGGGTTGGGAGGTCCACGACGCGCCCACGGCGCACGGACGGGTGTCGTACGCCGTCCGCTGGCACGGGGACCGGGTGGCGCTGCTGTGGGAGGTCGTGCCCCACGAGGGCCACGGCCCGGTGCGGCTCACCGCTCCCGGCTTCGACCCCGGCTGGTCGACCACCGACCGGAAGGGCGAGGCCCTGCTGGGACCGGTCCCCGGGGCCGGGGAGCCGGCCCGGGCGACGGCACCGGTGGGGGCCGCGGGGCCGAGCCCCGAGCAGGGGGAGTCGTTCGGGTGAGCCCGACCCCGGGCCTCGACCCGGCGGCGCTCGGCGACGACGCGGTGCGGGTGGTCCGGGAGATGCTGGCGGCCGAGGGCGTCAGCGAGGACGATCTCGACGCCGCCCAGCAGGAGGGCACGCTGCCGCTCCTGGCGGTGGAGCGGCTGATCCTCCCCGCGGTGCCCGAGTACGACACGCAGGCGGTCACCGAGCGGACCGGCCTGAGCGCAGCCCAGATCGGCAAGCTGTGGCGCATGCTCGGCTACCCCGTGCCCCGGCCGGGCGAGCCCGCCTTCACCGAGACCGACGTCGAGCTGCTGGGGATGATCGGCCAGTTCATGATGGCCGAGCCGGCGGCCAGCGAGCTGGTGCTCCACATGAGCCGGGTGATCGGCTCGTCCATGTCCCGGGTGGCTTCGGCCCAGGTGGACGTGATCAGCGCCCGGGTGAGCGGTTCGCCGCGGCGGGGCGAGGTGGCGGGGCGGCCGGTGACCGACGAGCAGATCGTGGCCAGCGCCAGCGCGCTGCTGCCGGTCGTGCCCCGCGTGCTGGAGGCGGCCTGGCGCCGCCACCTGCTGAGCGCCGTCCGCCGCCGGCTGACCATCGCCGAGTCGGGCCAGGGCCAGCTCGGGGTGGTGGGCTTTGCCGACCTGGTGGGCTGGACGGCGCTGTCCCAGCAGGTGGGCGACGACACGCTGGCGTCGATCCTCGACCAGTTCGAGCAGCTGGCCTACGACGTGGTCACGGCCCGCGCCGGGCGGGTGGTGAAGATGATCGGCGACGAGGTCATGTTCACCGTGGACGCGGCCCGGGCCGGGGCCGAGATCGCCCTGGCGCTGTCGGCCGGAGCGCGGAGCATCGACGACCTGTCCGACCTGCGGGTGGGCCTGGCCTACGGGCCGCTGCTGGAACGGGAGAGCGACCTGTACGGCCCCACCGTCAACCTCGCCAGCCGCATCACCGGCGTGGCCTTCCCCGGGACCATCGTGGTGAACGAGGCCCTGCGCAAGGAGCTGGCCGACGACCAGCGCTACCGTCTGCGGGCCATGCGGCCCCGCTACCTCAAGGACTTCGGCCGGGTGCCCCTGTGGGTCCTCCGCGCCGCCTCCGCCGGCGACGGCCGCGCCGCCGACCGGCGCCGCGCGTGACGGTCGACCTCGCCGGCGCCCGGCGCGCCGCGGTCGAGGGGATCCTCACAGCCGCCTGGGGCGGCCCGGTCACGCTGGCGTCGGCCACCGGGCTGGCGGAGCGGGACCACGTCCTGCGCGTCGCTTCCGAGGACGGTCGTGCTGCGGTGGTCAAACTGCCGCGGCTCCCCGGCGACTACCCCTGGCCGGTCGACCCCGAGGCGGTGGCCCGGGAGTGGGCGTCGCTCGAGCACCTGGGCGCAGTGGCGCCGGGCGTGGCTCCCCGCCTGCTCGGGGGCGACGGCGAGCACGGGCTGGTCGTCATCGAGGCGCTGCCCGACGTCCGGTCGCTGGACGAGTCGCTGCTCGGCGGTGACGCGGCGCAGGCCCGGGAGGACGTGCTGGCCTGGTCCCGGGCCCTGGCCCGGCTCCATGCCGGGACCAGGGGCACGGCGGCGGGGTTCGCGGCGGCCGGAGCGCGGCGAGGGTTGGCCGCGGATCGGGAGTCGTGGTGGCTGGAGCGCCTCACCGGGGCCGAGCCGGGCTTCACGGCCGTAGCCCGCGACCAGGGCGTAGACCCCGCCGCGGTGGCTGCCGACCTCGAACGGATCCGGACGGTCCTCTCCACCGTCCACGTCGCCCTGGTGCATGGCGACCCCTGCCCCGACAACGTGCTGCTCAGCGCGGCGGGGTGCCGGCTGATCGACTACGAACGGACCAGCATGGCGTCGGCCGCCCTCGACTTCGCCTACCTGCTGTCGCCTTTTCCGAGCTGCTGGTGCTTCGGCCTCCTCCCCGCCGACCTGGTGGCGGCCGCCACCTCGGCCTACGAGGACGCGGTCAGCGCCGCCGGGGTCGTGCTGGACGACGCCTGGCACCAGGCGGTCGCGGCCGCGCTGGCCCTGTTCACGGCCGTGCGAGTGGGTGACCGGCGCGGCGGTGCCCTGGACGACGGAACCACCTGGGGCACGACGACGGCCCGGCCCCGGCTGGCGGCCTGGACCGCGTCGCTGCTCGCGACCCCGGGCGCCGAGGCGTTCCCTCACGTGGTGGCGGCGGTGGCCGCGTGGCGTGACGAGCAGGGCCTCGACGGGACGGTCGAGGTGCCCGGCTACCCGGCCCTGGGGTGATCAGTCGGGGGACAGCACCGCGGTGGCGATGCCGCGGGCGCGCAAGCTGAACCCGCCGTCGAACGGCTCCCGCGGGCGTCCCCGGAGGTCGACCAGCCAGCCGCGCCGTCCCTCGATCTCCACGCGGGTCTCGGCGCCGGCCGGGTTGAACACCCGCACCACCAGGGCCTCGCCCTCGCGGGTCACGGACGCCACCTCGGCGCCGGTCACGGTCAGCCCCGATCCCTCGGAGGCCAGGTCGGCACTCGGCCCCCCGGTCGCCTCGGCCACCCGGAGCGGGACGAGCACCTCGTCGGCCAGCGCGTAGGGGTCGACGTCCCCCACCGCCACCGCGTAGCTGCGGGTGACCGGCCCTTGGAGCTGGGATCCCTCCAGCGGGATCAGCGGTCCCGCGGGCAGCGGGCGGGTGGCCATGGGGGCCTGGGACAGCATCCCGGACGAGCGCAGCAGCGTGAGCGCCAGCTCCCGGGCTCCGGCGTCGCCGAGGTCGACCAGCTCGTACTCGGTCACGCCGTCGTGGACGACGGTGAGGCCGCCCGCCTGCACGAAACGCTGGGCCGGGTACGTGGCCAGCGGCGCCTCGGTGGGGCCGCCCTCGGCCACCAGGCCGCGCTCGACGGTGCCGTAGGCGCACTCGGCCGTCGAAGTCGTCGCGGGGGAGGGCAGCGGGAAGTGAGCCCGCAGCCGGTGGTCGCGCGCCGAGTTGTCCAGCGTGACCTCGACCCGCACCGCGCGCTCGCCGGCCCGTAGCTCCAACACGGTGCGGACGTCCTGGGAGACCATGGCGTCCGACCGGCGGGCCAGGCCTTGGCCCCGGACGGGCCACCGGTAGCGGGTCGTCACCGCCACGCGGGCCCGGACCGGTCCCTGCTCGATGACGGACACCTCGACGTGGTCGGGCCGGTCGACGATGGTGTCGTCCGTGGGCGGGCACCAGTTGTAGGTGTCGCCGCAGTCGCCCCCGTCGACCAGCCGCCCGAGGCCGGGGTGGCGGTCGAGCGCGAACGTGCCGTCGGCGGCCACGGCCACGGTCACCAACCCGTTGTCCAGCACGGGCAGGTCATCGCCGCTGACGGTCACCGGCGCCCGCGCCAGGCCGTCGCCCGGGGCCCAGCCCCGCCAGCCGAACCCCGGCACCTCGGCGATGTGCGCCAGCACCGTGACCTGCTCGAGCTGGTGCACGACCAGCCTCAACTCGCCCTCGTGGCCGGTGCGGAGGGCGTCCAGCTTGGCCCGCACCTCGGCCGATACCAGCCCCGCGGTGCCTCGCCGCTCGTTGGCCACGAGCACCGTGCCGTCCTCGTCCTCGACCGCGAAGGCCGAGATGGTGGGCACCCAGTCGACCTCCTGGGCCGCGGGCACCACGATGGCGGGCGGGCCCTTGTGCACGGTTGCCCGGCCGCGCTGGGCCCGGACCAGCTGAGTGCCCGCCGGTGCCTCGGTGCCGGGCACCACCAGCTGCACCAGTCCGCCGCGGGACCGGGCGGTGGGGTTCACCACCACGGGACCGGCGTGGTCGCTGCGGCCGGCCAGGGCGGAGACGGCCCGGGTGGCCAGCCCCTCGGCGATGTCGGCGGCCTCGCCGTAGCGGACCAGCACGGCGTCGCACACGTCGTCGATCGAGCACGCGCACACCGAGTCGTGAGCCGAGTTGCGGATGACCGCCCGCCACGCCTCGTCCAGCAGGGCCCCGGGCCAGCGGTCGGGCGGCAGGAACAGCGCCGACAACGGCTCGGCCCCGGCCAGCAGCGCCCGCTCGGCCCGGGCCGAAGCCCGGCGCACGTCGACCCGGTTGGACACCACGCCCATGAGGAGGTTGGCGCGGGCGCCCGACCGCAGCTCGCCGGTCCAGCCGGCCAGCCCGTCGGTGGGCGCGGCCGCCAGGTGCTCGGCCAGCGACACGACCCGGAGGTCGTAGTCGTCCTGGATGTCGTTGGCCTCGGCCACCACCCGTCCCAGCCAGGGCTGGGGCATCTGGTGGTCGGTGCCGTTCATCCACAGCACCGGCCCGGCGATGAGGTCCCGCCACTCGTCGGCGAACCCGGCCACCGCGGCCACGAACGCCTTGGCGTCGTCGGGCAGGGCTGAGCCGTTGCCGTAGCCCTGGGGCAGGTACTCGGCCCGCACCGTGCTCCCGTCCGGCGCCCGCCACCAGAACCCGCTGCGCGCCACCGCCGCGGGCACGCCCCGCCACACCACCGCGTGCTCGAAGCCGAACCCGGCCAGGATCTGGGGCATCTGGGCCACGTGGCCGAACATGTCGGGCAGGTAGCCCACCGCCATGGCCCCGCCGTAGCGGTCGCCGACCCGCAGCCCGAGCTGCAGGTTGCGGACCAGCGTCTCGCCCCCCACCAGGAACTCGTCCGGAAGCGTGTACCACGGCCCGATCGCCACCCGCCCGCAACCCACCAGCCGCCGCAGCCGCTCGGCCGCCTCGGGCCGCACCGCCAGGTAGTCCTCGACCACCGCCAACTGCCCGTCGAGCAGGAACCGGGCGTACGACGGATCGCCCTCCATCCGCCCCAGCAGGTCGTCCAGCAGGTCGACCAACCGCAGCCGGAAGGTCTGGAACGACGAGTACCACTCGCGGTCCCAGTGCGTGTGGGGCACGACGTGCACCCGCTGCCGTGTGGTCTCACCTGCCGTCACGTCGCTGACCTCGCTGCTCGTCATCCCGGTCACCGTGTCTCGGTCCTTCCTAACAGCTGCCCACAGCTTTGTCCGCTGCCTCGATTGGACACTTGGCGGGGTCGGTGGCGGCTACGTCATGGCACCCGAAGGCACCGGGGCCGGGAACAGCCGGGCGGTCACCCTGGAGGACCTGGCGGCGATCGTCAGTGCTGACCTGCCGGATCGAGCCTCCGGATCTGGCGACGGCTACATGCGGATCTTCGTCACGCCGGCCGGCGACGGCGTGGCCATGGCGATGGGCCTCGACCTCGGCGCCGGCGACGCGGCCGACTTCGTCGCCGGGTTCCGTCAGGCGGGCGGACAGCAGGCGGGCGCGGTGCCCCTCTTCCCCGACGCGGCGTCACCGCTCGGCGACGTGGTCGCCTACCAAGCCTCGGCCCCGGCGAGCTCGCGCCAACCGCTGGTCACGGCGGTCGCCAGCGACTCGATGGTGGTGGTGCTGGTGGCAGGGGGCCCCGACGACAGCGTGGCGGTCCTCCGTCAGATGGCGCAGGACCAGGCCGCCCTGACGCCTCCGACCACCGCGGCCGCTGAGGACGGGGACACGACGGCATACGCCCTGGGCCGCGTCTTGGGACGCGTGGCTGTCCTCGTGGTGCTGGTGGGTGTGCCGGCATGGCTGATCGTCAGGGCCGTACGGCATAGCCGGCGCCCTGGCCCCGGCATTGCCGACCCGACGGCGTCGCCCGGCAACCCGCCGTACCCCGCACGCCGGCCAGGCATTCTTGCCCGCGGGACGCCATCACCTTCCAACGGTTGCATATTTGGCTGAATATGCAAATATAACGGTCATGCGCGAGAGCATCGACAACACCGTGATCTGCCAGTACCGCCCTCGCCGGGACGCGGTCGACGGCATGCTCGACCTCATCCGGGAGCACCGGGCCACCTACATCGAGCTCGGACTGGCCACCGACCGGGCCGAGGAGGTCTATGTGGGGGAGGACCAGGACGGCTCGGGCCCGCTCATCGTCGCCATATTCCAGTGGATCGATGCCGAGGCCTCCGGCCGGGCGGCCCGGCATCCCCGGATCGGCGCCCTGTGGGAGAAGATGGAGACGCTCGTCGAGGACCGGGCCATGGGGCCGGGCATGGCGTTCCCGCACTTCAGCGTGAAGGAGACGCTCTGAGCGAGCGGCCGCTGGGGCTCCGGCAGCTCGACGACCTGGAGGCCGTCTTCGGGGCCCTGGCCAACGAGCACCGCCGCCACATCCTGGTCACCCTGCACGCCCGCGGCGGGGCCATGACCGCGGGCGAGCTGGCCGAGCGCTTCAGCCACTCCTGGTCGACCACCACGCGGCACCTCCAGCGGCTGGAGGCCGCCGGGCTGGTGCGGGTCGAGCGCGCAGGCCGCGAGCGCCGCTACACGCTCGACGCCGACCACCTATTGGCGACGACCGCCACCTTCCTCGACGTGTTCGGCGCCGGCGGCGCCGCCTAGGGCGAGTCAGAGGTTGGCGTCGAGGAACGCCTGCGCGATGGCCGAGTCGGTCCGGTACTCGAGGTTGGGCCCGGCGCACCGGGCGCTGAACGTCCACGTGTTCAGGGCGACGATGGTGTCGCCGTGGAACAACGGTCCGCCCGAGTCGCCGAAGCAGACACCGGCCGTGATCTTGAGGAACCGATCCGGGAAGGCATCGTGGGTGTTGATGGCGGTCACCTCGCGGAAGCTGCGCACGCCGTCGAAGAGCGTGATCGCCTTGGGCGACAACGCACTGCCGGTGACGAAGTCGTCGGTGCCGTAGCCCACCACGGTGAAGGTCTCGCTGGTCACGTCGAGCGCGTCGAGGTAGCCGGGCCCGGCGATGGGCGAGGGCGTCACGCCCGCGACCGACTCCTGCAGGAACACGAGGGCGATGTCCTCGTGGGGCGACGCCAGGCACAGGTGCTTCGAGTTGCCCAGGCACGGCCCCGCGGTGAGCCAGTCGGGGTTCACGACGATGTGGTCCGCGACGTAGTACGTCGAAGCCTCGTCGGGCGCGACGTCGAACGACACGCGCAAGTCGTCGGGCCCGAGGCCCGGCGCGCCGACCGCGGCGGTGAAGAAGTCGGTGCAGTGCGCTGCGGTGAGGACCACGTCGGGGGCGACGAGCGTGCTGGAGCAGAACGCGGCCCACTGGTCCGTGCCCACCTGCAGCTGCAGCATGCCAACGCTCTCGAACTGGTTCGCCGT
>Ga0209382_10006201_pt1 | contig 15404 bp, 27 predicted proteins | sample SoiMetdeltSBSDD5_FD_187599 | JGI IMG/M metagenome (GOLD analysis project Ga0209382, IMG submission 187599) | Bulk soil microbial communities from a Populus tree surrounding site in Tennessee, USA - Soil MetaG P. deltoides SBSDD5 (SPAdes) (version 2) | ecosystem: Environmental > Terrestrial >... | reverse complement strand
CGCGGGCTCGCGTGAGTTCCGCAGCGCCCGCGAGTCACTGGCGATCGGAGCTAAGGGCAGTAGCTGGCCGGGCTGGCGATGATCCGAACCACCGGGAATATGCGCGCTCTTGACCGGTGAGTTCGTTCTGTTGGGTTCGCTGCCCGGCCAGTCTCACTGCTCTGTCGCGCCAGGTGTCGAAGCGTGTGAGTGCTGCTGGCTCAACTTTTGTATGTGGGGCGCGCGGCGGAGCATTCTACGCGCGCACGTAGGACTGCGTAGGAGGGTTTCGGGCGATGGATTCTGGTAATGAGCAAGGTGTTACACATTGGGACAGATTCCTAGGGGACCCCGAGGCCCTGGCCCTGCTCGCCGAGCTGCAAAGCGGCCTCGAGGCCTTGCGGTCCCTCATATCTCAAATTGCTGCGCGAGAACGCAAGCTCGAGTTGGATACGCTTCGCTCGATTCGCTCGCAGCTGGACAAGCACGAGCAGCACGACATCGACGCTGCGATTCGCTCGCAGCTGGACAAGCACGAGCAGCACGACATCGACGCGGCATGATGCCTGACCCGACGACGCTGTATCTCGCGGGCTTTGGTCTCGCGGTATTGGCCGGAGCCAGTTGGTATGTTCGCCATCGCAAATGAGACGCTTCCTCGTGGATACCGCGCTTGTCATCCTGGCCGCGCTCGCCGGTGTGGCCATCCAGACCACGATCAGGCGCGCGGCAGGTAGCTGAGCGGCCGGCGCAGAGCGGCACCACCTGAGCGCCGACTCGGCAACGGCAGCCGTTGACATCGCAGTCGGCACGGGCATACGTTCCGCAGGCGGGCCAGGGCGGGCTCACTTCGACGTCTCGCCCATCAACGGGTGAGCCGTTCTGCCCCACTTGGGAAGGAACCCAAGACCGGACTGAGCCGCTCTGGCCCCAGGTACACTGCACCCCCGCTGCTGCTCGCTTTCACCTCCGCGTCTACTCGGGCCCGTCGTTCAACTGCACATCAATCCAGCGCCGCGCCCAGGTCTCGCCAGCAGTCTCAGCAAGCTCCGGAGTGAGCTTGAGGCACGTGACGATGTCCACGTGCGACGGGTCCCGTGAGCGGATCCGGCGAATCGTCACCGTCGCGTTCCACCGGAAGCCGCTGGCGACGGCCTCGACTTCGATCCGGTAGCGGCGATAGTCGGGGATGACCGTCACGACGGCCGCTCGTTCGCATCCTGTCGTTCGTCCTTCGAAGCCATTCCAGAATCCATCAGCAGATATTCCATATCGATGGTTTTATGACGGCTTGCCTATAGCGTCTCAGTGCCGCCGGCTTGCCTATAGCGTCTCAGTGCCGCCTCCGCATACGCTCGCGACTCCTCGACTTCCGAGGAGCGCCGGCAAGGCGGAGGTTCGAACGTGGGGAGACGGTTGCCCGCGAGGCTGATCTCCGATCTTCGCCGACTGCTCGAAGGGCAACATGCGTCAGCTCGCTCGGAGCCTCTCGTGTGTTGCGATGCGTGCTTGGCGCTGCACTTTCGCGCCATGCTTGCTGAAGCAACAGAGGCGGCGGAAGCATTGGCAGGCGAACCGGGATTCCTGCGCAAAGTCAGCAAGTGCGAAATGTGTAAACGCACGGTGAACATCACCTCACTCGCACTGCGCCGCTAAACGAAGGTCTGTGAAATTTCACTGGCTGACGGATGTCCTTGGGCGGCTTCGAAAACGGCGCCCAGACGGCGTCGCGCAAAATGTGTCCGAAGTGATCCTCGCAAAAATCAGGGCTGGCACTCTTCCTCGCCCACCTCACAGCTCGGGCAAGTCCCGTGTAGGTAAGGGCACCAGTTGGAGTTGTGACGGCTGTGACCAGCGGATTACGAACAAAGACATCGAACATGAGCTTAACGTCGGGGACGACCGCACGCTGCGGTTCCATCGAAGGTGCTTCAATCTCTGGTGGGCCTTCGTTAATACCTGACTCCATTGTTTCGTGGCGAGCGGCCGTCCACTTGGACGGCGTTCACGTCGATGCGGTGGTCACGTTAGTAGTCAGCGATCACGCGCCCCCTCGATCTCTATCATCTGGCTCTTCACAGTCACGCGGCGGGTCCCGGCAATTCGGAGACACGCGACCAAGGCGAGGTCGTGCAGGGCCGGCACGATCTCGGCCTCGGCGTGATCGTCTAAGAATGCACGCGCGACGAAGACGTGGTGCAAGAGCTCACCTGTGTTGTAGTCGACAATTCGGTACGACCGCGCGACATGCTCGCGATCTTCGTAATCGTAGAAGACGGAGCATCCCACGAAGGAGTTCTCCAGGAATTCCGCAATGAGCCAGACTCTACGCTGGTCCTCTGCCATCAGGCCGCCTCAGCTCGAACTGATCGAGCCGAAACAGTAGGTCATCGACCTGCGCCCGGAGAAGTAACGGCGCTTGGCGGACGCCACGGTTTGCCGCGTGTCGATGAGCCCGCTATGCACCCGGCTGCCGCTCATGCGGCCAGCCGATCCCCCGACCCAGGAAGAATCAACGTGTGCTCGGCTCACTGCCACTGGTCGCTGCGTTGCAACGCTTTCCGTCGGGACCTCGGGCGCGACGGAGTGCGTCGGCATGGGTCAGTCTTTTTCGTGGGAAATTAATTCGCCTCCGAGTGTCCCCCGGTTGTGGCACCTCTGATGCACACGGCGTTTGTGGTGGCGCGAATGCACGCGTCCAAGTGCTATCAGTGTCACGTCGCGATCAAACCTGACGATTTTGTCGTGACGTTTGACAGCGGGGCCTCGATACACGTCCGCTGCTGGCCGGTGAATGCTAAGAACCTCAGTCCGCTGCGCCGCCGATCCCCAAGAGCAAAGCGTCGACCTCAGCCCGGGATGCCTCTCGACGATCATGCAACGCTCCGACGTTCCGTAGATCTACTCGCTCAGCGTCTCCCCGCGGGCGCTTTGCGGTGCTGAAGTTGTCGGCTGAAGTGGTTCGCGAGAAACTCGGCGCCGGCACGCTGCCTCACGATGAGCCAGTGAGATTCTTGCCCGGAATCGGAAGCGGCACCGCGTGCTCGGCCTGCGGGCACCCGATTCTGCCCGCCCAAACAGCATTCGAGCCGCAGTGGGACGATGATCGCCCGATCGTTGTGTTCCACATCGGATGCTTTGGCCTTTGGCAGGCCGAGCGCCACCGACTCGGCTATTCTGCGGGTCAATAGTTCCCATCAAGATACGGCCTCCGCTCGTGCCCCAAGCAGCTCCTCGGCCCGCCTGAGCAGCTCCCGCAACTCGCGCTTCCGGGCAGTCCGCGACCGGCGCCGCAGCTCGAGGTCGTACTCCCGGCGCGCCATCCCCGCCACGACGTCGCCGATTCCGCCGATTCCGCGCCAGGCGTTGAAGCAGCGGTGAAGCAGCCGCAGCTCTGGCTCATCAGCCCGCAGGAGCGCAAAGCCGACAGCGGCGCGGAGGAGGCGGGCGCGGTGATCGTCGGTCACGCCGCTTCGGGCTAACGTGTTGCCATAAGCTGCGCCAGATGCCGCTGGAAGTGCTGAGTCGGGTAGCGGAACAGACGCTCGAAGGTCATGAATTCGCCGAAGTCCGGGTCCCACCGCCGGGGGTAGTTCATGCCGCGGCCCCAGTCGTCGTCCTTAATGGAGTCCACCTTGCGGAGGATCGACCGGTGCACGCGATCGTAGATCGACCCGACGCGCCGCCGGCCGAATACGACGGCCTGGCCGCGGGGCCCGAGCGCGTTGACCCGGTTGAAGAGCGGTGTGGAGAAGTCGAGCGCCCGTGCGAACGCGCGGGAGTAGCTATCCGGAAGGCGGGACCAGAACCGGATCAACCAGAACAGCGAAGGGATCAGCATGAAGGCGAAGAGCATGTGGAAGACGAGCTGGCCGTTCGTCCAAGCGGGATTGCGGCTCGGGGCGTCCCAGTCCGCGGCCGACAGCGAGCGGAGCAGCGCGTGGAACTGGCGCCGCGTCTCCTCCAGTTCGTCGCGAATGCGCTTCCCGACCTCGCTGTCGCTCACGTCGAGCCCGCCGATGTCACGGCTGATGGTGCTAACTAGAATTATGCAGACCGGCCTATCACCGCAACCATTGCGAGCCCGCACGGCCCAGCAAGATGCGGCACCGGGCGACGCCCGCCAGCATCACGACGCCTCTACCGCCCGTTCGATCCGTGCGCCACACGCACTGCACGCCATCCACACGCGCTCGTCGTCCGTACCGCTGTCGAGGTCACCGCAGCGTCGGTGTTCGAGGAAGAAGGCGTCGAAGTCGAGCAACTGGCCGTCGCTCACCTCAGACGGCACGCCCCGTCCAAGGACCAACGCCCGTCACTCGATCAACGCGAATGCGCGTCACGTAGCCGGACGGGGGATTGTCCATCGGCGGAAACTTCACGGCAGGCCCAAGGTAGACCGCCGCTAACCTCTTGAGAAGCTCTGGCGCACCGCCCTCCTGAATGCGAGCTTCCCCATACAGCACCGCGTACTCGGTGAGCCCCATAGCGCTCTTTGAAGGCGCCTGAAGAGAAATGGCGACGCGCGGGTCTCGCAGGATGTTCTTGACTTTCTCGTGCCTGGAAAGATGGCCGGCCACCAGTTCATCACCCTCCACGCCGACCCAGATCACGGTGACCTGAGGACTTCCGTCGTGATTGAGAGTGACCAGGTGGGCAGGGCAGCCGGATTCAATCAGCGTCTTGATGGCTTGAGGGATCTTCATCGTAAGAGACCTCCTGAATGATCAACACTCCTGACGACGGGCCTGCGTCGTCCTTGCACGCCAACATCCTCCACCCGTCGACCTTCGCCTCGAAGACCCAGCCGGCGCGGTGAAAGGGCTCGCGGATGAGCGTCGGCGCCATCGGCAGGTCTCGTGGGATCACGGGCGCTCATTGCACCGTCAGTCGCCGTAGTAGAATCCGCCGGCGAGCTGGACGGCCTACGCGTCGGCGGGGGCGCCGAGGGACAGACGTCGTGCTCACCGTCCAGCCCACTTCAGCGCTGGCCCAAGCGCTAGAATCCACGCTGTGGATGTCATCGGCGCGACCCTGTTCGCGGCCGCAGTTACCCTGCTGATAGCTGTGGGTCTGTGCGACATGTTCAAGCTGGCGCTGCCCGGCCCGCTGACGCGGCTCCACGAGCACGGCGTGCTCGGGCTGATGGTGGCCGTGCTGCTCATCATGGCCGCGATAGTTCTATGGGCGGCTGGGGCGATGTCGCCACTAGACCCCAACGGGAGGAACGGTTAGGGCCCACGCCGCGTCGTCTCCGTCGAGCGGGCCGTCCATCACGTGGCCTTCCGAGCAACGAGGGGTGACGTCCACGGATGTACACGCGTCGCCCCTCTATTGCACCACCACGACGCGCCGAGGATCGCGAACCCACGCGGTTCGCGCTTTCCCGTCTGACTTGACGCGCACGAGCAGGCGCGGCGACACGCTGATGACGGTGCCCTTCCGCAGCGTCGCGCCGACCGTCGCGTAGACGACAGTCGCGCCAAGAGTGATCTCATTCCCGAGGAAGTCTCTTACTGCGTCCATCGCCGTTCTCCTTGCGCCTCCCAGCGCCGCATCCCGGCTCGTCGCCGGAACCACCGTCTCCCCGAAGGGTGCGGTTGGCCGCGAGGTCGGCTGACCTCGCGTTCGTGATGCGCGGTCGATTCTACATCCGATCTTCAGGAACGGCGCTACAGCCCTTTCGTAGTGGGCTGAATCTCACGCAGCTCGCTGAACATCTCGCTGCGACCGACGTCGGTTATCTCCAGCCAAGCTTCACGTGCAATCGTTCCTAGCTCTGCTTCGGCCGATGCGGGTCCACGGTGTCGGGGAGGCAGGTGTAGATCCCCGGCAGGTCCGGCTTCATCTGTTCCTGCATCTGCTCATGTCGCGCGCGAGCTTCTTCACACTGTTCGCGTGCGTCATAGGCGGAGCGCGGGAAAAACACGATGGCGCGGTAGGGATCGAGCGATGATGGGCCAGCAGTTGCCGACCACAACACCCACGCGCACTCGGCCCGACGCCGACAACGGCGTCAGCACGGCGAGCAGGGCGGCGAGCATCGTGACCGCGTAGAATCGCGGCGATCATTCATCGCCCTCCACAACCGCTGAGGTATACGCCGATAGCTTGAAGGGCGAATCCGAAGAGCAGGAGGAGAGCGCCTCCACGCGTCTTAGGGGACTGCACGTATTCCGCGGTATCAAAGCGGCGACCGAATCTGCCGGGACGAGATCATTGGCCACATCAACAACATAGCGCCGGAGAAATCAGCCATGAGTCCAGCGATTGACCAAGCCGCGCCGGCACTAATCACGCGCCCTCCTTCGCGGCGATCATCGGGCCTCGCCTTGCAGGCGAAAGCCGATGTCTCGTGCCCCGACTTCGGCCGCGGGTTCGTCCTTCCACACCACCATTCCCTCGACGGCCTCCCAGCGCACGAGCACGGCGGCCGGCGGCTTGGAGTGCATCGCCACTTGGAGTTCGCTCGGCGTTGACTTGATATCTCTGATGACGACCCACAGCCCCACGCCGACCGTCTCTTCCTCGACGTGTCCGATCACCGTCCAGTGCTCGTCCTTCGGTGCGCGACGCAGACCGGGCCCGAAGATCCGGCTCATTCCGTCAGAGTCAGTCCAGAATCCGATCCAACGGCCGAGGAGTCCCATCACCCCACCGCCTTCGCGGGATTCGGACTTTCTGCGAGCCGCTCGACGGCCTCGACGATCGAGCGGCCCATCTTTACCTCGTCAGATACCGCATCGAACTGCGCGAGCATGTCGGGGGGCGCCGTACCCTTGGGTATCGGCAGCCGCTTAATCGTCTCGCGAACAGCCGCGCGCTTCGGTAGGTGGCGGGGTGCTACAGTTGAGTTGCTCATCGTCTCCTCCGTTTGATGGGCCGCGCCCCGGCGGTTGCAGCCGCGCCGGGCGTCTTATGCTTAGGTCAGTTGAACCAGCGGACGTTTCGTCTTGATGACCTTGGCGGTAAGGCGATAGGGTTGCCCCTCGTGCGTGCTGATAAGCCACGCTGCCGCGCGATGCCACCCGTCGCAAATAACGAACGGCCCCACTAGGTGGTCCGTGTCATCATCGGCGACCTGCACCGTACAGACGATTGGTGTAAAGTCCGGAGTCTCCACGAGCCGCCGCACCTCTTCGTTGTCGAAGCAATTGGCGGGGGCGGCGGTCAACGCAACGCCGCAGTGGAGAATCAGCTTGTCGATGTCCTCCAATCCGAAGTCGGCCCTGAAGGTGCCGCGAAGTTTGGCAGGGTCGAGCGGTTCGGCAAGAAGGATTCGGGCTATGAGCTTCGGAACGTGGCGGAGAACGACTTCCGTGCCCAGGATAGTCGGTTGACCTGACGGCACCTGAATTTCAGGATACTTCTTGCACTCGCGAAGCCCCCATCCGGAGAGCACATCTAACAGCGTGATCGAGTCGTCGAGGATGTTCACTCCAGCAACTCCATTACCGGCGCGCCCGCGACGATGAGCCGCTGGCTTAGTTCCACCAGGGCGGCCCTTGCCAGCTACCGACGCAACTCGAGTGCACGTCGCAACTCAGCCTTCGCAGGCGGCCACGTTTTGTCATCCCATCGAATCGCGAGGATGCCGGGGATCAGGAGCGCCAGCCGGGGCCAAGGGAGCAGGAAGCACGGCGGCATATACTACCGGACCTCAGCGCCGTCCTGCCGCGCCCGGATCACTCGGCCGCGCGCCCTGCAGCGGGCGCATGCCCCGTAGGCCGTTTCAAAGCTGTCGAGCCGACCCAGGCCGAGGGTGGCCATGGTGACGAGGCCGCCGGACAGAGCGAGGGCGGACGCGATGCAGTTCGAGCAGATGAAGCCATGAGCGGCTCTGACGACCTCGCCGACGCTTGGCCACACCGAAATCACAGCGCGGCGACATTAGCGCTGCGCGCCGGTGACGGCAATGCAAAATTCATCCACTTGTCCACGGCTATCCACATCTGATCGGTGGATATAGCCAGGTTTTGGAGGACGCCACGATGAAGCGCGTGGCCCTCTACGAACGCGTCAGCACCGTGAACCGGTCGCCTTCCAACTCATGCATGGTGGCTGCAGTGGTCAGTGGCTAGTGACTCCGACGATATTCGGCAGGCTGTTCCGTAGCAGGGTGCTCAGCGTACTCGATCATTCGGACCGCGTGGCAGGCGCTGGTTTAATCCTGATCGACTGTCGACGGCACGACCCCGCTCATGGCCTCTGTTGGGGTGGTTGAGGTGGAGTAGCCGACCGGCGCCACAGATTGCGTGAGGCGCAGCGTTTTGGCCCGCGAGTCGGAGGTGCTGACATGCTCGGCGACTTCGCGTACCGCGGCTTCGTCGTCCGCCCTCGCCGCAGATCTCGCGCACCCGCGCAGCTGGTTCGGCGTGGTGGCGACGATCACGAGCACACGATCCGTACACCGGCACCGTTCCTGGAGGCCTTCGATGCCTTCGCCGCAGCACAGGGACTTGCGCGCGCGTGGATCGATCAGCGGAGATGAGCGCCGATCGTGCCGCCCTCGGCTTCCTCGCGCTCGAGCCGCGCGAGCCGGAGCTGCGCCCTCGACGTTGGACGAAGGTCCACTAGCGCCGCCGGTGATCCCTGCGCAACCTACCGATGATGATTGGAAGCGCACCGCTGCTCTTCGAAGAGGCCACCAACGCGGACGGAGTTTGGAGGCTTGTCGTCCGGTCGAGTGACGGCGTCGTCGGCCATATCTTCCGCATCGTTGGTGAGTACGGCTACTTCGCGATCGACGCTTTTACCGTAACCTTCAGGGACCCGAATCTAGAACGCCTCAAGAACCGGATCGTCGCCAGCAGGCGATGAGTCCGTAAGCCATGACCAACGCGATCAGCCGGTACTCGGAAGGGCGCCAGCCGTACCGCACCTTCGCGGAAGACCGTCTAAACAACGTGAGGCCATGAGGAGCACGCTTATCGCGTTGACGGCTCTCTTGGTGCTGGCGATGTCCGCCGTTGCTGAGGAGCCCACCGGATTCGCGGAGTTCCCGTGGGGGACCTTGCGAAAGGGGTTGATCCGGATATGCGGTGACCCGCTCCTACGTTTCCGCGGAGCCGACGAGCTCAATTGCACGGAACGAGCGCCCCAGATCGGCGAGCATCATTGGACGCCGACGCTGCGCTTCGACGACGATCAGGGTCTGGGTGGCTATGAGATCCGTGTGCGCCCTTTCGCCTATCGGGATCTCCGCGACATCGCATTCGCGAAATTCGGCCGCCCTGCGAACGAAGCGCTCTCGTCTATAGGCCCCGGAGAACGCTTTATCTGGCGGTGGCCAAGCGGGACCCTGGTGGTGCTTTATGAGCACTGCGGCAGCCGATCAACCGACGACGCCTGTCTCACCGCCTGGTCGGGAACCTATTCGCAGATGCTGTACGGACGCGGCTGCGAGGGTCAAGCTAGTTTGGGCCATCGCAGGCACCAAGGCGTGCTCTCCCCTCGCACTGCGCCGGGCCCGAATAGCGATCGCCCGTAGATGCGCTCCCGGCACCGCGTCAGATGACCATGAACTCCCGGGGCATGGTGACGTCGCTGTAGCGCACAATAGAGGGCAAGGATGGTGCGACCCGCCGCAACGCTGTGCGCGTCGCGGCGGATAGTGTAATGCGTGGTACTACTTCGAAGCGGTCTTCAGAAGCGCGGCTGCACACGCTTCGGCGACTTCACGATTGGGATCCTCGCTCCCGGGCACAGTCGCCCAACCCGTCTTGGTCACAAAGTCGCGTTGCTCATACGACGACGTGAGCGTCTTGAGTTCTCCCATCTTTTTCAGCACAGCGGCATCGGCCTTCGACTGCGCGATACAGAACGGCACCAGCGCCGTGGTCACCGCCGTGTCGGCCTGTTGCCTCGCCAGGCGCGCGGCGGTATCGCTCGTCGTCCAGCCGCCATAACTGAACCCAAGGATCATGGTTGCTATGCTACCCATGACCGCTCCCCACACCACCGGTTTGATCCATTGCGGCATCGGAGTCCTCCTTCTTTTCTCACAGCGAGAGATGACTCGCTTTTCTGCACCGGATTCGGGTCCGCCGGTCGATGATCAGGCCGACCGCCGCCACCTCGACTCTCGGCGATCTCGGCCTGACGCGGTATTGGACCTTGGTGCCGCGTCCTGGCCCAGAGTTGGGCGGAGCGCAATCGGGCGAACAGTGGCGCGGGGGTGGCAAGCTGAGGGGTGCTGGGCATCGCGCGACAGGGTCTCCTTCACGACGCCGTCCGCCCGGGATGTTCTATCGGAATGGTGCGGGGCCACTGGCCGCCGGCCAGCAGAGATACCGAAAAGTCGTGAAGTAGCGACCGCTCTCTTCCCAGACCTTGATTCCGTCCGAGAGCCGTTCGGTTTGTGGTCCTTCGCGAGGGCGAGCCTCATGTGCCATCGCCACGTGCTGCTCAGTCGCGCATGCGGCTTGAGTCTCGAATGATGCGACTTTGTACGTCGGACCGGCGACGCGCCTCGAGTCTGCGTGATGAACGCTGACGTCGTGCCATAGCACCCAAGCGGACAGCATCACTGCGAATGCCGTCTGCGATTTCATGCTCTAGCTAGCACTCGAACTGCCATGCCGCGTAGCACCGCGGGTGAAGGTGATAGAAGGCGACGAACGGCGGCGTCGGCCGCTTGAACTCGAGCTCGAACGCCAACTGCCCCTCCGCGATTACCGTGGCACAGACCGCACACGGAGAGCCGTTGCCGGAGCAGGCAAACGTTCGAGCCGACGCCGCTGCCGGTAGGCAGCCGCTTCGGAGACATTGCCGGACCGTTTCACGAAGTACCATCTCATCCATCATTGAGGCGGAGCCTGAGTTGATACGAGATGAGCGACCCGATCTATTGGACCTTCGTCCATCGAGATTGGCGCACATCCAACTGGCGCCGGAGGATTCCGCGCTCATTCATCCTAGAACGAGCCGAGCCCGCTCATCGTAGAGTGGTGAACGAACCGATTATGCGTTGGTCATCAGGAGATGGAATGCCACAGACACCGCACGTCGAGACGCACTTCACCTCGTCGGAAAAGATCCGGGACATCGTCATCGGAATGTCGGACGGGTTGACAGTGCCCTTTGCCTTGGCCGCCGGCCTGTCGGGGGTCGTGGACTCGACCGGGCTCGTGATCACCGCTGGTTTGGCCGAGGTCGCGGCGGGGGCCATCGCGATGGGCCTGGGGGGGTATCTGGCCGCCCGGACGGATGCCGAGCATTACGACTCGGAGTACGCGAGAGAGGAACGAGAAACCTTTAAGGTGCCTGAAATCGAGATGGAAGAGGTGGCGAACATCTTTCGTTCGTATGGGCTGCCGGAGACGACCGTTATGACCGTCGCCGAAGCAATTCGAAGCGATCGCCGCCGCTGGGTCGAGTTCATGATGAAGTTCGAGCTCGGCGTGGACAAGCCGGATCCGGCCCGGGCTCGGGTCAGCGCGCTGATAATTGCGCTGTCCTATGTCGTCGGCGGCCTCGTGCCGCTAGCCCCGTACTTTGTGTTGCGAAGTACGGGGGCCGCGTTGGTCGTCTCCATTCTGACAACGCTGCTCGCCTTGCTGGTCTTCGGCTACGTCAAGGGCACGTTCACGGTCAAGAAGCCGATCCGCAGCGCCTGGCAGACGGCATTCGTCGGGGGGCTGGCGGCGGCCGCGGCGTTCGGGATTGCGAAGTTGATTGCGTAACGACAAACCTCGATGCGCGCCTCCAGCTCCACCACGCGCGATCCCGGAGATGCTGAAGAACTCCGGGGACCCGCTGCACGGGCCCACGTCGACTTCAAACGCTCGATCGTTTCGCGCTCGCCAGATAGTCGCGCTGGGCGCGGTCGAGTTCCTCGACCAGCTCGCGGCGCTCCGCGACCAAGCGCCTCGCTTCCTGAGCGCGCGTGAGGAGAAGCGCGCCGAACCTGAGCTGGCGGCGCAAGCGCCCCGTGCCGGCCAGGTATTGATACGCGATCAGGCCTCCGAGCGGGAGTGAGACGAAGAAGGCGAGCGCCCAGCGGAGACCGGCCGCCCACCCGACGAGCGACGTCTCCAGCGCCCAGAAGAGCGGAAACGCGACGACGCTCGCGAAGAGTCGGGTCGTCGCGTAGTCCGTCTGCCTGCGCGACATCCGCTCGGCGAGCCACCCGGGCAAGTAGTAAGGCAGAAAGTTCACGGCCGCGCCGTACGAGAAGAGCGGGAGGCCGACGATCGTCTGCCATGACCGTGCAACCCGCTGCCGCTCCGCCGTTCCCTCGAGGCGAGTCCGCACCGCCTCGTCACGGACCCGGTAGGCGGCAAAGCCGGCGTGGTAGCCGAGAATCCGCTGCCAGAGCCGCTCGATCCGTGCGGGGTCGCGGTTGCGGAAGTGCTCGACCGCGGCCGCGATCGATTCGAAGACCTCGGCCGTGTCGATCGGCCGCCCCGACAGTCCGCGCTCCTCCCACAGCTCACGCTCTACTTCGCCGCGATAGAGTCCCTCCACGGCGCGAGCGAGTGCCGCCGTGTCGATGCGCTCGACATGGACCACCTCGCGCTCCATCGCCTCCTGGATCGCCGCCGTGAGCGCATGCAAGGCCTTCGCCGGCTCCTTTCGGTAGACCGCGAGGTACGGCGAGACGGAGATCGGCTCGCCGAACGAGATGAGGACGCGCCCGCGGAATCGCTTGCGGGCCTCGAAACTGAGTCCTATGGGCACGACGCTGAGGCGCCCCGGGGCGTGGGCCTCGTAACCGAGCGCGATCCGCGCCGCGCCTGTTTTGATCCGCTGCACGTGCGCCTCCGCGCGGGTGGCGCCTTCAGGATAGATGGCGATGAGCTGCCCGCGGTCGAATGCCTCGTCGCACGCCGTAAACATCTCGACGTTACGGTCCATCTTGTCCGGGTCGTCCGCCTTCCGGTAGACGGGAATCGCCCCCAACGCGACGAGGAATCGTCCGACGAGCCGGTTCCGGAAGAGCGTGGCGGTGGCGAGGTAGTGCACCTTCCGGGGGAGGACCGACCCCACGAGCAGTGAGTCGATCAGATTGTTCGGATGGTTGATGCAGAGGAGCACCGGACCGATGCTCGGTATCCGCGCGGGGTGGCGGACCTCGACGCGCTCGAAGAAGAACCAGATCCAGAACCGCGCGATCACCCTGACGGAAGCATAGAAAGGCGAACGTCCCTCGGCCGGTTCGTGATCTCGACGTTCTTTCTCGGCGCGACGATTCCATCGCCACACCCAGGCGACGAACGTCGCCGCAAGCGCCAGGAGGCCTGCGAGACCGAGCCAGCGCTCCGTCCGGTGCACATCGGCCATGATGGCTTTGATCTGATCCGTGAAGAAGTACGCCAGCCCGAACGCCAGCGGAACGCCGAACAAGGCGGCGCCCCCGTCCGCCACCAAGAACTTCCAGAACGGAACGCCGGCGCTGCCCGCGGTCAGAAACGCGGCGGCGCGGACTCCCGGGACGTGTCGCGCGGTGACGACGGTCTTCAGTGCATGCCTTCGAAACGCAGCCTTCAGCCACTGCTCCCGCGCGGGTGACAGTGCCAGCCGGACCAGTCGCCAGTTGAGGATCTGCTCACCCCAGTGCCGGCCGGCCCAATAGAGCACCATATCGCCGGATAGCACCCCCAGCAGGCAAACGGGCAGCGCAAGCCACCATCCGACGAGACCCTCGTGGCTCAACACAGCGGCCGCGATGATCGGCATTTCCTCTGGAATTGGCACTCCCAGGCTTCCGAGCAGGAGCACGGCGAAAATGCCGAGGTACGTGAAGTTGTTGACGAACTCTTGAAGTGCCTCCACTGCACCCCTCAGCTCCAACGGCATGTCTAGTCCGGACCGCGCGCCTCCAGCACCGAGACCATTGACACTTCGACGACGTCCACGGAGGGTTCGCGATAGCTTCCGGTGTAGCCGATCGAGCCGACCGGCGGAGTCGTCCGCTGCTGCCAGCCGCCCGCATCTCGTGATTCGCTGCCGGTGTGGCGGTGGCTCTCATCGCGGCCCCGCGCCGACATAGTGTCCTAGCGTTCGCTCGTGAGCGAGAGCTTCGTCACGGCGCGGGTCCGAGGTGTGGGTTCCTCCATCAGGGCGCTCACGGGCGGCTTCAGACGCCGCCAGACGATCCGACCGGCGGCGATGACAGGAACCGACAGGAACATTCCCACGACGCCCGCGAGCTCGCCGCCCGCCAGTACACCGACGATCACCAGCGCCGGATGGAGGTCGATGCCGCGTCCCATGATGAGTGGGGCGGTCCCATAGTCCTGGATCCCACGCCACACGAGAACGAAGGCGACGACGAGCCAGGGATGAGCATAGCCACCGAACACGCTGACGCCGATCGCGACGACCCCGGCCGTCATGGGCCCGACCACCGGAATGAACTCCAGGGCACCTCCGATGCCCGCGAGCACGAGAGCGTAGGGCAGGCCGGCGATCAGAAAGACCGCGGACCACATCGCGAAGGTGATCAGCGAGAGCAGGAGCTGCGCCCGGACGTAATTCCCGAGCAAGCGGTGAACATCCTGGGCGATGTCCCGCCACATCCCCCAGCCGGTTCGATGGCTGAGTCGCGACATCGCCGCCGACGTGAGTTGCTCGGCATCCTTCAAGATGAAGAAGGCGAAGACGGGAATCAGCACGATCACCCACGCGCCCGCGAGCCACGTCAGGAGTCCTGCCGCGGCGTGCTGCGCGTAGCCGATGATCTGTCCCATGTGCGTTCGCACCAGCCGCTCGATCTCGGCGATCTCGCGCCACTCCCATCCGTGGGGCCGGAGGACATTGCCGACGATCTCGCCGCTCTGGATCTGTTTGGACATCTCCGGGAGCTTCTCCGCCAGGCTCTGCGCCTCGGTCGTCAGCCGCGGTCCTATCACCACTCCGGCGCCGCCAACCGCCGCGAGGATCACGACATACACGGCCGCGATCGCCAGCGACCGGATGGGGATCAGCCGCTGCGTCAGCCGAACAAGCGGAAAGAGCAGGTACGCGAAGAAGAGCGACAGCGCGACGACGATGACGACCCGTCGCATGGCATAGATCAATGCGAAGCCGCCGAGAATTACCAGAATCGTCCAGGTGATCCGGGCCACCCGCGCGTCGAGGGAAAACCAGCTCACAATGCTTCACGTTAGTGGACACGATCCCGCCGGCCTAGTGGACCAAGGTCTACTAGGCGGTGTTACTCCTGCAGGGTCAAATCGAACGACCGGGAGGAAAGAGAGATCGGAACCCCGCGCTTCCTGTTGCTCATCGGCGTGACCCTGCTCGGCCTCGTGCCTGCTGCGTGCGCGCGAGTGCCGTCCCACTTCGCGCTTCCGCAGCTAGCGATCGGAGACCCTGCGTTCATTCCGACCCTCGAGGCCTATACCATCGCACCCGTAGGCGGCGGCAACTCGGTGGACGTGCTGCTGAATGGCGATCAGATCTTCCCCGCTCAGCTGGCG
>Ga0209382_10006199_pt1 | contig 15407 bp, 16 predicted proteins | sample SoiMetdeltSBSDD5_FD_187599 | JGI IMG/M metagenome (GOLD analysis project Ga0209382, IMG submission 187599) | Bulk soil microbial communities from a Populus tree surrounding site in Tennessee, USA - Soil MetaG P. deltoides SBSDD5 (SPAdes) (version 2) | ecosystem: Environmental > Terrestrial >... | reverse complement strand
CAGTGCCAACAGGAACCGTGAAGTTCTTCAACGCGGAGAAGGGCTTCGGCTTCATCTCGCGTGAGGACGGGGACGACGTGTTCGTCCACTTCTCCAACATCAAGGGGGAGGGGTACAAGACCCTCACCGAGGGCCAGACCGTCGAGTTCGAAGTCGGACCGGGCCGCAAGGGCGACGAGGCCAAGGACGTCCGGGTCGTCTGATCCGCTCCACCCCCATGGGGGCGACGCCAGTCTCGTGAACCGCCGGCTCCGGAGCCGGCGGTTCGGTCGTTTTCCGGACGTTTACTGCGGCGTCGGTGTCACGCTAAGTGGCAAGGGCGAACCGCCAGTGACTAACCTCCCGGCGGGCAGATGATTCGCGATGCCGACCTACCGGATGTCGTCGCAGCGGCGGGCAAAGGTGAGCACTGGGCGCTCACCGAGCTGTTCCGCGCCTATCAGCCGCCTCTCCTCCGGTATCTGAGGGCGCAGGAACCGAGGGCGGCCGACGACCTGGCCGGCGACGTCTGGGTGGCGGTGGCCCACGGCCTCAGCCAGTTCAGCGGCGACGAGGCCGGCTTCCGCGGCTGGCTCTTCACCATCGCCCGCCGCCGGCTGATCGACCACCGCCGCCGCTCGGCGCGCCAGCGCACCGACCTGGTGGCCGGGGACACGCTCGACACGGTCGACGAATGGGGGCTGGGGGGCGATCCCGCCAGCGAGGTGCTCGAGCGCCTGGGTGCCCAGGTGGCGGTGGATGCCCTGGTCGACCAGCTCAGCGCCGACCAGGCCGAGGCCGTTCTGCTGCGTGTGGTCGGCGGCCTGTCGGTGGCCGAGACGGCCCGCATCATGCAGCGCCCGGCCGGCGCGGTGCGGGTGCTGTGCCACCGTGCCCTGCGCCAGCTCGCAACCCGCTATGGCGACGACGTGGTGATCTCATGACGGACCGGGACGAGATCTGGGTCGACCTGACCCAATTCGACACCCAGGCGGCCGATGCCGTCTGGGACGGGACCCACCGCGATCCCGACGCGCCCGCCTGGTACCGGGACCTGCGCTCGGTCATCCATCGGGCGAAGGGCCCGGCCGAGGCCCACGAGCTGGCCGACGAGCCCGAGCTGGTGGAGACGATGCACCGGGCCACGCTGGGCGAGACCTTGGCCCGGCTGCCCCGATCCTCGGGCGCCCGCACCCTCGGCCGGGTGCTGGCCATGAAGGCCGCGGCTGCCACCACCGCCACCATGATCAGCGTGGCCGCCGCGGCCGCGGCCACCACCGGGATCATGGCCACGGTGGCCGCCACGGTGGTCGTGCCCGTGGTCAAGGACCACGTGGTGCCGATGATCAACGACCACCTGACCCCGACCGTGGCGGCGCCGGCCGAAGTGCCCGCCAACAACAACGTGGGCGGCACCGTGAGCCACCAGCCCGAGGCGGCGGAGCCCCTGGCGGCGCCGCCCGCGCCCGCCGCCGAGCCGGTGGACACCGTGGAAGCCCCCGCCCCGCTGGTCGCCCCCGACCTGGCCGTGACGACGACGCTCGACCCGCTCACGACCGAGGCGGGCGAGACGCCGGCCGAGCCCCCGCCGGTCGTGGACCCGGCGCCGGTCGACCCGGCCCTACCGGCCGTCGACCCGGCACCGACCGATCCTCCCGCCCAGACCATGGCGGTCGACGCCGCCCCCGTGGACCCGGCACCGGTCGATCCTCCCGCCAAGAGCATGGCGGTCGACGCCACACCGGTGGACCCGGCCCCGCCCGCCGTCGACCCGGCACCGACCGATCCTCCCGCCGAGACCATGGCGGTCAACGCCGCCCCCGTGGACCCGGCACCGACCGCGGTCGACCAGGCGCCGGTCGACGCGGCCCCACCGGCCGTCGACCCCGCACCGAGCGAGCCCACGCCCTCCCCGCCGGCCGATCAGACGCCCGACCCGCGGAAGCCCGACGGGCCGGGCCACCGCGAGCCGGCGCCGGGCCACGCCGACCCGCCGCCCGGCAATCACGGGGGAAACGGGCAGGGACAGGACGGCGACTGACCGCCCGTCACCCCGCCCGGGTGATGCCTGCAGGGTCCTGGGCACCCACGATCTCGGAACTGTGGCGCCCATGGGCGGCGCCTTCCGGAGGTGGACATGTCATCGAGACCAGCGCCCCAGATCCGCAGCGGATGGGTCACATTCGCCGCGATCATCGCGGGCATTGTGGCCATCTACAACATCCTGAGCGGCATAGCCGCCATCGCCGAGGATGACCAGACCGAGAAGATCGCCGAGGTGCTCTACGGCGTCGACATCTCGGCGTGGGGCTGGTTCTGGCTCATCCTCGGCATCGTGCAGCTCGTCACCTCGTACCTGATCTACACCCGCCACCCGCTGGGGCAGATGCTGGGGCTCATCTGGGCGTTCATCGGCGCTTCGCTGTCGGTGTTCATGATCTTCGGTCCGGCGCCGTTGTGGGCGCTGGTCGTGCTGGGTCTCAACATCCTGGTGATCTACGCCCTGGTGTCGGGGACCGAAGACTTCGCCGAATAGGCGGCGAGGAAAGCGTCCACGGCCGCGGCCGAGTGGTGCCGCCACAGCGCGACGGGATCGTCGCGGGGTGGCGGCACCGCCAGCGCGGCCAGCGGCTCGGCGAAGCGTGACCGCTGCGCCTCCACCAGCGGCGTCGGGTCCACGTGCAGGCGCTGCGCCACCACCAGCTTGAGCAGCAGCTCGCCGCGGACGTCGCGCAGGTGCTCGACCGGCTCACGTAGCCAGCGGGCCAGGCGCTCCCGCCCCCGCCGAGTGGACCCGTAGACCTGCCGGGGTGGGCCGCCCTCCCCCGGCTCCTGGCGGCGGACCTCGACCAGGCCCAGCGCCGCCAGTCGTTCGAGCGCGCGGTAGACCAGCTGGCGCGGCACCCGCCACACCGCGCCCAGGTCGGTGTCCGGGGCCAGCTCGGCCGCGATGTCGTAGCCGTGCCGGGCACGCTCGGCGAGGGCCGCCAGCACCGCCCACTCGTTCAGCGAGAGCGTGTCCCTGCGATCCATACCGCGGCATCCTCTCACCGCGCGCGCCTAGTATCAGTGCTTCTAGTCGGACTCAAGGGGGACGGACATGTCGACCAGCCATCGCCTGCGCTGGGGCGTGTGCGCGCTGCTGATCCTGGCCGCGGCGGCCTGCGGGGGCGACGACGACGATGACAGCGCCGCGACCGCCACCGAGTCCACCGAGGCCGAGGGGCCCACCGGCTCGATCACCGTGTTCGCCGCCGCCTCGCTCACCGACGCCTTCGGCGAGATGGCCGACCGCTTCGAGGAGGAGAACCCTGGCACCACCGTCGAGCTGAACTTCGGTGCCTCGTCCGCGCTGCGCGAGCAGATCCTCGCCGGCGCCCCTGCCGACGTGTTCGCCTCGGCCAACACGTCCAACATGGACCAGCTGGTCGACGCCGCGGCCGTGGAGGGCGAGCCCCAGGTCTTCGTCAAGAACGAGCTGGAGATCGCGGTGCCCGCCGGGAACCCCGGCAACGTGGACGGGCTCGACGACTTCGGCAACGCGGACCTGAACATCGGGCTGTGTGCCGAGGAGGTCCCCTGTGGCCAGTTCGGCCGGGAGGCCCTGGCCAACGCGGGCGTCACGCCGGCTCAGGACACCGACGAGCCCGATGTGCGCAGCCTGCTGACCAAGGTCGAGGCGGGCGACCTCGACGCCGGGCTCGTGTACCACACCGACGTGCTCTCGTCGGGCGACGCCGTCGAAGGCATCGAGGTCCCCGACGAGTTCAACGTCATCGCCTCGTACCCGCTGGCCGCGCTGTCGGCCTCGGGCAACGCCGAGCTGGCCTCGGCGTTCGTCGAGTTCGTGCTGTCGGACGAGGGCCAGAGCATCCTGGAGTCGTACGGTTTCATGTCTGGATGACGACACACCGGCGGCGGTCAAGGGTTCGGCCGGGGGCACGCCCGCCCCTCGTGGTCCTGCCCTTGGCCGCGCTGGCCGTCGCCTTCCTGGTCGTCCCCTTCATCGCCCTGTTGCAGCGGGTGCCGTGGTCGTCGCTGTCCGATCGCCTGCGCGATCCGATCGTGACCCAGGCGCTGCGCCTCTCGCTGACCAGCGCCTTCAGCGCCATGGGCCTGTCCCTGCTGTTCGGCGTGCCGCTGGCGTGGGTCCTGGCCCGCACCGAGTTCCCCGGTCGCTCGCTGCTGCGGGCGCTCGTGATCCTGCCCATGGTGCTGCCGCCGGTGGTGGGAGGCGCCGCGCTGCTGTTCGCCTTCGGCCGGCGGGGCCTGTTCGGCGGCCCGGTGTTCGACCACACCGGCTTCCAGCTGCCGTTCACCATCTGGGGCGTGATCGCGGCCAACACCTTCGTGGCCCTGCCGTTCCTGGTGGTGACGGTCGAGGCCGGGCTGCGGTCGGCCGACCGGCGGCTGGAGGACGCGGCCGCCACCCTCGGCGCGGGCCGGTGGATGGTGTTCCGCCGGGTGACCCTGCCCATGGTGGCGCCGTCGCTGGCGGCCGGCGCCGTCCTGTGCTGGGCCCGGGCGCTGGGCGAGTTCGGCGCCACCGTGACCTTCGCCGGCAGCCTGGCCGGCCGCACCGAGACCATGCCGCTGGCCGTGTTCCTCGCCCTCCAGAGCGACCGGGACGCGGCCATCGCCCTCTCGCTGGTCCTCATAGCCGTGTCGCTGGCCGTGCTGGTTCCGCTGCGGGACCGCTGGCTGGCGGTCTAGGCCGGTGCTGAGCGCGGACGTCCGGCTACGGCTGGGAGAGCTCGACCTGGTCGCCGCCATCGAGGTGGGCGACGGCGAGGTCGTGGCCCTGCTCGGCCCCAACGGCGCAGGCAAGACCACCCTGCTGCGGGCGGTGGCCGGCCTCCAGCCCATCGACGCCGGGCGGGTCACGGTGGACCGCGACGTGCTCGACGACCCCGAGGCCGGGATCTTCGTCGCCACCAACGACCGGCCGATCGGCGTGATGTTCCAGGACTACCTGCTGTTCCCCCGGATGACCGTGGTCGACAACGTGGCCTTCGGCCTGCGCGCCCGGGGCCGCAGCCGGGCCGCGGCCCGGGCCGAGGCGCACGCGGTGCTCGACCGGGTGGGGATGGCCGCCCTGGCCCGGGCCAAGCCGCGGGAGCTGTCGGGCGGCCAGTCCCAGCGGGTGGCGCTGGCCCGGGCTCTCGCCATAGAGCCCCGCGTGCTGCTGCTCGACGAGCCCCTGGCCGCCCTCGACGCCGGGGCCAAGCTGCACATCCGGGCCGAGCTGCGTCGCCATCTGGCCGGCTTCCACGGCGCTCGGCTGCTCGTGACCCACGACCCGGTCGACGCCCTTGTGCTCGCCGATCGCATGGTGGTGCTGGAGGGCGGCCGGGTCACCCAGCAGGGCACGCCCGCCGAGGTGGCCCGCCGGCCCGGCTCGCCGTATGTGGCCGAGCTGGTGGGCGTGAACCTGCTGTCGGGCACTGCCGCGGGCGAGCGCACGGTCCGGCTGGCGGGCGGGGCCGAGCTGGTGGTGGCCGACCCGGTCCCCGGGCCCGAGGTGGCGGTGGCCGTCCGGCCCCAGGCCGTCACCGTCCACCGAGACCAGCCCGACTCGAGCGCCCGCAACACCTGGCCCGCGACGGTGGCCGACCTGGCCGCCGATCACGATCGGGTCCGCCTCCAGCTGGCCGGTCCGGTCCCACTGGTGGCCGAGGTCACCCCCGCGGCGGTTGCCGATCTCGACCTGACGCCGGGCGCCGAGGTCTGGGTGTCGATGAAAGCGGTCGACCTCGCGGTCTACGAGCACTGAAATTCATGGACTTGGTGCTTGATTGCACGCTGCGGGGTCGGAAAGCTTCACCCCGAGATGCCGCACGGCGTCCCGGAAGGAGCGTCGAAGTCATGTCGAGCCCCACCACCCACGGCGAGGATTCGTCCGGCGACGAGCCGTCCGGCGAGTCCGCCGGAGCCACGCCCGACGCCCCGTCCGAAGGGTCCCCCGGGCCCGAGGCCGGTCGGCCCGCCGCGGCCGAGCCCGCAGGAGCCCAGACCGGCGCCGAGCCCGGCACCGCCGAGCCCGCAGCCGCCGAAGCCGCGCCCGCGGAGTCCCAGGCCGCAGAGCCCGCAGCCGCCGAGACCGCAGCCGCCGAGACCGCGGCCGCCGAGACCGCAGCTGCCGAGCCTGTGACCGTCGACCCCACGACCGCCGAGCCTGACGCGGTCCAGCCCGAGGCTCCGCCCCGCGTCGCCGGCGAGCCGGCTGCCGCGGAGGTCGCCGGCTCCCCCCAGCACACCAGGGCGAAGACCGGGACCGGCCCGCTCCGCATCCTGGGCCTGCTGGTCATCCTCGGCGGCCTCATCCTGATGGTGGCCGGTGGCTTCACCTGGTATGTGGTCAGGGACCAGCTGAGCGACGAGCAGATCACGGTGTCCGACGACGCCGACCGCTTCGCCGGCGACCCGGTGGACGGCCCCTTCACCGCCTACGAGCAGGCCCGGGTGATCAACAAGCACGCCTTGGCGGAGAGCGACGGCCTCACCTACGCCCAGCTGGACCAGGACGACCCTCGGCGCGACACGGTCATGACCGCCTCGTTCCTGCGGGCTTCGCTCTATACGTCGGTGGTGTCCTTCGGTGTGGCGTTCTTCGCCTTCGGCATGGGCATCCTCATGATCCTGGTCGGATGGGCGCTGCTCTCGGTCAACAAGCGCTTGCGAGCTGCCCTCGGCTGAGCTCGCAAGCGGGCCGGCAACCCGCTGCAAGCGTCATACAACCGACATGCAAGGGGTGGCGCGCAGTGTGGCGCCATGGAGACGACCCCCACCGCTCTCCGACGTGCTGACCTGATCGATCTCGCCGATCCCGGTGCGACTGACGGCTCGCTCGTCGGCGCCAAAGCCGCCAACCTGGCCCGCGCCCGGGCCGCCGGCCTCCCCGTGCTGGCCGGCCTGGTGCTGACCACCGCCTGGAACCACCGCGGCTGGTCCCACCCGTCGCGCCAGGATCGGCCCAGCCCGGCCCGCACCGCGTGGGAGCAGCTCGGCGCCGGCCGGGACGCCCTGGTGGTGCGCTCGTCTTCCACCAACGAGGACGGCGGCTCGTCGTCCATGGCCGGGGTGTTCACCTCGGTGCTCGACGTCACCACCTGGGGCGAGTTCACCACCGCGGTGGACGAGGTGCTGGCCTCCGGCTCCCGGGCAGCCGTGCCCGGCGCCCGCATGGCCGTGCTTCTCCAGCCGCAGCTCCGGCCCCGGTGGGGCGGCGTCCTGTTCGGCGCCGACCCGGTCACCGGCCGGCGCGACCGCCTGGTGGTGTCCGCCGTCGAGGGCGGGCCCGATGCCCTGGTCAGCGGCCGGGTCGCCGGGTGGACGGCCGCGCTCTCCCCCCGCGGTCGCCTGCTCGACGACCAGGGTGGCGACACGCCGGCGCTCCCCCGCCGCCACCTGCGGGCGCTGGCCGGCCTCGCTCGGCGGGCCGCGGCCGCGTTCGGCGGGCCGCAAGACGTCGAGTGGGCCATCGACCACGACGGGCACCTGTGGCTGCTGCAGAGCCGACCCATCACCACCTCCGTGGGCACGCCCACCGGCCACCTGCTGGGGACCGGACCACTGGCCGAGACGTTCCCCGAGCCCCTCTCCCGGCTCGAGGCCGACGTCTGGCTGGCGCCGCTGGCCGAGGGCCTGGAGCAGGCGTTGCTGATCACCGGCACCGCCTCGCCCCGGGCCCTGCGGCGCTCCCCCGTGGTGCGGGCGATCGACGGTTGGGCGGTGGCCGATCTGGTCCACCTGGGGGTGGCACCGGTGCGCCATCGGTGGCTGGCCCGCCTCGACCCCCGGCCGCCGGCCCGCCGCTTGCGGGCCGCGTGGCGCACGGGGCGCCTGACCCGGGCGCTGCCCGCGCTGGCCCGCGACGTGATCTCCCAGATCGACGCCGACCTGGCCGCGGTCCCCCGCGTCGACGACCTGTCCAACGCCGAGTTGCTGGCGGTCCTCGACAACGGCCGCACCGCCCTGCGCGCCTTGCACGGCTACGAGGCGCTGGCCGGGATGCTGATCCCGGACGCGGGCCACAGCGTGACCGCGGCCTCGCTGGCCATGTCGGCGCTGGCCGAGGCCCGGGCCGAGGACGTCGAGGACGACGAGCTGGTCGAGACCCACCCCGTGGTGCTGGCCCTCACCCCGCCCCGGATCGGCGCCGACGCACCCCTGGCCGGCATCGCCGCCGCCACCGTCCCGGCCCCGTCCGGCCCGGTCTCCCCCGGGCCGGACGGCGACGCCGCGGTGGTGCGGGAGGCCTTGCGCCTGCGGGCCCGCTGGGTCCAGGAGCTGACCGCGCGGGCCGCCTGGGTGCTCGGGTGCCGGCTGGTGTGCGTGGGCGTGCTGCCCGGCCAGCCGGTGGTGCGCCTGCTGGGCCTGGACGAGCTGCGGACCGCCGCCCTCCAGCGGGCCGTTCCGATCGATCTGGCGGACCGTGCCAACGCCTCGGCCTCCCCGCCCAAGCCCCTGCCCGCCCAGTTCCGCCTCACGCGCGACCAGCGTCCGGTGGCGGTCGCGTCCCCGGCCACCGGTGACGGGATCGGCGCCGGGGGTGGTGAGGGCGCCGGCCGGGCCCACCTCGGCGGCGACCCGCCGCGGGGCGCGGTCCTGGTGGTGACCCACCTCGACCCCCGGCTGGCCACGCTCATCCCCCGACTCGGCGGGCTCGTGGCCGAGACCGGCAGCCCGCTCAGCCACCTGGCCATCCTGGCCCGCGAGCACGGCGTCCCCACGGTGGTGGGCCACGCCGGTGCCACCACCCGCTACCAGGAGGGCGACCTGCTGGCGGTGGACGGCTCGACCGGCACGGTGCGGGTCACCACCGCCACCGTGATCGCCCTGCCCACCTCCCGGGTCGTCGACCTGTCGGGCGGGCCCGTCACGATCGGAGCTACACGATGACCGCCCGTCTCCTGCGCACTGTCCTCGGCGGCCTCACCCTGGCCGCGTCGGGTGCCTACACCTTCATCTACCTGTACCGGTGGGAGTGGAACCGGGCGCTCATGTCGGCCGCCATCTTCATCGCCGCTGAGGTGGCCGTGATGGGGTCGCTGCTGTCCCAGCGGCTCAAGGTGATCAGCCACCGGCTCGACGACCAGGCGGCCGCGCCCTCCCGGCCGGCCCCCGCGGCCGTGTTGCGCCGGGAGCGCATCCACGCGGCCCAGCCCCCGGCCCGCGTCGGCTTCGCCTGGCTGTCCCGGCCCGAGCACATGAACGTGTTCGTGCCCGTGCTGATGGGGGCGGGCGTGCTCATGTCCGGCCTCGCCTGGCTGGTGGAGCGGGTGGCCCGGACCACCATGAGCCCGATGGCCGAGCGCGGTCTGGCCACCCGCCTGGACGGCCTGGACCTCCCCGCCCACGGCTTCGTCACCGCCGAGCACCAGCCCCTCGACCTGCTGCGGGGCCCGGTGGGGAGGCCGGCGTGAAGGCGCTCGGCGTGATCGCCCTGGCCGGGCTCACCGCCCTGGGCATCGTGGGCCTGGCCGAGCTGACCCAGAACCGGCCAGATCCGACCGTCGAGGACTCGACCACGATCGTGAGCTTCGACGTGGCCACGCGGGACTACCGCGGCGGCGAGGAGACCGCAGCCCAAGCCCTGTGGGCCGTCTGCTCGGCGACCGTCGACGGCGAGGTCACGGCCCCGGCGTTCACCGGCGAGGACTTCCGGGTCACCATCAGCCCCGCCATCGGCGACAACGGGCGCAAGCGCCTGGTCGGCTGCCTGGAGGACGGCACGCTCGACCGGGTCATGGGCCACGTCGCCCGCGTGTCCACCACCTGAAACCCGCGCACCCACCCCGCTCCGTATGCGCGAGGCTACGGACCGATGGGTAACAAGACGATGCGCCGGTCCAGGAAGACCATCGCACTGAGTGGGTGTGCGGTCACCCTGCTGGCCGCCACCGCCTGTGCCGGCGACGACGACGGGGCGGCCGGCCGCTGGATGCCGCCACCGGTGACACCCTCTGGGAGCAGCGCCTGGTGGGGGCCACCTTCGGGTCGATCACGTACGCGGACGGCGTGGTCTACCGGCCCTCGGTGCCCGGCGTGCTCCAGGCGTTCGACGCCGAGAGCGGGCGCGAGCTGTGGTCGGCCGAGCCGGGAAGCGACATGGGCGCCGGGGTCCGGGTCGAGCATGGCTGGGTGCTGGTCCCCCATGGCTTCTGGTTCTTCGGGGGGCAGTCCGACCTCCCCGGCGGGGTCGTGGCCTATCGGATCCCGGACTGACCGCGCCCGGGGGCCAGGGCCCGTGCTGCTCCTTTGCCCCCGGACGAGGTCCTACCCAGGCATGCCCGCGCCCGTGGCCGCCGATACACGTGCACGGCGCTCGAAGCGCGACACCACCTCGACGTGCGGCGTGTGCGGGAAGGCGTCGACCAGCGTCGACCCCGTCCAGGCGTAGCCCGCCTCGGCCAGCAACCGGGCGTCCCGGCCCAAGGCCCCGGCGTCGCAGCTGACCAGCACGACCCGGGAGGCTCGCGTGGCCGCCACCGCTCGCAAGCCCCCTCGCCCCAGGCCGGCCCGGGGAGGATCGGCCACCGCGGCCTCGACCGCCCGGGGGCGCCAGCGAGCCACGTCGCGGCGCACGACCTTGGCGTCCCCTCCCGCGAGGTTGACCCGGGCGTCGGCCGCGGCGGAGGCCGACGCCTCGACCGCCACGACCCGAGCCCCGCGCCCCACGGTGGCCGCGAACAGGCCGACGCCCGCGTAGAGGTCGGCCAGTGTCTCGGACGGCCCGAGGGCTTGCCCCACCGCCGCCACCAGCGCTTCGGCCGCGTCGGGGCCGGCCTGGAAGAACGACCGGGCCGAGACCCGCAACCGCACCCCGGCCACCACCTCGAACAACCACGCCCGCCGCCCCCCGGCCAGCTCGTCCCCGGTCACCACCCGCACCCCGTCCGGCACCTCGACCGCGCCGGCGGGGCCGTCGACGATCACCATGCGATCGCCGGTGCGGGCGCCGACGCGGATGGTGATCTCCCTTCCCGCGGGGAAGCGGCCCTCGGCCGCCACCGCCGCCAGGCGGGGATGGGCCACCAGGCAGGCGGGCACCGGGACGAGGTCGTGGCTGTGGTGGCGCCGCAGGGCGAAGCGGCCTGTGGCGTCCGCCACGCCGCGCAGCGTGGTCCGGTAGCCGGTGGCCGGCAGGACCGGGCCGGGCGCCACCTCCGCGTCGGGCAGGCCGCCGAGGCGGGCCAGGGCTTCAGCCACCATGGACCCCTTGAGGGCCCGCTGGGCCTCCGGGTCGACGTGTTGCCAGCCGCAGCCTCCGCAGCCCGCGGCCACGAAGGGGCAGGGCGGGGTCACCCGGGTCGGGGCCGGCTCGATCACCTCGAGCACCACCGCCCGAGCGTGGTGGCGCCGCTCGTCCGTCACCGCCACCCGCACCCGCTCACCGGGCAGGGCGCCCTCGACAAAGACCACCCGGCCCGAGGGCTCGCGGGCCACGCCCTCCCCGCCCACCGCCAGCGCGGTGACCGCCAGCAGGTCGTCGGGGCTCGGCACCCGCCCACCCTAGGATGACGGGGTGAGCACGACCGGCGTCGAGATCGCACCCTCCGTCCTGCCCGCCGACTTCTCCCGCCTGGGCGACGAGGTGGTGGCGCTGGAGAAGGCGGGCGTCGATCGCATCCAGTGGGACGTGATGGACGGCCGCTTCGTGCCCAACCTCACGTTCGGGCCCGACGTCATCGCCGCCTGCCGGCCCCACGTGTCGGTGCCGTTCGAGGCCCACCTCATGATCGACGACCCCGACGCCTCGCTGGACCGCTACGTGGAGGCGGGCTGCGAGCTGGTGATCGTGCACGCCGAGGCCACCCGCCACCTGCACCGCACGCTGGGCCGCATCCGGGAAGCGGGCGCCAAGGCCGCGGTGGCGCTCAACCCCGCCACCCCGGCCGTCGCGGTGGAGGACGTGCTCGACCTGTGCGCCATGGTGCTGGTCATGACCGTCAACCCCGGCTTCGGCGGCCAGGACTACATCGCCACCATGGAGCCCAAGATCGCCCGCGTCCGTCGCATGATCGACGAGGGCGGCTACCACTGTGACGTCGAGGTCGACGGCGGCATCGGCCCGGCCACCGTGGCCGGTGCGGCCCGGGCCGGGGCGAATGTGCTGGTGGCCGGGTCCGCGCTGTTCCGCGACCCTCAGGGCCTGGAGCACGCGGTCAGCGAGCTGCGCGAGCGCGCTACAGCATCTCGCCGCGCTTGACGATCACGTTGTCGATGATGCCGTAGTCCTTGGCCTGCTCGGCCGTGAACCAGCGGTCGCGCTCCGAGTCGGCCCGGATCTGCTCGACGTCCTGGCCCGTGTGGAAGGCGATGCGCTCGGCCATCAGCTCCTTGACGTACAGCAGCTGCTCGGCCTGGATGGCGATGTCCGCCGCCTGGCCCCGGATGCCGCCCGAGGGCTGGTGCATCATGATGCGGGCGTGGGGCAGGGCGTAGCGCTTGCCCTTCGCTCCGGCGCACAGCAGGAACTGGCCCATCGAGGCGCCGAGGCCCATGCACACCGTCGCCACGTCGGGCTCGATGAACTGCATGGTGTCGTAGATGGCCATGCCCGCCGTCACCGACCCGCCCGGGCTGTTGATGTAGAGCCACACGTCCTGATCGGACTCGTCGCCCGCCAGGTGCAGCATCTGGGCGCAGACCACGTTGGCGATGTCGTCGTCCACCTCGGTGCCAAGGAAGATGATGCGCTCGCGAAGGAGCCGGTTGAAGATCTCGTGCGTCGGGCTGACGATCGAGGTGCTCTGGGCGGTCGGGAGAATCAGGCTCACGGCCGCAGAGGGTAGCGGCGTCAGGGCCCGGTGCCGCACCCCTATGCTCACCCGCCGGCCGGCGTACTCCAATTGGCAGAGAGAACAGGTTTAGGTCCTGTCCAGTGTGGGTTCGAGTCCCACCGCCGGCACGCTCAGTTGTACTGGCTCTCGAACAGGGTGGTGGACGACGTCGAGTCGGGCACCACGGTCGAGGTGGTCGAGCTGGTGGACGTCGTGCTCGACGTGTCCGAGGACACGGTGGTCGACGGCTCCGTGGCCGACGGCTCCGGGGTCGAGGACGTGGTCGACGGTTCGGTGGTGCTCGACGTGCTGCCGTCGGTCGGCGGCGTGGTCGAGCCCGGATCCGTGGGCGGCGGCGTCGTGCCGGGCGGCTGCGTCGTCCCCGGCGCGGTCGGCGGCGGCGTGGTCGGCGTGACCGGCGCCGGGGCCGGGCTCGTGGTCGGTGGCGTCCACTCCGGCGGCACCGAGGACAGGTCGGGCGCCGTGCCGGCGGCCGGAGCCGACGGCGCCTGGGGCAGGCCGGGCAGCACCCGGCCTCCGGTGGCCGGCGCCACGATGGCCGAGAACGCCAGGCGGCGGGAGGCGTCGGTACGAGCGCAGTTGACGCCCTCGGGGATGGTCCCGCCGCTGAAGTAGCGGAGCCCGGCGACGAAGTCGCCGCACCGGGTCATGTCCCGGCGCATGCTGGGGGCGTAGCCGATGGCGATGTTGACCGCGGCCATGTCGAGCTGGTCGGCGGCCATGTTGATGTTGCGGGCCACGGTCCAGTACCAGGCGGCGACGGCCGGGCTGACCAGGCCGTTGACCGCCAGGTCGGGGTTGCCGACCAGGTCGACCTGCAGGAACTGCCCCGCGTTCCGGTAGTTGCCCTCACCGGTCAGCTGGATCAGGCCCCGGCCCCGGTAGGGGCGCTCGTTGCCGACCTCGACGGCGTCGTAGCGGAAGCCGCTCTCGTTGCGCAGCGTCGCCAGGAAGGCGGCCTTGCGGGCGGGAGTGAAGATGCCGGCCCGCAGCATGGCGGCGTTGATGGCGGGCAGGCCCTCGATCACCTTCGCCTCGTCGGGCAGCGGACCGAAGATCTGGCGCAGGTCCTCGATGGTGACCAGATCGTTGCCGTTCCAGTCCCCGGCGACCGGCAGCATGTCGGGGACGTCCTCGGTGGGCACGGCCAGGCTGGCGGCCGGGTCGTCCAGGCTGGGCACCGGCAGCTCCATGGTGTCGGCCTCGCGCCACAGGATGCCGATGGTGTCGCGGCCGTCGCCGTCCCAGTCGCCCGCCGCCGGGAAGGCGTCGTAGGCGGTGGCGCCCTCGGGGCGCTCGACCGGCATGGCGACCGTGGCGGGGTCGACGGGCTGGCCCTCGTCGTCGACCAGCTGGAGCGTGGTGTCGGCCTGCTGGTAGACGCCCACGGAGTCGAGGCCGTCGCCGTCCCAGTCACCCACGACCGGCAGCGCGTCCGCCCGCCCGGCGGTGCCGAGCGCGAACGGGGCCGAGCGGACGCCCCCGTCCACCAGAACCTGGAAGGTGGCTTCGGACTGCTGGTAGAGGCCGATGGTGTCGAGGCCGTCGCCGTCGAAGTCGCCAGCGATGGGCCACGCGTCGCTGCGACCGGGGGTGCCGAAGGCGACGGGCGCCATCTCGACGCCCTGGTCGTCCAGCAGGTGGAAGGTGGCGTCGGACCGCTGGTACAGGCCCACGGAGTCGCGGCCGTCGCCGTTCCAGTCGCCGGCCAGGGGCAGGACGTCGGGCGCGCCCGCGGGACCGAACGCGACCGGGGTGAGCTCGGAGCCCGAGTCGCTTCGCCGGCCCCAGTTGGCCGTGCCCGGCTGGTACCAGGCCACGCCGTCGGCGCCCCCGCCCACCAGGCCCTGGGACCAGCGCTGCAGGTAGGGGTAGGGATCGACCGTGCAGGGCTCGTCGCTCGACAGCGTGCCGCACAGGTTGATCTGGAAGTGGACGTGCGCCGCCGTGTCGCGGGCGTTGCCGGTGCGGCCCACCCGGGCGATCACCTGGCCACGGTCGACCACGTCACCTACGGCCACCAGGTTCTCGGAGTTGTGGGCGTAGTAGTAGCTGACGCCCGAGTCGCCCCGGAGCCACACGGTGATGCCGCCCAGGCCCTCGTCCACGTTGCTGGCCTTGACGATCGTGCCCGACTCGACCGCCACCACCGGGGAGCCCTCGTCGGCCAGCAGATCGTTGCCCTTGTGCTGGCGCGAGCACCCGTCGCGGCAGGCGTGCCAGCTGTCGGTGAAGGACACCTCGACGGGCGCGGGGATCGGGAAGGTGTTGGTGTCCGGCGGCTGGACCTGCGGCTGGGCAGACGTGGTGGGCGTCTGGGCCCCGGCCGCCGAGGCGGACGCGCCGCTCAGGATCACTGTCGTCGCTACCAGCACTGCCACTATGCGTGGCAGCCGCCCGGACTGCTGGTCTCCTGATGGCACGCTTCGTCCTCCACAGGTCGCCCCCGACAGCACAGCCGACGGGCCGGGGTGCACGCAAGGGTTACGTAAGTGTGTTCGCAGCGGGCTCCATTCCGGATGGGTCTGTAACGTGCGCCGGGCGTGAAACTCGACGACGTACCCACCCCGGCCCTGGTGGTCGATCTCCCCATCTTCGACGAAAACGTGGCCACGATGGCCG
>Ga0209382_10006198_pt1 | contig 15410 bp, 15 predicted proteins | sample SoiMetdeltSBSDD5_FD_187599 | JGI IMG/M metagenome (GOLD analysis project Ga0209382, IMG submission 187599) | Bulk soil microbial communities from a Populus tree surrounding site in Tennessee, USA - Soil MetaG P. deltoides SBSDD5 (SPAdes) (version 2) | ecosystem: Environmental > Terrestrial >... | reverse complement strand
GGCAATGTTTCATCTGCTCAACGGTGAAATGAACGAACTGGCCGACTGGACGCAGAAGGCGATCGAGCAGCGGCAGATCGCCGTGTTGTTCTTCTTGAATGCCCACGCTACCGCGCTGCGTTCGACGCGGCGCTGGCCGGCGCTCGCGAAGATGATGAACCTGAGCGAGTTGGTCGCTTAGCCGCAGTTGTGCTCGCCGGCGTGGCTGCCCCAGGACATTGAGGTCCGCCTGAAGGCGGACACTACGTATGTACGTAGTGTCCGGCTTTAGCCGGACACGTCTTTATTGAAGCTCCAGCAACATGCCGTCGAGACTCCGCTGGATGTGGAGATCGGCGAACTTGAAGTCGGTGCGCAGCATCTTCTCGATCTCGGCTTTCGTTTTCTTCCCCGCGATCATGTCGTGGACCTTGGTGCGCAGCGTCATGGTGCTATCGCGGAACTTGCGCATCTCCTGCTTGGTGGTCACCGTGCCGTGGCCAGGCACGACCTGATCGAAGTCCAGCTTCAGCGCGCCGTCGAGCGTGCCGGTCCAGTCCCTGGCGCTGCCGCCGCCGGCGTAGTCAATGAGCTGTGGCGTGGCGTCGCCGAAGGTGAACATGTCGCCCGCTGACAGCACGCGATGGTCCGGGAACAGCACGACGATGTCGCCGTCGGTGTGGGCGCGGCCGAAGCGATAGACCTCGACGCGCTTGCCGCCGAGGAACAGGCGCAGGGTGTTGTCGAGCGTGACGTTGGCCATTCCCGGCTGCTTGACCTCCACCATCTTGTCGCGTGCCTGCTGTGACGTGATCACCTGCGCGCCGAGCGCCTGCAGCTTCGGGTTTCCACCGCTGTGATCCGCGTGGTAGTGCGTGTTGATCACGTACTTCACTGGCTGGTTCGTGATCTTCTTCAGCTGCGCCATGATGTTCTCGTGATCGATCTCGAACTTGTCGTCCACGAGCACCACGCCTTCGGTGGTCACGAGCACGGTGGTGTTGCCGGGTACGAAGTCGTTGTGGATGACGAACAGGTCGTCTTTGATCTTGATCGTATCGAGCTTGGCGGGCTGGTTCCCAAACTGCGCGTGCACATACGCGCCGAGCATGGCGATCGAGAGCAGTGCGGCAAGGCCCACACGTCTGTTCATCGGGCGGTCTCCTGAAGTGCGGCAGATGTTACTACGGTCCTCGACCGCAAGATGAAAGCCGGTGCGAAGGTTCTGTCGCGCGTCGGTGCTGGTGGTCGTCAGTCCGATCGCACCATCCGTGAGCGCTCGCAAGTCGTCGTTTATGTCAGTGCCGCACGTTCGCGATAGAACGCGATCAGATCCATGCTCTTCGGCGGCGGCACGTTCATCTGCCGGAGCATGGTCGTCACCTGGCCGCGATGATATGACCCGTGGTTGACGAGGTGCTGCAGCATCTGCCAGAAGGGCTGTGCCTGTCGTCGGCCATCCCAACCCGTATATTCGATGGGTCGCGCGATGCCGTCCGGGCCGAGGCGCGCGGCGATCGCGCGAATGCGGTGTTCTTCGTCCTCCCACGCGGCGCGCACCCTGGCCAGGTCGTCGTAGAGGTCCGGCGACGGCAACGCCGTCGGCGAAATGCCTTCCCACCTCGAACGCCAGATCCAGTCGGCGCCGCAGAGATGCACGACCGTGTCGAACACCGACGCGAAGCTGTTGCCGAGCGGCCGTCTCAACTGCTCGTCGGTCAGTGCTTCGACTGCAGGAAAGAGCCGGTCCCGCGCCCAGTAGTGATAGTCCACCAGCGTCTGCAGCACGTCGAAGGTCATCTGCTCGTCTCCCTGCTCTGCACTCGCGTAAGGGCTCAGCCTATTGTCGTCGAACGGTGACAGGCGCGAACGATCGAGCGGCGAGGCGGCGTGTTTCTCGACGATCGAGCGCCGATCCGAGCGGGTACGACTCTTGCCCGAAACGAGCATGCCAACGCCCGCCTGCGCGACAAGTCTTTCGGAGAGCGTGACCATGCGTATCACTTCGTTCGCGGCGATCCTGCTTGCCACACTGCTTTCGGCCTCTGCTGCGTCCGCGCAAGAGGCGCGTGCGTCGGTGCAAGGGTTCGGCGGGCTCGGCATGGCCAGCTTCACGACGCCGACCGCCACGTTCGGCGGCGCGATCACCGGCGATCTCACGCCCAACATCCAGATGATCGGCGAGGCCGGACGTCTCGGCAACGTCCTGCCGTCGGCGACGCATCTGCTGTTTGGTTTGAGCCCTGTCGGCCTCAGCGCGTCGGCGTTCTACGCGCAGGGCGGCGTGCGCCTGACCAGCGGCTCGTCGGCGGTGCGGCCGTACGCCGAGGCGTCAGGAGGCATCGCCCGGCTGACACCGCATTTTACCGGGCTCGAGCCGGGGTTCACTGGTGCGCTCGCGAACCTCGGTCTCTCGTTTCTGAATCAGACCGCGCCGATCGGTACCGTCGGCGCTGGAGTCACTCTGCACGCCGGCAACTTCGTCGCGGATGTCGGCTATCGGCATCATCGGGTGTTTTCGGAAAGCTGGATCGAGGCGCTCGCGTTGGGAGGAAATCTGAGTACCAACGAAGTGCGATTTGGTGTTGGCGTGAAGTTTTGAAGCTGTGACAGGAGGCCGGGTCTACAGATAAGACCCGGCTTCCTCACATCGCAGCGGCGTCATTCGACGATGGTCTTGAAGCCGCCGTAGACCATGCGTTTCATGTCGAACGGCATGTCCTTGGGTGGTCCGCCCATCTCGTTCATCTCTTTCATGACTTTCGCATTGACGCGATCGCGGTGGGCGCGCGACTTGAAGACGATGTAGGCGAATACTGCGGTCTCGTTTGGCTTTAGCTTCAGCAGGCGGGTGAACGGGATGCCCCACTTTGCTGCGAGATCATCGCCGGCGCACTCCTTGTAATCGACTGCGCCATGCTTGGTCCACAGCTTGCGCCCGATGTCCGCCATGCGGCGGTACGCACGCACGCTTCGCTTGGGGATCGCGAGGATGTATCCGTCAACGTAACTCATGAGGCCTCCTCACTGCTTGAACGTCGATCGATTCTAAGCAGCGAGGAGGCCTCCGGCGAGTCTCAAGCCCCGCCTCTACGAAGCTCTACTTCTTCCACGTATCCCAGGTTCGCAGAATCTGTCCGGCGATCTTTGCGGGATCGGCGTTCGGGATCGGCTCGAACTTCTGCACGCGTCCGGCAAAGCAATCCGCCAGATACAAGTTGCCGAGTTGATCGGTCGTCATGCCGTGCGAGCAGTTCAGGCGTCCGGGCTGCCCGCCGGGCGCGCCCCAGCTGTAGAGGAAATTGCCGTTCAGATCGAACTTCAGAATGCGGCTCGTGGGTGCGTCGCCGACCCAGATGAACCCGTTCTGATCGATGAAGTGATTCACCATCAACGTGTTCTGATTGTCCGGCCAATTCGGCGACCTCAGCGTCCACATGTCGAGGAACTTGCCGTCCACGTCGAACACCTGCATGCGCGCGTGACCGCGGTCGACCACGAACAGACGGCGGTCGCGGCTGATCGCGATGCTGTGCACGGTGTTGAACTCGTTCGGGCCGGGATTCTTCGGATCCTTCGGCGGCCCGCCCCAGTCCTTGATGAAGTTGTCTTTGGCGTCGTACTTCGCCATGCGCGTTCCACCGTACCCGTCAGTGATGAAGTACGTGCCATCAGGCAGCCAGGCGATGTCCGTCGGCCGATCAAACGTGTTCGGTCCGCGGCCGCGTTTGCCAAGCTCTCCCTTGCTGTGCACCAGCTTTCCGTCATAGGTGAAGCGGTAGATCATGTGCAACTGGTCGTCGATGATCCACACGTGCTTCTCTTTGTCGTAGGGACTGATCTTGATCTGATGCGGTCCACGACCGCAGGGCAACTGCGAGAACATCTTGTCGAGATGCGGCCACTCGCCGATCAGCTCGCCCTGCCGGTTCAGGATGTAGATCGAGTGCTCGAAGCGTCGCTCCCATCCGCGCTTCGCTTCCGGCTCGCACGTCGCTGAGATGCCGTCACCGTTGCCAGTGGAATTGCCGCGCGATGGATTGAGCGCGGCGTACGGCGTCCAGGGTTTGGCGCCCTGCGGCAACGGCAGCTCGCCGCGCATCGCCACCCAGACGCGGTCGGGGTTCTCGGCGTAGACGCCGCCAAACGAGCCCCACGTCCATCCGTCATGCGAATGCCGCGTGTCGGGCAGCGGCTTGGGCCAGTTCTCGACGACTTTGTAGTGCCCGGTCGGCCAGTCCTGGTAACTCCATCGCTTGGAGCCTCCACGACTCTGGGCCTGGCTCACGGTGTACGCGGCAGCAACCATGGACAACAGCGCGAAGACGAGCAGCGGTCGAGGCACGGGAACAGTGCGGCGCATGAGCAGCCCTCCAAGGGTCGAGATTATATGAGGGACTGGCCAGCAGGTTGCAAAGCATCCGCAGTACCCCGTCAACGCCACCCGAGGGAGCAACGATGAGATTGCTGCAATCTGTTTTCTTCGTGATTCTCGGACTCGCCAGCGCTGCGTTGCTGTCCGCGCAGGTTAATCAGGGCGGTCGGCCGCCAGCCGAGCCGACGACCGCGAGGCCGGGCCAGACGAGCGAAACTCCGCGTCAGCCCAGCGAGCCGCCCCGACCGACAAGTGACGCTCCTCGACCGACGAGCGAGCCACCGCGGCCGACCAGCGAGCCACCGCGGCCGGTGACTGAACCCCCGCGACCGATCAGCGAGCCCTCACGACCGTCGGCCGAGATCGGCAGACCACCGGCCGAGCCACCAGCGGCGGCGCAGGCTGCGCAGCGTCAGTGCGGGAATTCTTCGACGACCTCCTCCACACCGGGGTCATCGTCGACGACGGCAGCGTCATCGGCGTTCCCCGGCGTGAGCGCGGCTCAGTCGCCTCGTGCTGGTGTTTCGGCGGATGCGTTCGAGCGCCCCGGCGTCAGTACGGCGCAGCTCGCAACGCTCCTGCCCGGTGCGCGCCGCACACCTTGCGCGCCGCCGCGCGACGTCATTCTGTATCCAGAAAATGGAACACCCGCGAGACGCCTGCCGCCTCCCGGTGAGAACAACTAGCCGGTAACTGGTAGTTCGTCGCTGTAGCTGATAGCCAGCAGGCGTTTATCGCTTTTGCTGCGATCGACCGGCTACCACCTACCGACTACCAGCTAGTTGGTCGCTCCTCCCGCATACCACTTGCGGGAGCTGACCCTGAGGTCGCCTTTCTTCGTGCGGATCTCGATGCGGCGCATGCCCTGCGAGTTGGAGGGTTCGAAGGCGATCAGATACTGGTGGCGGAGTTCGTCGACCAGCCGGGTAATTCCAGTGATGGCGAGCGTCGGGCTATTGGCGACAAAGAAGTCGCCGCCGGTGGAGCGGGCAAGGTCGGCGAGCGGGCTGTACACAGCCTTCGGGTTTGCGGCCGCTGCGTCCGCATTCACACCATCGCCAACTGCGAACACATACACGGGAACGTCGATCGTGCTGGCGATCCACGCGACTTCCTCGGGCGTGTAGCTGCTCCAGTTGTCGGCGCCGTCGGTGAGGACGATCACCGCGCGGCGGTTGCGCGCACGATCGGCAACCATCGCCGACGTGCCGGCAATCGCGTCGTAAATCGAGGTCGCGCCCCAGGCGCCGATCTCGTCGAGGCCGGTGCGTACGTGCTCGAAGCTGCCGGTGAATTCACGCAACGTGACCAGCCGCGTATCAAAACTCAGAAGGGCCGCATCGTCCTTCTGCTTGTTGAGCGTCGAGAGGACCCAGTCGCAAATATGACGGGAGGACTGCCGTGCGCTGCCGAGCGCCATGCTGCCGCTGCCGTCGACCAGGAACGCAATGCTCGCTGGCGCGTTCGAATCGGCCTGAAGGCTGATGATTTTCCGTTCCTTCCCGTCCTCGGCGATGCTGAAATCCTTGGGCTGCAGCGAGCGCACAACCTTGCCCTTCTTGTCACGAACGACCGCACTGACCGATACCAGGTCCACCCCTGACTTGAAAGTGGCGACTGACTCGCCGGTTTGGGCAGACGCCGTCGTCGCGCCAACGAGCAGCAGCAGCAGTACAGGGAGACAGTGCGAAATTCGACGAAAGAGCATCGGTTATGGTCCTTGAGCCCGACAGATAGACAGAGCCGTCTCTTCCTTTTTTCGTCCGATGTGAGCTGGACTTTAAGGGTTGAGAGGAATGGGGTTTAGCTGGGGGCCCAATCGGCATTCTAGCGCGAGAGTTCGGGCTGCAAAGCTGAGCCGTCGCGAGAATTTTGTGTGCAGGGGTGCGCACATGTCGTCGGACATGTGCAGAGTAGACTCCGCACATGCCCGACGCGACCCGAACGGTGATCGAGCGCTTCAACGAGGCGTTCAACCGCCACGATGTGGATGCCATCATGAGCTGGATGACCGAGGACTGTGTCTTCGAGAACACCCGGCCTGCTCCGGACGGGACGTGTATCGCCGGCACCTCGGCCGTGCGCGCGTTCTGGGAAGAGTTCTTCCGCCGCTCGCCGCAGGCGCACTTCGAGACGGAGGAGCTCATCACCTCGGACGATCGCTGCATCGTCCGCTGGGTCTACAGGTGGATTCGCGACGGCGTGCCGGGACACGTCAGGGGAGTGGACGTGTTTCGCGTGCGCGACGGAAAGATCGCCGAAAAACTCTCGTATGTGAAGGGATGATTCCTGCTTCCTGATCCCTTCCGCGACTGCTGCCGCCACGTGTGCGGGCGCGCGGCGTCGCCTGAATGCTGCGGGCCTTGGGCACCATCGTGCTCTTGTGTTCCTGTGCCGGAGAGCGGTACGAACCGGCGACGATCAGCACGGCCACTGTCAGACGAGATCGCACGTCAGTGTCTCGCATCGCGTGGCGGCAGGCTCTGCGCCGTCACCGGTTCAGAGAACATCACGCGTCCACTCACCAGCTCGTAATAGGCGCCGACCAGACCGAGCCGGCCTTCGTCGACGAGACGCTGCAACAACGGGCTTCTGGTAATCGTGCCGTTGATGACGCAGTCCGAGGACATCGTGCGGCGTGCGCGGCGAGACGGATCGGTACCGGCGGCCAGTGAACCGCTGCCAAGCAGAATGACAAATAGTGCAACTATCCGGACAGTCATCGACACCCCCGGCACACAAGTACCGCTCGGGGAATCGGCACCTAACTGGCCGTTCCTTCTGCCTTATCCTCGGACCGCGCGATCGCCGCGTATCAGGATCGCGGCGAACAGCATTGCAAACAACACGTCGGCAACGCCCGTAGCCAGTAGCCAGCCATTGCCCACGCCGCTGGTAAAGAGAATGACGCACGCGCCGCAGTAGGCCACCTTGCCGCCGCCGCCGGCAACGAGCACTGGTACTCGCGCGCTGGCAAATCGGCCAGCCAGTGCGTAGGCCATCCCCCATGCGATGGCGTTGATCCACGTGGTCCGAAAGAAGAACGCTTGCAGCGGATCCTGGAGCGACAGCGCCGTCGTGTAGAACTGCGCGAAGTGGCCTCGCGGATCGGCCAGGGCTCCGGCGCCGCCGATAATGTTCCAGGCGCCGGCAACATACAGTGCTCCTCGTTGCCACGTCTCATTCACGATTGTGCCCTCGGATGAACGCTGCCCATCGATCCGGTACACTCGGACGGCAGTCGAGCTCTCGAATTGTAGCTGTCATGGGCAAAGGATCGGGTGCAGGCATGAAGAGGCTGGTGCAGGCATCAGCGCTGGCGAGTGTCCTCGTCGCCGTGGTGAATGTGACCGCGCAGTCACCGGCCGCCGACGTCACGTTTCGCGGACTGATCGACGCGAAGAACATCGGCGAGTACATGCGAGTGATGTCGGCCCGGCCGCATCATCTGGGCTCGCCCTACGGCAAACAGAACGCCGAGTGGATCCTCGCGCGGTTCAAGGAATGGGGTTGGGACGCGAAGATCGAGTCCTACGACGTGCTGTTCCCGACGCCGAAGGAACGCGTGCTCGAGTTGCTCGGTCCGACGCCGTTCAAGGCCAGGCTCGAGGAGCCACCGGTTGCCGTCGATCCAACCTCGTCGCAGACGTCCGAGCAGCTGCCGTCCTTCAACGCGTACTCCGTGGATGGCGATGTCACGGGACCGCTCGTCTACGTCAACTACGGCCGTCCCTCGGACTACGAGGACCTCGCGCGCCGCGGCATCTCCGTGAAAGGCGCGATCGTGATCGCGCGCTACGGTCAGTCGTGGCGCGGCATCAAGCCCAAGGTCGCCGCCGAGCACGGCGCCATCGGCTGCCTGATCTACTCCGATCCGCGCGACGACGGGTTCTACGTGGACGAGGTGTTCCCCAATGGCCCGATGCGGAACCGCGACGGCGTCCAGCGCGGCAGCGTGATGGATATGCCGACGTATCCCGGTGATCCGCTCACGCCGAACATTGGCGCCACAGCCGCAGCCAAGCGTCTCGATATCAAGGCGGTCACCACGCTCACCCGGATCCCGGTTCTGCCGATCTCGTACGGCGACGCGCAACCGCTGCTGGCGGCGCTGGGCGGCCCGGTTGTTCCCGGCGACTGGCGCGGCGCGCTGCCGATCACGTATCGCTTTGGACCGAGCACGTCGCGTGTGCACCTGAAACTCGCATTCGACTGGAGCCTGAAGCGCGCCAACAACGTGGTCGCGCGGCTGACCGGAGCCACCTATCCCGACGAGTGGATCATCCGCGGCAACCATCACGATGCGTGGGTGAACGGTGCGCAGGATCCCGGCAGTGGCATGTCGGCGGAGCTCGAAGAAGCGCGAGCGTTCGGTGAGCTCGTGAAGCGAGGATGGCGACCGAAGCGAACGATCGTCTATGCGGCGTGGGACGGCGAGGAGCAGGGCCTCCTCGGCTCCACCGAATGGGTCGAAGACCACGAGCAGGAGCTGCGCGACAAGGCCGCCGTCTACATCAACACGGATGGCAATGGTCGCGGCTTCCTCACAGCCGGCGGATCACACGCGCTCGAAGGGTTCATCAACAACGTTGCGCGTGACATCGAAGATCCCGACACGAAGGAGTCGGTGTGGAAGCGGATGCAGGCGCGCGCCATCGCCACGGCGGCGGCTGGTCCACGCGCGGAGGTGCGTGGGCGGGCCGACCTGCGCATCGGCGCGCTGGGGTCGGGATCAGACTACTCGCCGTTCCTGCAGCATGCTGGTGTGCCCTCGATCAATCTCGCCTTCGGTGGGCTCGATGAATCCGACGGGATCTATCACTCGATTTACGACGACTACTATCACTTCACGAAGTTCCTCGATACCGACTTCGCGTACGGCCGGGCGCTGGCCCAGACGGTCGGCACGGCCGTGATTCGTCTGGCCGAGTCGGATGTGATGCCGTTCCAGTTCACGCATCTCGCCGACACCGCGCAGACCTACGTGCGTGAGCTGCAGGCACTGCTCAAGGAGCGGCAGGACGAGGTGCGCGAGCGGAATCGCCAGATCGACGAGGGTGTGTTTGCCTCACTGGCCGACCGGCGCCGGCCAGTCAGCGCCCCGCCGGCAGAGCAGATGCCGCCGGCGTTGAACTTCGCGCCGCTCGAGAACGCCGCCAGTGCGCTGACGAGCGCGGCCGATCGCTACCGCAAGGCGTTCGAGTCAGCGCAGTCGAAGCTGACGCCCGAATCCGCGCGCGCCGTCAACCTGCGTCTGATGCAGAGCGAGCGCCAGTTGACCGATGCGGCCGGCCTGCCGCGCCGGCCGTGGTATCGCCACCTCCTTTACGCACCTGGCTTCTACACCGGCTACGCCGTGAAGACGATGCCAGGAGTGCGCGAGGCAATCGAGCAGAAGAACTACGCCGAGGCGGACGGGGAGATCGTGCGCGTGGCGCAGGCGCTCGAGCGCGCGAAGGCGCTCGTCGAAGCGGCCGCCGCGGATCTCGAACGCGTGAAGTAGGGCCGGTCCTTTGGACCGGCCTCATGACACGTCCGGAAGGGCGTGCCCTACTGCTGCTGTTGCTGCTGTTGGACGGATTTGTCGGCGAACGACTGCCGTCTTACAAGAATGTTGGCCATCTGAGGCTCTGGTCCAACTTTAAGATCCCGGCCGGTGCGCACGATCGTTCGCCGCGGCGTCCATTTGAGGAAGCCAACATCGACGAGCGCGTCGATGACAAAGCGGCAATCATCAGCGCCCAGCGTCCATAGACGCACCGCCTGAGCCAGTGTCAGCTCGAGGCCAGGCATCTCCACAAACTCCCCGCGCACCCGATCGACGACAGCAGCAAAGCTCATGGCCCGCGCAGAGAGCAACGTTCGAGCCAAATGCCATGTCAGTACGCAGATTCCGGCGCGCGTCGTAGAATCCGCCATTCAGCCCGCCAATTCCTGCCGCCATTTCGAGCGAATTGGGGTCTGACCCGGGGTCAGACCCCGGGTCTGACCCCGGGTCAGACCCCCTACTCGAACGAGCATGTAGGAGTGACTGATCGTGGCTACGGAATTGTTTGACCTCCAGCTCCGCAACGCGCCGAAATCCCGACGCGCATCGAGGCAGCGTTCTTGCTACGCTCGCCACTTCCCTAGACCCCGGAGGCCCGCCCCGTGAACACCGATCACGCTGCTCTGTCCGTCCAGGACGTCGTCACCCCCTTCTGGACGCTCGATGAACTCAGTCTGCTGGTCTCCAGGAATGGCAATCCGTCGGAAACGCTCACCAACATCGTCACGCGAATCCGCCAGCGATTCAGCACTGACGTGTGCTCGATTTATCTGCTCGAGCCGGATCGCGCGAATCTGGTCCTCGCCGCCACCGAGGGTCTGCGTCAGGAGAGCGTCGGACAAATCCGCATGCGCATCACCGAAGGCCTGGCCGGTCTCGTCGCCGAACAGGTAACCCCCGTCGTCGTGCCTGATGCGATCACGCATCCGCGCTTCAAGTACTTTCGCGATGCCGGCGAGGATCCGTTCCGCACGTTCCTCGGTGTGCCGGTCCGCGATCGCGGTGTCCTGCAGGGTGTGCTGGTGGTGCAGACGCGCGAGTCGCGCGCCTTCACCGACGACGAGGTGCTGAGGCTGACCGCGGCCGGCGCCCAGTTGTCGTCGATCGTCGCCGAGGCTCGCACGGTCGGACAGTTCGTCGCGCCCGTGCAGCAGCGGCTATCGGCCTTGGCGCAGAACCTGTGGTGGAGCTGGGACAATGAGAGCGTCGGTCTGTTTCGGGATCTCGATCCGGTGTTGTGGCAGCAGTGCGACCACAACCCGATCGCGATGCTGCAGCAAATCGAGCTCGATCGACTCGAGAGCCGCGCCGCGCAGCTCTCGCTCCACGGCCGCATCAACCACGCCTACCGCCGGCTTCAGGAGTATTTGAAGTCCAAGCACACCTGGGGCGCGCGGCACGCGAGTGTGCTCGGCGCACGGCCGGTCGCGTATTTCTCGGCGGAGTTCGGCCTGCACGAGTCGATGCCGATCTATTCCGGCGGCCTCGGCATCCTGGCTGGCGATCACCTCAAGGGCGCGTCGGATCTCGGCATTCCGCTGATCGGGATCGGTCTCTACTACGACCAGGGCTACTTCCGTCAGCGGCTCGATCGTGACGGATGGCAGCACGAGGAGTACATCGACGTCGATCACCGCGTGCTGCCGATGCAGCCGGCGACGCATGATGGCCTGCCGGTGACGGTGGAAATTCAGACGCGCACCGGCACTATCGGCGCGCGTGTGTGGCAGACGGCGGTCGGCAGAACGACCCTGCTGCTGCTCGACTCGAACGTCGAAGGCAATAGTCCCGAGGATCGCGAGCTGACGGCGCGTCTCTACGGTGGTGACGACCGGATCCGGATCCGACAGGAGTTGCTCCTCGGCATCGGCGGCGTCAAGGCGCTCGCCGGTCTCGGCGTCTCGCCGGGCGTCATTCATCTCAACGAAGGCCACAGCGCCTTCGCGGCGCTCGAGCTGATTCGCTGCCGGATGGAGGCCGAGGGGATCGGCCTGGAGGAGGCGACGCGTCGGGTCGCGTCGCAAGTCGTCTTCACCACGCACACGCCAGTGCCCGCCGGCCACGATCGCTTCGCACCCGCGCTCGTCGAAGAGCACCTCGGACCCCTCCGCGACAGCCTCGGGATGTCCTACGAAACGTTCCTTGCGCTCGGCCGGGTGAATCCCGACGACGCCGGCGAGGGATTCTGCATGACGGTGCTCGCATTGAAGTGCTGCCACCGAGCCAATGCGGTGTCGTCGCTGCACGGTCAGGTCTCACGCGCGATGTGGATGCCGCTGTTCCCCGGTGTGCGCGAAGAGCACGTCCCGATCGGCCACGTCACCAACGGCGTTCACGTCAACACGTGGCTGGCGCCGCAGATGCGCCTCGTCTACGACCGTCACCTCGGCGCCAACTGGATGGAACGCAGCAGCGATTCGACGATGTGGGACGCCATCGAGGAGGTCGACGACGGGGAAGTGTGGGAGACGCATCAGGCACTGAAGGCCAGTCTGATCGATGCGGCGACACGCCGCGCGGTGGCCCAGGCCGAACGCCGCGGCGAGCCGGCCGCCGTCGTCGCGCAGCTGCGCCGCGCACTGAGCCGCGACGCGCTGACGATCGGCTTCGCGCGGCGGTTTGCCACTTACAAGCGTGCCAATCTCCTGCTGCAGGACCTCGAGTCGCTCGACGCGCTGCTCAACCACCCGCAGATGCCGGTGCAATTGATCTTCGCGGGGAAGTCGCATCCGCTCGACAGCCCGGGCAAGACGGTGCTGCAGCAAGTAGCCCGTCTCGCCCGCGATCCGCGGTTCATCGGCAAAATCGTGTTCATCGAGGATTACGACATCAACGTCGGGCGTCATCTCGTGCAGGGCGTCGACGTGTGGCTGAACAACCCGAGGCGGCCGCTCGAAGCGTGCGGCACGAGCGGTCAGAAGGTCGTGTTGAACGGAGCACTCAACGTCTCGGTGCTCGACGGCTGGTGGGCCGAAGCCTACGACGGTCTGAACGGCTTCGCGATCGGTTCTGGTGAGACGCATTCCAACCCATCGACACACGATGCGCGCGACGCGGGGGCGCTGGCCAGAGTGCTGCGCGAGGAGGTCGTGCCGATGTACTACGATCGCGACCGTGACGGCTTGCCACGCGAGTGGATCGCGCGCATGAAGCGCGCCATTCGTACGCTCGGCTGGCGCTTCTCTGCGCATCGCATGGTCATGGACTACGTGCTGAAGTCCTATATCCCGGCGGCTGGTGGAACGAGCAGCGACATGCGAGGAATGTCCACGTAGGACCAAGGACCAAGGACCAAGACTACGTCAGCGCCGCCGCAATCTCCCTGATCTGCTCCGTATGCCGCCCCTCGTGGGCGGCCATCAGCTCGACCCACTGATACACGTTCATTGTGCCGAAGAACGGATGGTCGAGCGTGACCTGGCTCAACGCAAGACCGTCGCACCCGGCCAGTGCCGCGCGAAGCGACGCATGGTTGCGCTCGAGCGTCGTCCATCCCGCTGCGATGTCAACGCGGCCGGTCGGCTGCGCCGGCTCGGGTGCCTGCCGCCTGTTCACGCGATCGCCCATGCGCTGCTCGACGGCGTCCGGCAGCGGCGCGCGCGGCTGCGCCTCGGGCGACAGGCCCGACCGCGCGGCCTCCAGCGCCTTCATAATGCGTCCGCCAAAGATGCTCTCGACGAGCGTCAGGTGCTCGAGGACCTCGGCCGCCGACCAGCGGTTAGAGCCCGGTCGCTGCTGCTGCAAGGCCGGTGGAATCGCGTCGATGGCGCCGCGAAGGGTCGCACGCGATGCATCCAGACGCGACAGAACCTCGGTCAGATGAGTGTGCATGGTCGAAGCATATGTCCATTTGGACACGGCGGAATGCCGGGTGTGACAGCGGCCGGCCGTTCCAGCCCGGCTTCGAGCGACAATGGCGTTGATGGCCCCGATTCTGGAACTGGTGAACGCCACGCTGATCCGCGGCCGTACGCGTGTGCTCGACAGGTTGTCGTTCACGATCGAGCCGGGAGAGCACACGGCCATCCTCGGCCCGAACGGCGCTGGCAAGACGTCGCTGATCCGGCTGCTCACGCTCGACGATCGGCCGCGTGCATCCGACAACGGGGCGCCGACGATGCGGCTGTTCGGCCGCGAGCACTGGGACATCGGCGAGCTGCGCACGCGGCTGGGCGTGGTGACCGGCGACCTCGATGGGAGCTTCGGCTTGAGCACGTCGGGCGGACGCGTGTCCGGTCTCGATACGACGCTATCGGGATTCTTCGGCAGCCATGGCGTGTTCTCGCACCACGTGGTGAACGCGACGATGCGCGAGCAAGGGAGGGACGCCCTGGCGCGCGTCGAAGCCGCGCATCTGGCGGACAAGCCGCTGAACGAAATGTCGACCGGCGAACGGCGGCGCGTCCTCATCGCGCGGGCCCTGGTCACGCGACCCGATGCGTTGGTGCTGGATGAACCCACGACCGGTCTCGACCTCGTTGCGCGGCATCGATTCATGGAGACGGTGCGCAGCCTCATGCGCGAGGGGACCACGCTGATCCTGATCACGCATCACGTGGACGAGATCGTCCCCGAGACCCGTCGAGTGGTCCTGCTGCGGCAGGGGCAGGTCGCGTACGACGGCGCACCAGAAGACGCGCTGACCGCCGCGCGTCTCAGCAACGTATTCGACGCCAACCTGACGGTTGAGCGCGCTGGCGATTACTATTTCGTGAGAGTGGCGAGTAGTCGGTAGGTGGTAGCCCAAAGCCTAAAGACCAAAGCCGAAAGATCAAGACCAACGCCCGTGCATTCGACATCGCACACCAACGCCTACGCAGAGTTCCTCGCGCGCTACCCGCAATACCGGTCCACCTTTCACCTCGACGCGCTGCGCGCGGTGGAGTACGGCCGGCTCGATGAGCACGGACAGATCTATCTCGATTACACCGGCGCCGGTCTGCATGCCGCGTCGCAGGTGCGCGAGCATGCGGAGCTGCTCAACGCGCAGGCGCTGGGCAATCCTCATTCCGCGAGTCCCTCGTCATCGAGAACGACGGCGCTCGTCGAAGGCGCGCGCCGTGCTGTGCTCGAGTGGTTCGGTGCCGAGGGCAATTACACGGCGATCTTCACGGCCAACGCGACGGGGGCACTCAAGCATGTCGGCGAGTCGTATCCGTTCTCGCCGAAGGGCAGACTGCTCCTCACGGCTGACAACCACAACTCGGTCAACGGCATTCGCGAGTTCGCCCGGCAGGCCGGCAGCAGCGTGTCCTATGCGCCGCTCACCGTGCCCGAGCTGCGCCTCGAGATGCCGGCACTCGATGCGCTGCTCGCCGGCGCCGAACCTGACGCGGCGAATCTGTTCGCGTTTCCCGCACAGTCGAACTTCACCGGCGTCAGACATCCGCTCGACCTGATCGCGGGCGCACACGATCGCGGATGGGACGTGCTGCTCGACGCCGCGGCATACGTCTCGACGAATCGCCTGATCCTGCGCGAGATTCAACCGGACTTCGTCAGCATCTC
>Ga0209382_10006197_pt1 | contig 15411 bp, 11 predicted proteins | sample SoiMetdeltSBSDD5_FD_187599 | JGI IMG/M metagenome (GOLD analysis project Ga0209382, IMG submission 187599) | Bulk soil microbial communities from a Populus tree surrounding site in Tennessee, USA - Soil MetaG P. deltoides SBSDD5 (SPAdes) (version 2) | ecosystem: Environmental > Terrestrial >... | reverse complement strand
ACGATCGCTTTGCCGCGGCCTATCGGTAATTCGTACTGCGCCGATCCGACGAAGCGATGTGGAGTGTTAAAAGCGGAGGGACCATACTCGCATCGTAGACAGTGCGGATCTTCCGCAAATTGATCTCCGGCTGTGCCGCGAATCGCGCTGCCGATGTCCATCGCCCTCGCCCAGGTGTAGCTCAGTAGTGAGGTCAGACCCGACGAAAAACGCTGGCTGTACTTCATGCCCAGACCGTTGTAGTTGCCTGTGCCCGAACCGACCAGGTACTGGATACCGCCGGCAAATTCCGGATACGGCGAGCGAGCCGCCGAGGCTGTGGTTCCGGGCACGGGACCATTCGCGTTGACCAGGTTTTGAAGTTTACGGCTCTGCGAACCGTAGTAGCCGACTTCGAATGTCGAGTTGTCTCCAACCTGCCTCTGGAGGTTGAGGAGATAAATCATCGAGTACGATGTCGCGATATTCGGATCGATTCCCAAGGTCAGACCCATCGTGGGTACCGGCACTGGAAGCACGGCCGAGCTGAAAAAGTTCTGATATGAAAACTCCGGTGGACCGCTGGTATTGACGGGAGTCCGCGACGCGCGGCCGGAAAGGGTACGGGCGAGATCGAACCGGGAATTTCCGCTCTCCTGCGAATAGAACACGCCGAAGCCTGTGCGCACGGCCAATTTGTCTGTCGGACTCCAGGCGATGCCGACGCGCGGCGCAAAATTGTTCCAATCGGTGTTGATCAAACGTTCGCCCATGCGGCCGTCGCGAGCGACCTGCACGTTCGGATTCGTGAACCGGAAATTGACGTTGTCGTAGAAATCACCTTTGCCGGCGCGCACCAGCACCGGATGGCGGTTCGCATCGGCGACGTTGGCCGTGTACGGCAAATCCTCCCTCAGCAGGATGTTGATTTCATTTCCCAGATCGTCCTTGTACGGCTGCACCATTTCATAACGCAGCCCAAGCGTCAGCGTCAGCCGGGAAGTCACCTTATAGGTATCGTCGAAGTAGAGCGCAAAACTGTTCGCCTTAAAGTCGGTCGCGGCAAGCGTCACCGCGACGTCCGTTCGTCCGATCGCGCCCAGCAGAAAATCCGCGAAGCCGTTGCCGACGTTATTGCCGCCCAGCGTAATCGCCGGATTGGCCGTGTAGGCGATGTTATTGTTGCCCGGCCCATTGAAAGTGAACCGGCCGCGCGCGAACTCGTTGCCGAGCTGGTTATAGATGTCGTAGCGGTACTCGCCGCCGAACCGCATCGAATGCTTTCCGTGAACCCATGAGAAGTTGTCCACGATTTGAAAGATCTTGTCGTTCACGGCGAACGGGCCGTTTGCGTTGTTTCCGAATCCGCTCAATCCTCCGCCCATGCCGGTAATGTCCGGCAGACCCCAGCTGTCGGCGTCGGTGGGCGCTACCGGCAGATTCAACTCCTTGCTGACGTTTCTTTTGCCGGCCAGCTCCTGGCCGATGATGTTGAAAAACGTTGTGTAACCCGTGCGAAACTCGTTCACCTTGGTCGGCGAAAAGACGCGGATGTTGGACATCATGTACTGCTTCGAATTCGTCAGCAGTGTTGCACCCTGTTGCGGCAATGCAGGCGTGATCGTCGTTTCATCGGTCCAGCCGAAGCGGCCGAACCACTGAGAGTGCGAACTCTCGTTGAAGTCGACACGCTGGTTGTATTGCAGCTTGTCGATCGGAGTCTTCTGCGGATTCAAGAAATTTTGCGCAACACTCGAAGTCGCAACATTCGGGCTCGGCAGAAACTCCAGCAACTTGACCGACGTCGGATCGAAACGATTGCGCGGGATCTGATTGTTCGGAAACGGTGTGGCCGTTGTAACTCCATTCACGGTCACGCGACTGTACGGGTCGTAGAGCGGCGTGTTGGGCAGGAGGCTCGAGAAGTCCCCATTCCGCCAGGCTTCGAGCGGCAAAGTGTACAAAGCGTTGACGGTTTTCCGTGATTTAAAACCCTCGAAGTTCGACATGAAGAACAGCTTGTCCGTACCGTTAAACAGGCGTGGAATCCAAATCGGTCCGCTAACCGTGAAACCATACTGATTCTGGCGATAAGGACTCTTCGCCGGCGACGTGCCCGAAAAGTCATAGTCTTTCGCATCGAGCGCGTCATTTCGCAAGAACTCGAACGCTGTTCCGTGGAACTGATTGCCACCCGGCTTCGTCGAGACGTTGATCTGCCCGGCTTCCCGCCCGAATTCCGCCGGATAGATTCCACTCTGTACTTTGAATTCCTGCAACGCGTCTACCGACGGCAGCTGAATGTACAGATTGAAATTCGGATCGGTGTTCGCAATTCCGTCCAGAGTGTAGTAATTCCATGTGCCTCGCATTCCCGAGATCGCGATGTTCTGATTTGCCCGCGTTCCGCCTTGCCGGCCGGCCGCCTGTGCCGGAGCCGAGAAGCCATAGCTCACGTTGGGACTCAGAGAAACAAGTTGGAGGAAATTGCGTCCATTCAGCGGCATATCCACGATCGTTTTTCCGGATACGACGGTGCCGACCGTCACTGTCTCCGTCGTGAGCATTTGGGCAGTTTCGCTTACGTTGATCGTCTCCGCGCTTTGACTTACCGAGAGCGTGAAATTCACACGCGCCGTCTGTTGCACTTGCAGTTCGAACGTGCGCGCGACAGATTGAAAGCCCGGCAACTCGACCTTGACCGAATAGAACCCCGGAATCAGGGCAGGAAAGCTGTAAATCCCGGCTTCATTAGTGATGGTGGAGCGCAAGGCGTTTGTGGCAGTGTTAGTCGCGGTGACGCTTGCTCCTGGCACGATCGCGCCGCTCGGATCCTTCACTTCTCCAGTGATCTCTCCGAAAGTTTGAGCAGAAACCACTTCTACCGACAAACATAGGACAAGCACTAAAAGTAATGGACGCATTTCGAACCCCCCTCTCTAGAGCGAAACGTCGGCGAGCAATCACACTTTGTGAATCAGTTTTTTGTTGTCGGGGATCGTACCTGCCGCTCCTCACGTCGTCAAGAATTTGTATTGATACCGTTGGCCTGGTGCCATTCTGTGTGTGAATGGAGCACCTAACACCAGAATTCCTATCCCTCGGTTTGATTTGGTACATCGTCTTTCTGTTTTCGACGACATGTCACGAAGCATCGCACGCATTGGCCGCCAAGATCGGCGGCGATCTGACTGCCTTTCACGGCGGCCAGGTGTCGCTGAATCCAGCACCGCACGTCCGTCGCGAGCCATTCGGCATGTTGTTGGTCCCCATTCTTTCTTACGCGCTCGGAGGCTGGATGATCGGCTGGGCGAGTGCACCTTACGATCCGTTCTGGCAGCAACGATACCCGCGACGTGCGGCATGGATGTCTCTGGCAGGCCCTGGCGCCAACTTCACTTTGATGATCATTGCTGCGATATGCATTCGGGCCGGCCTCAGTATGGGCGTGTTTGAAGCGCCGGCGTCGGCAGGGTATGCGACGATCACGACGGTCGCCGATCCGGAAACGGCGTCGAATTTGTTGAAGTTTGCCGCGACCTTCCTCAGCGTCCTGTTCTTTCAGAACCTGCTGCTGGGCACGTTCAATTTACTGCCGGTTCCGCCGTTGGATGGCGGCACCGGGGTCACGCTGTTGATGAACGAGCGGACCGCCCTGCGTTTTCTGGAGTTCACACACGACCCAACGTTCCAAATGGCCGGTTTAATCGCGTCATGGTATCTCTTCGACACGGTTTTCGATCCCGTATTCACCGTCGCGCTGAATGTCCTCTATCCCGGCGCCGGCTACGGCTAGAACTTGGCGGGCCGGAGTCGTTAGCGAACCACGCCGAAAGCAAAGACGGTCTTCGAGCGGTATTCTTCGCCGGGCTTCAAAACCGTTGTTGGAAAGTTTGGGCGATTCGGAGAGTCCGGGAAGTGTTGCGGTTCAAGGCAAAAGGCGTAACGCTGCTGATAAGGTTTGCCGGACTTTCCTGTGATCGACCCATCCAGAAAATTGCCTGTATAGAACTGAATACCTGGTTCGGTAGTTGAAACTTCCAGCACGCGACCTGTGGTCGGTTCGCTCACACGAGCTGCGAGCACGAGTCCGTCGCTCGGTCTATTGATCACGTAGTTGTGGTCATAACCTTTGCCATTAGCCAGTTGAGAATCGTTCTGGCCGATTCGTGATCCGATCGCGGTCGGATTTCGGAAATCGAATGGCGTTCCTTCGACCGGCTTCAGATCTCCCGTTGGGATACTTGTGGCGTCGATCGGTGTAAAACGATCCGCGGCAATCATCATTTGATGATCGAGAATGTCACGCTTTCCTTCACCTGCGAGATTGAAGTAGGTGTGGTGAGTAAGATTGATCACCGTTGGTTTGTCCGTCGTCGCGTAATAATCAACGATGAGTTCATTCTTATTGTTCAACGTGTATGTGACGGTCGCTTTGACGGTTCCTGGGTAACCTTCTTCTCCATCCGGACTCTCGCGCGTGAAAATTACGCTAGCGGCATCGGCATTCTTGAACGTCTGGCCTTTCCAGACCACTTTGTCGAAACCCTTCACGCCGCCGTGGAGGTGGTTAGGCGCATTGTTGGTTGCCAGTTGATAAGTCTTCCCGTCAAGTGTGAATTGGCCCTTCGCAATACGGTTCCCATAACGGCCGATGATGGCGCCGAAATAGGGCGTACTTTTTAGGTAGCCATCAAGATCGTTGTAACCGAGCGCGATGTCGTCGAGCCGGCCATCACGATCCGGCACCCGCAACGAGATAATAATGCCGCCATAGCTGATGATCCGCGCTTCCAGGCCTTGAGCGTTGCTGAGTGTGTAGACGTCAACAGCCTCGCCCTCTGGCGTTTTGCCGAACCCGCTCATCGTCACGCTCGCCTCCTTGGCTTCCGGTTGGTTGGGTGCTGTCGGCGCCGATTCACGGCTGCAACCGAAAAAGACGATGGTCAAAAGAATGACGAATCTGGACTTCATATTGTGCCCTCCCGACAGACAGAGCTGTCCTAATTGGGAAAACGGTTGGGATCCGCGAATACCCCTCCTTCGCGAAGGAGGGGTGGCTGCGCCATATAGAAAAATGGCCCCGTTCCTTAGCCGGCGCAGACGGGGTGGTTGTTTCAAGCCACCGATTAAATAAGCGGTAGCTTGAAACAACCACCCCGTCCGCTCCACAAAGGATGCTTCGCAGCATTTTATTAGGTCGCGTCCACCCCTCCTTCGCGAAGGAGGGGTATACCCGATTCCAAAACCGTTCTCGTCAGAACGACAGCCTGCGTATCTGGTTTCTTCATTTCACCGTCGCCACAAGTAATGGTTCACGATGTTTTCCAGCTTCTCCTGTCGTCCTGACCGCAGTTCCGGTTCACCCTCGTCCAACGCGTATTTTTCCAGTTCTTTAAAGTCAGTGTTCCGGTCTTCGATACGGCGCCCGATTCCATCGTCGTAACCACCGTAACGCTCGCGGATGAAACCGGACAAAACGCCATCCTGCTTGATCTGATGCGCGATCTTGAGCGCTAACGCGAACGTATCCATGCCGCCGATGTGCGCATGAAACAAGTCTTCGAGATCCGTGCTGGCTCTCCGGACCTTTGCATCGAAGTTCAAGCCGCCCGGCGCCAGACCACGCTGATTGAGGATCACCAGCATCACGCCGACGACTTCGCTGACGTCCGTTGGAAACTGATCGGTGTCCCATCCCAGAAGTTGATCCCCGCGATTGGCGTCGATACTTCCCAGAAGGCCATGTGCCGAAGCCAATGCGACCTCATGATGAAAACTATGGCCCGCGAGGTTTGCATGATTCGCCTCGACGTTGAGCTTGAAGCGGTCCGCAAGCCCATAGGTTTTTAGGAACGCGATCACGGTAGCCACATCAAAATCGTACTGATGCTTCGTCGGCTCCTTTGGCTTTGGTTCGATGAGCAGCTGCCCTCGAAATCCGATCTCGCGCGCATAATCCGCGGCCATATGCAAAAACGCGGCGAGGTGATCCTGTTCCCTTTTGAGGTCGGTGTTCAGCAGCGTGTCGTAGCCCTCGCGCCCTCCCCAGAAGACATAGTTCTCACCGCCCAACATGTGGGTCATTTCGAGCATTCGTTTTACTTGCGACGCCGCATGCGCGAACACTCGCGGATCGGGATTGGTCGCTGCGCCGCACATGTAGCGAGGATGGGTAAATAGATTTGCCGTTCCCCATAGCAGTTTCACGCCTGTCTCCTGCTGTCGATTCAGCGCATGACGACAGACTTTTTCAAGCGTGCGATGCGTCTCCGCCAGGGTTGCCCCTTCGGGTGCGAAGTCGCGATCGTGGAAACAGTAATAACCGGCGCCGAGCTTTTTGAAGAACTCGAAGGCCGCATCCACTCGCTCCTCCGGAGTCCGCCATGGCCGTACCGCTGTCCCGACACCGAACGGATCGGCGCCTGTTCCACAAAAGGTATGCCAGGAGGCCACTGAAAAGCGGAGGTGATCCGCCATCGTTCTTTCGCCGATTCGCGCCGACGGATCGTAGTGTTTGAATGCGAAAGGATTTTTCGAATCCGGTCCTTCAAATTGAATTGCCGGAATGTGAGCGAAATACGTTGTCATGTCTCACCACAGTCTTTGTATTACTGGTTCATGGGTTGCATCGCTGCGTTCAAACGCAGGTAGTCCTGATACAGATCCGTGTATTGCTGTACGTTGTCCGCTACAGGTTCCATCCGGGATGTCTCATCCAAGCGAACGAAATCAGCGGTGAGTGCCGGCAAAGAAACGCCGGATTCGCGCTCGCGACGGTAACACCACATGGCCTGTATCGCGGCGCCCAACGCTCCGGCTTCGCTGGATAGCGGACAAACCACCGGATATCCGAGAACATCAGCCACAATCCGACGCCACAACGGACTGCGGGAACCACCTCCGACAAGACGGAACTCCTGGGGCGCGATCTGATTCCGGCGAAGAACGTCCAGCGCATAACGCAGGCCGAACGTGGCGCCCTCCATAGACGCGCGGGCAAGGCTTTCGGCTGTGAGATTTGTCGTGGTCAGTCCGTGAAGCGACGCATGCGCGCGCGGCAACGCCGGCGTTCTTTCACCATTGAAGTAGGGCAGCAGCATGACACCGTTTGAACCGATAGGAACTGAGGCCGCTTTCTCGTTCAGCGTGTCGAGATCCAAGCCAAGCAGCGACCGCATCGTTTCAGTCGCGACGGTGACATTCATGGTGCAGGCGAGCGGAAGCCAGTTTCCATCGCTCGAGCAGAACGCTGCGAGCTCGCCCTGTGCATCGACAACCGGTCTCGCGGAGAATGCGTAAATGGTACCGGAAGTTCCGAGAGAAGCGGTGAAGACGCCTGGCACAACGTTGCCGGTGCCGATTGCCGCCATCATGTTGTCGCCGCCGCCCGAGGAGACGATAACATTACGCGAAAAACCGAATCGATCGGCGACCGAGCGCTGCACCGTGCCTACAGGTTCGCCGGAGTCGATCAATTTTGGCAGGCAATCGGCGAGCTTGCCTGAGGGATCGATTGTTTGAAGAACGGCGCTGGACCATTCCCTGCGGCAGACGTCGAAATATGCCGTGCCCGAGGCATCGCCAGGTTCGCATGCCCGAACGCCGGTCAACCAGTAGTTGATGTAGTCGTGTGGAAGCAGAATCGTACGAACGCGCTCGTACCGTTCGGGTTCATTTTCTTTGAGCCACAGTACCTTTGAAGCGGTAAAGCCGACCGCGATGGAGTTTCCGATCAAGCGGATGACAGCTGCGTTTCCGCCCAGCTTTCCTGTGATCGTTTCAGCCTGTTTGGTAGTGGCCGTGTCGCACCATAACTTCGCAGGTCGGACGACTTGCCCATCTGCATCCAGCGCGACCATTCCATGTTGCTGGCCCGAAACACCGATGGCCCGCACGTCGGCAGCTCGAGCGTTATTGCTGGAGAGCACTTGAGCGATCGCCTGTTCCGCTGCAACCAGCCACCACGCGGGATCCTGCTCTCGCATTCCCGAGTTATCTTCGAGCAGCCGATGAGGGGCGTAACCTTCCGCGACAGTCGCCTTTTTCTCTGCATCGACAGCGACGACCTTCGTTCCCTGTGTGCCGCTATCGATTCCAAGAAATAAGTCCGACATCTCTAGCCTATGGTTTTTCCCAAACCCCGGACTGCGCCGAGCGGAAGACGGCTTCGATGACTTTCATGTTCTGAATGGCGTCTTCCAGCGGGATCGGGACCGGCAAATTGTCACGGACTGCCTTCGAAAACAGATCGCCCTGGATCCGGTACTGATCGCAAATGGAAAAGTCCACGAGCTCGTCGTTGACGAAAACACGGCAGCGTCTATCGTTCGGTGCGTTGAAAGGTATTTCGATTTCGATATGTCCCTTGGTGCCGAAAATATGAATTCGCTGATAATCGCTCATTTGTGTGCTGCAGGTACCTATAACCTGGCCGGATGGGTAATCGAGAATCATTGAAGTCAAACGGTCGGTTTTAAGCGTCGGATCGAGTTCGACCAATCCCATGACTCGTCGGGGTTCTTCGCCGAAGATCAGGCGGGAAGTATTAATGAGATAGCACCCGATATCCATGAGCGCCCCGCCGCCGATTTCGGGAATGTTTCGGATATTCTGAGGATCATCGTTGAAGTAGCTGAAATATCCCATGATCGAGCGAAGCGCGCCGATTCTGCCCGTGCGAATCATTTCAGATGCAGCGAGCCACTGAGGATGCGTTCTCACCATAAACGCTTCCTGCATCTTGACCCCGGTCCGATTGCGGACTGCGAGCAGTCGCTGAGCGTCGGCGACATTCAAAGCGATGGGCTTTTCGCAAAGCACATGCTTTCCGGCTTCCGCCGCTCGAATAGACCACGGGACGTGCAAATGATTGGGGAGCGGATTGTAAATAGCTTCGATATCCGGATCAGCAATCAGTTCTTCGTAAGACCCATAAGCCTTCCGAATCTTCAGTGTGGATGCTGCCTTTTGGGCTTTTTGAAGATCTCGGGAAGCGATTGCCGCGATTTCGGACCATTCCCCTTGCTGCATTGCAGGAATGACTTTATTCGTGGCAATTCTGGCGACACCAAGAACGCCCCAACGTACTTTTTTCGTCACGGTGGATAGGATATACAATATCCCGCCTTCATCAAACCAGGAGATCAAGGTCCGTGAGAATCACGCTGCTCGGAACCGGAACACCCGCGCCATCGCTGAAGCGGCAGAGTTCAGGCTATCTCATTGAGGTCGGCAACGATCTTATCGTCATGGATCATGGTCCCGGCGCGCACCATCGATTGATCGAGAGTGGACATCGCGCCGTCGATGTGACTCATGCGTTCATAAGCCACCTGCACTACGACCATTGCATGGACTATCCGCGTCTGGTGCTCCAGCGCTGGGATCAAGGCGCCGATCGCATACCGGACCTCAAGGTCTACGGGCCGGCGCCGATTGCGCGCATGAACGAGTTGCTGTTCGGCGAAGCCGGCGTCTTCGCTCCTGACATTCACGCGCGCATCGAGCATGAGAGCAGCGTCTTCGTCTTTCGAGAGCGTGGGGGGAATCCACCGCGCAAACGTCCAGCGCCTCTTGTGAAAGAAGTGCATGCAGGCAGCGTGGTCGAGGGTAACGGATGGAGGGTCACCGTGGGCCACGCTTCGCATGTGCAACCGCAACTCGAATGTCTGGCTTTTCGTCTGGACAGTGACGATGGCTCGGTATGTTATTCAGGCGATAGCGGTGGCGTGTGCGAGGAACTGATCGAACTTGCCCGGGCCAGCGACATCCTCATCGTGATGAACCACTACTTGAGCGGCGACGAGCCGACCGCGAGCTACCGCAAGGCTGTCGGAAACCATCAGGACAATGCGGTGATCGCGCGGCGCGCCGGGGTCAAGACGCTGGTGCTCTCTCACTTTCTGGCCTACCTCGATCAGCCTGCCATCCGCGAACGGATTCTGCGCGAGGTGCGGCAGGAGTTCGACGGCCAGTTGATTTGGGGCGAGGACCTCATGCGGATTTCGCTCACGGGTAATGGTGCCGCGAAGGTCGAAGGCCCGTAGTGGGAAGTAGCCACGGATTTCACGGATTACACGGATTTAAAAGAAGTAATTCTGAACGTCCGTGTAATCCGTGAAATCCGTGGCCACTTCCTTTTCCGGAGTTTACTTTTGTCTATCCACGTCATCGGGATCATCGGCTTAGTCATCGTGTTCATCATCGGCACGGCGCGCCCGATCAACCTCGGGGCGCTCGCGCTGGTCATGACCTTTATCGTCGGCACAATCTTCGCCGGCGAAAGCGTTATGGAAATGTACCGGGGCTTCCCGGTGGATCTGTTCGTATTGCTGGCGGGTGTGACTTACCTGTTTGCGATTGCGTCGAACAATGGAACAGTCGAGCGCATCATTGGGGCGGCGGCGCGTCTCGTCCGGGAGCGGCGCCGGCTGATTCCGTGGATCGTCTTTGTCGCTGCGTCTTTGCCGGCGATGGCGGGCGCAATTGGATCGGCGGGTGTGGCGATACTGGCTCCACTCTCATTGCGTCTTGCGGAGCGTTACGAGATTGACCGCCGGATGATCGGCCTGATGGTCATCTACGGCGCCGGCGCAGGAAACTTCTCGCCATTGAACGTCCTGAGCATCATCGTCACCCAGGCGGTGGCGCGCAGCGGTCTGCAGATGTCCTCATTGGCGCTCTTCTTGAGTAACTTTGCGTACAACGTGGCTGTCGCGGCAGTCATCTACGTGTTTTTTGGCGGACTGCGGCTGGCAAAGAAGTCGCGACATTCGGAAACTGCCGGAGCAGCCGAGTTGGTGAAACAGGTCCCGCTGGGCCTCCGCGCCGATCACGTATGCACGCTGCTTGCTCTTCTGGCCGTGGCCGTGGGGGCCCTCGGCTTCGGTCTCAACATCGGCCTGCTTGCTTTCGCGGCGGCCGTCATGCTCCAACTGATTTTTCCGGCGTCGGGTATAGGAGCGGATAAGAAAATCGCCTGGGGCGTGGTGTTGCTGGTGTGTGGGATCATCACCTACGTCGCCGCACTGCAGCGTTACGGGACGGTCCAGGCTGTCGGCGACGGCATCGCCGGGCTGAACACGCCGCTGCTGGCAGCGCTGCTGATCTGCGCCGTCGGGGCAGTCACATCGGCGTTTGCGTCGAGCGCCGGTATACTCGCCGCGGTGATTCCGCTAGCCGTTCCTTTTATGGTACGCGGAGAGATCGGGACGACGGAGTTAGTTGTCGCGCTGGCAATCTCCACCACGGTCGTAGACTCGACCCCGTTCTCCACGGTCGGCGCACTCGTCGTTGCGAATGCCGACGATAATGAACGGCCACTGGTCTACCGGGGTTTGCTGCTGTGGGGAATGGCGATGATCGTCACCGCCCCGTTGCTGACCTGGTTGATCTTCATCGTCCTGGCCAATTAAGGATTAACGGCAACCTCCAGCCGGCCGACCCTGGCAAGCGACGCGTTACTCGATGGCGCTCTCGTTTCGGAAAGTACCACCAAAAGGTGGAATTGGTTTTCGGAAGTGAAAATGATGCGCGCACCGCGCAGGATCCCAAGAAACGTAGGGCCGGCTTCCACGCCATCGACGACGAGGCGGCTCCTGCCCTCGTTGGTACCGATCCAGGCGGCGTGTTTGCCGTTCGGCGAAAATACGGGTGGGGTGTCGATACTTTGCCAGGCGCCATGCTCGATGCCATCGACGACCATGTACGACTGGCCATCACGCTGGATTCCGTAGGCCAGATGGCTGCCGTCGGAGCTGAACCCGATGCCGCCGACTGCGGCGCCATAGCTGGCGATACGGCGGCCGTCGATCAGCAGATTCGCGCTACCCACATCCATTCCAAAGATGGCGAGCTTACCGGTGGAACTGAAGACGAGCGAACTAAACCCATCTTCCGCTTCAGCCACCGGTTCAGCGTCCACAACCAGTTTAGTCTTGCCCTCGCGAACGCCGACATAGGCCAGCTTGCCTTCGGGGCTGAAGGTGGGATTCGGTCCTTTGGCTTCGTCAAAAGGCCCGTCTTCACGAATGTTGGTGACGAGATACCACCCGTCCAGTTGCCGTGTCCAATACGCCTGTGCGCGGCCGTCATTGCTGAAAACCGGCGTGGCGACTGCCGCGTATTCCCGGCCGGGAACTCCGTCCGTCACGAGGATGGCTCTACCCGACCGATTTCCCACGAATGCAAAGCGTCTGCCGTCCGGACTGAACAGCGCCGAACCGACTCGGCTGAAGCACTCGCTCGGCTTGTTATCGACGATGTACGTCGCACAGCCTTCTTTCAGAACGACCCCGTATGCCAATCGCTTGCTGTCCGGGCTGAATAACGGAACGCCGTCGGTAACATTGAGGAACGTGGGCCCGGCCTTACCGTCAAGCTCGACAACGACGCCTCCAGAAACACGTTTGATAATCGCGGCGTGCGCCCCGTCAGGACTGATCGCTCCCCCGAACTGGTTCCGCACAACCAGCGAACGCGTCACTTTGCCATCGACGATTGAAGGTTGTCCGGAATCTTCGTTGCCGCCATCGGTCACTGGTCCGGTGTTGCGTCCGTAAAGGTAGTGAATTTTCGAAAGGTCTCCGCTGATCGTCATGCTCGATGGATAGCGATCGGGCGGGATTTCTTCAGGTCCAACCGTTGTGACGATTACCCGAGCTGCCGCGGGCGGCTGTGGTGTCGTGCGCTGAGAACGCGAGGGGTTGGTTTGCCCCGCGACGCTGGTCAGCAACCCAGCGATAAGACAGAGGGCCAGACCGATCACTCGCGGCATTTGCGACTCCTTTGTACCAGTGAAGATGGCACATCGTATTGCGTTTCGCCACTGCCTTCAACGTGCATTTGGACGCCGAGGGTGCGAATCGAAACGGCTTTGCCTATTCTCAACGCAGCTTTTTCGCACGCTCGCCAAAATCGATGGTGAACTGAACGTGCCGGGTTTAAAGGAGCCAGTCGAGATCGTTCGTGACAAGTGGGGTGTCACACACATCTAGGCGAAGAACCAGGACGACATGTTTTTCGCGCAAGGCTTATGTGGTCGGTCAGGACCGAGCGGATTGTAAATAGCTTCGATATCCGGATCGGCAATCAACTCTTCAGCACTGACGCCGCCTTTTTGGCTTTTTCAAGATCCCTGCGGGTTTATTGGCTTGCTTGTCCATCTCGTCGCGCTAGAATTCGAAGTCGATCAGTTGGCTTTGAACAGCCTGCAGACATTCAAACACAAGGAGATTTACTGATGGCAACTAAATTACCTCTACGCGAAGTTAGATTGGCTCTGCCGAACAATGCCAAGTTCGACGAGATCGTTGCTCACTTGAAACTGGTCTTAACTTTGCCAAAGGGAATTAACGGTGGCTGTGACCCCTGCCTGTCCGGCTTGGACAAGCTGGCCGTCTTCAACGAAAAAATCGTCCAGGGATAAGGCTTTCATGAATGTGCCGAAGCTGGGAATTGGTCTGAATTACCAGCCCCAGCTTCGCTCATTTATCGAAGGGCACGCCGGACAGTCATTCGATTTTCTGGAAGTGGTGCCCGATATCTTCTGGCTCGATTACGGTCGAGACGCCGAACCCCGATATGTCGACAACGCTTCCGGTTGGCAGTTTCTGGCTCGCACTCGCGAGCGAGTGCCGATCGTTCCGCATAGCATCGGGCTTTCGATAGGAAGCGCCCACCGGTTCAATCGTGAGCATATAGGGCAGCTCAAGATGTGCCACGACCGATTGCACTTTCCATGGCATAGTGATCATCTGTCATTTCATCTGACTCATGGCGGCCCAAGCGTGGATTCGCACTCTGTCGCGGCCGACGATAACGTTGGCGTCACCATGCCCTTGGCTCGCACCCGTGCCACGCTGGAATTGCTCCGCCCGCGTCTCGAAGAAGTGCGTTCCGCGATTCCTACGCCGTTTCTTCTGGAGAACAACGTCTATTTTGTCGAGCTTCCCGGAGCCGAGTTCAGTGAAACCCAATTCCTGAATGAACTGTGCCGGTTTACTGGATGTGGACTTCTGCTCGATTTGCACAACATCTACACTAACGCCCGCAATCTGGGATTCGACACCATGGAGTTCTTGTCGGAACTCGACTTGAATCCCGTCGTCGAAATTCATTTGGCAGGCGGCTTTGAGCTCGACGGGTTTTATTACGATTCGCATTCGGGTGCGACTCCTGAGCCGGTGTGGGAGATGCTGGACTGGGTTGCTGCCCGTTGCCCCAACTTGTCCGGTATCGTTTTTGAGCTTTTCGGCACCTGGTACGACGACATGGGACCAGCCCGGTTGAGCGACGAACTTGCGCGGATGCGCGATGTCTGGCGCCGCTCCAGGCGAAATCAGTTGGCCGCAACGATATGACCACCGCCGCATTTCAGTCCGCTTTCGTGCGTCTCGTGACCGATCAGGAATTTCGAGACTCCGTGCGTCGCGGCCAGATTCCTCCTGGAGTCGTCGATCCGGTTGAGCGAGAGCAACTGGCGGTCGTGGCGGCTCAACCCGGCATCGCCGCGATGCGGGTCGTCTACCGCGGGTTTCGGCTAAACAAAATTCTCGCCATGCTTCCGCTGACGGGGCGGCTGCTGGGCGAGCAGCGTCTCTCGGCGGAACTTGAACGTTTTTGGAAGGATCAACCCTCAGGCAGCTTTTATTACGTCGAGGAAGCCAATCGATTCTGCGATTTTCTCTGGAAACGAATCGAGGACGGTTTGGAGACGCCATATCTGCGTGATGTTGTTTTGTTTGAACAGGCTTCGCTCCGGCTTCAAAAGGCCGCCGGTGAAGGACGCGAGTTGATGTTACAGATCGATCTGAACCATCGTCCTGCCTTTCTCGAGGAACTATACAAAGGGCGGGTCCCCGCAGAAGTTCCGCTCGAGCCCACGTCCCTGTTGGGGGTCGTCTCAGACAAGCGCCCTGTGCGCTGGTTTGTTCTCGATCCCGACAATCCGCTGACCCTCTCGCTGGCATCTCAGAGCTGACGAATCCGCTGCGCCGATCTCCGCCGAGGTTGCGAATCGAAACGGGTTTGCCTATTCTCAACGCAGCTTTTTAGCAACAACAGGAGGGATCATGGCTGTTCGGCGTCACATCGTGCTTCCGTTGGCAGTGTTCTGCGCGTTGGTGTTGACATGGACTGCGGTAGCTGCTCGCCAACAGTCATCTGACCCTTCAGCAGCTGAATTGAAAGCATTGGCCCGTCAATCGCTAGCCAAAATCGATGGTGAACTGAACGTGCCGGGTTTAAAGGAGCCGGTCGAGATCATTCGTGACAAGTGGGGCGTCACGCACATTTATGCCAGGAACCAGGACGACATGTTTTTCGCGCAAGGCTATGTCGTCGGTCAGGACCGGCTGTGGCAACTCTACATGTGGCGTATGGGGCGTGAGGGACGGCTGGCGGAAATTCTCGGTCCGGCTGCGTTCGACC
>Ga0209382_10006196_pt1 | contig 15411 bp, 19 predicted proteins | sample SoiMetdeltSBSDD5_FD_187599 | JGI IMG/M metagenome (GOLD analysis project Ga0209382, IMG submission 187599) | Bulk soil microbial communities from a Populus tree surrounding site in Tennessee, USA - Soil MetaG P. deltoides SBSDD5 (SPAdes) (version 2) | ecosystem: Environmental > Terrestrial >... | reverse complement strand
TTCCTCCTATCTCTCAATGGATCCAGCGGGTTCTGGGCGCCTACGCTATCCATAGATGAAAACTCCTACAATGACAGCGATGTCTAGTGCCATCCAACCCACGCATGGCAAGTAGATGTTCTTGTCTCGTTTCTGTATCCCGAAACAAAACCAAAGGATTGCCGAGGCGAGATATGTGCTCCACGACAAAAGAGATACCCCGGCCGCCTGCTGGCCAACCCAAATGGTCAGAACCTGTGGAATCGTCATGAGCATCGTGAAGACGGACATACCTCCGAGTAGGCGACGCAGGCCGGTCTTCGGGCGAGAGAGATGAGCCACAGCGAGCGCTGGATCTGGATGCATAACGACCTCCAAGAACAAATCTGTCGTTTCCCAAGGGGATGCGATAAAGTCCTCGGGCGCGATAGACTCTTTCTGAAAATCCGAGTTATCCGCTGGACTCCTGGAGTTGTGATGTGTCGAGGATCAAGTATGTCATGCCACGCATATCAAGGAACACGCGCTGGCGAGCATTTACAAGACGAAGGAGTACGTGCTCACAAACGGCGCACCGCGCCACTAAGCCGGGACCTTGCATGTACAAATGCGCCTCGGCAAAGCGCTTTGTTGCGCCGCAATGCGCACACTGTCCCTCTGCGGCCGTAACATCCATGGCGAATATTTTGCTTAATTCACCCGCGGCAGCATTGCCGTCAAGGTAGTCATAGGTATGTGAACTCATTTCCGATCTCCTGTGGGGCCGAAACGCTCCGTCCTGATCTTATTAGGGTCGTTGCCTGAGGCGGTAAGAAGGCTGGAAACACTTTCTACGAACGATGTGGGACCGCACACGTAGCACGTCGCGAAAAGATTTGAGGGCCAGGCCGTGCGCGCGATAAGAGCGGCGTCGATGCGGCCTGGCGGTCGCGGCCAATCCTTCGGAGCGGTCCGTGTGTACGCGTAGGTAACCGTCACGGAAGGGTCGCGATCTGATATCGCCTGCAGTTCACTGCGGTAAAAAACCGCTCCGGGTTCGCGCACGGAATACAACAATCGAAACGGCGCAGTGTTGCCGGCAGCCGCACGCGAGCGAATCATAGCCATGAGCGGCACGAGGCCTGAACCTCCTGCTACTAATTGGACTGGCTCAGCTTGTTGAGGGCGCCACACGAACCAGCCGCCGATCGGACCTCGCAACTCCAAACGATCGCCGACTGCAAGTTCTTGCGTGAGATAGGGCGAGACTTCGCCGTTAGGCAGTCGTTCGACAGTCAGTTCAACGCGCCTTTCGGGGTTCGGCCCAGAAGCGATCGAGTATGACCTGACCGCAGAGTATCCATCCGGGGCCGTCAAGCGCACATCAACGTGCTGGCCTGCGAGGTGACCCGGCCAATCCGTGACTTCGAGCGTGATCGTCCGTGCCGTCGCCGTTTCGTCGTGAAGAGCAACCACTGTCCCGAGACGCCACATCACTTGTCGCCCCAATAACGCTGCTCCCGCCATGGGTCCCCATAATTATGGTAGCCGAGGCTTTCCCAAAAGCCAGGTTTATCCTCGTGCATCAGCGTAATGCCCCTCACCCACTTGGCGCTCTTCCACAAATAAAGATGGGGGACAAGGAGCCGTGCGGGACCGCCATGTTCGGGAGCGAGATCTTTGCCGTCAAATCGGAAAGCGATCCACGCCTGCTTGTTCCTGAGATCGTTCAGGGGCAGATTTGTCGTGTAGTCACCGTACGAACGCACGAGAGCATAGGAAGCATCGGTTTTGATGTCTGCAAGGATCGTATCGAGAGAAACGCCTTCCCAAGATGTGCCGAGTTTCGACCATCGCGTAACGCAGTGCAAATCAGCAGTGATGGTCTCGCTGGGCAAGTCGCGAAACGACTTCCAATCCCAACGCCGCAAAACGTCAGTGCCGTCGTTGATCGTAAATTCCCAGCGGTCGAGCGGCACGTGTGGCGTCGGTCCCGCGGACAAGACGGGGAAGTCAGTAGTGAGGTACTGGCCTGGCGGTAGCTTTACATCTGCGGCGTTGCGTCGGCCGGAAAAGCCTCGTGAGATGATACCCATTCCGCAATTCTCCTTTCCGAGTGAAGTATCGTACGGTGCGGAGCGATCAAAGCCCAGAGTAGAACTGGTTTTGATAAACACAAACAACGCAAGAGAGCGAGGGTGTTGCGCGGCCGTATTGAATTATCCCTTCCGCACTCTTCGTTTCATTTTCATCAGGCGCTCGACTGTCCTCCTAACTTCACTCATATTTCCTTCTCCTCGCGAGCTATTTTTCATCCCATTGCCGAATCGGGATTACCAGATATAGCTCAGAGTGACCCGCAAGGTGGTTGACGTAAGCCTGGCCATTCGATCCGTCGTGGTTCAATGTCTGCAACATCTTTTGATCCAAACCGATGATCATGATGTGTGGCCCAACGTGGAATTCACCGCCGCTTCCCATCGCATGCGACTTGTTAGGCACCCAGAAGCCACCATACATATATGAAATTCCGACACTCTGCACATTGGGCGTACGACCGGCAATACTATCCTTGATGAACTGCAGAAAGACCGGGTCAAAGCAGCCGGGCTCATCATGCGGCGAACCAGGAAGACCGGGGAGACATGTCCATTGGCTGGAGCCCTTACGAAGAACGCGATATTCCCCTCCAGGCGTCGCCGGCCAGTCGAGCAGCGTCGCGTCTTTGGTGACAAATTCGGGACCGGCGCGCGACGCATCCGCGACTTTTTCGGCGTCGGTAACGGGCTTTCGCGACTCCGCTGTCTGAGCGAACGCGGCGATTGTCACGAAAAGTAGAATTGTGATCAATTTCATCTCAAGCTCCTTTTGCATTAGTGCATTCGTCAGCCGTTATTTTGGACTTAGCTGCGCTCGTATTTCACCGCCCTTATGCGCAGCGCTGTGCACGTTGACGTAAAGGTCCCCGGCGAGATAGCTTTTGTACTGAGCGTCGGTGAGCTTCGCTCCCGCCGGAACGGACCAAGTGTCATCGGAGCTTTTAGTAAGCGGTATAATAACTGAACCGTTCTTACCTTTAGCGCCTTCGTGAATATGCGCGGCTGTCGGTTCCATCCCAGAGACCGTAATATTACCGGTGACCGACTTATTGGGCGAGACTGTAATGGTCCCATTTGCAGACGCCGAGGTGGTTACCGGAGGAACCTCCTGGTCACCTGACAGGCTGACTTTTAAGCCTTCTGCGCTTGTTGCCATTGCTATCGGCCACGCGAACATAAAGAACGTTATGGCCGATGCCATCGATAAAAGTCTAATTGTCTGACGCATAGTGTTCATTTGCGTTCCTCCTTTTTGCTTTGACGTTTTAAGTCCGGTTTTGTCTTTTCTCAGCTACGCAGACTTTGCTAATCCGCCCTTCTCGATGACAAAGCTTGCAATTTGATCGACACCTTCGCCGCTCTTCAAATTCGTAAAAACAAAAGCCTGCCGCGACGTCGATCACATAGATCGTTAAGTCCGCCAGCTCGGGGCTGAACGTTGCCGCATCAACCATTTCTAGTAGCGTTCGTACGTTGTTTTCGCACACCTTCAACGCGAAACACGCTGCAGCCTCAGTCGCCGAAGCAACTGCGCATTAGCAGCCACGATTATCGTAGAGAGATTCATTGCGATTGCACCGACGCTCATGGGCAGATCGAGTCCCCATCGGACAAGAAGACCTCCTGCGACAGGGATGGCGACAAGATTGTAGGCGGTCGCCCAAATGAGATTTTGAGTCATCTTTCGATACGCCGCGCGAGATAGTTTTATCGCTGCCACGACGTCACGCGGATCGCTGCGCACCAGCACAATGCCCGCCGACTCGATCGCCACATCAGTTCCGGCACCAATTGCAATTCCCACGTCCGCAGTTGCCAGAGCTGGTGCGTCGTTCACACCGTCCCCAACCATTGCAACCCTCTTATCCCCGGACTGAAAGCGCTTCACTGCCGAGGCCTTGTCTGCGGGGAGGACGTCGGCTGCGACATCATCTATGCCTAGCCGTCGGGCGACCGAATCTGCCACCGTCCTCGAATCTCCGCTGATCATTGCGACCCGGATACCAAGCCGATGAAGATTCGTAACGGCTTCGTGGGATTCAGGCCGAATCTCATCTTCGACGGCGAAGGCACCGAGTAACCGCCCGTCGCTGATGACATAGAGGATCGTTTTTCCCTCGGCCGCCCAGGCGGTCGTGAACTCTTCAACTTCTGGCGGCGCCGCTACCTTCGCCTCGATCAACAGACGCGGTCCACCGACAATGACGCTCTTGCCGTTTACTCGTGCCTTTGCTCCTCGCCCAGGTAACGCCTCGAAATCGGCGGCTTGCAGCACGGGCAGGTTTCGGCGCTTGGCTTCGGTAACGATTGCTTTAGCGAGTGGGTGTTCGGAGTTGGATTCGATGGCAGCAGCATGAACAAGCAATTCACTCTCGTTGCTGTCAGAGGCAGCCGCAACTCCGGACAACGCAGGCGAGCCACGCGTGAGGGTTCCGGTTTTATCGAAAATCACTATGTCCAGATTGCGGGCCCGTTCGAGGGCAAGCCGGTCCTTTACCAAAAGACCGTTTTGCACCCCGAGTGATGTCGAGATTGCAATCACGAGCGGAATCGCCAGTCCTAGAGCATGCGGGCAAGCAATGATAAGGACGGTTGCCGTTCGGGTCAGAGCGTGTACTTTATCTCCGGAGAGCCACCAGTAGGTAAGCGTAATCCCACCAGAAGCTACTGCTATGTAGAAAAGGATTGCGGCAGCACGGTCAGCAAGAGCTTGCGCGCGAGATCCAGAAGCTTGCGCAGCGGCAACGAGTCGCATAATGCCGGACAGCGCGGTCTGTTCCCCAACTGCCGTAATGCGGACTCGGAGGCTTCCCCCACTGCTGATCGTTCCTGCGATGACCGTCGCGCCTTGCTCCTTCGAGACTGTCCGCGACTCACCGGTAATAATCGACTCGTCGACGTCAGCGGAGCCGTCAACAACTGTGCCATCCGCCGGGAGGCGGGTCCCAGGCCGGACCAGGACAATGTCGCCCGCCTGCAACTCAGAGATTGGAACCGTTTCAGTCTCTGCGCTGTTCACACGTTCGGCAGTGTCTGGGAGCAGCGCGGCGAGCGCATTCAGTGCGCCCTGAGCCTGGGAGACGGCCCGCATTTCGAGCCAATGGCCGAGAACCATAACCGTGATCAGGGACGAGAGTTCCCACCAGACTTCAATTTCGAAAAGGCCGAGTGTCGCGGCGACGGATGTGGCAAAGGCAACTATGATTGCCAGGCTGATAAGCGTCATCATGCCGGGCATGTGGTCCCTCAGTTCGCTCCATGCCCCGCGGATGAAAACGAGACCACCGTAAACAAAAACCACCGTTCCGAGGACCGGACCAATTAGCTTTGAGCCGGGAAAGGAAGGTGCTCTGTACCCAAGCCAGTCTTGGACATCAGGCGACCAGACGACTATTGGGATTGTGAGGGCGAAGCTCAGCCAGAACTTGTCGCGAAACATGGCGACAGAGTGTCCTGCGTGACGGTCGTGACTCGCTTGGACAGGTGACGTCTTGTGACCGGCATGTAAATCGGCCGCTCTCGTGTGGACTTCGGGTCGCATATGCTCCATTTTGATTCCAACTTGCAAGCTTCGCTTTATTCGCGCTGAAGAGGCGCAGATCATCGTGCTCTTCATTAGCGAGCCGTGCCGCACCGCAACCTGCTTGAACATCAAAGATCAGGCTTGTGCGCTTGGGTTATGGGAGGCAGCCACGATCGGACCGCTACGCAGACTTTGCTAATCCGCCCTGCTCGATGATAAAGCTTGCGATTCGATCGACACCTTCGCCGCTCTTCAAATTCGTAAAAATGAAAGGTCGCTTTACCCGCATTCTCAGCGCATCCGCTTCCATTACCTCAAGGTTCGCGCCTACGAAAGGAGCTAAATCGATCTTGTTTATAACGAGAAGATCGGAGCGCGTAATACCGGGGCCGCCCTTGCGAGGTATTTTCTCACCTTCCGCCACGTCGATCACATAGATCGTTAAATCCGCCAGCTCGGGGCTGAAGGTTGCCGCAAGGTTATCGCCCCCCGACTCGATAAAGCATAATTCTGCATGCGGGAATTTCTGGTTCATGTCTTCAATGGCAGCGAGGTTCATGGAAGCATCCTCCCGAATCGCCGTATGAGGACAGCCGCCTGTCTCGACGCCCATGATGCGCTCCGCAGGCAGCGCCTGCGCGCGTGTGAGAATGAGCTGGTCTTCCTTCGTGTAGATGTCGTTGGTAATCACGTAAATGTCGTAGCTGTCCCGGAGCCGCTTGCACAGCGCTTCAACAAGCGCCGTTTTGCCTGAGCCAACCGGGCCGCCGATCCCAACGCGCAAAGGGCCGTGCTGACCTGCGCTTATGCGGGTTTGGATGTCTGGGCTAGCAACAAAAGTCATGAGCGAAACAGCCTCGTGTATTGAGTTTCATGCGCCATGGAGGCGAGATCGACCATGAACGCAGCGGACCCAAGATCGTCAATCGTGGCCTCTTTGGCTTGCGCGCTTGCGGCCAGCACCGCTTCCTCAAGCTCGGCGATGGCAAGCTGCCCATCAGTTTGACCGAGGGGAATCAGTCGAACCCCGGCGGTCACCCAATTGGCGATGTGACTTTGCAGGAAGGCGGGTAAGGACAGGCTGGCCGGAGTGCCCTGCCTTGCCGAGCGAATTCCAAGAACGACGGCTACGGCAGGCTGAACATGGCGTTCGCTAAGTATTTCCGAAAGCCAGTCTAGGACGCGATCGGGCCATACCTTGCGTAGCGTCGCGAGGCAGGCCGCCGCCTGCTGTGATGATTCAAGCGCAAATTCCGATGTCCCGCGAAAGGCGGCCGCCAGTTCTGCAATTTCAAATAACTTCGCGCGATCATCGTCTATGGCGCAGCGCCAGGCCTCGCTGAAGAAAATCGCTTCATTTCGTCCTGAGCCATAGCAAAGATCTGCTTCCAGCCAATCGACAAGACTTTTGCGGTCATGTATGTGTCCCGCTTCGACAGCCCATTCAATGCCATGTGAATAGCTGTAGGAACCCGTCGGGAATGCAGGCGAAAGCCAGCTTTGCAGTCGCAAGAATGCCAGCGGTGCGAAACGGCACTGTTGTTCTATCGAGCAACAATCTGACATTAGGACTCCTCTTCCTCCTCTCCATTGAGGCTTCTACAGCATGTACGGCACATCTGATCCGCGCGTCGGATACGTATACAACATATGTTTGAGATCGGCGGCACGCATTCCTGAGCGGATTGCCACCCCGAACAGATTGATTACCTCTTCAGACTCGCTACCAAGCAGGTGTGCTCCTACAATGCGATCCGTGCCTTCCTCGACGAGAACCTTAAACCCCGAATACTTTTCCGCAACTCGGCGAGACGAATACCAATTGGAAGTCATCTCTTTCGTGACCTTGAACTTGAGAGCTTGCGTGCGTGCCCCGCTTTCGCTGAGTCCCACAGCAGCTAGAGGCGGTATCGCAAAAACCACGGTCGGAATGCCCAGATAATTCGGCTTTTGGCTATTCCCCTTTAGCAAATTCGCCGCTACGACGATGCCTTGGTAGCTAGCCACGGGAGTGAGGGGCGGGCCTCCGCTTGCAGCAGCGTCGCCCGCTGCATAAACGGAAGGGTTTGACACGCTTTGCAAGAACTCATTGACTTTTACAGCTTGTCCGTCCCATGCAACTCCTGCTGCATCCAAGTTCATATCGTCGATTTCCGGTACGCGACCCGCAGAATGGACCACCATGTCTGCCTCGAATGTGCGCTGCTGACCAGAAGCGGAGGCTCGAACAGCCAGTTGGCCAGCGCTTTTATCAACGCCTATGACTTCTGTGCCGAGTTGAACGTCAACCCCAAGCTCGCGACTGCTCTTCACAAGCTGGTCGACCAGGTCCGGGTCGAAGCGCCGGAGGGGGCGCGGTCCGCGATGTGCGATGGTAACTTGCGCTCCGGCACGCACCGCCACGTGAGCGAATTCAAACGCGATATATCCCCCGCCGATAAATAAAATCCGCTTTGGAAGCTCATCCAACTCTAAAAACTGTTCGCTCGTCGTTAGGTGCTCCGTACCCGGAATCTTCAAGTCCGCCGGTTTTTGTCCTGCTGCGATGACCACATACCGCCCTTCCAACACATCGTCGTTCACTTGAACCGAGGATGGGCCAACGAATCGAGCGCGGCCATGGAACGTCGCGATCCCGGCTTTTGCAAACCCTTCTTCGCGGTTTTTGGGAACCGGCTCAGTGAGCGAGCGCTTGAAACGCATCAATTCCTGCCAATCGATGCGAATCTCCTCTGCCCTAATCCCGTTCCCTTTCATTCGGCGGACCCAGTCAACAGTTTCTGCAGCACCGACAAGAACCTTTTTCGGGTCGCATCCCCGGAGCGCGCACGTCCCGCCGAACGGCCGGGAATCGATAACTGCCACCTGCCATCCTGCAGACCGACACCGCGATGCCACGGCAGATGCGGCTTCTCCGGTTCCAATAACAACAACGTCAAATTTTCTCGTCACGCCAAGGTCCTTATTCTTGCGCAGCATTCGAAACCGCTGCCTTCCGTTTGTCTGTTTCTCTCAAAACAGGGCAATAGGCGGGCCGCTTGCGCAGATCATCACTCATGATGACGCCCACTGTCATCATGGTCGTGACGGTGGCTGTGGCCGCTGTAAGCGCCGCCTTCGGGCTGGAAGGGGGCCTGCACCTTTGCCAGATCCGCCCCGAAGCCATGGAGCATGTCCTCGATCACATGGTCGGGCCGAATGCGAAGAACCTGGTCTCGAATTTCAGTCGGCAAGTGCCGATTTCCCAGATGCCAGGCAAGACGCACAAGCTGATTGGAATCTTTATGTCTGACTTCAACGATAGGCTCCGCAGCGGCCTGAACCTTTAGCCACTTCCGATCTTCGAGTTGCAAGCCATCTCCATCGGCCATCGCAACCGCTTTCGGTAGGTCGAGAAGGACATCTTCGCCTTGATCCGTAGTCAGGCGAATGCGGCGGCGATGGCGCGCGTCAAAATCGAGAGTGAGAGCGCCTGCCGCCTTTTCCTTCGGCCAATGCCCGGCGGGGCGATGAATTGAAGCGCAACGCATCGTCATATCAGTACATGAAATAACGTTGAGCCATTGGCAGCACTTTTGCCGGTTCGCAGGTGAGAAGCCGGCCATCGGCGCGCACTTCATAGGTTTCCGGGTTAATTTCCATACGGGGTGTGGCGCTATTCAAGATCATGGAGTGCTTGCCGATTTTGCGCGTGTTCGTGACGGGAAGAAGCTTTTTTGCAAGTCCAAGCTTGTCACCCTTTTCCAGTCCGGCTTGGCTGACGAATGTGACCGAGCTTTCCGTCAAGGAGCGGCCGAACGCGCCGAACATTGGCCGGTAATATTCCGGTTGCGGGTTCGGAATGGAAGCGTTGGGGTCCCCCATGATTGCTGCGGCGATCGTGCCGCTTTTCAGCACCATGTCGGGCTTCACGCCGAAAAAGGCTGGATCCCAGATACAGAGATCGGCAAGCTTTCCGACTTCAATGGAGCCGACATAAGCGGAAATGCCTTGAGCTATCGCGGGATTGATCGTGTATTTCGAGACATAGCGCCGCGCCCTGAAATTGTCGTTGTCGCCTTTTTCCTCGGCCAGCCGCCCGAATTGTTTCTTCATTTTATCGGCGGTCTGCCAGGTACGGATTATCACTTCGCCAACGCGGCCCATGGCCTGACTATCCGACGAAATGATCGAGCATGCGCCCAGATCATGCAAAATGTCCTCGGCCGCTATCGTTTCCTTGCGGATGCGGCTCTCGGCGAAGGCGAGATCCTCAGGAATCCGGCGGTCGAGATGATGGGTGACCATGACCATATCGAGCGCCTCATCGGTCGTATTCACTGTGTACGGACGCGTCGGACTTGTCGAAGATGGGATAACGTTGGCCTCACCGCACACTTTGATGATGTCCGGGGCATGCCCGCCACCGGCTCCTTCCGTGTGAAACGTGTGGATAGTTCTGCCCTTGAAAGCTGCGATAGTGCTTTCGACGAAACCGCTCTCGTTCAACGTGTCGGTATGAATAGCAACCTGCACATCCATGTCATCCGCGACGGAGAGGCAGCAATCGATGGCGGCTGGGGTCGAACCCCAATCTTCATGAAGCTTCAGGCCGCACACTCCGGCCTCGATCTGCTCAACCAGACCCGCCGCCGAGCTTGCATTGCCTTTGCCGAAAATGCCGATATTTATGGGAAACGCATCGGCAGCCTGGAGCATCCGCGCAATATGCCAGGGTCCTGGAGTGCAAGTCGTGGCAGCCGTTCCAACCGCAGGCCCTGTCCCGCCGCCCATCATCGTGGTGAGGCCTGAATACAGCGCCTCCTCGATCTGCTGCGGGCAGATGAAATGGACATGCGTGTCGATGCCGCCGGCGGTGACAATCTTACCTTCACCGGCGATCACCTCGGTTCCAGGACCAATAATAATGTCGATGTTCGGTTGGACGTCAGGATTGCCGGCTTTGCCTATGGCGGCAATACGCCCGTCCTTGATGCCGATATCGGCCTTCACAATTCCCCAGTGATCGAGAATTAGCGCGTTGGTGATGACCGTATCAACCGCGCCCTCGCTGCGAGAACGCTGCGACTGACCCATGCCGTCGCGGATGACTTTTCCGCCTCCGAACTTCACCTCCTCGCCATAGATCGTGAAGTCCTTCTCCACCTCGATGATGAGGTCGGTATCCGCGAGGCGCACCTTGTCGCCGACCGTTGGGCCGAACATCTGTGCATAAGCGCCGCGTGTCATGGTATGGGGCATTCTCGGTTACCTCCGTGATCGAGGGAAAGGGTCATGGCGCTGGTACCGGCGGCAATGCTCCCATGACCGCCTGATTGAAGCCATAAACCAGGCGCGCGCCGCCGTAGGGGATCACTGAAACTTCACGGGACTGACCCGGCTCGAAGCGCACTGCCGTTCCCGCCGGAATGTCCAGCCGATATCCAAGAGCAGCGTGTCGATCAAAGGCGAGAGCCGCGTTGGTCTCAGCGAAATGATAATGACTGCCGACCTGAATCGGTCTGTCGCCCGTGTTCGCCACTGTAAGAGAGATCGCTGCTCTATCCTTATTAAGCACAATCTCGCCAGATGCTGGAAAAATCTCGCCCGGTATCATGTCGGTCTGCCTCTTCTTTCGTGCGCTCCTCAGCGAATTGGATCGTGAAGGCTAACGAGCTTGGTGCCATCGGGGAACGTTGCCTCCACTTGCATCTCGTGGAGCATTTCGGAGATGCCTTCCATGACCTGATCGCGGCTCAGGACCTTGCCGCCTTCGGACATGAGTTCGGCGACAGACTTGCCGTCGCGTGCTCCCTCCATCACGAAATCTGTAATAAGCGCGACACTTTCGGGATAGTTGAGCTTGACGCCTCTTGCGAGCCGCCCGCGAGCGACCAGCGCCGCGAGCGCGATCATAAGCTTGTCTTTTTCACGCGGAGTGAGTTTCATGAGCTTCTCCATCGAAGGGGTGAAAGTTGTTGTCGTCAAAAATCAGCATCATCTCTGCAACAGGTTCTAATCCGGTTCCTCGTCAGGCGCTGCGCCCACGGACACGCGCAGCGACCTTCAATCCGCTCGGCTCGCCTCTGCCCGGCTCGCCTCTGCCCGGCTCGGAAGCTTCCAGTCAGGCCGAACGAAATGACAGGTGTAGCCGAAGGGATCGTGTTCCAAGTAATCCTGATGCTCCGGCTCGGCCTCCCAGAAGGTACCTGCGGGGCTTACTTCGGTTACCACCTTGCCCGGCCAAAGGCCTGAGGCATCGACATCGGCGATGGTGTCGTTTGCGATCCGCTTCTGTTCGTCGCTCGTGTAGAAGATGGCCGAACGATAGCTGGTACCCCTGTCGTTACCTTGACGATTCAGCGTGGTCGGGTCATGAATCTGGAAGAAAAACTCCAGAAGCCTCCGGTAACTGATCGTTTGAGGATCAAAGATAATCTCAATCGCTTCGGCATGATTTCCGTGGTGCCGATAGGTCGCGTTCGGCACGTCGCCGCCCGTATATCCGACCCGTGTGGAGATCACGCCCGGGTATCGGCGCAGCAAAGCCTGCATGCCCCAGAAGCAGCCGCCGGTAAGAATCGCACGCTCGGTCGATGCGGTCATGTCTTTACTCCTTGCGATCCGACAGCGCGTGTGTGCGCCATCCCGTGTGGGCAAGCACGATTTCGCCTTCGGAATAGGCGGGATGTTTCGAGGCGATCACCTCCGCAACCGATTCGCCCTCCATGACACCACCGAGTGGAACCGGCTCCGCGTAGGACTTCCGATCATCCATCCGTCCGCGCATGTACGGGTCGAGCGAGAGATACTGGACTTTGAGCAAGATCTGTCCCTCGCTTGGCGTCGGAATCGGAGTATCCTCGAACCGAAAATCGGTTGGCTTTGGGCGGCCTTGCGGTCGTGCAGCAAGAACTATCTGGCGCGCTTTTACTTCTGACATAGCGATACCTCCCTATCGCGATCAGTTGGCTGACTAAGATTAAATCATTCGATGACCTTCGGCGCGTTTCCCATCTCGAAAGGTCTTCGGTTTTTTTGTACGAACTCTCTAAGACCGATTGGCTCTTTTCCGGTGATTCTTTTCACAACATCATTGGTACCGGAAAAGATTCCCGCCGCATGATCTTTAGCAACCTCGACAAGATGCTGTGCCAGGAACGGTGACCGACCCTTTGCGATTCGTTCCTCGAAAACCTTCAGAGGAATCTCCTCATATCGTATGTCGTGATTCAAAATCTCGCTTATCTCGGCGAAGGCTTCAGGATAGGTATATTCTTTGGGACCGAAAAGCGGATACGTTTTGCCCGCATGTGGGCCGGGACTTTCGAGAATACCGACGATGACTCTAGCCTGGTCCTCCGCAGCTATCGGTGCGTGCTTCCCGTTCCTGAAAAAACCCATTTTTACCAAGCCGTCTTTGATGTCCCGTGCATAATAGAGGAACCACTCAGCGAAGAACGTCGGACGGAGATGTGTGACAGACAATCCCGACCAATCAAAAACTCTTTCTGCAATCCAATGATTGAAAGCGCCGTGGCTTTTGGCTTCCCGCCGTGCCGAGATTTGAGACATATTTACGATGTGACCAACGTGGGCTTCACTTGCAGCCTGCACGAAAAAGGCAGTTGCTTCGATGAGCCCCGGAGCGATCGGATAGACGAAATAGGCCCCGGACACACCATCGAGAGCGGCCCGAACCGATTGAAAATCGAGCAGATCGCCGACTACGATTTCAGCGCCAAGGTCAGCAAGCTTGGTGCTTCGCTCATCATTCTTGTGGGCAAAGGCTCTGACCTCGTATCCCTTCTCCAACAAAAATTGAGTGACCTTTGATCCGGTGTCACCCGTTGCGCCAGTAACCAAAAAAATTTTCGATTCCATGATTTTCTCCAATCTGTATATGTGATCCTGCGGGTTACGAACGCATTCATGTTAAAGTCGTCATTCACGTCGCACATACTCGATTGCCGCTGCGAGTTTTTCATCGAGCATCCTTGCCACGCGGTCGACGTCTGCATTCTGAAATTGTCCGAACAAGGTCGACGGAAGGTCGTACTCGACGATACTTTTCTTGCCGTCCTCTCTAATGTAGACCCGAAGGGGAGCATAAAGTCCCGCTCGAATGTCCTTCTTCGTCATCTGGAGCGCAAAGAGAGGATTTCCAACGACGTATTGTTTCGCTCCGGAGGCTTTTCCCGCCAAGCCGGCCAGCCTGCCGTGATCGATCACGGCGAAAATCATCAGGCCAAGCGGACCCTCTATGTTCTTCATATAATCTTGTGCGGCACCTTCCGACATCCCGCGTTCCAGCCGTTCGTTAAAGGCTGGGTAATCGAGATACCCCATACGGGACTCAAATCGTGCGCACGTTTCCTCGAACGTTTTGTCCAGAGAAACGGAGACGTGCCGGACGGAAATCGTATTTTCTGCGCGATTCATGTTAGGACTCCTCCTTTGTTTTTTACTATCATCATGCAAGGGAGGTACCATAAATATTAACTATTATCATGCAAGTCACGGCCGTTGCTTAGATTCCAACGTGAATTGCCCGTGCGCCGAAACTCCGACACACTGTCGATTAGCAGTCACGGCGTTTCGTCACCACCTTCTCAATCCCAAGCAATAGCCCTCGCTCTCGAGCTCATCGAGGGGAATGAAGCGTAGCGAGGCGGAATTGATGCAGTAGCGTAAGCCGCCCGCCTCGCCTGGGCCATCGGGGAAGACATGGCCAAGGTGGCTGTCCCCATGACGGGAGCGAACCTCAGTCCGAGTCATGCCGTGGCTGATGTCAGTGTTCTCGACCACATTTTCCGGCTCGAGCGGCTTGGTGAAGCTCGGCCAACCAGAGCTGCTCTCGAACTTGTTAATCGAGGCGAACAGCGGTTCGCCTGACACGACGTCTACGTAAATACCTGGCTCTTTGTTATTCCAATAGGCGTTATCAAAGGGCCGTTCCGTCCCGTCACGCTGCGTCACACGGTATTGCTCGGGAGAAAGGCGAGATACGGTTTCAGGGTTCTTGTTATATTTCGACATATGCTTACCTTAGCTTGTCTTTTTCATGCGGCGTGGGTTCATGAGCTTCTCCATTCTATAGCGGCCTTTAGCACGACCACATCTTCGGCACTCGGAAAGGGCCGGGTTCAAGCTCTCGGCTGAATTGCTGGAGAAAGCTGCGCAAGGCGAGCCTCAAGTCGGAGGACACTTCCGCGGCAAAGCGAACAATAATAAGCCCGCCGACCGACGTCGCGGCGCAGTGGCACTCCAGGGAACGAGCAATGTCGCGAACAAACTCGAGACGTGCGTCGAGAGCAGGCCCGAAATAGATAAGCGTTCCAACGGCCTTGCAATTCGAAAGCAGGGCCTTCCTGTGAAGGTGCGGAAACATCTCATCCGTGGCGCGGAAGCTGTCTGCCCAGATCAGCCGACCGTCTCTCTTGACGCGCCAACTATGGATGATTTGTCCGCCAACGACCTCCTCGCCGTGTGCGGCACGACCCAGCACCAGCCACTCAAGGGCAAGCAGCTGCGCTCCAGAAGAAAGTTCGATTTCTGTCTCCCGGCTAAGGCGTGCCCCATTGAAGACGATTGTCTCCTGCGGAAGCCACGCAAGCTTCGCGCCCTCGCACGCTTTCAGTTTCGTCGTGATGCGCGCGGGTTCGTCCAACGCCCGATAGACTTTTTCAGCGGCCTGTGATGTCACCGCGATTGACGCGTCGGCTAGCGCGGTCACACCACATTCGAGCCGGTCTCCTCCCGCAATACCGCCCGCAGTATTGATGAGAACAGCCTCGTTCACCGCAGCACCGCCGATCCTCGGGAACATGACTCGGATGGGAGACCGTTGAA
>Ga0209382_10006193_pt1 | contig 15412 bp, 14 predicted proteins | sample SoiMetdeltSBSDD5_FD_187599 | JGI IMG/M metagenome (GOLD analysis project Ga0209382, IMG submission 187599) | Bulk soil microbial communities from a Populus tree surrounding site in Tennessee, USA - Soil MetaG P. deltoides SBSDD5 (SPAdes) (version 2) | ecosystem: Environmental > Terrestrial >... | reverse complement strand
ACGCCCTCACGCCGGCGGTGGACGTTCCCCGCGCGGCGTGAATCGCGACATCGAGGAGCGCCCCGGCTCCGCCGGGGCGCTGCCGAGCGATTGGGGGGTGTGGGGGGCCATGTCGGGGCCCCCCACGTCCATCATCACGCCGCGCGACGGGCCACGTCCGGCCGCACCTCGGCCTGCTCGCGACGGAGGCGGAAGGCCAGCCCGACCAGCAGCGCGCCGAACACCACGGCGTAGGCGCCGATCCACCACACCAGCGCGAGCGCACCGGCGCCGGGCGCCAGGAAGAGCAGTACGCCGAAGACGACCGACAGCACGCCGCTCGCGACCATCCACCACTCGTTCGGAATCTCGTCGCGTAGACGGATGGCGGCCACGATCTCCAGCACTCCCGTGACGATGGCCCACGCCCCGATCAGGTACAGGAGCACGAGGGCTGTCACGCCCGGCATGGCGAAGGCGACGACGCCCGCCGCGATGCTCACGAGGCCCTCGATCGCGAGCAGCCATCGCGGCTGGTCCTCGGTCCGTCCGCGAAAGGCGGCGACGAGGCTGAAGATGCCGTCGACGATGGCGTAGGCACCGAACAACAGAATGAGCGCCGCCAGCGTCACACCCGGCATGAAGAAGGCGAGGAGGCCGAAGACGATTGCGGCCACCCCACGAATCGCGAGCGCCCACCAGTTTCGAGCCAGCGCGGTCATTTCCATGTTGCCTGCCTCCTGGTGTGAGTCTCGGACCAGCGCCGTTCGAGGGCTCCGGGCGGTGCAACTCGTGCGCCAGGGATCGCGCGTGAATTCGGTGACCTCGACGTCACTGCGAGTCCGATCGACCGCTGGATAGCGCGACTGCGACCTTCGTCGCAGCCCGCACCTCTTACACGGTGATGTCGAAGGTGCCACGCGCGCGGTGACACACCCCGCTGTCTCGGGGCGCGTGTGTCGACCGTCGAGGGCACCGCCGTTGCAGCGAATGTCGAGATTCGCAGGGAGGCGCGGGATTTTCCTCGAGCGTTTGCTGGATGGGCTCGACGTCGCGTTCGAGCCGCTCGTGGTCTCGGACGGCTCGCCCGGCTGTCCACCTGGCCATCGCCGTGACGATCCGCCGAGCGTGCGATGGACGACGGGTGGCGGCGCCGTGTTCCACGTCGTCGGTGGTGTCTCCCTGCGCGTCTCCCGTCACCGTGTCGTGATCGTCCCCGCGCACGCGGCCGGCCGGGGCCTCCCCGACGATGGGCTCGCGCCGATGAGCGCGCGTGCCCGCGCCGCTCGGGTGTGGCGGCCCCCCGCGCCCACGGCCAGCGATCCCGACGTCCGCACGGCCCGCGGCACCATCCGCGTGACCTACCTCGGCTCGATGGGACTGTTCGATCTCCTGCGCGAGCCGCTGGTGGAGCGGCTCCTGACCGACGATCCGCTCTGGCGCGGCTTCCAGGAGCTCGTCGACGAGATCGGCGGGCAACGCCCCGGCTACCGGACGATGGCGGAGGCGCTGCTGCGGCGCTGCCTGATCCTCATCCTGCGGCGTCAGCACGATCGCGACGCGCAGCGGCTCTCGTGGCTGGCGCCGCTGGAGGACGCCCGGCTGGGCCGCGCCGTCAGCGCGATGCAGGACCGCCCCGAGCACTCGTTCACGCTGCCGGCGCTCGCCGAGGTGGCCGGTATGAGCCGCTCGGTGTTCGCCGCTCGCTTCGCGGACGTGCTCGGCCAGTCTCCGATCGAATTCTTGAAAGCCCTCCGACTGGCCCGGGCGACCCGCCTCCTGCTGGCCACCGATCTTCCGGTGAAGAGCGTCGCCACGCGCGTGGGGTACTCGAGCCGGAGCTCCTTCACCCGGGCGTTCGCGGCCTGCCACGGCGTGGGGCCGATGGCGTTTCGTGCCGCCGCCCGTGAGCCGACGACGTCGCCGTGGTCGGGCCCCCTCGGCGCCGGCGTCGGCCGTCGCGAGGCGCCGGGACGCCGCGAGCCGTGACGACGCCGCGCCCCGAGCGCTCGGACGCGCGGCGACGTCTTGCGGACGACGGGACACGGGCCGGGGAGGACACTCGCGTCATGAAGAACGCCACGACGCGGACTTGCGGCGACGCCCGGCCGGGCGCGGCACGCGTGAGCGCCTGACCGGAGGAGCAGCATGGAGTTCAGCGGCGCAGATCGGGGCACCCGGACGCCGCCACTCCCCGGGGTCGGCTACGGAATGGCCTGGCTGCAGGCGTTCCTCCAGCGCGGGAGCGGTCTCCTCTTCGACGAGGAACAGGCCGCGGAGGTCTCGCGGCTGGCCGAGCGGGCCCTGCTGGGGCTCTTCGACGTCGCCGAGCGGACGGCCCTCGCCAACGGGCGCTCGGTGATCCTGCGGCACGATCTACCCCTGACGAAGGGTCTGCACGCACGCCTCGGCGAGGCGGAGGCGCTGGCGAGCGAGGTGACCCTGCGTCCGTTGCTGCGCTTTCTCGCCGACGCCGGGGTGGCCGCGCCGATCGATGCGCGCGTGCACGACGACATCCCCCGTCTGATGGCCGCGTTGCTCCTGCTCGCCGGTCGCGTCATCGCGATCCTCGAGCCCAGCGACATGAGCACGACCGAGCGCCTCGACCGTCTGCTCCGCCACGACCCCACCGGGCCGACGCGCTGGGAGCTGGAGCGGGCGGGCCGGGTTCTCGACCTGACGCTGTAGGGACACGGGATGGCCGCCTCACCGGCGCCGCGTGAGCAACGTAGCCGCGAGCTGTTCTTCGAGCTGGTCGGCCCCCATCTGACACGGCTCTCTCACGTCGTGCGCCACCTGCTCCGGTATCACGAGGCGACGGGCGACCTGCGGCCCGGAGAGGTCGCGTCCGAGGAGGTCGTCGACGCCGTGGTGGTCCGCGCCTATCGGGGGTTCGTACGGCAGTCGCCCCAGCGGCCGCTCAAGCGGTGGCTGGTCGGCCTCGCGCGCGAAGAGGTCGCGCGCGAGACCCGGCGCCAAAAGTCGTGGGACTCGCGCGCGCCGGTGCACACGGAGGACGACGTCGCCGAGACGCCGCCCGAGGAAGCCGTCTCCCGGCTCGGCGAGGAGATCCTGGAGTTCTACGAGCCCGACCAGGATCTGAGGGTCGAGGACGTCGTGCCGGACCTCGACCTCGTCGGCCCCGACCAGCAGGCGGAGAGCGACGAGCTGCGCTGGAGCGTCGACGCGGCCCTGGCGGGCCTGCCCCGTGAGTGGCGGGAGATCGTGCTCCTGCACCACGTCGAGGGCCTGAGCGGTGCCGAGCTCGCGCGCGTCGCCGGCAAGTCGAGCGACGAGGTCGAGCACGTGCTGGAGCTCGCCCGCGAGTATCTCCGCCAGCGGCTCGTCGAGGCGGGTCGCGCGCTCCGCGCGGCCCCGTCACGGTCCGCGCGCCGGGCGGCCCGCCGCGCGGACCCACGGACACCTGATCCGGACCGGCGGTGACCGACCGCGTCCGATACTGAACACGCGGAGGATCTCATGGCCAAGGTGATCGGCATCGACCTGGGGACGACGAACTCGGTCGTGGCGGGGATGGAGGGCGGCAACCCGGTGGTGATTCCGAACCAGGAGGGGAGCCGGCTGACGCCGTCGGTGGTGGCGTTCACGAAGGACGGCGAGATCCTCGTGGGGCAGGTGGCGAAGCGGCAGGCGATCACAAATCCAGAGAATACGATCTTCTCGATCAAGCGGTTCATGGGACGGCGGTTCGACGAGGTGCAGGAGGAGATCAAGAAGGTTCCGTACAAGGTGGTGCGCGCGTCGAACGGGGACGTGCGGATCGAGGTGCGCGGTAAGCAGTACTCGCCACCTGAGATCTCCGCCATGATTCTCCGCAAGCTGCGGGAGGCGGCGGAGGCGTACCTGGGGGAGCGGGTGACGCAGGCGGTGATCACGGTGCCGGCGTACTTCAACGACAGCCAGCGGCAGGCGACGAAGGACGCGGGGACGATCGCGGGGCTGGAGGTGCCGCGGATCATCAACGAGCCGACGGCGGCCTCGCTCGCCTACGGGCTGGACAAGAAGACCGACGAGCAGATCGCGGTGTACGACCTGGGCGGGGGGACGTTCGACATCTCGATTCTGGAGATCGGCCAGGGCGTGTTCGAGGTCAAGGCGACGAACGGCGACACGCACCTCGGGGGCGACGACTTCGACCAGCGGGTGATCGACTGGATCGCGGACGAGTTCGGACGGGAGTTTGGGATCGACCTGCGGAAGGACCGGATGGCGCTGCAGCGGCTGAAGGAGGCGGCGGAGAAGGCGAAGATCGAGCTGAGCTCGACGCTGCAGACGGAGGTGAACCTGCCGTTCATCACGGCGGACGCGAGCGGGCCGAAGCACCTGGTGATGACGCTGACACGGGCGAAGCTCGAGAGCCTGGTGGAGGACCTGGTCCAGCGGACGGTCCCGCCGTGCCAGCAGGCGATGAAGGACGCGGCGGTGAGCGCACGGGACATCGACGAGGTGGTGCTGGTGGGCGGGCAGACGCGGATGCCCCGGATCCAGACGCTGGTGACGGAGCTGTTCGGGAAGGAGCCACACAAGGGCGTGAACCCGGACGAGGTGGTCGCGGTCGGTGCTGCCATCCAGGGCGGGGTGCTGGCGGGAGACGTCCGCGACGTCGTGCTCCTCGACGTGACGCCGTTGTCGCTCGGGGTGGAGACGCAGGGGGGCGTGACGACGGTGCTGATTCCGCGGAACACGACGATCCCGACGCGGAAGAGCGAGACGTTCACGACGGCGGCGGACAACCAGCCGGGGGTGGAGGTGCACGTCCTGCAGGGGGAGCGGCCGCTGGCGCAGGACAACCGGACGCTGGGGCGGTTCCAGCTGGCGGGGATCGCGCCGGCGCCGCGCGGCATGCCGCAGATCGAGGTGGCGTTCGACATCGACGCGAACGGGATCCTGAACGTGTCGGCACGGGACCAGGCGACGGGGAAGCAGCAGCAGGTGCAGATCACGGCGTCGTCGGGGCTGAGCAAGGACGAGGTGGAGCGGAAGGTCCGGGAGGCGGAGACGCACGCGGCGGAGGACACCCGGCGGAAGCAGGACGTGGAGCTGCGGAACCAGACCGATCACCTCGTGTACCAGACGGAGCGGACGCTGAACGAGCACGGGGCGAAGTTGGACGGGAGCGAGCGGCAGGCGGTGGAGCAGGCGCTGGCGGACGCGCGGGATGCGCTGCGGTCGGACGACATGGACCGCATCCGGCGCGCCTACGACAACCTGACCCGCATGGCGCAAACGCTCGCCCAGGCGGGGCAGCGCCAGCCGCGCGGTGGGCCCGCGACGGGCGCGCCCGGCGGCCCGCAGCAGGGTGATGTCGTGGACGCCGAGTTCACCGATACGGACGAGCGCAAGGCCGGCTGACCGTATGCAGGCCGACGAGCGGTCCCGGGCCGACCGCGACGTCAGCGTCGACGACGTCGAGCGTCTGCGCCGGGCGCTCGACGACGCGACGCAGGGGCAGCTGCGGCTGCGCGCCGACTTCGAGAACTTCCGGCGCCGCGCGGAGCGGGAGCGCGAGAGCGCCCACCGGGACGGCCGACGGGAGGCGCTGCTGCCGATCCTGAGCGTGCTCGACACGCTCGAGCGGGCGCTCGCCTCCGGGTCGAGCGATCCCGACTTCTACGAGGGCGTCGCGGCGACCCGGCGGCTGTTCACGCGCGCGCTCCGCGAGGCCGGCGCCGAGGCGGTGGAGAGCGTGGGGCGGGCCTTCGACCCGCAGGTCCACGAGGCCGTCGCGACTGTGCCGTCGAGCGGCGTGGAGCCGGGGACGGTCGCCCGGGAGGTGAGGCGAGGCTGGCGCCTCGGCGACGAGTTGCTGCGTCCGGCGCAGGTCGTGGTGGCCACCGATCCGGAGCCGGCCGAACCATGGCGGTGAAGTTTCGCGACTACTACCAGATCCTCGGCGTGCCCCGCACCGCCAGCGCCGACGAGATCAAGCGCGCGTACCGCAAGCTCGCCCGCACGCACCACCCCGACCTGCAGCCGGCGGCCGAGCGCGGCCAAGCGGCCGAGCGCTTCAAGGAGATCAACGAGGCGTACGAGGTCCTGAGCGACCCCGAGAAGCGATCCCGCTACGACACCGCCGGCGCCGGCTTCACGAGCGGCGCCGACTTCACGCCGCCGTCGGACGCCGGCTGGCGTACCACGACGACCACGACGGGCGACTGGGAGGACGTCGGGGACGTCAGCGACTTCTTCGCCTCGCTGTTCGGGCGCCCCCGCGGGCCGGGCCGGGGGCGCGGCGGTGGCGTGCGCGTCACCATCCCCGGCAGCGACGTGGAGGGGGAGCTGCCCCTGACCCTGCAGGACGTCCTGCGCGGTGGCCGGCGACGCATCACGGTGCCGGGCGGCCGGAGTCTCGATGTGGAGATCCCCGTCGGCGCGCGCGAGGGCACGGTGCTGCGGCTGGCCGGCCAGGGCGAGCGTGGCGTGGGCGGCGGCCCGCCGGGCGATCTCTTCCTGCGCCTCCACGTGCTCCCCGATCCTCAGTACCGCGTGGTCGGAGACGACCTCGAGATGGACCTGCCGCTGTGGCCGTGGCAGGCGGTTCTGGGCGCCGAGGTGAAGACGGACACGCCGGACGGCTCGGTCACGCTCCGGGTGCCGCCCGGGACGCAGAGCGGCCGTCGGCTCCGGCTCCGCGGCCGTGGTTTGCCGCGCCAGGGGCGCCAGCGCGGCGATCTCCACGCCGTGGCGCGGATCCGGGTGCCCGAGCACCCCACCGAGGCCGAGCGCGCGGCCTACGAAAACCTCCGGAAGGTCTCCGAGGGAGGCGGCGCGTGAGCCCCTCGGATCGTGACGCCCTGCGCGCGGAGGTGTCCCTGTCGCTGAGCGAGCTCGCCGCCGCGGCGCACATCAGCCTCGACCGCCTCACGCGCCTGGTCCGGCTCGGCGTGGTGGAGCCGCGCGAGCCCGGCGCCGACGAGTTCACCCCGGCCGCGGCCATCCGGCTGCGCCGCATGCTGCGCCTGCGGCACGACCTTCACGTGAACCTCGTCGGCGCCACGATCATCGTGGATCTGCTGGAGCGCCTCGACCGCCTCGAGTCCGACCTGGCCCGCACCCGGCGGGACACGCACGAATAGGGCGCAGCCGACTCAGTCGGGCTTCGGGGGCGTCTCGAGTAGTACGTCCTGCGTGTGCCGCGGGGGTTCGGCTTCCAGATGCGGCGCCGGACCCCGAGTCCGCCTGATGAGGTACGTGAGTCCAGAGAGTCCACAGACGAGACCCCCCAGGACAGCGAGAGCCGGGGCTTCCCGAACTGCCAAGGCGAACAGCAGGAGAGCTGGCACGGCGACGATCAATCGGAATAGCCATCGAGGGATCATGTCCCCCTCCTAGTCCGATCGGCCCTTGAACGACTACACGTCCTGGCTCACGCGATGTTCGGATCGCTGCGTGTCCGAGTCGTCCTTCCCCGAAGTACGACAGCCGGCCACCTGGGCGAGGGTGAGGACCACAAGGAGCGCGAGGAGTACCCGGCGCATGGCGTCAGTGTAGCGCCTACCGCCGTCGGTGTTCAAAAGGCCTCGGGGGCGGCGGCGATCGCGTCGAGCTCGCGATGCGTGTAGGAGCCGAGGCTGCGGAAGTCGAGATCCGTGTAGTTCTTGATCCACCGCATCGCGATGCGGTTGGCCTTGCGGTAGCGCTCGCGCTGGGCGGCGTCGGCGGGACGCCGGCTCAGGATGTCGTCCAGCTCCTCGGCGAGCAGGCGCTTGACGAGGACGAAGTCGTGCGTCGCCGCCGGGCCCTCGGTCGTGTGGGCGGCGTGACGGACGCGCTGGGCGATCTGCGCCACCGACATGCGGCCGGTGGCGAGGTCCTCCATCAGCGCCGGGTGAACGCCCGGCTTGCCCTCGAGGCTGTCGATGCCCTTGGCGCCACGGCCGTTGAGCCAGCCTTCGACGTACTCGATGAGCATCCGAGCATTGCGCCGCGTGCCCTCGACGGTGATGGGCCCGGCGGGCACCTCGATCTTCACGGGGAAGGCCTCGGGGTCGGCCATCTGCGCGGTGGGCTTCCAGCCGGAGGCGAGGAGCTGGCGGAACGGATCGGCGGCGGTCTTCATGTGGAAGATGTGCGCGACCCAGGCGCGGATGAAGCCCTGGGCGGCCTCCCACTCCTTGTCCTTGCGGATCGACTCCGCCGCCGCGCGGTTCACCTCGGGATCGGGGTTGGGCAGCGCGGTGGCCATGCCGCCGATGGGCACGGCGCCGCGCTTGAGGCACACCGCGACCAGGCGGCGGAAGATGTTCGCGATGAACGGCGTCGTCTTCACGTCGACGCCGAAGCGGTCGGGCCACACCGATCTCGGATCAGCCATGACGTACTCGAAGATCGAGGCCTTGAGATCCCAGCGCGCGGCGTTGAGGCCGGCCGCGTAGGGGCCGAGCTCGTGGAGCATCTCCTCCATCTCGTACACGCACGGCAGCGACTCGACGAGCACGACGGCGCGGATGGTGGCGTTGGCCAGCCACGGCAGCCGGGCCCGGCTGGCGTCGAAGAGATCGCGGTACACGCGGGCCTCGGCGGCGAACTCGAGCTTCGGCAGGTAGAAGTAGATGCCCTGGTTGCGCTCGGCCTGGGCGCGGCCGGCGTGGAAGAGAGTCAGCGCGGTGCCGAGCACCGCGGCGTTGACCGGGCGCCCGTCGATGGTGACGTCCGGCTCGACGAGGTGGATGCCGCGCTCGCGGTGCATGAAGAACGGCAGCTCGCCGGGCGCGATCTTGTACTCGCGGTTGCGGGCGGCGTCGCGGAAGTACAGCTCGCGCTGCACCGCCGCCACGCGGTTGTGTGCGGACTGCACGGTGTCGATCAGCCGGTGGCCGCCGGAATCCTCGTCGTCGTCGAGGTCGCCCTCGGCGCGCTCGCCCTCCGGTCCCGGGTTCAGCGCGTTGATGAACATCGACGTGATCGAGCACGGGCCGGAGATCTCGATGCCCGGCTTGCGGAGGTCCTCCGGGACCGGCGGCACCTTCCAGTCGCCCGTGTTCGCCTCGCTACGCGCGGGATGGGACGGCAGCGCGCCCTGCGTGAGCGCGCGGGCGAGCGCGTCGGCCCGCCGGCCCAGCAGCGTCGTGATCCGCGGCGCGAGCGGGTCGTGCACCGCGAGCAGATAGTCGACGAACGACGACGTGAAGAGCGCGTCGGCGCCCTCGACGGGCTCGTACCGGAAGCGGGGGTGCTGGGCCATGAGGTCTCCTGGACTCCGTCGGGAATCGGGACTTCCCTTTTTGCATCGGCGGGACGCGGCTGTCAATGGGAGAATGCGCGCCGATGAGCACCTCGCGGCACCGTCGCGTGCGGGGCGTGGGACACGGCCGCAAGACGCGGCGCGCGCTGGAGCGCGGCGGCACCGGCGCCGCCCGCGCGCTCAACACCGTGCTGGGGCGCTGGGACGGCGTGCGTATCACGCCGATGTTCGGCCGGTGGGGCTACTTCCACGGCGAGCACCTGTTCGCCTGCTTTCCCCTCCGTGACCGCGACCGGGACCTCTGGATCCGCCTGGCCCCGGGCGACCAGGCGCGTGCGTTGCGCGAGCCCGGCGTGCGCCCCCACCGCCGCTTCGGCGGGCGCGGCTGGATCGAGCTGACCGTCGAGAGCGACGCCGACGTGCCCCGCGCGCTCGGCTGGCTGCGTCGCGCCCGGGCCGCGGCCGCCCGCGACGACGACCGTGAGGTCGGCGACCCGTGAGCGGACCGATCCGCGACCTCGCGGAGCGCTGCTGGTCGGGCGCGGTGCCGGCCAGACAGCTCTGGAAGCCGACGGGCCAGACCGAGGAGCTCGTCCCCGGCGTCATCTTCCTGCACACCTTCGCCAACATGACCGTCGTGCGCACGGGCGAGGGGCTCGTGCTGATCGACACCTCGAACTACGCGGCGCGCGAGCGCACGTTCGCGCTCGTCCGCTCGCTCGACGCCGCGCCCGTCGCCGCGGCCATCTACACGCACGGGCACGCCGACCATGCGCTCGGGCTGCCGCCCTTCCTGGCCGAGGCCCGCGAGCGCGGTTGGCCGCGGCCACGGATCGTGGGCCATCGCAACGTGGCCGCGCGCTTCGACCGCTACCGGCGCACCAACGCTTACAACGCGCTCATCAACGCCCGGCAGTTCGGGATCGCGCCGTCGTGGCCGATGGACTACGACGAGCCCGACGTCGTCTACGACACGACGCTGGCGTTCTCGGTGGGCGACGTGACGCTCGCGCTGCACCACGCGCGGGGCGAGACCGACGATCACACGTGGATCTGGTGGGCCGAGCGGCGGATCCTGTGGACCGGCGATCAGTTCATCTGGGTCGCGCCGAACGCCGGCAACCCCCAGAAGGTGCAGCGCTACGCGGGCGACTGGGCCGTCTCGCTCCGCGCGATGCGCGCGCTCGAGCCCGAGCTCCTGATCCCGGGCCACGGCCCGCCCATTCTGGGCCGCGACCGCATCGGTCGGGCCCTCGACGAGACGGCCGAGTGGCTCGAGACGCTGGAGCGCGAGACGCTCGCCCGTATGAACGCGGGCGCGACGCTGGACACCGTCCTGGCCGAGGTGCGGCCTCCGGCCCACCTGGCGGCGCGGCCGTATCTCCAGGCGGTGTACGACGAGCCCGAGTTCGTCGTGCGCAACGTGTGGCGCCTGTACGGCGGCTGGTGGGACGGCGTCCCGTCACACCTCAAGCCGGCGCGCGAGGCCGAGCTGGGGCGCGAGGTGGCGCGCCTGGCCGGCGGCGTCGAGGGGCTGGTGGCGCGGGCGCGGGAGCTGGCGGGGGCGGGGGACCTGGTCCTCGCCTCCCACCTGATCGACTGGGCCGTCGCCGTCGCGCCCGACGACCAGGCCGCGCACGCCGTGCGCGCCGCGGTCTACGAGGCCCGCGCGAGCGAGGCCGCCGCGCTGATGACGCGGGGGATCTTCACGGCGGCGGCCCGGGAGTCCGGAGAGCGAGCCCGGGCCTAGCGTCGTCGCCGGCGGATGCGACCAAGGTCGCACTCGAGGTCGCGCGAAATGTTTCGCCTGTGCAGCACGGTGCGTGGAATCCGTTGCGCACCGTCACCCGCGCCGCGGTGGCTCGGGCCTCAAAACCCCCGCAGGCAGGGCCTCTCCGGGGCGTCGGGTGCGGCGCGACGCTTGCACGGGAGCACCGTCGGTTGACAGCGGTGACACCAACTATCGTGCCGCAGCCTGCGGTATCGCCGGCGACGATCAGCGAGCTCCAGCGCAACGGCTTCGTCGTCCTCGAGCGGGTGACCACGGGCGAGGACCTCGACCGGATCAGCCGGGTCATGGCCCGCCTCTACCGCCGGTACCGCGGGCTCGCCCGCATGCGGCACGCGTGGGACCTGGGCGCCGGCACCCCGGATGGCTCCCCCGAAATCCTGGAGATCAACCAGACGCTCGAGCTCGAGCCTGAGCTGGGGTCGACCGAGACGTTCCGCCGCTGCCACGAGCTGGCCGAGGTGCTGCTGGGGCAGCCCGTCGAGTACCGCTTCGACCACGCCATCTACAAGCCGCCCTTCAACGGCCGGGCGACGGCGTGGCACCAGGACGAGGCGTACACGCTGGACCCGACGCTGGTGACCGCGCACTTCTGGGTGCCCGTCCAGGACGTCAGCGTCGAGATGGGCTGCATGCAGTTCATCCCCGGGAGCCACCGCGAGCCGATCCGGCCGCACCATCGGCTGGAGCGGCTTCGCCACGCCCACGCGCTCGAGACCGACGACGTCGACGCCACGCGGGCGGTGGCGTGTCCGATCCGGGCCGGGGACGTCACGGTGCACTATCCGCGGACGCTGCACTACACGGGGCCCAACCTCACCGCCACGCCCCGACTGGCCTGGTCGCTGGAGTTCGGTCCCCGACAGCCGCTCCCCCGGCGTCTCGTGGCCAAGGGCCGGCTCCTCTGGAGGACCGCCGCGCGATTCGCTAGCTGACGACGGCGGCTTCCTCGCGGGAGCGGGCCTCGATCGCGTCGATGGGGACGAAGGGGACGAGGACCCAGATGACCGCGGTCGTGACCGTCGAGATCACGACGAGCCGCTCGAAGCCGATCGCGTCGTAGAGGTGACCGCCGGCCCACTGCGCGCCCTGCATGCCGGCGTTGTAGACCGACATCAGGAGCGCGAAGAACGTGCCCTCGATGTGCGGTGGGCACGCCTTGGCGGCGAGCTCCAGGAACGCCAGCGTCGTGACCATGTAGACCCAGCCATAGGTGAAGTCGATCACCATCGCGGACGCGGCGCCCCGGTAGAGCAGGTACTGGAGCATGCTGGCCGCGCTGAGGCCGATCGTGATGTTGATGCGTCGGCGCAGCGGCCAGCGCCGTGACAGCGGCGCGTAGGTCAGCGCGCCGACCACCGAGCCGAGCGACTGCACCGCCGCGAGGGTGCCGATGAACTGCTGGCTGAAGCCGAGCCGGTCGGTCTGGTAGAAGAGAAAGCCGGGACCGAACGACGGGCTGAACATGAACAGGAAGATGAAGCCCGCCACCAGCCACACCTCGCGCGCCCGGAGCGCGTCCCGCACGGCGCGGACCCGCTCGCGCAGGGCGGCCCGATCGGCCGGCGCGTACGGCTCGCGCACGACCGCGACGGCGGACACGAGCGTGAGCACGGGGAAGGCCGCGGCTATCAGAAAGGCCATCGACAGGTGGCGGTGGTGGGCGAGCCAGCCGCCGATGATCCCGACCAGGATCGCCGAGGTGTAGATCGACGCCCACTGCACGGACTGGAAGGCGCCAGTGAGGTTCAGGCGCCGGCCGTTCTCGACCATGAGGGCGTCGGCGAGCACGTCGGTGAAGGCGAGCCCCACGCCCATCGTCGTGAACATCGCGAGCAGCATCCAGTACTCGCGCGTGCCGGTGAGACCGACCGTGAAACCCGCCGTGGCGGCCAGCGCCGAGGTGAGGACCAGATAGCTGAGCCGGCGGCGCCCGAACAGCGGCACGAAGTCCGAGATCATCCCGTAAACCGGCTTGACCAGCCACGGCACGGTGCTGATGGCGAAGAAGTTCCCGACCAGCCCGGCGCTGAGGCCGGCGTCCTTGAGCACGATCGTGATCGTCTGGTTGGGCAGGTACCACATGCCCTGCGCGAAGTAGACGATCCCGAAGAGCACGGCGAAGCGCTTCGCCTCGGGCGTCGTGAACGGGTTCAGCCGTCGCAGCGCGTCGGGCATCACGGGGCGCACCTAGTCTACTATCTGACCCATGCGTTCCGTGTGTCCCCACGACTGCCCGTCCGCCTGCAGCCTCGAGGTCCACGTCGACGACGGCCGGGTAGCCACGGTCACCGGCGTGGCCGACCACCCGTTTACGCAAGGCATCATCTGCGGCAAGGTCCGCGAGTACGCCGAGCGCGTCCACTCACCCCTGCGGATCATCCGGCCCCTGCGGCGGGTCGGGCCGAAGGGGGCCGGGGACTTCGAGCCGATCGAGTGGGACGAGGCCGTCGCCGAGATCGCGCGGCGCTGGCGGGCGATCGCCGCCGAGCACGGCGGCGAGGCCATCCTGCCGTTCTCCTACGCGGGCTCCATGGGGCAGGTGCAGTACTTCGCGGGCCATCCGCTGTTCCACGCGCTCGGGGCCAGCCGCCTGGACCGGACCATCTGTACCGCCACCGCCTACGCCGGCTGGCGGGCGACCGTGGGCGCCGTGACCGGCAACGACTCGGAGCAGATGGTCGGCGCCGACCTGGTGGTGCTGTGGGGCATCAACGCGGCGTACTCCACGATCAACGTGATGACGCTCGTCAAGCAGGCCCGGGCCCGGGGCGCCTCCGTGATCGTCATCGACCCGTACCGGACGCCGACGGCGCAGCAGGCCGACGAGCACTTGATGGTCCGGCCCGGCACCGACGGCGCGCTGGCCCTGGCCATGATGCACGTGCTGATCGCCGAGGACCGCGTCGACCACGCCTACGTCGCCCGGGCCACGCTCGGCTTCGACCGGCTGGCTGAGCACGTGCGTGCGTGGACGCCGGCGCGGGTGGCGCCGATCGTGGGCCTGCCCGAGGCGACGATCGTGGCGTTCGCCCGCCGCTACGGGGCCACGCGCGCCGCGTTCGTGCGCATCGGCATCGGGCTCTCGCGCCACGACAACGGGGCGATAACGTGCCGGACGCTCGCCTGCCTGCCGGCGCTCACGGGCGCCTACGCCCATCCCCACGGCGGCGCGCTGCTGTCCTCGGGCGGCGCCGCCGGCTTCGACCTGACCATGCTCGAGCGGCCCGACCTGATGCCGAAGCGGGCGCCGCGCGTGATCAACATGATCCAGCTCGGGCGCGCGCTCACGGACCCGGACCTCAGCCCACCGGTCAAGGCGCTCTACGTCTACAGCTCGAACCCCGCCGCGATCTGTCCCAACCAGAATCTCGTCCTGGCCGGCCTCGCCCGCGAGGACCTGTTCACCGTCGTGCACGAGCAGGTGATGACCGACACCGCGCGCTGGGCCGACCTGGTGCTGCCGGCCACGACCTCGATGGAACACGAGGACCTCTACCGCTCCTTCGGCCAGCTCTACGTGCAGCTCGCCCGGCCGGTGGTCGCCCCGGTCGGCGAGGCTCGCTCGAACTGGGAGGTCTGCGGGACGCTGGCGCGCGCGCTCGGCGTGGCCGAGTCCCACTACGGGCGGACGCCCGAGGCGGTGATCCGTGCGCTGCTGGCCGGCGGCAACGAGACCCTGCACGGCATCACGTACGAGCGCCTGCGGGCCGAGGGCTCGGTGCGGCTGAACCTACCGCGCCCCTATCTGCCGTTCGCCGACGGCGCGCCGACCCGGTCAGGCCGGGTCGAGTTCTACTCGGAGTCGCTGGCCGCGCGCGGATTGCCGGCGCTGCCCACCTGGACGCCGCTGCGGGAGGGACCGTCGGCGAACGGCGACGGCGCGCGCTATCCGCTGCAGTGCATCGTGCCGCCCAACCGGTTCTTCCTGAACTCGTCGTTCAGCCAGTCGGACCTGCTGCGCCGACGGCAGGGGATGCCCACCGTGATGCTGGCCCCCGCCGACGCCGCCGCGCGCGGCATCGTCGAGGGCGACCCGGTCCGGGTGGAGAGCGCGCGGGGCGCGGCCACGTTCACCGCCCGCGTCACCGACGCGACCCGGCCGGGTGTCGCCGTCATCGAGGGGATCTGGTGGCACCGCTTCCACCCCGGCGGCGTCGGCGTGAACGTCCTCACGGACGATCGGACGACCGACATGGGTGGCGGCCCGGCGCTGCACTCCAACATGGTCGAGATCACGCGCGCCCCCGCACCCACCGCTACCGGCGCGACCACCGCCCCGCGCTGACCGCCCTCGTGCGTCGCGGTGCCGTGCGGGGCTGGCGCCGCGCTGGCGTCGGGCGCGCCGGCATGGCTCGCCTGTCGCCGTAAGCCGCTCCGGACGCGGCTCGCGCGCCCCCCCATCCCCCTGAGCGACTGTCTTGCGAGGCAAGCGGGTT
>Ga0209382_10006192_pt1 | contig 15414 bp, 17 predicted proteins | sample SoiMetdeltSBSDD5_FD_187599 | JGI IMG/M metagenome (GOLD analysis project Ga0209382, IMG submission 187599) | Bulk soil microbial communities from a Populus tree surrounding site in Tennessee, USA - Soil MetaG P. deltoides SBSDD5 (SPAdes) (version 2) | ecosystem: Environmental > Terrestrial >... | reverse complement strand
ACAGGGTCGCACTGCCCGCGCCACAGTCGCAAACGGCTGCCCGACCACAGCGCAAAGCGCCAGCCGCCTGACGAGCGGGCAACAGAGATTCTTCCGTCAAATTTCATGGGACTTTCATGACCGAGCTTTACCGGCGGTCTAACAACGCGCCAGCGGGCGTCCGCGCCCTTTTTCTGTTTCGGTGAAAAGCTATGCATTACCTCCTCCCGCGTCTTTCGAACGCAAAGCATATCTCGGAATGGGCGCCCCTTGCCGCGGGGGAGATCGCCGGCTCGCCGCCTGCCAAGCGCCTCTCGGCCATTGCAAGGTGGGCCGGCACTTGCATCGAGGCGCTCGGCGACTTCTACGCGGCAACGGCCATGTACGAGCAGCTTTCCCGTCTGTCGGATGCGGAGCTGACGCGGCGCGGGCTGTCGCGTGCCAATCTGGCGCGCGAAGTCCTTGCAGCATGCGAGCGCACCGCTCGTCCCCTATGAATGTGGTGCTCCGCGGCGCCGCACTCAAACGCCCAGATACCGGTGCTGCACGTCGGGGGAGGCGGCCAGCTCGGCGGAGGTGCCGGTCCAGACCACGCGGCCGCGCTCGATCAGGTGGTGGCGGTCGGCGAGACGGGTGAGGGCCGCAATGCTCTTGTCGATCACCAGCACCGCCTGGCCGGCCGCCCGCAGCTCAGCGAGGCAGCGCCAGATCTCCTCGCGGATCAGGGGCGCGAGGCCTTCGGTGGCCTCGTCGAGGATGAGGAGCCGCGGGTTGGTCATCAGCGCGCGGCCGATCGCCAGCATCTGCTGCTCGCCGCCCGACAGCAGGTTCGCCATGCTGTCGAGGCGCTGCGCCAGCCGCGGGAACAGCGTGCAGACCTTGTCGAAGGTCCAGGGGTCCGCCGCACCGGCGCGGTTGGCGGCGGTGGCGAGGAGATTCTCGCGCGCGGTGAGGTTGGGGAACACCTGCCGGCCCTCGGGCACCAGCCCCACGCCCAGCTTGGCCACGCGATAGGACGGCAGTGCGCGGATCTCGCGCCCGGCGAGCCGGATGGAGCCGGCCGACGCCGGCGTCAGCCCCATGATGGAGCGCACGGTGGTGGTCTTGCCCATGCCGTTGCGGCCCATCAGCGTCACCATCTCGCCGGGGGCGATGGTGAGGGAGACGCCGAACAGCACCTTGCTGCGGCCGTAGGCGGTCTCGATGCCCTCGACCTCGAGGAGCGTAGGTTGGGTCAAGCGAAGCGCAGACCCAACACGTGTGAGGCGCTCAACGGGTGTTGGGTCTTCGGCTTCTCCTCGACCCAACCTACGCTCTTCAGCCATGGCCCGTCACCGCCTCCTGCTCGCCCAGGTAGGCCTGGCGCACCTCGGCGTTGGCGCGAACGGCAGCTGGCGTATCGCTGGCGATAACGCGACCGTAGACCAGCACGGTGATGCGGTCGGCGAGTGCGAACACGGCCTCCATGTCGTGCTCCACCAGCAGGATCGTCAGCTCGCGCTTCAGCTCGCGCAGGGTCGCCACCATGCGCTGGGATTCCTCCGGCCCCATGCCGGCCATCGGCTCGTCGAGCAGCAGCATGCGCGGGGCCGTGGCCAGCGCCATGGCGATCTCCAGCTGGCGGTGCTCGCCGTGGCTCATATTGGCGACCGGCGCGTCGGCGCGGTCGGCGAGGCCCACCCGCGCCAGGGCCTTGCGCGCCGGCTCGCGCAGGCTGCTCTCGCTGCGCGCGTTGCGCCAGAAGCGGAAGGAGTGGCCGGCGTGGGCCTGCACCGCCAGCGCCACGTTGTCGAGCGCGGTGAAGTCGAGGAACAGCGAGGTGATCTGGAACGAGCGGGCGAGCCCCAGCAGGCTGCGCCGGTGCGCGGGCGCGCTTGTAATGTCCGTGCCGGCGAAGCGGATGCGGCCGGCGTCGGGCGTGATCTCGCCGGTCAGCTGGCCGATGAGCGTGGTCTTGCCGGCGCCGTTGGGGCCGATGATGGCGTGCAGCTCGCCCTGGGGCACGGCGAGCGTGATCCGGTCGGAGGCCACCACGCCGCCGAAGCGCTTGGCGAGGCCGTCGATCTGGAGCAGCGCTTCAGCCACGGCTGAGACTCGCGAGCATGCCGTCAAGACCGCCGCGCGCGAACAGCACGACGGCGAGCAGGAGCGGCCCCATGATGATTTGCCAGTGCTCCGTGATGTCGGCCAGGACCTCCTCGAACAGCAGGAATGCGACAGCGCCTACGACAGGGCCCAGCACACTGCCCATGCCGCCCAGCACCGCCATGACGATGAGATCGCCCGAGCGGGTCCAGTGCATCATGGCCGGGCTGATGAAGTCCGTATGGTTGGCGAGCAGCACGCCCGCGAGCCCGCAGATCGTGCCGGCGATGACGAAGCACACGAGACGGTAGCGATAGGTCGGGAAGCCGATGGCACGCATGCGCCGGTCGTTGGAGCGGGCGCCCTGGATCACCAGGCCGAAGCGGGAGTTCACCAGGCGCCAGACCAGGTACACGGTGGCCAGCAGCAGGACGAAGCAGAGGTAGTAGAACACCGTCCGGTTGGACAGGTTGAGGAGCCCGCCGAACTGGCTGCGGCGGTCGATCGAGAGGCCGTCGTCGCCGCCATAGCGGTCCAGGCCGACGCCCACGTAGTAGATCATCTGTGCGAAGGCGAGGGTGATCATGATGAAGTAGACCCCGCGCGTGCGCAGCGAGAAGGCGCCGATGACAAGCGCTATGAGCGCCGACGCCGCCAGCGCCAGCGGCCACTGCACGAGCCCCGAGGAGATACCCTCGTAGCCCAGGATGCCCACCATGTAGCCGCCGATGCCGATGTAGGCGGCGTGGCCGAAGCTCACCAGGCCGCCGAATCCCATGATCAGGTTCAGGCTCACCGCCGCCATGGCCAGGATGACGATGCGGGTGAACAGGGAGAGGAGGTACAGGTTGCCCACCGCCTGGGCGTACACCGGCACGAGCGCCAGCAGGGCCAGGAGCGCGCCGACGAGGAGGTTGCGCGGGCTGACGAGCGCTCGGGTCATCGGGCGGCCGTCGGAAACAGGCCCGCCGGGCGTACGATCAGCACCACCGCCATCAGCAGGTAGATGAGCATGGAAGACAGGGCCGGCGCCGCCGTCGAGGCGGCCGTGGGGCTGAGGACGAGCTTCAGGATCTCGGGCAGATAGGTGCGCCCCACGGTATCGACGAAACCCACGAACAACGCGGCAACGAAGGCACCGCGGATCGACCCGATGCCGCCGATGATGATCACCACGAACGCCAGGATCAGAATGTTCTCGCCCATGCCGATCTGGGCCGTCAGGATCGCCGCCTGCATCATGCCAGCCAACCCTGCAAGGGCCGCACCGATGCCGAACACCAGGGTGTAGAGCAGCTTGATGTTGACGCCGAGCGCGCCCACCATCTCGCGGTTGGAGGCGCCGGCCCGCACCAGCATGCCGAGCCGCGTGCGCATGATGACGAGATAGAGCCCGATTGCCACTGCCAGGGCCACCACGATGATCGACAGCCTGTACATGGAATAGGGCACACCGGGCAGGATCTCGATCGAGCGGTTGAGCCAGGACGGCAACGGCAGGTTCATGCCGGCCGGCCCCCACACCAGCCGCACCGTCTCGTTGAAGAACAGGATCAGGCCGAAGGTGCCGAGCACGTGGTCGAGATGGTCGCGCCCGTAGAGCCGGCGCATGGCGATCACCTCCACCGCCATGCCGACGGCAAGTGTCGCGCCGAGCGCCAGGGCGATGCCGGCGAGGAAGGAGCCGGTCAGCGCCGTGAAGGTGGCCGCGAAGTAGGCGCCGACCATGTAGAGCGAGCCGTGCGCCAGGTTGACGAGGTCCATGATGCCGAACACGAGCGTGAGCCCGGCCGCCAGCAGGAACAGCAGCAGGCCGACCTGCAGCCCGTTCAGGCATTGCTCGATGAACAGCAGCATTTCCGTTCGGGGTCAGACCCTGCGGGTCTGACCCCATAGCTCCAGCCCAGGTGTAGGTTGGGTCAAGCGAAGCGCAGACCCAACGTCGGTCGTGCAATTCTCGTGTTGGGTCTCGCTATTGCTCGACCCAACCTACATCTTGCACTTGGTGTAGTGCACGTCCTGGAAGTTCTCGGCCGCGGTTCCCACCGTCTTCAGGCGGTAGGTGCCGCCGTCCTTCACGACCTCCTGCATGTAGTAGTTCTGGATCGGGTAGTTGTTGGGGCCGAACTTGAAGCCGCCGCGCACGGACTTGAAGTCTGCCTTGCGGATCGCGGCGCGCACCGCGTCCTGGTTGCCGAAGTCACCCTTCACACCAGCGACAGCCGAGGCGATCAGGTTGGCGGCGTCGTAGCTCTGGGCCCCGTAGAACGACGGCTCGGCCTTGTGCTTGGCCACGAAGTCGGAGACGAACTTCTTGTTGGCGTCGTTGGGCAGGTCCGCAGCCCACTGCAGCGCCTGGATCACACCCACCGCGGCATCCTTCTGCAGCGGCAGGCTGAGCGAGTCGACCACGAACGTCGTGTACAGCGGAATCTTGCCCTGCAGTCCGGCCTGGGCATACTGGTTGAGGAACTGCACGCCCGCCGCGCCGGGATAGAACGTGTAGACGGCCTTGGGATTGGCGGCCCGGATCTTGGTGAGCTCGGCGGAGAAGTCGAGCTGGTCGGGCCACTTGGTGTAGTCCTCGCCCACCACGTTGCCTTTGAAGACCGCCTTCATGCCGCCGAGGTTCTCCTTGCCCGCGGCATAGTTGGGGCCGATCAGGTAGACGCTGTCGATGCCCTTCTTGTTCATGTACTCGCCGACCGCGCGCGGATTGGAATCATTGGTCCACGAGGTCGAGAAGATGTTGGGCGAGCACTTGTCGCCGGCCAGCGGCGACAGCCCGGCGTTGGCGACGATCAGGAACGTCTTGGACTCGACGATGGGCGGCACCGAGGCCTGCAGCACGTTCGACCAGATGTAGCCGGAGATGAAGTCCACCTTGTCGGACTGGATGAGCTTCTCGGTCTTCTGCCGGCCGACCTCGGGCTTCTGCTGGTCGTCCTCGTAGATCACCTCCACCGGCAGGCCGCCCATCTTGCGGCCCATGTGGTCGAGCGCCATCTCGAAGGAGTTGCGCATGTCGTTGCCGATCACGGCGGTCGGCCCGCTGAAGGTGCTGACGAAGCCGATCTTGACGGACTTGCCCTGCGCCCAGGCCGGAATCGCCGGGACGGCTCCCAGCGCCAGGGCAGCGGCGGCAAACAGTAATTTTTTCATGGCGTTTCTCCCTACTCTCCCCTCATGAACATATAGCCGAACCTCCCGGCCGGGAAAGCTTCGGCGAATCCCCTCGGTGTCACAGGGCCCCGGGGGCTCCCCGTTACGCCCGATGAATCTTCACATACTCGAAATCGCCACCCTTGTTGTCGATGCCGACCTTCGGCGGGGTGATCCAGGAGGCGAACCTGCCGGGCTCCCAGCACGGCTGCATCAGGCTCTGGATGAAGTCGCCGTCGGCCTTGGAGGGCAGCCACTGGTCCTTCTGCTTGGCCCACTCGGCGTCGCCCAGCGCCTCGCCGTCGGGTGTCGCCTTGATGTTCTGGAACTCGCCGATGTGGCGGTGGAAGGCGACGTGCGGCAGCTTGAAGCGGAAGGCGACGCCGGACTTCTCGATCGCTTTGTTCCAGCGCTCCATGCCCTTGGCGCAGTCGGCCACGTAGTCGTCGCGCAGGCGCATGTTGATGGCCGTGAGCGCCGGCTCCTCCACCATCTTGATCTGGCCGTCCACCAGCTTGCTCACGGGATAGGTGGCGCCGGTCAGCTGGTGGTCGTCCTCGATCCGGGTCTCCTGGAAGCGGCCCTTGACGCCGGCGTTGTAGTAGTTGGCGGCGTTGGTGGAGACCTCGTTGCCGAACAGGTCGAGCGATAGGGAGAAGTGCAGGTTGGCCTTCTTCTGCATGGTGGGCAGGTCGATCACGCCCAGCTTCCGCACCGCGGGGATGTCGTAGGGGTCCTCGATGCCGGCCTCCTGCATGGCCTGGCAGGTGCGCTCCACCGCCCGGGTGACGCCGGTCTCGCCCACGAACATGTGGTGCGCCTCCTCGGTCAGCATGAAGCGGCAGGTGCGCGACAGGGGGTCGAAGCCCGACTGCGCCAGGCTCTCCAGCTGCATCTTGCCGTCGCGGTCGGTGAAGTAGGTGAACATGAAGAAGGAGAGCCAGTCCGGCGTCTCCTCGTTGAAGGCGCCGAGCATGCGCGGCTTGTCGGCGTCGCCCGAGCGGCGCTGCAGCAGCTGGTCGGCCTCCTCGCGGCCGTCCTTGCCGAAGTACTTGTGGAGCAGATAGACCATGGCCCACAGGTGCCGGCCTTCCTCCACGTTGACCTGGAACAGGTTGCGCATGTCGTAGAGCGACGGTGCGGTCTTGCCGAGATAGCGCTGCTGCTCGACGCTGGCGGGCTCGGTGTCGCCCTGCACCACGATCAGGCGGCGCAGCATGGCGCGGTACTCGCCCGGCACCTCCTGCCAGGCCGGCTCCCCCTTGTGGGCGCCGAAGTTGACCTCCCGTCCCTCCGCGCGCGGCGCCAGCAGGATGCCCCAGCGGTACTCGGGCATCTTTACGTAGTCGAACTTGGCCCAGCCCTTGGGGTCTATGCTGATGGCGGTGCGCAGGTAGACATCCGAGGTCTGGAACCCGTCCGGCCCCATGGTCATCCACCAGTCGATATACCCCGGATGCCACTGCTCCAGCGCCTTCAGCACGCGCTGGTCATCCATCAGGCCGACGTTGTTGGGGATCTTGGTCGAGTAGTCGACGTGGGTGGTTTCGGGCATCTCGCTTTCCTTCAGGCAATAGGCAATAGGCAGTAGGCAATAGGCAGTCGCCTAGCGCTCTATCGCCCGGATCAGACTGCGCAGCATCTTGCCGATCTCCTCCGAGCTCTTGAGGACGTTCGAGAGAGTGATCTCGTCGACCATCCCAACCCGATGTGCGAGTTCGACGTGCGTCTCGAACTCCTTCAGTGAGCCCTGTGCGACTCTCAGCTGCTGGGCGTACGCGCCCGCGCTCTCACGGCCGTAACCCTCCGCGATATTGGCCGGAATGGAGGCAGCTGAGCGCCTGATCTGGCTGGTCAGCCCATAGCGCTCGTGAACGGGAAAGGCATCCGTAAAGCGGTAGGCTGCCAGGGCGAGGTCCATGCTCTTCTGCCACACGACCAGATCGCGATGGCTCTCGATCGACGCACGGACGTTATCCATGGCGCAGAACCTCTCTGTTGGCGCCTATTGCCTACTGCCTACTGCCTCGCTTTTCACACTCTTTCCGGGTTGAAATTCGCCTTCACCCCCGTGCCGTACCGCTTCAGCGCGCCCTCGGCGCCGGCGGCGTTGGGGCGCTGGAAGATCCAGTTCTGCCAGGCGGTGAGGCGGCCGAAGATCTTGGTCTCCATGGTCTCCGGCCCGGCGAAGCGCAGGTTCGCCTCCATGCCGGTGAGGCCGTCGGCGGAGAACGACGACCGCTCCTCCAGGAAGATGCGCACCTCGTCGTTCCAGTCGATCGGGTCGAACGCGGCCGTGACCAGCCCCAGCTCCTCCGCGGCCTCGGCATCGAGCGCCCTGCCCGTCTTGGCCCTGGCCTTCTCGACGCTCTCTGGCTCGCCAAGGAAGCGCGTCGCCAGCCGCGTCAGCCCGTTGCTCATGGGATAGGGGCCGAAGTTCAGGCTCGACAGGGCCAGCGTCGCGGACTGGCGGTTGTCGCCCTTGCTGGTGCCGATCAGCATGAACGACCGGTCGCAAGCGAAGACTACCTCGGCCAGCGTGCCGGCAAAGCAGCTGCCCGGCTCGATCAGCGCCACCAGCGAGCGGGAGGTGAGGTCGATGCGCTTCAGCACCCGCTTCCAGTAGTGCAGGATCTCGCGCGCCAGCCAGTGGCCGCTGTTGGCATCGAGAAAGGTATCGTACGCGAGCACCTGCGCGGGGTCCCCCTGCGACTTGAAGATGAGCACCCCGATGTCGCCCTCGTTGAGGCGCAGATGCAGGATGGCATCGTCCAGCTCGCGCGCCAGCCGCAGCGGCCAGAACTGCGCACCCTGCTCCCACATCGCCTGGGCAGACGCGGGCGGCGGCTCGCCCGGCCCCTGGAGCGTGATGGTGGCGCGCCGCGTCGCGCGGTCGATCTCCATCTTCACGCAGGAATAGGTGACGGCATCGGCCTCGATCCTCCGCTCCAACGGCGTCAAAACGATGCCCTTGGCATCGCCGCCCGGACGATCCGACAGAGCGGCCAGCTTGCCTGCCGCCTCCCTCACCGCCGTATCGAACTTGGAGTTGGGCACCGCCTGGTCCACCAGCCGCCACTTGACGGCGCGTGCACCCTTCACGCCCTCCTCGACCGTGCAGAACGCGTCCGCCAGGTCGCGCCGGACCTTGCGCTTGTCGGTGACGCGGGTAAGCCCGCCGGTGCCGGGCAGAACGGCGAGCAGCGGCAGCTCGGGCAACGCCACCGAGGAGTTGCCATCGTCGGCCAGCACGATGTGATCGGTCGCCAGTGCCAGCTCGTAGCCGCCGCCGGCGGCGGTGCCGCGGATGGCACACAGATACTTCTGGCCGGAGTTGCTGCTTGAATCCTCGATGCCGTTGCGAGTCTCGTTGGTGAACTTGCAGAAGTTGACCTTGTGCGCGTGGGTGGAGCCCGCCAGCATGCGGATGTTGGCGCCGGCACAGAACACCCGGTCCTTGCCCGATCTGAGGACGACCACCTTCACTTGCGGATGCTCGAAGCGCAGCCGCTGCACCGCGTCGGCCAGCTCGATATCGACGCCCAGATCGTAGGAGTTGAGCTTGAGCTGATAGCCTTCGAACAGCGGCGCGCTCTCATCCACATCCATGACGAGCTCTGCCACTTCGCCGTCGAGCTTGAGCTTCCAGTGGCGATAGCGATCCGGCTGGGTCTGGAACTCGATCCGCTGGGTCATCGCGGCGTCACTCCCGATCTCTTCGCTTGGTTGGCATGCGCCTGCACGGCCGCCGCCCCCTGTCTACAGGCTGCCAGCCGTGGAAGAGATGCATTATGATGCATCACATCGTAGCCAAGCATGAATAATACTGCAAGCCGGCGTGTCGTCCTATCGGCACCCGACGCGCTAATCTAGCGCCGGCGAGTCGCCGTTGTCGCGGCTTGCGATCGTAGGGGGAGGGAGCATGCTTCAGCTGAAGCCCGAGGGGCTGCCGCTGGCCGATGCCGTGTCGCAGGCGGTGGCTGTGTGCGGCCGGCAGCTGATCGCCGACAATTCCGGGGCCCTGTACTGGCCGAGCCAGCGCACCTTGCTGGTCGCCGATCTGCGCCTCCAGGGCGGCCACCCGGGCCCTGCTGGCGGCGACCGGCCGGGGCAGGCCACAGCTCGGCGGACGCTTGTACGGCTGGCCGAGGTGATGGACCGCTACGAGCCGGCGAGGGTGATCGTGCTGGGAAGCGGGTGCAATGCGGGCGGGGCGGCGCCCATTGTGCCCGAGGACCTGGAGATCCTCACCATCCTGCAGGAGGACCGCGAATGGATATGGGTCACGGGTGGCACCACTGATGCCGACATCGCCCGGCGGCTCGGCGGCAGCGCCTGCGCCGGGCTCGAGATGTCCGGCGTCGCGCTGCGCCATCGGCCGACGCCGGGCTGGGCCACGCACGAGATCGCCGGCGCCCTGCGGCCGGCCGCGCGCTTCTCCATGTACGGCCACGCCATCCGCCGCGCCTGCTTCGTCGGCAACGGGCGGCGGCTGGTGATGCCCGCCTTCGGTGCCGTCGCCGGCGGGACCAACGTGCTGGACGACGCGTTCCGGCCGCTGTTTCCCGGCGGCGGCATGGCAGTATGGATGCTGGGGCAGGAGGCGCTCTATCCGGTGGCCACCCGGTTCCTGGCCGGCGACTGACCCGCCGGCGCCGCTACGGTGCATGCAGCTTCCGCTGCACACGCTGATCGAAGCGGGCGACGTTGACGACGACGCGGGCGTGGGTGCCGCCGCCGATCACCTCGCGCTCGTCGCGCGCCTCCACGCGGAAGGTGACGGTGCGGCCCTCCACCGCCACCACCTCCGCCACGGCCGCCACCTTGAGACCCACCGGCGTCGCCGCGGTATGGCCCACGTCGAGGTGGATGCCGAGGCTCTGGTGGCCGGCGGGCAGCAGGTGCTCCACGGCGGCGAGCGCGGCGGCCTCGATCAGGTTGATCATCACCGGCGTGGCCAGCACCGCGATCTCACCCGAGCCGACGCGCGCCGCCGTGTGCTCCGGCCCGACGGTCAGCTCGGCGGCACCCGTGAGGCCTGGGCGGATGGCGGAAAGGGTGGGGGAGGTGGACATGGGGGCGGCCTTAGCAACAAACGGACGTACCGATAGAGGCGCCCGCTCTCTCAGTCCACCTTGAAATCCTTCGGGTCCCAGGCGGGCTGCGGGTACTGCGGGCTCATTGCCTCCACGGCCTCGCGCACGATGCCTGCGATCGCGGCGTTGCGGGCCCACTTGCGGTCGGCGGGGATGACGTGCCACGGCGCCCAGGGCGTCGAGCAGCGGTCGAGCATGGTCTCGTAGGCGGCCTGGTACTCGCTCCACAGCTTGCGGTCGTCGAGGTCGCGCGGGTCGAACTTCCAGCGGCTCTTGGGCTCGTCGAGGCGCGCCTGCAGGCGCTCGCCCTGCTCCTTCCTCGAGATGTGCAGCATGAATTTGAGGATGGTGGTGCCGGTCTCAGTGAGGGTCCTCTCGAAGGCGTTGATCTGGTCGTAGCGGCGCTCGATCTCGTCGGCCGGCGCCAGCTTGCGCACGCGCCCCACGAGCACGTCCTCGTAGTGCGAGCGGTTGAAGATGCCGATGGTGCCGCGGCGGGGGCAGGCAAGGTGCACGCGCCACAGGAAATCGTGCGCCAGCTCCTCCTCGCTCGGCCGGCGAAACGAGGTGACGGTGACGCCCAGCGGCCCGGTCTCGTTGAACACATGGCGGATGGTACCATCCTTGCCGGATGTGTCCGTCCCCTGCAGCACCACCAGGAGGGCACGCTTGCCTTCCGCGAACAGCTTGTCCTGCCACTGGTTGATGGCCTTGCCGTCGGCCTTGCTCTGCGCCTCCGCCTCGGCGCGGTCGGGGAACGCCGAGGCATCCGCCGGGTCGCGCCTGGCCAGGACGACTCGCTTGCCGGGCTCGATCCGAAACCGCTCTGCCAGGGTCTTGGCCATGGTTGGCTCCGCTTGGGCTCGTCACGGGGGTCCCATTGTGTAGCAGAGACCGGCTGGCTTATCCCCTCGCAAGTTAACGGGATTTGGCGGCGGGGGGTTGCGCGCGCGCCGGATCGGGCCAATCTCCATACGGAGCCGCGGGAGGTATGCCAGCTCGAGGAGACGCCATGACCGGTCGAAGTCGCAGCAGCCAGAACGGCGCGCGCCGCCGGAAGCTGGAGGCCGAATTGGACAAGGCCCTGGCGCAGACGTTTCCGGCCAGCGACCCCTACTCGGTGGGGCAGTTCACGGGCACCGAGCCGCCGTCGCGCTCGATCGATCACAAGCCGCCGGAGCTCGCGATCGAGCCGCGCAGGCGTCGGAGGAAATCGTAGTCGTAGGTTGGGTTAGCCGCGAAGCGGCGTAACCCAACATGACAGACGAGGCGCTTGTGTTGGGTTACGGCCCTTCGGGCCTAACCGAAACCTACGCCTTCGCATCCTACGCCTCACCGGTCCACACGCATGCGCTGGCGGCGGAGGTAGTTCACAAAGGCGTCGCGCAGCTCGTCGTTGAGGATCAGGCGGTCGGTGCGCGAGGTTTTGCCGTTGACCTCCGTCAGCGACACGTTGCCCTCGGCCGTGAGCTTGCGCGAGCCGCGGTCATAGGCGACCTCGTCGGCAAGGAGGATCTCGCCGAAGTAGCGGATCTCCACGTTGCCCCGGGCCACGATCCGGTTGTTCCAGCCGTCCTCGACCAGCTCCTCCATGGAGATTTCGAGCATGCTGCCCTGGGCGTGGGCAGGCAGGCGTGCGGCCAGCACACCGAGCAGGCAGAGGGCCGCCACCGCGAGAAGTCGTGTCACGCTCACCGGACTGAACCCCCCTTGAACGGGCCGTCAACTCGACGTCCGGGTGCTCAATAGCAAGACCGGCTGCAAAAACAAGGCCGGATGGCTCGGTGCAGCGTGGCCATTCACAGCCGCGCCTGACCCGCGTGCATCGTGAAGGCGAGATACCTCACCTGGCCGGCGGGCGGCGCAGCTCCGCGGCTTCGCGCGTCCACAGCTCCCAGGGCCGCTGCACCTGGCCTTCGGTCGATGCCGCGCAGGCGGCGGCCTCCCCGGCGGTGAGGGGCGTGATCGGGCCATGGCGCATGGCCTCGGATTGGTAGCGCGCGTTCAGCTCGGCGTAGACGGCACGATAGACGGCGAGACGCACCGACGGAGCCGTCACCGTGGAGCCGTGTCCGCGCATCAGCACGATGTTGGCCGTGCCCAGCGACTTGGCCAGCGCCCGACCGAGCTCGGGCGAGCGGATCAGCAGGTCGGTTGCCGTGCCGCCGGCGTCGCGGATCTCGAACAGCGGGGCCTCGGTGCCGATGAAGCCGGCCATATGCGACACGGCGCGCAGGCGCTGCTCCACCGAGATGGAAAGGGGGACGATCGAATGGGAGTGGCTGTGCACGACTGCCATCACGTCCGTCCGCGCCGCATAGATCTCGCCGTGAATGAACCGCTCAAGATAGGGCCGCGGACCCTGCGGGTCCACGGGCGAGCCGTCGAGATGGAACTCCAGGATATCGCCGGCCGTCACGCTGCCCGGCGCCATATTGCGCGCCAGCAGGAAGCGGTCGGGACGCTTGTCGTGGCGGGCGCTGATGTGGCCGAAGGCGTCCACGACGCCGTGGTCGTAGAGGATGTGGTTGGCAACCACGAGATCGGCGATCAGGGCCGGATCGGCGCTCATGCAAGCCTCCGTCTCAATTTGCCGTCGGCGTGATGCCGGCCACCTTGGCGATCTCGGCGCTGCGGGCCGCCTCCGTCGCCAGGAAGGCCGCAAAGGCGGATGCGGTCTCGATCACCGGCTCTGCGCCGAGCGCCGCCAGCCGTTGCACGAGCTCGGGCTGCTTGGAGGCCGTCTGCACGGCGGTATTGAGCTCCGTCACCAGCTCCGACGGCATGCCGTTAGGGCCCCACACGGCATACCAGAGCATGAAATTGAGCCCTGGTAACCCCGCCTCGCCGATCGTCGGCACAGAAGGCAGCTGCGATGAGCGCCGCTCGGACATGACCGCGAAAGCGCGCAGCCCGCCGGCCTGGATCTGCTGCAGGGCGCTGCCGAGCGGGGCAACCATCAGCGTCGTCTGTCCGCCGAGGACATCGTTGAGCGCTGGGGCAGTGCCGCGGTAGGTGACGATGACGGCCTTGACTCCAACGCTGTTGTTGAAGCTCGCAGTCGCCAGGTGCCCCATCGAGCCGAGCCCCGAGTTCGAGTAGGTGTGCTTGTCGGGGTTGGCCTTCATCTCGGTTGCGAGCGCCGCGAGATCGGCCGGCGTCTTGCCGGGGTGGCCGACAAGCACCAGGGGCGAGGTGGCCAGCCGCGAGATGGGCGAGAAATCGGCGACCGGGTCATAGGAGACCTGTTTCATGACGTGTCTCGCCATGAGGTGAATGTCGGCGTTGGTGAGCAGCGTGGCGCCGTCAGGTGCCGCCCGCGCCACCTCGGCGGCGCCCAGCGTGTTGCTGGCGCCCGGGCGGTTCTCCACCACCCAGCTCTGACCAAGGATGTCCTTGATGCGATCTGCAAAGATCCGGCCGATGACATCGATATTGCCACCCGGCGCGGTCGGAACGATGAGGCGCACGGCGCGGCCCTGCTGCGCGGACGCCGTGCCCGACAGAGGCACCGATGCAAGTCCGCCGAGCCCAAGTCCGCCCAGTCCAAGCAGAGTCGTGCGGCGCGTGAGCATGGCCATCCCCGAGCGTGCTCTGTTTTCTGCTATAACGCGAGACGCGAGGGGCGTTGTCAATGAGCCGGAAGCGGGTCTGAGGACCGTAGGGTGCAATAAGCGGAGCGCAATGCACCGATCCACCGCGCAGCAACATGCGGCGCTGGTATCGGGGCAATGTCAGGCCGCGGATTTGGAGAGCGGCCGAGGCTCATGGTTGGGATCAGAGGACAATCGGCTTGTACTGGAAAGCCTTTTCGACCGCCCTATCAATTACGTCGGAGACTGTCGGTCCGTCTTCGAGACCGTTCTCGGTTGGATAGAAGATATATTCCGAGTACTCGGGATCAGGAACAATTCTATCCAGTTCTCGGTGGATAAGCTTGCGTTCGCCCTCGCTGAGATCCGGCTCAAACAATCGAAGTGACAAGGCACGAACGCGACGCTTCACTTCAGCAAGGTCGTTCGACATCCTTCGTACCTCCTCGAACGCACGGACGATCGGGATGGGACGCCTCGCCCGTAGGGCGAATTAGCGAACTGTAATCCGCCATTTTGCGCCGGCGCATCTGCGCCTTGCAGCTGACTCCTAATCAGCCCTAGTCATCCGTCTCAAATGTCCAAATCCTTCGCAAACGCCGCCCGTTCCTGGATGAACCGGAACCGCGCCTCCGGCTTGGAGCCCATCAGGGCGTTGACCGCCTCCCCAGTGGCCTTGCGGTCGCCCACGATCTCCACCCGGAGCAGGGTGCGCTTCGTCGGGTCCATGGTGGTTTCCTTGAGCTGGGAGGCGTTCATCTCGCCCAGGCCCTTGAAGCGGTTCACCTCCACCTTGGCGTTGTGGGCGAACTCGCTCTTGATCAGTGCGTCCTTGTGCTTGTCGTCGCGGGCGTAGACCGACTTGGCGCCGTGGGTCAGCTTGTACAAGGGCGGCAGCGCCAGGAACAGGTGCTGGTTCTCGATCAGCTGCGGCATCTTCTGATAGAAGAAGGTGATGAGCAGCGAGGCGATGTGGGCGCCGTCCACGTCGGCGTCGGTCATGATGATCACGCGCTCGTAGCGCAGGTCGTCGTCGCGGTACCGCTCGCCGGTGCCGACGCCCAGCGCCTGCATCAGGTCGGACAGCAGCTGGTTCTCCGACATCTTCTGTGACGAGGCGTTGGCCACGTTGAGGATCTTGCCGCGCAGCGGCAGGATGGCCTGGCGCTCACGGTCGCGCGCCTGCTTGGCCGAGCCGCCGGCCGAGTCGCCCTCGACGATGAAGATCTCGGTGCCCTGCTTGGAGGAGAGGCTGCAGTCGGCGAGCTTGCCGGGCAGGCGCAGCTTGCGGCCGGCCTGCTGGCGGCCGATCTCCTTCTCGCGCTTCTTCTTGAGCCGGTCCTCGGCCTGCTCGATGGCCCACTCCAAGAGCCGGGTGGCTTGCTGCGGTGAGTCCGCCAGCCAGTGGTCGAAGGCGTCGCGCACCGCGTTCTCGACGATGCGCGCGGCCTCCTGGGTGGCGAGCTTGTCCTTGGTCTGGCCCTGGAACGCCGGCCCCC
>Ga0209382_10006190_pt1 | contig 15414 bp, 12 predicted proteins | sample SoiMetdeltSBSDD5_FD_187599 | JGI IMG/M metagenome (GOLD analysis project Ga0209382, IMG submission 187599) | Bulk soil microbial communities from a Populus tree surrounding site in Tennessee, USA - Soil MetaG P. deltoides SBSDD5 (SPAdes) (version 2) | ecosystem: Environmental > Terrestrial >... | reverse complement strand
CTCCATGTATCGGGACTGGGGATACTATCACCCCCTTCGAACTCCTGTACAGGTGTCCGAATGTAAAAACTGCAATCCAAATCCTAACTGTATCTGTCGTTTCAGTGGATGATCGAATACGATTTTCAGCCGGAGGAATGTATGGTGGACCTGCGCTATCCGATCGGACCATTTACCTGGTCAGGGCCGAATACTCCTGAGCAAAGGCAAAGATTCATCGACGACATCGCGGTTGCTCCGAAACGGCTTCGTCAAGCCGTCGGCGGGCTTTCGAACGAGCAACTTGAAACTCCGTATCGGCCGGGAGGCTGGAGTATTCGACAGGTTGTTCATCATGTGCCGGAAAGTCATATGAACAGTTATGTCCGGTTCAAGCTCGCTTTGACCGAGGAAAGCCCCACCATCAAACCCTACGACGAAGCACGGTGGGCTCAACTCGCTGACGTCCGAAGCACTCCGATTGACGTCTCATTGACGCTACTGGAGTCGCTCCACATTCGATGGGTCACTCTGTTACGATCGCTGTCGGCGAAGGACTTCGAGAGAACCTTCGTTCATCCCGAAATCGGACTCGTTCCTCTCGACAAGAACATCGCGTTATACGCCTGGCATGGTGCGCATCATGTGGCGCACATTACGAGCCTGCGCGAAAGGATGGGATGGGCATGACAGACAGGGCGCCACAGCGAATCGCAATTGCGGATTTGCAAAAGAAGATGAAAAGCTCCCGGAAGACATTGGTCGTAGACGTCCGCGAGCCCAAGGAACTCGCAGAAGGTGGCGCAATTCCTGGCGCTCTTCACATTCCGATGGCAAAGCTGGAAAAGCGGATCGGCGACTTTTCAAAGGATGCCGACCTGGTCTTCTACTGAGGGGGAGGCGGGCGCGCGTCGCGCGCTGCTGAAGCGTTTCTGAAAGCCGGATTCAAGTCCGTTCAGTTTTGCGGCTTGCGAGACTGGAAAAAAGAGGGTCTCGCCACCGGTGAAGCGAAACAACCGCCGGAAGGCAAGATCGGCACGCCTTAAATCACCTGCCATTTATCGACAAAGAACACGTACTCCTTGATGGTGCCGGTCGCGCTAATGGTTTTTCCGACAAGGTCCTGAAGAACGGGATCGGAAAACGGGTTGGCGCCGCGGCGGCGTAACACGTACTCGCCGCGGTCCGTTTCGAGATAGATCGCCTCGTGTTCGCTCTTCGAACCCTTGCCGAAAGTCTTGCGAATCACGCGACCCGAAAGTGTCATTTACCGAAAAGCTCGCGCACTGACACGATCTTGTTATCGACGGTTTTCGCAACGATTGCCACCACAGGACGGATGTTCGTGTCAGCCGGCTGTTCCTTAGATAGCCCAATGACGACATGAACCGTACTGGGAGACTTCTCGCGCATCCGGCCTTTCATGAATGCCGAACGCAGACCTGAACTGCGCCGATCGACTTCGAACGTCATCAGTTTGGGATTGGACATCTGTGTTGATGCAAGCTTCAACAATGACGATTGCAGCTTTGGCGTGCTTTTGACGTCCACACGCCGGGCCACCGGTTGGTTGTCGGCAATCATGACGCCTTTGGAAAGCAGCGCCCGTCGCCGCTCGCCACGCTCGTCCACGAGTCCTCTCGTTTTGAGAGTTTTCGGCGCGTTGGCCGACGCGGACTTCACTGGATGAATGGAGGGGTCGCCGAGCAGTACAAACTGCGCGAGCGTTTTCAAATCGATGGGATCGAGTTCCGCCGATTGACTGGCAAATTTCTGTCGTGCCTCCAGAGCGGCGCGTCCGAGTGAAGCTCCGTCGCATACCGATTTCAGAAAATACTGGCAAATGAGGTCAGCCGATCCGTTTCCCTTCGCGGGGCCGTAAGCAATCGTGGTGCTGCCCAGGTATCCATAGGCGCCGGATTGCAGATAGGTGTTTGCGATGCCCGGATGCACACCATCATCAGGTTCGTATAACTCGGCGCCGTAGCAGCACTCCATCGCCGCAACCGTTCCTCGAGCGATCTTGGATTCAACGATCGCCGCATCATGAGCGACCGGATAATCGTCGCCTTTCTGGCCGTAGAAGAATGGTTCACCCAGCGAGCCATGGCAGTTGATGAAATGAGTCCTGCGGGAAAGCGCGGTGGCCGCCCACTTCGGTCCTTCCTTTGGAGAAAGAGCCGCCTTCGCCTTTGAACCAAAGAGATTTTTGAGACTCAGCGCGGTGGATTCCTTCCATTCGTCGGTGCTGACGCCAAAACCATTGAGGTATTTAGCCGGAGCGGAAGACTCCCAACCTGCAGCGTTGCCAATCAACGATGCCAGATATGCCGGGTTCGTATCACCGGTGATGTTCGGCAGCCGCCCGACCACGCGTGTCGGTCCGATGAAATCCGCAATGTCTTTGCTGTACGAGGCATCGCAGGCGTAAGGAATGTCACTGTACGCGTATTTGTCGTCGTCATCGCCGCCCTCTTCATAGACCGGATTGTTCAAGCTCTGATGCGGGATGACGTCCGTTGCGCCGAGGATCAGGATGTAGTCAGGCGAGAGTTTCTCATCGATGGCGTCGATCGCATTCTTGTTTTGCTTCTGATTGCTGGCGCTAATGACGGCTTTACCGCCGACTTTCTTCATGTCGGCCGCGCTGTCGATGCGTAGCAGAATGGTATCCAATCCACGCGCCTTGTCGGCTGCGATCATCTTCTTGATTGCAGCATCGATTTGGCTGACTTTCGATCCGTATTTCTTCTTGAGAGCGGTCCAGTTCGTCACGATCACCTTGTCAGACATTGCGCTTCTCCTTGCTGCGCGCTCACAGAGCGCGCCTACTGTACGAGACATGATTCGGACGAGGCTAGTCCCCTCCTTCGCGAAGGAGGGGAATGCGGCTTTCCCAACTATCACCACCTAAACGACACTGGGCGGACCATCGAAACCCGTGCAGCCACATCCCGTCAACGTTCCAACGCTTGCGTTAAGCGCGATTTGCACAGTTCTGCCCCAAGCTGCAGAGGCGGCCTATGACCGCCCGTCAGACTTGATCTCGAATTGAAAGTTCCCGTAATGCAGATAGTCGGCCCAATCGATGGAGCCGAGGTCCTCGACTTCGCGGCGTGCTGCCACCAGCGCGTTGCCTATCGGAGCACCTTTCAACAACTCGCGATAGAACGTGGTCGCGAAAGCGGATGCGGATTCGTCGCCGACCGGCCAATACGTACCGACGTAATTGGCGACACCTCCTCGCAGGAACGCCTCTGCGACTCCCACGCTGCGCTCAACGCGTTCACGCATGTTGACGTTTACCGTCGCTACTTTGCTCTTAACGACACCCTTGCGGATGCGTCCGGCTTCGCAGGCGTTGAAGAAAACCAGACTCGGAAGGTTGCCTAATCCGGCGAGCTCGCGTCCGCTTAAAACTTGTTTTCCGGCGCAAAGTAATCCGCTGCGAGACGGCGAAACGGGATCGAAGAAGGCGTGTCCGGCGTAATGAACAAGGTCGAAATCGCCCGATTGGAAAAGCCGGAGCAATGCTGCTTTTGTTGCAGCACCCTGGCGAACTGTTTTCAATGACACCGACGGATAGGCTTTTGCGAGTTCCTGGATTCGCTTCCCTTCAGCCTCAGCAGCCGGCAGATCACCGGTTGGATTGACGACCAGTAAAACATTCAGCGTTTTGTCACGACGGCGTTGCTCGAGCCACTTTGCAATGGAGAGATTGTCCGCCGTATACCGGCGGCTTACGCCGTTTTCGGTTGAGGGGGCCCAATCACGAGTGGCAAGGGTTTCCCACGGGACCTTCGACGCTTCGGCGTCATGGACAACAACGAGGTGACGATCCTTCATCGTCGCAAGCAGCGTGAGAACCTCATCCGACAGCATCATGCGGCCCAGCGTTTCGCCGAATGTTTTCATCCCCGCGAGATCGAGACTGGATGACTGAAGTTTTGCCAGGTGCTTTTCGAGCTGCAGGTTGTCAACATCCTTCACATTGGTGACGACAGTTGCTTTTTCACCCGCTGTCAGAACCGACGACCGATATGACGTGGTCTTCTTCGATTCAGCGCCCTCGCGACGGACAAGGAGATACACGGGATCGCGCGCTGCGACTACTCGACGCTGAACCACAGGTTCAGGCGCCGGCTCCACGACTTCTTCATCCAGAGTCACCTCAAATTCATCGAACAGCGACGTGCTCAACAGCCGGTACAGTTCGCCCTTGATCTCGGCAAAACGTTTGCGATCGATTTCACAGAGCGTAATGGATCGGAATCGTTGATCGCCGTCGGTATCGCGCAGCCCGCGGAGAAATCCCTTCAGCATGTTCTCCATCACCACTGCGGTACCGTGGCCCGAGCCGCCGCCGACGAAGACGGTGGCGAAGTCTTCGACGCGAGTACGAATGAGTGTGCGGATGACGTTCTCCGCGACCAACTGTTGAACTTCTTCCGTAAAACTGTCGAACGGCCCAAGACCGCTGAACAGGATTGTGTCGGTTCGGATCGAATGGCGGCCCGCGGGCATCATGAAAATCTCGCCGACGCCTCCGGAAAACATACGGCGAGTGGTGAATTCGGTGATGGCTCCTTCAAGACGCGCGTCTACTGCGCTTGCGGCGCCGCTCGGAGTTACATCGCGAAAGATTCCGAGGACGTAGGCGCGGGCATCGACGTCCGTGATGCTGCCGCACACAAGCTTGATATCCAGACGCTGTTGGCGCCTGCGGCCGATCACGACATGATCGAATCGCTGCTCCGCCACCGGCGTCGCGGTGGCTGAAACTTCGGCGGCAGCTGCCCGGGCACCTTCTTGCTCCGGCGACGCGACTTCGCAAATCAGCATGCGTTTTTCGCGCTGGCTCAAGGCGCGCGGGCGATCCGTTTCAACAGACCGCCGCCGGATTTCCCTGTCGCCGACAACTCTTCTCGCCCGCGTGGGCGCGGGACGGGTCGCAGGCAAACCCGATGTTTCGCCGGTGCTGAGAATGTCGGCAACTGCGGAGCAGACGCTTCCATTGTTCGGAAGCGACCCGTGCGATTCCTCGACGTAATACATTTTCGCGTTTGGCAATTCAGCGAAACTCAGCGGCACGGTGCCATCGCCGTCGGACGAGAGTTCATATTGAAACTCCTCGGTTCCCTTGCGCAGGCTGACGACGGTCTCCTGGCGAACCCCGGCAATCATGTAAAACGGCTTGCTTCGATCGGAAGGTGCAAGCTGCGGCTGTATGCGTCCGGCCCGCTTCAGCAGCTTAGGCTCAGGTTTCGGGGCGACATCCGGCCAATTGGCGGGATCCGAGAGATCGACGCTGGAAAACTTTTCCGGCGCCGGCATCATTTCGTAGAGACTCGGAAACGTTCCGAACACCCGAGATGCCAGCTGTTCAGCCGAGTGTGAGGCATCAACCAGCGCGATCTTCCGGACAATGCCGTAGGTTCCGCGCAGCGCTTGAATCGGCGCGAATGAACCGAAGTTCGGAGTGCCCAGCATGATCAATCGTCCAACCCGCGGGGCCTTGCGCGCGATCGCAGCACGAGCAACGAGACCGCCCATACTGTGCGCCACGAGATGCACTTGATCCGTAGTTTCCATTTCAAGCTGCCGCACTAAAGTTTTCGAAAGGTCTTCGATACCGTACCGCCAATCGAACGGAAAGAAGTCGGCATCGAATCCGGAAATCTGCAGTTTTAGTTTCAATCGAAGGTAAGTGAAGAGAATCACACCTAGCGCCTTCACACGCGATGGCTGCGCGGATAGCGCAAGTTGCGTCAGGTGTCCTTCGGCAACGTCCACGGGGTCGATCCAGATCACGTCGTCGAGCAGCGGCCGGGGACGGCCCAGCTTGGATCCCATGATTCCGGGAAGAATCAGAACGCGCGGGCCACCGCGAAGTTGGCGCGTCGAAGCGTCGCGCGACATTTCGCGCAGATTGCGGTAATTGGCGGCGCCGAAATAATCCTCGAGCAGGCCGGACTGCTCACCGGTTCGCAGCCATTGTTCGATAGTTTCATCTTTCAATTGAAATGGAGACGCTTGAGGCAGGGCCCTCTGAGGTTTGGCAGCTTGTTTGGGCACAGCGCAGACAATTCTACAACACGGAACACAACGAATTGAACGGTGTCTATACGAGTACTCATCTCCCTCCGGAGGGCGGCGAATTAGAAGAGGAGATGAACCATGCTCGAAAACTCAATGATCGGATCGGGCGGCCGAAAGAAAACACGCAAGCCGCTCACCGTACTGGTATCCGTGGCGCTCCACGCGCTGATTGTGATCGCGATGCTGATGATTCCGATCGTCAGACCGCAAGGTCTGCCGATGCTCGCGGAAGCTTATGGCTTGCCGTTACCTGTCACGTCTGAACCAGCAGCGCCACCGCCTGAAACACCGACAGCAGCCCCCGTTGTTCAAACCGAAGTGCGACCATTGCCGCAGGACCTTGTCACGCCCATCGAGATTCCGCGAGGCATTGCGATGATCGTCGATCCGCCTCGCGAGTTCACGCCGGTGCCAGTTGGAATGGGTTCACCACTTGCCCCCATCCTGCGCCAAATGACCGAACCCAAAGAAGCGATCGAGCCGCCGCCACCACCGCCGGAGTTGCCACCGCCACCACCGGGTCCGCTTCGCGTCAGCAGTCTTCAGCGGGCAGATCTGCTTCATCAAGTGAGACCTGTGTATCCGCAGCTTGCGCGGCAGGCGCGCGTTCAAGGCACTGTGATTCTGGAAGCAACGATCGCCAAGGACGGTTCCGTTCGCGATGCCCGGATCGTGAGCGGCCACCCGTTGCTGACGGAAGCAGCCATAGCGGCTGTCGCACAGTGGCGGTACAAACCGTTCATCCTGAACGGCGAGCCTATCGAGGTCATCACCACCGTGACCGTAACGTTCTCGCTACAGTGAAGAAATTGGGGTCAGACGTATCGTTCACCATTTTCGACTGTAGGGGCGCTCTATGAGCGCCCGCGCGGTCGCAGACCGCGCCTACAGTCGAAAATGGTGAACGATACGTCTGACCCCAATTTCTTCTATTTGCCGCGAAGTTTCTTCACTTTCTCTTCCAGCTCGCGGCGCGTGGCGCCATCGCTGAACTTGATGGCTTCTTCGTAGACGGCGATGGCGATGTCCTTCTTTCCTTCGCCTTCGTAAAACGGGCCGAGCAGGAAGGACAGCATGTACGACGAAAAATCCGGCGTCGCGTACGCAAGCAAGGCAGTGGTCGCCAGCTGCGGTGTCTCGCGGGATTTGTCGGCGCGGATACGCGTGCGGAGGTCGGCAAACATCAGTCGATACGCCTCCGGAAGATCTTTGCGTTCCCTGGCAATCGCATCGAATTGGCGCTCGAGCGCATCAGCCTCCGTCGGAGGATAGATCGGCTGATCGAGATACTGCGGCCGCGAGGGAAGCCGAGCTGTGTCTTTCACAATCTGCGAGATCACGGCGGCATCCTGTGCCAGCCGTGTGTAATCCAGTTTGGTCGGAGTATCTCCAGTGCCGTGATAGTCCTTATGCGTTGCGTTACTGAAAAAGAGATAGGGAACGCGCTTCAAACCAAACGCGGCAAAGTCGCTGCGCGGTCCAATCAAATCGGTTCCCGCGACCAGCAATTCCGGACGCATTCTTTTTTGCACGACGCCGGCAAGTTCTTTCGAATACTCCGATCCCAGCACGAAGAGCGTCCATGACGATAGATCCATGAAACTGCGGCCGAGCGTGTCAAAGATCATGGCGGCGACGGCGTTCTCTATTGGATATGGAGAGTGATCGACATAGTATCTGGAGCCGTTCAACCCCTGCTCTTCGTCGTCGAACGCGATAGCGACAATCGAGACCGGCAGCGGTTCTTCCTTCAGCTCGCGGGCCAACTCAAGGACCACGGCAACTCCCGCAGCGTTATCACTTGCCGAAGGATGCCCCGTTCCCTGACCGTCATAGTGCGCACCGATAACGATGTATTTATCGCTGGTCCCGAACCGGCCAATCACATTGCGACGATTACCGCCGAATTCCTGCATCTGGGTTTCGTAGCCGGTCTCGCGCAATTTACCGGCGATGTAGTCGGCCGCGGAAACGGCGCCAGGTGTTCCGGCGCGCCGGCCTTCACGAGCTGTATCCGAGAGCCAGGTGACGTGCGCTTTCAACCGGTCGACGGAAATCGCCGAAACCGTAAAAAGCGCGATGAAAAGAAGAGCAATAAGTTTTTGTGTTTTTCGCATTGATCTATCCGTGTGTGCTTGCCAGGTCGGGATTACGGCCGGATCTCAGGCAGAGCAGCGCGATGACATAAGCGGCAACGCCAACCAGCAATGTCGCGGTAATCCCCCAAAAGACGGCAACCACAACGGCCAGGACTGAGGATATGACGGAGAACGCGCCATTAATACCCCAATACCATGCAGCCGGAGCGCCTTCGCGACGGCGCGCGTGTTTCATTCCAACAGGGAAAGCCATTCCCATAAGAAACCCCGAAGGGAACAACAGAACTGCTGAGACCAGAATTCGCAACCATGTGGCTTCAGCAATCAGTCGATTTGTAATGACGGGGCTCCCCACAACGAACGTGACGAGAAATAGAGGTAAAAGCCAGATGTATTTTCCGAAACGATCCGACATCAAACTACCCAGGCTCGAAGCAAGAAGCAGCACAAACAGCACCACCGTTAAGCCATAGATCGGATGCCCCAGGAACACGATCAGCCGCTCGAGCTGCCCGATCTCAACCATCATGAATGCCAGGCCGATAGCGGCAAAGTACGTCACCATCGGCCCGGTTTGGCCGTTTCTCACATGGGGACGCACCAGCATAGGCAGTACGATCGCAGTCAGGCTTAGGCCTGTAACGATCGCCAGTAGCGTCCCTAGAACTTTGACGGCCTTCAGATTGATTTCGTTCATGCCTTGATACGTCGAGGGCTTCAATAAGTCCGTAGCCCGCAGCATATGAAAGAAAAACGGTGTATCGTCCGTCGGCGCGGCGATGTTCAGGGGATAGGTTCGAATCAGGTTCGCATATCCCGACCGGCTTGCCACGGCCTCAAAGTCGCGCAGTTCCGCAAACTTCGGCGTGAGGACCGGTACGAACTCCATTGATCGCGCCACCTGGTCTACGCGATCGATTTCTTCGGACGTGAATGGCCGCTTCGAGACCAGTATTGTCGCAACGCTGTACTGACCGCTCTCCGAGCTGTCCTGCTTGCGGACAATGATGACGTGCTGCCGTGGATCTTCGATTCCGGCATCGGTCAAAGCGGCGGTGGCGAGCCCTGCCAGACGTAGCGTCTCAGCCGGTTGTGCTTCGTAGTACCAGCGCGACATCGTCAGAATGCCGTCGGCCGTCAGATGATTCAAAAATGTGACCCAGGCTTCTTTCGTATAGAGGCCGTTTTCCGTGAGAACGTATGCGCCTGCGGAAGTGGCGGCCCAGGTATCGATCAAAGAGGCCTGGATAATGCCGAATTGTTCCTTGGACCGCGCGATATAACTTCGCGCTTCATCGTGAACGAGCGTTACCGCCGGACGCGTCTGCAGATTGCCGGCAAACTCCGCAAAGCGCGAACCCAGGACATCGATAATGTCGGGATTGATCTCCACACCGGTGACATGACGTTGGCCGAACACAAGCGAAGTCAGAATGTCGCGGCCGCCGCCGACTCCGATGACAAGCACCGAAGTATCCTGGCGCAGATAGTGGGCCAACGCCGTAACGTCGTATTTGAGATGCTGGAGCGGCTCGACGCTGCCGTCGAATTTGGTGATGACGGTAGCCGCGCCGGAATCGATATTCAGATAAAGCTGTTCCACCTTTTGATCTGACGTGTACCGCGGACTCAAGCCCCAGCCAAAAGGTCTGCTGTCGTTCTGCCGAACGTGAATTCGGGAGAGCGCGTTCCATTTCTCGTATAGTCCCCCGCCATAATTCCGTCCCCCTTTGATCCATCGGATGTCGACGAGTCGCGCCGACAGATTGACCAGTCCGACAGAGATCAAAACGCCACAAAGTGCCGCTGAAACTGCAATGCGAGTTCGAGATAGCCCCTGCGGCCGCTCATCGCAGGCAAAGAAAAGCGCGCCAAGCGCTGCGATGCCGGCGTTGAGTAGCACAGCCGTTGGCGCATGAATGTGATCCAGTATGGGAATGGTCAATACGCAGCCGGCAGCTGACCCGGCGAGATCCGCCGCATACAACGACCCGGTATGACGAGGAAAGCGGGTCAGCGCGACACATACGGTCATGCCGGCGAATACGAACGGAACAGCGATAATGACAAATGCCAGCGCGGTGTTCAGAATCTCGCGATCGGGATTGACCTCAATGTACAGCTGCGCAACAAAACAAACGGCGCTGCTGAAAGCAAAGAGCAGCGCCGTACGCGTGAGTGTCGTGTTGGGTTTTGCCTTGGTCTTGATGATCTCGACCAGGACGGCGCCTGCGGCGAGACCGAACATGGCGAGTGAGATCGCCATGAAGGCAAAGTGATACCACATGGTGACGCTGAAGATGCGGGTCAGAAACAACTCTAGCTGCAGCAGCGAAAGCGTCGTCAGGAACAATCCAATGTATGTGTATCGGCCCGGTTCAGTTGTCACGGCCGAAAAAGAACACCAACCCAAGGCTGACTTCGAAAACATTCAACGTTTGACTTTGAACGCTCGGCAACGTGTAGTTCCGAATATCCACTCTCCCTCCGACTGGCCCGGCAAATGTGATTTTCACACCTCCTCCGTAATTCACAGCAAATTTCGTCCCGATGTCGGTTATTCCGGAGCCTTTCGTGATGACCGATCCGATTCCGACCGTCGCGTACGGCCGAACCGCGGGCGTGGGTACCTGAACCATGAGGTTTTGGTTCAGGATGACGGCTTTCATTCGAGAATCAATAAAGTTAGACGTGTAACCGAACGTGGCTTCGGTTCCCAGCATCCTTTTGCCGATGCCCGCTCGAATTCCGATCAAACCAAAGTTCTGCGAATCGAAGAGTGTTGGCACGTTGGAAACACCCTGTCGCAGTGTGATCTTCCCTTGACGCTGCATACCACCGAAGATTGTCAAATCGCTGGCAAAACCTGCTGCCGGCGAAAAAACGAAAGTAAGCGCGATAAAACAGCAAATTTTTTTCATGGTCAAAAATCTATAATCGTTTGGGTTCGAGGCACAAGCAGCGACTGGTAAGGTAATGCTAATTCGACGCACTTCAATCTTCACAAAGACACAGGCGAGATTGGTTTCCGCTTGCACAGTGTTGCTGCTGTTGGCCGTTGGCGCCTTCGCACAAGTTGACGAAGCAAAACAAGCCATCGAACGCGGCGAGTTTGTGCGCGCCGTGAATATTCTTACGGAAGCTCTCACGACACGTCCTTCTGCCGACGTCTTCCTCTATCTGGGTATTGCTTACGGCAACATGAAGGAATACCAGAAAGCGGAAGAGACGTTGAAGCAAGGCGCGGATCGCTACCCTGACGACGCGCGATTCCATACCGAACTGGCAGGTGTCTATTTCGCCATTCATGATGTCGACAGCGCCCGCGCTGAATTGCGCCGCGCGCTGTCGATCAATTCGTCCGACCGTTACGCTTCGGACCTGCTTGCCTCGATCGACATGTCGCGTGGTGACACGGAAACGGCATTGAAGTACTGGAACAAGACCCAGCAACCGGTAATCGACGACATCCTTCACAACTACTATCTGAACTTCGGATCGTCAGTGGTTCGCGATGCGGTCGCCTTTCGCCCTGCAGGTGTTCTGAAGTACGACGATTGGAAGACAACGGAAGCGCGTCTCTTCGCGACGAATAACTTTGTGAACGTCGGACTCGAAGTGGAACCGACGCGGGTACCCGACCGCTACGACGCGATCGTTCGAACCTCGAACAAAACGAACTCGCTGATGGATGTGTTATGGAACGGTGTGAAGGGCGCGCCATATCAAACGACGTATCTGAACTTCTGGAACATCGGCAATTCCGGAGTGAACTGGAATTCGTTTTATCGATGGGATGGCAACCGCCATGGCGTAAACGGCAGACTACAGCTGCCGCTGCTCATTCCGGGAATACTTCAAGTGGAATTCGGTGAAGCATGGCGATCCGAGCGCTGGGACCTGACGCCAACCATCCGACCGCAGTTTGCCGCTGAAGGAAGCCAGGTCGCGTATCGCGGTAACGGCCTCGATGTTTCGGTGAAACATATTCCCCACTACAGGTTTGAGTGGGGCGGCGGGTTCGCGTATACCAACAGGTACGCGCAGGGCGATATCCCGCAAATTGCAACGAACAGCCTGAACGCCGCTCTGTTTCTGGCAAACACCAGCGTGCGTTTGACCGACCGCAGCACGTACCAGAATCGTCTGCATGTTGAGGGCTTCCTTTCGAGAGAGTCGCTGCTCAGCGATTTCAATTTTGGCGGAGGCACAGCCGAGTTGAACAATCGCTTCACGTTTTCAAAGCCGCAACGTGAATACCTTGACTGGACCATTAAAGGCGGCACCTCTCGCGGCGCGCGGCCGTTTGAAGATTACTTCATGCTCGGCATCGATATGCACCCACCGAATCTCCTGGGCGAGAATCTGCTGCGCGGACACAAATTGGCGAGGCACGGCCGGTATGGAAATGGCCCGACTGGAACAGACTTCGTGTTGGGTAATCTGGACTACGAGCGGCGCCTCGTCACGCTTCCCCTTTTCAACACGCTCAATCTGCCTTTCGTCGTCCTTAAAGCCGAAGTCTTTCTGGATTCGGCGAAAATCTGGGACCGCACGGACGTTTTCCAAAACAGCAAGCTGTTGGTGGACACGGGAGCCGGATTGAAATTTGAGACTCCGACAGGCTCGCTCAATGTCGTGTACGGCCGCTCTCTGCGTGACGGACAGTCCGTCCTGATGGGGTACATCGAGAAGAGGATTTGGTAGACGGGACGCGGTAGGGCAACCGGGGAATCTGATTAATTCCTGATTCTTAAATCCTAATTCTTATCCGAGGAAACAGCGCGAAGAGAGGCGGCTCACCAATCAGCTATACGCAATCCGCGATCTTCTGAGGATTGCGTATAGCTGATTGGTGAGCCGCCTCTCTTCGCGCTGTTTCCTCGGATAAGAATTAGGATTTAAGAATTAGGAATTAATCAGATTCCTTTCCTATCGAAATCTGTCCCACGTATCCTGAGTTCCTGCGGCTAATAACACCACACGGGAATAGCTGCGCACGCCTTCCTGGACACTGTTTGCTTTGAGGAACAGGTCCAACACGGCCGACTGAACATTTGAAATCCACTCGATCTGTTCGCGCCGAAGTCGATCCAAGATGCGTTGGACATCCTGGCGAGGGCCGGGATCAAGTAAGGCGTCAAGTTCACGGTTCCGCAGATAAAACCAGAGATGCAGCCACCCGCTGTAGCGGTGTTGCGGATGCTCGGAAAGAATCGTCGCCAGGATTGCAACGAAGTTGGCGTCTCCTTCGTCCGGGTATCCGCGAACGTGAGCGAGTTCATGAGAGATGATGAAAGGCCGTTCGATATCCAGAAGTTGGCTGTTGATGATCGGTTCGTGCACGATCGGATTAAAGACCCCGTCGATCCCTGCCACTCGGAACCAGGCATTGGCGAGGATTGAAACCTTGATACGGCTCGGTGCAGCCCAATTCGTGCCGTCCAATACGTCGACTACTCGCGCAACACGTTTCGCCGACTCCTGGTGGATTGCCGATTCGTCAAAACTGTTCGGAGGCAGCTGCGGGTAAAGTGCGTTGAGTTCTCTTGCGGCACGTCGGGCAAACTCGTCTATAGCGTCGCGGGAGGCGGCATTTGCGTCTAAGGACAACTTGTCGGCCAGAGGTTGGCGGTGGTAGTTGATGCCCCAGGTCCAGAAAAAGACCAGGTAGAGAACCGCGACTGCCACCCCGATCCACTTCCAGCGCCGGCGCCACATGCACCAGAGAGCGAATGGGACCAGGGCCAGGAGCAGGAGGTCGAGCCAGGCGATTGGCACAGAATCCGCCCAAAATCGCATGAAGCTTGATATGATCGGAAACACTGTTCGTGAGAACCGAGCTTCAACGACAGCCGGTGAGATCAAAGGAAACAGAGAAAGAACGAAGCTGACGGCTGCCAACCCCATCAAACTGCTGGCCAGAAGAGTTTCTTTTTTTACTTTGGATTTGACAAAAATCTTTAATTTGCCCTTGACCGTCAAATGACCCCTTTGTTACCATCCGGGCTCTAACGAATTTTTCGCCAATAAGTCCTTCTGCATCAAATAAATAATAAAAAAGACTCGAAGTGACTTTGGCCCGCTCGGAAAATAACTTTCTGGAGAGACCAATGGCTCAGAGATTCTACACCTTTATAGTTGTTCCCAACGCGAGCTCACGACTGCACAAAGTTCGAGTACCTGTTTACGTGATGTACGCGTTTGCGGCACTTGGCCTTGTCACGTTTATCGCATTGGCAGGGTTAGGGTTCAGCTATGCACGCATGGCGTTTAAAGTAGGCGATTACAACCTGCTCCAGGCGGAGAACACCGATTTAAAGGTCGAAAAGAAAAACCTCGAAGTCACAGCTAAGAAACTCATCAGCAAAATTGAAGCCCTGGAAACCCTTTCCGCCAAACTCACATCGCTGATGGAGAACGACTCCTTCATGCAAAAGTATGTGAAGGGTGGCGTCGGGGGGACCAAGACCGACTACCGAACGTCCGATATCGTCAAGGACGGTTTGGGTTCCGATATCGAAGCACTCAAAGATCGCGCCGCGGAATTGGAAAATCGCATGGCCATGCTCGAAAAACTGGCTGAGAGACGCGCAAAAACGATCCGCTCGACGCCAACGATCTGGCCGATTAGAGGCCGCATCGCCAGCCACTACGGCGGCCGTCTCGATCCATTCACCGGTGATCGCGAAGTTCACCTCGGTCTGGATATCACCGGCATGTATGGCACTCCGGTTCATGCCCCCGCGGACGGACTGGTTATATTCGCCGGCAGGAAATCCGATTACGGGAACCTTGTCATTATCGACCACGGAAATGGCGTGACCACCCGCCTTGGGCACCTTTCACGCTTCTCCGTCAGAGTCGGCACCACGGTCACCAAAGGCCAGGTGATCGCGTATGTTGGAATGACGGGCCGAACCACCGGTCCGCATCTTCACTACGAAGTCCGTGTTAACGACAGACCCGTCAACCCTAGAGGCTATATGCCTCCTGAAGGTTAGAACGCAGGGATCTGAGTAATTCGTTAATTCCTAATTCCTAATCCTTATCCGAGGGATACGCTTACTGAGCTGTTTCCTCGGATAAGGATTAGGAATTAGGAATTAACGAATTGGTCAGATCCGATTCCCCTGCCCTTGTCCCTTTTCAAATCTTCCTGTTACACTCCTATATGCTCGACACGATCGTTAAGAAGTTTGTAGGCACCAAGAACGAGCGCGAACTCAAAAAAATC
>Ga0209382_10006189_pt1 | contig 15418 bp, 15 predicted proteins | sample SoiMetdeltSBSDD5_FD_187599 | JGI IMG/M metagenome (GOLD analysis project Ga0209382, IMG submission 187599) | Bulk soil microbial communities from a Populus tree surrounding site in Tennessee, USA - Soil MetaG P. deltoides SBSDD5 (SPAdes) (version 2) | ecosystem: Environmental > Terrestrial >... | reverse complement strand
CTCTATCGTGAAAACCTCGCCAAGCTCGGCCTCGCCTTCGGTCGGGTGCTCGCCGGCGCGGTCGACGTGCGCGACTCCGGCGCAAGCTACCTCGCCGACCCGTCGTTCTGGACCTACGCCATGGCACTGCTGATCGGCCTGTCCCGGGGCGTGGCGCAGGGCTCCGCCCTTCCGCTGCTCGTCCTCGTCCCGTACGCCCTCCTCCTGCCACTCGTGAACTCGAAGTTCGAGGTGATCCCGAACGGGCGCTTCCTCGCGCCGCTCCTCCCCGTCGCCTATGCCGGGATCGCCGTCGGCCTCGGCGCGCTCTTCGCCCTCGTCCGCTCACGGCTCGCCCCGTCGCCGTGCCGGTGGGCCTTCGTCCTCGCGGCGGTCGCCCTCGTGTTCTGGCCGCTCGTTCCGCTCGCCGTGCGTTACGGCCAGATGGCCGACAGCGAGCGCACCAGCCTGACGCTGATCGACGCCCTCGCGACGCTTGAGTCGCGACGCCAGCCCGGGGAATGGGTCGCGCTCGACCCGGATCTCGAAAAGCTCTGGCTGGACGCCGGTGGCGATTACCTCGTCGCGTTCCGCTACCTCCTGACGATGCGGTCGATCCCCAACCGCGAGCTGGAGTTCCGACGTGGATCCGATCAAGGCAACGTCGACTCCTGCGACCCCAGTCCCGTCGAACTGCACTGGGTCGTGCCGGAGCGGTCGCCCGGTGCGCCGACGCTGTTCGCCGACGATCCGGCCACGCCCGAGGACGAAAGCCGTCGACCCTACTGGCAGATCCGCACCGTCCAGCGCAGTGATCGCGCCCGGGACGCCCAGCGTGGCCAGTCTGACGAATGGAGCGCCGTCATTGCGACCTACGTCCCGCCCGTCTACGCCAGCTCCCGGGCGGTCGACCGCTGCGTGCCTCGCCGTCCGATCTGACGCGTGTATCGCGAGCGGTGGCCCATCGGCCACGCAGCGTCCGGGCCAGGCCAGCACCTCGTCGAACAGCGCCTCCGAACGGCGGGTTATCACCTGGACGCTGTACGAAGCAGGCGCTGCTCCATTCCTGCACGTGGCCTACGGTTATTGCGGTCGCTACCAGGAAGGGACAGGCCTCTGCCGGTGCAAGAGCTTACCAGCACCTCCTTAGCCTCGACTTCCGCCATTTTGGGGCCCTCGGCCTCCAATTGAGCGGACCTCTCCGGCATACACCCGCCCTCAGGAATTTGACACGCCTGTCTACACCTGGCGCATCAAAGCTGACTAAACCAAAGACGCGCTGGGATCTACACACTCGTCAGGACCGTATCCGTCGAGTCACGGCCGCAACGGCTACGGCCGTCGCGGCGCCGCTACACCTCAGCGGCAGCGGTTGTGCTGGATTTCCCGGCGGAGATGACCGAGCTACGGACGCGTTTGGCCGCCTTGAAGCTATCGATGTCTTTCTCGCCGGAGAGCAGGAACTTTAGCACCGACTTACCCTGGAACCGGCAGGTCTGAGCGAGGCCCAGGAGCAGCAGGTACTGCGGTGCAACCGAGGCAAAGAAGTGGCCCGAGATCTTTCGTTGTACGGCGAGGTGCCTGATGGCGCGTTCGGCCATGTTGTTGTTCCAGGGGATGCCGTCGTACTCAAGGAACGTGAACAAGCTCTGCCGGTACCGCTGGAGGCGCTTCTGGTAGGTCCGGACGAGCTCGGAGCGGTACGCCCTGCCAACAACGGTCTTGCGGAAAAACCGATCGACCTGCTTTCTGAACTTGCCGAGGTGTCGTGTCTTCAAGCCGTACTTCTCGGCGGCTTCCAGGATGGGGACCAGTAAGTCTCGCACCGCCTGGACGAAGATCTCGAGCTCGATGTCGAACGGAGCGCGCCAGAGATCTTCGTTCAAGTCACGGATCAGGTGGACCAGGCATCGCTGCTGTCGGCAGTTGACCGCGTCGTAGCCGGCGTAGAAGTCGGCGATGAGGATGCCGGTGTAGCCTTTCAGCACCTCTTGCACGATCGTCGCCTCTCGGGTCGCGGTCAACCGGAAGAGGACGTGCTTCCCATCGGTGAAGACCCAGACGTACTGGTCGGTGCCCTGGATGTTGATCTTGGTCTCGTCGGCGTGGATGAACGGGCTCTCGAGGAGCCGTTGCCGGCACAACTCCCCGGCCTCGGCATAGTAGTCGGCAAAGGATCGCAGAAAATATACGATGCCTCCCTCGCTGATGCGCTCTCTGAACTGCTCCTCCAGTACCTGGGCGATAGCGTGGTAGGGCAAGCGTAGGACGAGCCGCTGGTAGAGAACCCAGGCCTTCAGGCCGTGTCCGAAGACCCCGGAGCCGAGAGCGCGAATCTGGGTTGGCAAGTACTGGTTACCGCATTTAGAGCAGTACCCCCACGGGCCCACGTACTTTGTGATGGTCTTTCTGCAGCCGCTGTTCGTGAAGGTCAGGTCTATGAGCGTCTTCTCGGCCATCTTGGCCGTTGGATTCAGCGGATTGTTGCCGCACATGGTGCACGTTTCGCGCGCAGGCACCTGAACGATCTTTCTAGCTTTGGGCACACGGCGGCTGAAGCCTCGATGCGCCGGTTGCGCCCCACGTGCTCGGCGCTCAACGGGCACCGGTCTGGTGGTCCGGCCGAGGCTGATCTTCGAGTTCTCGTAGCCGGCGTGTGCCGATTTGAGAATCGCCCCGAACTGGCTGTGAATCAGCTCGCCGGAGTCGGTTGCATACCGCTTGGGCCGGGCGGCGAAGTCGATCGTCGGTTCGGTGGAGGCGGCGACGCGCAGCCGCGTGAGCTCGTTGGCCAGGGCCAGCAGCGCTCGGCAGTCCTCTTCGTTGTAGGTCAGCAGCCGCTGCTTGTCGTCGGGCGCCCCGGTCTCCTCCCACCGTTGCCGCCAGACGAGGCTGAGGAGACCGGATGCCTCCGGTTCGGTCCAAGACGCGCCAAGGAAGCGGCCGATGTCTTTCAGGCGATTCGACCTGACCGGGAAGTAGATCTTGCCGTAGACGGACGCGTTGAGGTTGATGAGGCGCTGGTTGAGCCCCGTGTGATCGGTGTGGTACCGCCTGGCCAGCGTGGTGATCGCCTGGTGGTCGTACCGTCCGTAGTGGTAGATCGGCGCGGCAGGGAGCTCATCGAGGGTTGCCAAGAGCTGGCGCCAGCTCTGCTCCTCATCCTCTGGCCCGTCAGCCCAGAAGGCCCGGTAGGTGGCGGCCCCGGCCTGGTGCACCAGAAGCCCGAAGAGGTAGTACGCGCGCTGATCGGGAACGCCTTCGATGTCCAGGAACAGCTCAGTCTCGTGTCTGGTCAGTGCGGGCAGCTCGTGCAGGTACGTCTTCCCAGTCCGAAGCGCGAGGGCCTGCAGCTCGGGCTGATGCTGGACGAGTGCCTTGGGTGCGCGCTTCCCGCGTCGACGAGGCTTGTAGACGTAGGAGAGCTGTTTGACGGTGAAGATGCCCCGATTGTGGTAACGCCGCCGGATTTTCGGCGTTATACGGTCCAACAGACTCAGGTCGTCATCGCGTTCGGCCTGGGCCAGGCACCCGACCCGGAACTGGCATTCGTGGCAATGCTGGTTCAAGATCACGGGTGGCGGGTCGGCCGACGGCGCTCGCTTCCAGGCGCGCAGAACCTCGACGATCGGGGCGAGTTGCGCGTAGCGCTTCGCCAGCGGCACACGATGGACCTGTTCGCCCAGGCCGACGATGCTGCCCGTCGGTGGCAGTGCCCGCTGCAACCGCCCGAGCACGTAGCCAACAAACAGGAGCTCGAGCTGCTGTTCCTGGCTGATCGTGCGTGTTCCAACGACGATCGTCGGTTCGTAACGATGGGCTTGCCTCGACGCAGCCCGCGTGACCGGCATGAGAGCGTCGCAGGGCGCTTCGAGATCCTGCACCCGGAGCATGACCTCGGTGAGAACCTCCTGTCCGGTCCTGGGCAGTTGCCCGGCGTACGGCTTCGCGTCGGGATACCGCTGCTTGAGACGGCCAATGAAGCTGTCCCGGTTTTCGGCCTGCTTCCTCGCCAGCATGGATGCATAGGCGTGCGGCGAGTCTTCCTCATCCGTACAGAGGAGCAAGAACGCCTTGCGGGGGCACTGACGGTAGGCGACGATCACGTCTGGGGTAATGGGCTTCGGCATGGCTCCTCCTACTCCCAGCCAAGGTCAGGGTGATCTCTGTAGCGCCACGCGGTAGGCAGGACGGAATCTGAGCCCGCCGCGAGGCACTGCGATGGACGACTGGCTAGAGAGATGGCACCTGGATGAGCGCCAGGTCCGTGATCGGATGTATGGGGCGCCGACGGCCCGCGAGCGGGAGCGCTGGCACGCGGTCTGGCTGGTGGCACGGGGCTCGTTCGCAGCTCGTGTGGCGGAGGCGCTGGAGCGCGACGCGCACACCATCGGTGAATGGCTGGCCCGCTTCGGTGACTGTGGCCCGGACGGCTTGAGGTTGGAGCAGAGTGGTGGTTCCCCCCCACCCACCCTCGCCGCGGCTCAGCAGGCCCAGGTGAAGGCGGCGATCCAAGGTAACCCACGCGACGTGGGGATCAACCTGGGGGATTGGAATTGGAAGGTCGTGCGGCAATTCATCCATGAGCGGTTCCGAGTGACGCTCGGGCGCAGTAGCTGCCTGAACTACTTGCACCGCCTTGGCTTCGTGCTGAAACGGCCGAAGAAGCGCCTGCTGAAGGTGAACCCGGAGCGTCGGGCGATCTTCGTGCGAGAGTACGCGCTCCTGAGGGCCACCGCCGTGACCGGGGCCAAGATCTTCTTCGTGGACGAGGCCCACTTCAATGCCGACGTCGACCTGCGCGGCAAATGGGTCCTCAAGGGCGAGCCGGCGCTGGTCGACTCCACCAGTCCGCGCTACGGCGAGAAGGCCAGCTACTACTCAGCCGTTTGCCTGGAGACCGGCCAGGTCGAGGCCGTGGAGATCGACGGCAACAGTTGTGCCGGGACCTCCGTCGCGTTCCTCCGGCAACTGCGTGCCCACCATGCCGAGCCGTTGATCATCATTTGGGACAACGGCCCGGCCCACGGCGGCGATGCCCTGCGGGCCTACTTGGCCACGCCTAACCTGCGCCTCCGCCTGGTGCGCCTGCCTGCCTACAGTCCGGACTTCAATCCCGATGAGGCCATCTGGGGCTGGATACGCGAGGAGGTCACCGCGAACACCTGCTTCGGCACCAGGGCCAAGGTCTAACAGCACGTCGGTCAGTTCTTCCGTGACGTTGCCCAGCGCACCAACGAGGTGAAGCGTCGCTGCCGACGCACCTTGCAAGAGCAGGCGGACACCCTAGCTCCCATCATTGCCGGCATCCTGCACCAGCCCGACCATGTAGATCCCACCGTGGCTTTGGTTTAGGGGCAGCGTATTCCCACAGAAAGCGAGGACTGACGATGGTCCGGCCTGACGTGCGACCGTCCCGGCCACGTGGTCGAGGCAGTTAGAGCATCGGCGCTCGCCGCGCCTCCACCCGATGAACACCCTGTGTGGTCAGTTCGGCCAGCCAGATGTTCTGCCACTGGCCGGCCACCGGGGCGTCCAGGCCGTCCAGCATCGCGCCGGAGGCGCCGAAGCCGACCGCCTCCTCGGCGAAGATGGGGCGGGCGCCGTCGACGTCGACGGTGCGTCCGCGCCGTCCGAGGTGGCGGAGCCAGCCGTCCACCTCGTCGCGCACGTCGCTCGCCGTGTTCGCGGCACCGATGTCGCTCATGGCACGCCGCCTACGACTCGGCGATCTCGATCGACTCGATCTTTGGCGGGTCGACCGGCGACGAGTTCTCGCCGCCGGCGCCCGGCCGGACCGGCACGCTCGCGATCTGCTCGAGCGTGTCCTGCCCGGCGGTCAGCCGGCCGAAGATCGTGTACGCCTTCGGGAGGCGCGCGGCGCCCGGGCCGTGGCAGATGAAGAACTGGCTGCCCTGGGTGTTGGGGCCGGCGTTCGCCATCGCCAGGGTTCCGGGCTCATATCCCTGCGGGCCGCTCAACTCGTCTCGGAAGCGGTAGCCGGGGCCGCCGCGACCGGTGCCCTCCGGGTCACCGGTCTGAACCATGAAGTTCCTGATGATCCGGTGGAAGATCACGCCGTCGTAGAAGCCCTCACGGGCCAGGAAGACGAAGTTGTTGACGGTCTGCGGGGCGTCGCCGACGAACAGGTCGGCGGTCATGTCGCCGTGGCTGGTCTTGATGGTGGCGGTGTACTTCTTGCTCCCGTCGAGCGTGAACGCGGGAGGCGATGACCACTGGTTCGCCACAGGTCTGGCTCCTTCCCTCGCGGCAGGGTCGTCTCCGAGTCGCGCGTGCCTGCCGCCGTGTCGGCTCTCGTGCCGAGTCCCGTCGCGGCTGCTGAGCGGGACGCCGTCCTGGTCGGGGACCGCAAGATCGACGCCCTCGGCGCCCGACGCTCAGGCTTCGGCGATCTGGATGGTGTCGATCTTGGGCGGCTCGACAGGCTGCGAGTTCTCACCGCCCGGGCCCTGGCGCACCGGGACGCCGGCGATCTTATCCAGCACGTCGATGCCATCCGTGACCTTTCCGAAGATCGAGTAGTTCTTCGGCAGGCGCTCGGCACCGGGTCCGTGGCAGATGAAGAACTGGCTGCCCTGGGTGTTCGGGCCGGCGTTCGCCATCGCCAGCGTACCCTTGGTGTACGTTTGGGGCCCCTTCAGCTCGTCCGCGAACTTGTAGCCGGCATCGCCGCGACCCGTGCCCGTCGGGTCGCCGGTCTGGACCATGAAGTCTTTCACGATCCGGTGGAAGATCACGCCGTTGTAGAACCCCTCGCGCGAGAGGAAGACGAAGTTGTTGACCGTGTTCGGGGCGTCCTTCGGATAGAGCTCGGCGGTCATCTCGCCGAGGGTGGTCTTGATCAAGGCAGTGTACTTCTTGTTCTGGTCGATCGACATGGCCGGCGGCGCGGAGTACGCCTTGCCGGCCGGCTTGGCGCCGGCCGCCGGCTTCTGGTCGGCCGGCTTGGACTCGGCCGGCTTCGGCGGCGCCTGCTCGGCCTGCGACTTCGCGGCCGGCGTCGCGGCCTGGTTGCACGCCGCCGCGAGGCCCAGCGTCGCCGCCAGGGCCGGGATCGCCAGCAGCAGCCGTCGCCGTCGCGGCTCGTTCGCCTGGGCGCCTGAGGATCGCCGCGTGTCGCTACCCATCGCGCCTGACCGCCTGGTGGAGAGCTTGCAGCACCTTCGCCTCCGGCAGCGAGCCGACAAACTCGACGCGGTCGTTGATGACGGTCTTCGGCACCGACCGTACGCCGTAGCGCTCGCTTAATTCGTAGAACTCGTTCGCTTCGATCACGTCCGCCACGATCAGCGGATTCTCCATCGCCAGCTGGTGGGCCACACGGGCCGCACGGGGACAGTAGGGTCAAGTCGGCGTGACGAACACCTGGATGTGGACCGGGGTGTCGATCGCGCGGACCGCCGCGCGCCCTTCGGCCGAGAGGTCCGTCCGTCCCTTCGAGACGTCCACGAGGTCGGCAAGGAGCGTCGAGAACTCGTAGCCGCCCGGCAGGCCGAGGAAGCGGACGTTGGCGGCGGCCTCGGCCGCTGCCGGCCGGTCCGATTCGGAGCCGTTCTTCGCGGCAGCGCGTCGCCGAACGATCACGGTCGGCACCGCTGTCACGTTGTACAGGGTGGCGGCGGCCGGATCGGCGTCGACGTCGATGGGGGTCAGACGAAGATGATCCGAGAGCGCGGCCAGCTCCGCCAGGAGCTCGTGCGTCTCCTCGGAGCTGTCACCGTCCTGTCCGCTCGCCGCGCCGCCGTGCGAACGGCCACGGGTGAACAGGAGCAGCTCGAGGTCTTCGGCCAGCTCTCGCGCGAGCAAATCTCGGACCGCCTGACGGTCCTTTTCGGCGATAATCGTCACGTGCGCGCACTCACTGCGGATTCCGGAAGTAGGGAACCTGGGGAGGGGTCTGCGCGTTGATGATCTTAGCACCCGGCTTCTTACCCCTGGTACACTTAGGGTACCGCTGGAGCAGAGGTTCGGCTCCCGTCGGGGGACTAAACCGGAACCGAGGGTGGTGCAATGCCTCCGAGCGACCAGAATAAAGAGTCCCTGCTGGGCCTCGCCCAGGGCGGCATGAGTAGCAGCAGCCTGAAGTCGTATTCCCCGACTCAGCTGTTCTTCCTCATGCGGCTGTCGTATCTCCAGCGGCAACGGCGGGAGTGTGTCAACGTCCTGGACAACGGCGACTGGCGGATGCGCCTGCTCAACAAGGCGCTCTACTCGACATACCAGGACTGCGTCTCCGCCGGCGTCTCCGGCGAAGCGAAGCTGCTGTTGGGACAGCACTCGCCCGCCAACTAGATTTCCCGTCAGGCGGGGTGGCGTCTTCGCCCTGGTGCCCGTCTGACCGTACGGTGTCTGCCGCCTCGTGCTTGAACCTGGTAGTTTCACGCGCCTGCTAACCGTGGATGGCTGGGTAGTTCTCGCCTACGAGCTCGGTCCGCCGCTGGTGCGGGCCCTGGTCCTCGCCATCGGCACCTGGTTCGCGGCCAGGCTGGCGCGGTCGTCATTCAACTACGCCGCTCGCCGCGTCGATGCCCACGCCCAACTGCTGATCGGGCGGGTCATCAGCATCGTCGTCATCGGCCTCGGCGTCGCCACGATCCTCGACACGCTCGGGGTGCCGCTCACGACGTTCGTGACGGTCCTGGGCGTCGCTGGGCTGGGCATCTCGCTGGCGATGCAGGACGTGCTCAAGAGCTTCGTCGCCGGGACGTTCTTGCTGTTCGAGCGGCCGTTCCGGATCGGCGACGAGATCACCGTCAAGGCCGAGCGCGGCGTGGTCGAGGACATCGGTATTCGCACGACGCGCCTCAGGAACGCCGAGAACGTCCAGATCATCATCCCGAACGCCGTGGTGTTCGCCGAGGTGGTGGCGAACCGCACGAACGAGATCAAGCCAAAACCGGCCGAGACGCCGGTGGAGGCGACGGCGGACGCGACCGACCACGAGGGGCCGGCGAAGGAGCGCGCCGCGACAACGGCGCCGGCAGCAGCCGGCGCGGCGTCGGTCGAGGCGACGGCTGCAGTGGCGGCTACGGCGCAAGGAGTGCCGCCCGCGGCCAGCGCGGGTGCCCCGGGCCCGACCCCACCGGCGCCGCCAACGCCCGCTGCGCCACCCTCGCGCTAGGCTTGGCCCGCTTGAATGGGCGTGCGATCGGGTATAGTCGGGCGTCACCTGTCCGAGCTGGTTGTCGCCGCCGGGCGGGCGGGAGAACGACTGACATGTTGAGATCCTGTCGAGCCTGGCTATGGTGAACCGCTCTCAGAACCTCGCGCTCGCCGAGTCCGCTCCTACCGCCGACGATGCGTCGCGCAGTCGCCCGGCCTCCCTCTCGGTGGTGATCCCGGCCCTCAACGAGGAGCACGGGATCGACGCCATCCTCCAGCGTGTGCTCGCCCAGCGGGACGGGCTCGCGGCCGAGGGCATCGACACCCTCGAAGTGATCGTCGTCGACGACGGCTCGAAGGACCGGACGGCCGAGCGGATCCGGACGTACGCGGACGTCCGCCTGATCCAGCACCCGGTGAATCGCGGCTACGGCGCAGCCTTGAAGACCGGCTTCAACGCTGCCACGGGCGACCTGCTGGCGTTCCTGGACGCCGACGGGACGTATCCGCCGGAGTCGTTCCCGGAGCTGTGCCGGGCGATCGAGGAGCACGACGCCGACCTGATCATCGGGTCGCGGATGCTGAGCGGCGAGAGCGAGATGCCGCTGGTGCGCCGGATCGGCAACACGATCTTCGCCGCGCTCTTGAGCATCGTCGGCTCACGCCGAATCTCGGACAGCGCCAGCGGGATGCGGGTCTTTCGCCGCGAGTCGTTGCCGACCCTCTACCCGCTGCCGGACGGCCTCGACTTCACCCCGGCGATGAGCACCCGCGCCGTCTACGAGGGGCTGAACATGGTCGAGGTGCCGATCCCGTACAAGGAGCGGGTCGGCCGGTCGAAGCTGAACCCGCTGAAGGACGGCGTCCGCTTCCTGCGCTCGATCCTCTGGACGGCGCTGCTCTACGACCCGCAGCGGTTTTTCGGGACGCTCGGGCTCGGGATGCTGGTGCTGGCGGTGGTGCTCGGGCTCGGCCCGACGCTCTTCTACCTCCAGAACCGTCAGCTCCAGGAAGACATGATCTACCGGCTGTTCGTGGTCCTGATCCTGAGCGTGGCCGGCGTCAACCTGCTGGCGTTCGGGGTCACCTGCCAGGCGATCCTGGGGCTGCTGCCGGCCCGCCGCCGACCGTCACCGGCCGTGCCGAGGCCGTGGCGGGGCAAGCTGGCTGGCCTCGGGGTGTTGATGGTGCTTGGCGGGGTGGCGCTGATGACGCCGGCCGCGCTGGAGTGGATCGCGACACGCCAGATCACGTCGCACTGGTCGTACTTCGCGGCGGGCGGGACGCTGATCCTGACCGGGCTCGGATTGGCGACCTGGTTCGTGCTGCTGATGATCTTGCAGGAGCTGACCACCCGCGACGCCAGGGCGCGGAGTGATCTGAGTCGATAGTCGTCAGTTGTCAGGGGAGCGCCCACTGAAGACTGATGACTGACAACCGACAACCCGTCAGAGGCCGACGACGACCTCGGCCGTCAGGTTGCGCAGCGCCTTGATCATGCTCATCGCCGTCAGCCGGCCGGTCTTCGGGTTCTCGGTCGGGATGTTCTGGAGCACGATCCGCAGCTCGCCGAACTCGCCGCACGCCTCGATCTCGTGGGTGTTCCGCGCGACGGTCGGGTCGGCCACGACGCGGACGGTCGTCTTGTCCAGGCCGAGGCCGGCCAGGCTGATCGCCGCCGCGACGTTGACGTTCTCCGGGAAGCGGAGCGCCGCCTCGCGGGCCGGACCCTCGTAGAGGACACGCGGCTGGTTGGATGCCTGGGCCTGCGCGACCTCCTCGGGCGGGAGCAGGCCGGCCGGCGGCTTGCGGACCGAGTGGGTGACCGAGGTCAGCCCGCCAACCGCCCCGGCCGCGATGGCGTCCAGCCCGGCGATGGCGCCGGTTGCCAGGTAGACGCGCTGGCCGTAGTCGTGGGCGGCGCGGTGCAATCGCGCCTCGAAGTGCGGGTCGGCGAGCGCCCCGACGCTGATCAGCAGCAGGTCCTTGCCCTGACGGAGGACGTCCTCGGCGTACGCCTTGAGCGCGTCGTGTCCCGCCACCTCGACGACCAGGTCCAGGCTGGTGGCGAGGAAGTCGGCGGCGTCGCCGGTCACCATGCAGCCGAGCCGGGCGACGGTCTCGGCGTCGATCCGCTCGGGGCGGCGCACCAGCACAGCGCCGAGCTTACAGTGGCCGGCCTCGCCGGCCACGATCGCCTCGGCGAGCCGGTGGCCGATCGCGCCGAAGCCGATCAGGCCGACCCGAAGCGGCAGGCGTCTGCTGGTGCTGTGGGCGTCGGTCATCGTCGGCATCCTTTCGGTTCGCGGAGCTGGCCTGGACGGGCCAAGGATACATCGCGGGCGGCCCCAACGGCGTTCCCGCCGTCAGCTCGGGCCGATCCGCGCGAGAGCGGCCCGGCGCCGCCGTGCTCCACGAGCGGTCAGCGGCCGGACGCTTCGCTCAGCGCGACGGCGATCTCGGCGCCGACGCGGGCGTTGTTCTCCAGCAGCGCCAGGTTCGCCTCGACGCTCTCGCCGCCGGTCGCCTCGGCGACCGCCCGCAGCAGGAACGGCGTGACCTCGGGGCCGCGCAGGCCGCGTCGGTCGGCCTCGGCCAGGGCGTCGGCCAGCGACTGCTCGACCCGCTCGTTCGCCAGCGTCGTGCCGGGCGGCGGCGGGACGCCGACCAGGACGCCACCGCCGATGCCCAGCTCCCAGGCGGCCAGGGCGACGCGGGCCGCCTCGGCGGCGGTCTCGATGCGCGCTGTCACGGGCAGGCCGCTCGCCGACGAGTAGAAGGCCGGCAGCTCGTCGGTGCGCCAGCCGAGGATCGGGACGCCGGCCGTCTCCAGGACTTCGATCGTGCGGGGAAGGTCGAGGAGCGCCTTGGCGCCGGCGCAGACGACGATCGCCCGGCTCCGGGCCAGCTCGACCAGGTCCGCCGAGACGTCGAACGTCTGCTCGGCGCCCCGGTGGACCCCGCCGATCCCGCCCGTCGCGAACACCTGGATGCCGGCGATCCCGATCAGGGCGAGCGTGCCGGCGACGGTGGTGGCGCCGTGCTCGCCTCGCGCGACCGCCAGGGCGACGTCGCGGCGGCTGCACTTGCGGACCGACGCGGCGGTCGCCAGGAGGGTCAGCTCGGCGTCGCTCAGGCCGACGATCGGCCGGCCGACGACGATCCCGACGGTCGCCGGCACGGCGCCGCCCTCCCGCACCGCCGCTTCGAGTCGCCGTGCGACGTCCAGGTTTCGGGGCCGGGGCAGCCCGTGGGAGATCAGCGTCGACTCGAGCGCCACCACCGGGCACCCCTCGGCGATAGCGGCGGCGACCTCGTCCGCGATCCGGACCGTGAACCGTTCGGTCATCCCGCGCTCACTGGCCCGTCACTCCTCGGCCGGGCGGCCGGTGATCGACGGCTCGCCTCGTAGGGTGGCACGCCGGCCAGGGGACCGTAGCCACTGGAGGCAGATGAACCCGAAGATCGCCGTGGTCGTGGCGACGAGGTAGAGGCCGGCCCCGACCATCATGCCGACCGCCGCCGCGAACCAGATCGTCGCGGCGGTCGTCAGGCCGCGCACGGTGGAGGGCGTGCGCCAGATCGTGCCGGCGCCGAGGAAGCCGATGCCGGTCACGATCTGCGCGGCGACGCGGGCGGGATCGCGCGGCAAGCCTTGATCGACGAAGCCGTAGATCGAGACGAGCGTGAAGGCGGCCGAGCCGGCCGTGACCATCATGAAGGTCCGCAGGCCGGCCGGACGGCCGGCTCGCTCGCGCTCCCAGCCGAGCAGGGCACCCAGGGCGAACGCCAGGACGATCCGCACGGTCATCTCGACGTCGTTCGGATCGAGCGTGACCACGAAAGGGAGCTGCGGGAGGTCGAAGCTGAGCATGCCGCGCCATCGTCCGTTCGTTGAAACGGACATCGTACCTCCCGCGGACGCCCAGGCGCGAGTGCCCGCGGCGGCGCCGGTGCGGGAGGTACGGTCCGGCGACCGGTGGTGGGGCGATCAGCACGCCGCGTCAGCGCGCCCGGGGACCGCGGCCTCCTCGGTACGACGACGGCGGCGGCTTGACCTGGGCCGGGCCCAGCTCCAGGCGGTACGGCGGGACGACCAGCGCCCAGACATCGCAGAGCTTCGGGTCCAGCATCCGCGACTGGATGCGGCGGTCCTGCTCTTCCAGAGCCAGGTTGCTGGTGATGACGGTGGGGAGACCGGCGTTGTACCGGTAGTTCAGGAGCTGGAACAGCTTCTCCTGGGCCCATTGGGTGCTGCTCTGTGCCCCGAGATCGTCGAGGACCAGCAGCGGCGCCGAGCGGACCGCCTCGAAGACCTTGTCGTAGCTGACCTTGCTGTCGGGTGCGAATGCGGAGCGTAGGTAGTCCAGCAGGTCCGGGGCGGTGATGAAGTACGCCGTCTGGCCCTTCGCGCGGCGTTCGTTGGCGATGGCGGCGGCCAGGTGGGTCTTGCCAGTGCCCGGCGCACCTTGCAGCACGAGCCAGCCGTCCGGCGACTCCGCGAAGCTACGCGCCCGGTTGAAGACCCGGCGCAGGTTCTCCCGCTGGTGCTCCTCGATCGCCATGCCTCTCGGGTCGAACGTGCCGAACGTCATCTCGGCGAGCCGCTGGAGCGAGAGGCCGCCCAGCCGCTCCAGCGACGACGCCTCCCAATCCTCGACGAACAGCGTCGCCGTCAGATTGGTGTCCAGAATTCGGGTCTGAAGTCGCTCGTCGAGCTCCTCGGGGCGCAGGTTGGTGGTGACGATGGTCGCCAGGCGCCCGTTGTAGCGGTGATTGAGGAGCTGGAACAGCTTCTCCTGGGCCCAGGGCGTGCCGCTCTGAGTGCCGAGATCGTCCAGGATCAGCAGCGGCGCCTCGCGGACGGTCTCGAACAGCTCGTCGTAGCCGACGTCGCTGCTCGGGCTGAACGCGGCCCGCAGGTGGTCCAGGAGGTCGGGGACGACCGAGAAGATGACGGGCTCGCTCTCCTCCAGGCGGCGGTTGGCGACGGCGGCGGCCAGGTGGGTCTTGCCGCAGCCGGGCGGCCCGGCCAGGAGCAGCCAGCCCTCCGGCTCCTCGGCGTACGCCCGAACGCGCTCGACGATGCGGCGGTATCGGTCCTGTCGAGACGGGTCGTTGGAGCGGCCGTGTAGTTCCAGGTTGTCGAAGGTGAGGCGGGTCAGCGCTCCGAGGTTGCTGAGCCGTTCGAGCCGGCTGCGCCGGCGGTCTGCGACCTCGGTGGTGCGACATGGGCAGACCACGACCTGCCCGAACTCCGGGTGGCCGGCCGGGACGTCCTTGCGCAAGAAGCCGGCGTCGCGGCAGCGTGGGCAGGCCGGCGGCGGCTCGGGCGGGAGGTCAGCGTCGGACGAGCCGACCGTACCGACCGTCGAGATAGCGCCGCGGATCTTCAGGCGGGTCAGCGCGTCGCCAAGTCGTTCCACTCGTCCCCCTTCCCCGGCTCGCCCAGTTTTCCAGGACGCGCCGGACATAGCGCCAGTTGCGCTTGTTCTGGGCCACGGCCTCGCGGAACGCATCCTCGATCCAGGCCGCCGGATAGGTCTCGGCCGCCTCGCGCAGATCCTCGGCCAGCAGCGGCGTCAACAGCCCGATGTTCTGCTCGTACAGCTCGTAGATGGAAGTGCGGTCCCCGGCTTGGGCCGGCTCATGCGGCGCGGGGGCCGGGCCGAGCTCGCCGAGCGTCCGCTCGCCGGCCAGCACCTGCTGGACGATCCGCTCGTTCGCGCGGGCGTTCAGCAGGTAGCACTCATCCTCGGCGGAGCCGTCAGTCACGGCGACCGCCAGCAGCGTGCCCCGCGCCACGGCACGGTCGAGCGCGTCGGCGACCGTCGCCTCGTCCGCGCGACCGTCCAGCGAGCCGAGGGCGTCGAGCAGGCCGGCGTCGGCCAGGAGCGCCGCGCGCCGTACGAAGCGCGGGGCTTTCGGCTGGGCGTGGAGCAGCCGCAGGACGTGGAGCAGCGTCTTCAGCTCCGCCAGGTCGTCGATCTCGCGGAGCAAGGTGCCGAACATGGCGCCCGGGACGGGCACCAGCTCCATCCGATCGGGAAAGCCGGGGAATCGCCGCGTCGGCCGGCGAGCGACGTCGGTCATCCGCGCGTGCTCCTTAATCCCGGTACACTTCGAGGTCGAGGAATTTGGTGGTGCGCTGGTTGAACAAGAGCGAGATCTGGCCGGTCGGCCCGTTGCGGTGCTTGGCGATGTGGACGTCGGCGATGCCCTGCTTCTCACTGTCCTTGTTGTAGTAGTCGTCGCGGTAAATGAACATCACGACATCTGCGTCCTGCTCAATAGATCCCGACTCACGAAGATCAGA
>Ga0209382_10006188_pt1 | contig 15421 bp, 14 predicted proteins | sample SoiMetdeltSBSDD5_FD_187599 | JGI IMG/M metagenome (GOLD analysis project Ga0209382, IMG submission 187599) | Bulk soil microbial communities from a Populus tree surrounding site in Tennessee, USA - Soil MetaG P. deltoides SBSDD5 (SPAdes) (version 2) | ecosystem: Environmental > Terrestrial >... | reverse complement strand
CGGGGGGATGCAGCTCGATCAGCAACGCGTCGAAGTCGGCCAGCGGGCCGGTCAAGGTGTGACGCGCCAGCTCACGTGGGGGCACGGCCGCGGGTGCCGCGTAATCAGGCTTGCGGGCGGAGGTACACCACCATCTGTCCGTAGATGTCCATCGTGTGCTGCAGGGACGAGTAGACGAGACGGAGGCGGCTGGCGGAAGGACCCATGTAGCGCGGACCTGCGACGCGTTCCCTCATCTGCTGATCGGTGAACTCCTTCAGCACGGCCTCGCCGTAGTCCATCGACTGGCGTAGCTCGGTCATCACCTCGGCCTTCGTGGCGGCCTTCATGTTGATGACGGGTGCCGGGGTCTTGCCCCCAAGCATCCCGAAGACGACCGCGTTGCCCTGTACGGCGTGCATGGTCTGCTCGGCGTAGCTCCGCTGCGCAGGCGTGGACTTGTAGCCGAACTTGTCATTGGGCATCGCATCAGCGGCATTCACCACTAATTCCTTCTGCACCGCCCAGTCAGCTTGCACATCCCCAGCAAGCGTGGTGATGACCGATGGTGGCGTCGACGCGCCACTCCCCGGCCGTTCCTGAGCGGATACCATCGGAGCCAACGCAAGGGCCAGCAACGCTGCCGCCGCAGCGAGTGATGCGTTCTTCATAAACCATCTCTCGATAGTGTAGGAGTGACCTGTTCCACAATTTCTTAGACATCGTAGAAACAATACGTACCGAATGCAACCGCTTAGGTGCAAAGGCGCAGGACCGCATTTGACAATGTCAAGGAAATCAGCATAGTCTGTGTTGACATTGTCTAACAAATGACTGAGCGCGACGGCACTCTGCTTGGCACACTCGAACACCTCATCCTGCTGGCGGTGCTCGCGCTCGGCACCGACGCGTACGGGATGACTATCCGTGACGAGATCCACTCGCGTACGGGCCGCGACTTATCGTTTGGCACGATCTACGTCACGCTCCAGCGGCTCGAGGCCAAAGGCATGGTGACCGCGTCGATGGGCGCACCGACGCCGGAGCGCGGAGGACGTGCGAAGCGGTTCTTCAAGATCACCACGGACGGTCGGCGGGCGGTGCGACGCTCGCAGGGCGCCCTCACAGCCATGACCGCCGCATGGCGGGACGCGCGGGCGAAATCGTAGATGGCGCCGCCGAACCTGATCGATCGGGCCCTGTCCTGCCTTCTGGGAGACGAGTACTGCGTCGCGTTGATGGGCGATCTTGCAGAAGAACGCGCGCACCGCGTCCGTGCCGACGGTCCGCACCAGGCTGCGAGTTGGTACCGGACCGAGATCTGCAGATCATTCGCGACAGCACTCTGTCTACGCCTGGCCGACACTGTCCGGTCCGCCCCGTGGAGTATCGCCATCGGTGCGTACGTGCTCGTGGCCGTCCTCGAAGTGACGATGAGATTGCTGCTTTCACGCGTGTGGCCGGACGCCGCACAACCTGCTAGCGCCCTGCGAATCGTCGGCGAACTCCCAGGAATTGCGCTCATCGCGTACGTGGCTGGACGATTTGATCGCCGAGCACCCTTGCTGCTGGGCGCGATGATGCTGCTCGCCGCGGTATCGATCACCACGCTCAGCACTGAAGCTATGTCCACGGCCTTCATAATCGCCTACTTAACAATCGGACCGGGTGGAGCCGTACTTGGCGCACTGCTCTCGCGGGCGCGAAGGACAGCAGCATGAACGGTCGTACGAAGTCGCGGAGGGACACTAAACGTATGTTTAGTTTCAGTAGTCACGGGGCCATGACGGGGTGCGTCCTGGCCTTGCTCATGGTCACCAGCAACGCGAACGCGCAGGAGGCACGGTCTGTGACCGATCCGTCGAAGACCATCTATGGCGAGCGGAGCCCTCGCGCCCCGCGCGAGCTGGACATCTTCGCGTTCCTCATCGGTAAATGGGAGGGCAGGGGCAGGACCAGGCTTCCGGACGGGACGGTGGCCGAGTACCCGGTCTCATGGGTCGGTCGCTACATCCTGGATGGGATGGCCATCGCCGACGAGGCGCACGGGCCTTACCCCGACGGCACTCCAGCTCTGGGGATTAGCTTCCGGCAGTACGACCGGAGCCGGGGTACGTGGGTCGTCGAGTTTATGAACGTCTCCGAGTCATTCCTGCGGCGGCAAGTGCATCACGGCACCGGATCTGTCGCCGCGAGCGGCCGCAACGTCACGGTCACCTCGGAATCGCCAGGCATCGTTGTCCGCGAGCGTTACCTGGTGCCGGACGACGACAACTGGGTCTATCGGTTGGATACGTCCAACGACGGCGGACGGAGTTGGAACGAGGGATCCATCGAGTTCACCTTCCGCCGTTCGAAGTAAGCGCAGTTCGACGAGTTGCAAGTCTCCGAGGACGGTCGCTGCCTCCGGTGGTGGTCGAGGCGCTGGGCGCTGACTAGTTTGCCCGCAACTGCTCCTCCGTCGCCATAAAGGGCGACGTTTCAGAGTGCACTTGTGAACAGCTGATGGCACATCGCCGAGATACCCTTACTCGAAGGAGCGTGATCATGAGTGCAAGCCATCGCCCCTCGGACATACATCGGCGTCAACATCGGCTGGCAAAGCGGAACAAGCTGCGCGCGCGGATTGCGGCGGCACCAGCGACCGGACGGGCTGCATTCGAAGCAAAACTGCAGCGAACCTACTCACCATTCCACACGATGATGACGGCAACCACCGAGCACGGCTCGGCCATCACACGATCGCGCTGATCGATCATGAACCCTTGGATCGCCAAAGCGGTGATTCTCGCCGCCAGTGTCGTAATGGTCGTCATTCGAGCACCTCACGGGCGCCGCACTCGCGGAGTCAACGTCACGCGGAGTTGCAAAGGTCCCCGCGAAGCGGCTTTGCTGACGCTCGCGTGGATAGGGTTCCTCGTTCCGTTGCTCTGGGTCGTGTTACCTGTCTTTTCGTTCGCCCAGTATTCGCTTCGTCCTTGGCCGTTCGGCGCTGGCGTCTTGTGCCTTGTGGCGGGCCTCTGGTGGTTCCAGCGGTCACACTCGGACCTCGGGACGTACTGGTCGGTCACCCTTGAATTGCGCGAGAATCATCGACTCATCACGCAAGGGGTCTTCCGCTATATCCGTCATCCAATGTACGCAGCACTCTTCCTCTACGCCATCGGCCAAGCGCTCGTGGTTCCAAACTGGGTTGTCGGGCCGTCATACTTCGTAGCGTTCGGGATTCTCTTCGCGTTTCGCATCCGTGCAGAGGAAAGGATGATGCTCGAGGCATTCGGCGACGAATACGCGGCCTATGTGGCAAGGACAAAGCTGCTCGTGCCCGGAATTTGGTGATCGGGCGTGCACTGAGCCACCACTGAGTCCGCGTACGAGACTCAAGGCCGCTTTGAGTAACGATCAACAGCGCAGAGGCTTCTGATCGACCACAGCGCCGGTAGAAATACCTTTGGCGACCACAAGAAGTATCGCGCCTGGCGCTTGGACACAGTCTTTCGACATGACGTCGAGATCAGGGATTTGGCTCCCGGTTCAGGACCACGGTGATCGGTAGTGTGACCTCGACCGGCGCGTTGATCAGAAAGCGCTGACCATCGGCCGAGACCGTGTACTGCCGCTGCGTTCCACCCTGAGGATTGCCGCTGAGACGCGCAGCAAAGAGCGGTATCGGCGCGCCTGCCTCCACGGTATTGCGCTCCGAATCGAGTCGTATCGCCACGGCCATCAGCCGGTTGTCCGGCGCCAGATAGAACAGATCGCGGCCGTCACTCCGCGTCGCGGGCAGACACACCTCCTCGCCGATATCAACGACACGGCTCAACGCATCGAACAGAGCGATAAGCACGGCTCGCCTCAGCTACAGCCATTTCTCCCTGTTCCAACACTACGTGTTCGCCGTTGAACAGATTAGAGACCTTCGGGCTGTGAGAGAGGTGTTCCATGAACAGGCGACGAACGGTTTCAGGCCTGGTGATATACGCGCTGCTGGTGACCGGCTGCGGAGCGTCAGCACAGGGGGTGGCGGCCCGCGCCAATGCGACGCGGTTCTACGATGCGCGCCTCTTGTCGCCGCAGACGGCCGCGTCCCCGCGTGTGCCGAATCCGGCGCTCGAGCTTCGACTCGCCACCAGGTTCGCGGTCGCTCCGGCGTCGGTGCAGACCCTGGTCAGGGTTTCACCGCATCCTGACAATCGCCTCCTGCGGGTTCTGATTGACGGCGAGCAGTTTACTCGCAGCAGCGACACGCAGCTCGACGGGGTCGACGCCGCGAAACATCATTTCTTCATGTGGCAATCGCTGCCGTCCGGCACGTACTCTATTGTCGCTACGGTGTACGGACCTCTTGGTGTGCGCGAACAGCGGCAGTCGAGTTTCGAAGTGATTGGGGATACGGAGGCCGCTTTTAGGCGGCCCTGAACCCTGCGGGCCTGCTCCCTAAAGCGCCACGACGCACACCGAGATGGGCACGCGCCATCTTCGACTAGTCTGGCGCGCCACCAACTCGTCCGCTTCCTCCTGGCACGACGGTCGGTGGGACGGGCGGCCCGTTCAGCGGATTCAAGCGTCCCCCGAGCTTGAACGCCCACACGAGATCTCCCCGCGCCTCGCGAAGGCCGTCCCGGCTGCCGCCGGCGGCAATCGTGACGTACTCCTCCCCGTCGAGTTCGTACACCGCGGCGGGCGCGTCCGCACCGAATCCGGTCTGGAATCGCCAGAGCTCGTCTCCTGTCCGCGAATCAAACGCCCGGAAATACCCGTCAGTCCCGCCATGAAAGAGCAACCCACCCGCGGTCGCGAGCACTCCGCTTCCGAAGCCAGCCAGGTAAGGAACCTCCTTCTGCCACACCTGCTTGTTGGTGCGTGAATCCAGTGCGGTGATCAATCCGAATTCGCGTGTGCCTTCGACCGGTAGGCGACCGGTGAGGTGGAATCTCCGCGTCGAGACACCGACCGTGAAGTACAAGTAGCCGGTGCGAGGATCGTACGCGCCCGGCGCCCAGTCACCGGCGGCGGACGGCTGCGCGATCATCGTGTCGGTCCATTGCGGCGTGAACATGCAACCACGTTCGTAGCCGGGTACGGGGTCCGCACATTGAGGAGCCGTCGGATCGCCTGCGGGAACAGGTTGTGTCGCCGCGGTCTTCTGTCGCGGGTCCTGCGGAACGGGTTTCTCCTCGATCGGCAGCAGCGGCTTCCCCGTAACGCGATCGAGGATGTAGACGAGGGCCTGCTTCGTGTGCACGGCGATCGCTTTGCGCGGCTGGCCAGCATACGTCTGATCGAACAGGATCAGCGGCGTCGGCGCGTCGAAGTCCCAGATATCGTGATGGACAATCTGATAGTGCCAGCGATACTTCCCCGTCTTCGCGTCGAGTGCGACAACAGAGCTGGAATACAGATTGTCGCCAGCGCGCGTCGATCCGTTATAGCTGGGCCACGGATTTCCCGTGTTCAGGTAGATGAGACCGAGGTCCGGATCGAGAGCAGGCTGAGTCCAGACTGCAGCTCCCCCGCTCTTCCACGAGTCACCTGCCCAGGTATTGTTGCCTGGCTCGCCCGGACCAGGCACGGTATAGAAGCGCCAGACTTCCTTTCCTGTCTTGGCTTCGTGCGCCGTGATACGTCCACGCAAACCGCCGTCGCCACCAGACACGGTCGCATACACGAGACCGTTGTAATACAACGGCGGGGCGGTGATGTACTTGCGTAGATTGCCAGGAACATCCTCTCCCACCTCTTGCTTCCACCGCACCTTTCCTGTCTTCTGGTCGAGGGCGATCAGCCGCGTCACCGGTTCTACGCGTGAACGCGACGCTGGACCGGACTGTTGCGAATTTGTTTCCGGAGGCGCGGCGGTACGTGCGTCTACCTCAACACCAAAGACCAATCCTTCTCCGAGACCGACTCCGCGTTTCGCCTTGTTGTCGGGCGTCCGACGATCCCATGGAAGGCGGTACTCCCAGAGGATGCTGCCCGTCTTGGCGTCGATGGCGAAAATATCCTGCTCGCCTGTCGTGATGTACATCACCCCGTCTTTGACAACCGGTGTGGCCTGCTGTGAGAAGCCCGGGCCGTAGCCCGAGTTGAGACGCGCCATCCAGGCGCCCTTCAGCGTCTTCACGTTCGAGACGTCGATCTGCGACAGCGTCGAATAGCGAGTGTTCCCCCAGTCACCACCCACAACGGGCCATTCGGCACCAGGCGGCTTTCGATAGTCCAACGTCGTCTGTGCGATCGCGATGATGGCTGGCACGACGAACACGGCGACCATGATGACGATCTGATATCGCCTGGACAGGGCAAGATTCGTGGTCATCCCTCGTTCCTCATGATCACAGCAGGCACCGACGCGACATGACTCGTAGTTTCACGGCAGTGCGAACGCCACCAACGAATCAGTGGCGACCGCCGCAACGTACTGCTTGCCACTTCTTCCGCGGTACGTCATGGGGTTCGCGTTCACTTGGCCTGGGAGTTGTGTCGACCACAACTCTTTGCCGTCCCGCGCGTCAAAGGCGCGCAGGCGACGATCGCTCGTGGCACCGACGAACACCAGCCCGCCGGCCGTCACGCTCGGGCCGGCGCTGCCGCTGTTGCCAGTGAGCCGTTTCCCTTCAGGAAGCGCCTCCGTCAATCCGAGCGGTACTTCCCACGCGATCTCACCTGTGTTGGCATTCACAGCCACGAGCCTGGCCCAAGGCGGGCGCCAGCACGGAAGATTGGCGACGGTCCGTCCGCTCGCGTCCTTGAACGCGGCAGTGAACCCGAAGTACGGTCCGGGTCCGTTCACGCTCGCGCGGTCGTACGGCTGCGTCGAACCTTCTGTGTTGCGTCCGTAGTTCAGCCCAGGCTTCTTGCGCTCGATCCAGCCGACGAGCGAGCTGTCGTGAGCGTTCACGAAGACGAGACCCGATCGCGGGTCGGCGGCGGGACCGCCCCAGTTGACGCCACCGCCCGCGCCCGGGAACTGGACCGAGCTTTTCGGCGGCGCGTTGTCTTCGTGAAACAGCCACGGGGTAAAGGGACCGGCGTTATGAAACCCACCGCTCTTGTCCCACAGCGCCTGACATTCGGCGACGTGCTGCGGTGAGGTGTCCTCGGGGCGCACCATGTCGCGTTCCTTGTTGAAGTCGACGCGGGCGAAAGCACGCGCGGGCTTCACCGGAAACGGTTGCGTGGGCGAATACCATTCGTCTGGCACCTCGCCCTTCGGGACCGGCCGCTCCTCGACGCCGAAGATCGGCTTTCCCGTCACGCGATCGAGGATGAACATGTAACCGGTCTTCCCAATCGAAGCGAGCGCCGGCACACGCCGACCGCCTTGAACGATGTCGACCAGCACCGGCGGCGACGGCATGTCGAAGTCCCACAGATCGTGATGCACGGTCTGGAAGTGCCACCGGTATTTCCCGGTCTCCGCGTCCACGGCGACGATCGAATTCGCAAAGAGGTTCGCACCAGGGCGATCACCACCCCAGTAGTTGGCGGCCGGGGCCGAGACCGGCATGTAGAGAATGCCGCGCTCGCTGTCTAGCGTCATGTAGAACGCCCAGACGTTCACGCCCGAGCGATCTCGCCACCCGTAGTCCAGCCAGGTCTCGTGACCGACCTGGCCGGGCAGCGGCACGTTCTGGAACTGCCACAGCTTCTTGCCGGTGCGTATGTCGAAGGCGCGAGTGTCCCCGGTTGGGCCGAGCGGCACTTCGCCTGGGTAGGTACCGAGGATGGCGACGTGCTTGTAGACGGTTGGTGTGCCGTTCCACGGCACCTGAATCTCGATGAATCCGTCACGGCCAAATCCCGCGGCCGGCTTGCCCGTCGCGGCATCCAGAGCAAGGAGCCGAGGCCCCGCGGTGAGAAGAATGCGCGGCGCTATGCCCTGCTCACCGGGCCAGTACGCAACGCCACGCGCGGTGGTGTTGACAGACCGCGGCATCTGATAGCGCCAGATCTCCTTTCCGTTGTCAGCGTCGAGCGCCAGCACCTGGTTGCCTCGCGCGGGCAGGAACATGACGCCGTTCACAACAATTGGCGTGACTTCTGGATTGCTACCGGCGCTGTCTTCCTCACCCGCCGCGGCGCCGCGCCCCGCGGCGCCTGCGCGACCGCCAGTAGCCGCGCCTCGACCCTGCGCACCCTCTTCCGCCGCTGGCGCTGGCCCACCACCCCGTCGTCCGGCGGGTTGGGTGAGCTGCACAGACCAGGCCTGAGCCAGTTGCGCGACATTGCCGGTATTGATGTCCGTGAGAGGCGAGAAGCGGCTGCCGCTGAAGTCACGGCTGAACATCGGCCAGTCGTTGCCGGCAGGCGCCTGACCGTTTTGCGCCACGACGGCAACACCGATGAGGAGCGTCGATGAGACGGCGATCACGATCTGTTTCATAGAGAGCTCCTGCATCGTCTACCTCTCTAAGCCACGTGGGTTATCGCAACGCGGCGGGAAAGCGTTCCGCCCCTGGCTCGAGCTGAACACCAAACGAATTCAACGCCATCGAGACCATGCGATAGCCGCCGGTCGTGATCAGGATGTCGAGCAACTGTTTCGAATCGAAGACGGCGGCCAACTCGCGCCACGTCGAGTCGGACACGACGCTATCGCGGTGGAGCTCGTCGACCGCGCGCAGCAGGACGGTCTCGATTGGATCACCGCCCGCGCCCGACCCGTCGACGATTCGTTGAATGTCGGCATCCGTCATTCCCAGCCGTCGTCCGGCCGGGGCGTGTGCTGCCCATTCGTACTCGGAGCGGCAGAGGACTCCGATGCGAATGATCAGCAGCTCGCGGATGCGCCCGGAGAGGGTGGATTGCTGCCGGATGTGCTCAGACACGCGTGTGCGAGGCTGGTCCATGGCCAGGTGCTGCGCGTACGTGCGATAGATCCCCGCGACCGAGCGGCCGCCGTTGTACCGGGCGAGCCACTGGCGGACCTCGGGGCTCCACTCAGTCGGCTCGAGCGCTGCGACTCTGGCCTGCCTACCGATCAATCGCTGGTTGGTCCGAGCTGCAGTGACGGCATACGGAATGTCCGACGGCAACCGGTCCTTATGACCATCGTCGACCGGCACTCCGAGCGAGTTCACGGCGCCGGCGATCATCGTGAACTCAGCGACGGTAAAAACAGCGTCCATCGCTTGACGCGTGTCGTACTTGGCGGACAACGCGCTCCACGTGCGATCGCTGACGAACGAATCGACGTACAACTCGTCCGCGGCTCGAAGAAGGGCCGCTTCGAGCGGGTCCCACCCGGATGCGTCTGGCCCGCGAGCAATGCGCGTCAGTTCCGCACTCGTGATGCCGGCGTTCCGGGCGCTGCCGACGTGCTGTGCCCAGATGTATTCAGAGCGAGACAACCAGGCAGTCCGCAGAATGAGCAACTCGCGATGGCGCGGCGGCAGGGTTGACTCGTTCGAGATGTACTGCTCGAACGGCATGATGTTCTCGGCGAGCACTGGATGATGCAGATAGACCCGGAGCGCGTTCGTAGCCCGGCCGGCGGGGCCGAAGCGGGCGACGATCGCCCGCTGCGCGTCGGTCCATGTGCTCTCCGGCACCGGGGCCAGCCTGGGCTCGGCACTACCAACAGGCGCCTGGATCAGCAGCGCCGCGAGCGAAACAGGCACGACGAACCTCATAGCCAATTGCCTCCCAAGCAGCGGTATCATCCCTCATCTCCCGTTGCCTGTCTCCCGCGCTCATATGGCAACGGCAGAGGCACTTCGAATGACAAGGGACTTCGCGATTCTCGCCACTCTGTGCTTCGGCCTCGTGCTGTCGGCCACCCTGTTGGCTCAAAGCCCACGGACCCAGCCAGCTGATACTGCGGCCCGACCCGCCTCTGAGCACCGCGCTGTTCTCGATCGCTACTGCGTCTCCTGTCACAACCAGCGGGTCAAAACCGCCGGCCTTCAGCTCGATACCCTCGATCTCGCGGACGTGCCGACCGCTGCGGAAACCTGGGAGAAAGTCATCCGCAAGCTGAGAGCCGGGATGATGCCTCCTGCCGGACTTCCAAGACCTGATTCGGCAACCTACGACAATCTGGCCTCGTGGCTGGAGCTCGAAATCGACCGAGCGGCAGCGGCACAACCGAACCCCGGGACGAAGGCACAGTTCCATCGTCTGAATCGGGCGGAGTATCAGAACGTCATCCGCGACCTGCTCGCTGTTGACGTCGACGTTAGTGCGCTGCTCCCGCCTGATGATGCGAGCTACGGGTTCGACAACATCGGTGGCGTGCTGAAAATCAACCAGCCGCTGATGGAGCGGTACCTGTCGGCCGCGCGCCGTATCAGCCGAGTCGCGTTGGGGAGCCCTGAGACGCCGACCTCGTCGTTCACCGTGCGACTACGCCCCGACCTTCCACAGTACGAGCGTCTCGAGCAATTGCCGTTCGGGACACGCGGTGGAATGGTTGTTCGACATACGTTCCCACTCGACGCCGATTACGAGGTCGAGTTGCAATTGGGCTCCGGTACCGCGGCCGGTCAGCGCAACCTCGAGCTGAACATCGACGGACAGCGAGTCAAGCTGTTTCCTATTTCCCCACCCGTCAGAGGCCGTGGCCAGGCGCCGCCGCAGCAGGCTCAGGATCCGGACGCCGAGGCCAGTAGTGGCTCGGCGCTCCGAGCACGGATTCCGATCCAGGCAGGCTCACGCGAGATCGCGGTGACGTTCGTTCAGGCGGCCGGATCGGTGGAAATCGAAGGTTCACGCGACATCTTCCGGCGGCCGGGACCATTCCACGAAGGCAATCAATTGATGCCGGTGCACGAGCCCTTCCTTGGCAGCGTCACCATTACGGGTCCGTTCAACGCGCGTGGTCCTGGCGACACGCCGAGCCGCAGGCGAATCCTCGTGTGCCAACCAAAGGACCGCACGCAGGAAAGCGCGTGCGCGCGCACGATCCTGACTAACGTGGCGCGCCACGCGTTCAGGCGCTCGGTCACTGACGCGGACATACGACCGCTGCTCGCCTTCTACAACGAGAATCGGACTGGCGGATTCGAGAGCGGCATCGAGCTGACGCTTCGGCGACTCCTGGTCAGCCCTGAGTTTCTCTTCAGGATCGAGACGCCGCCACCGGATCTTCCTGCCGGAACGAATCATCGCATCAGCGATCTCGCGCTGGCCTCGCGCCTGTCGTTCTTCCTGTGGAGCAGCATTCCCGACGACGAACTGATTGACCTCGCGGCGCGCGGAAGGCTCAGGAATGCGGACGTACTCGAGCAGCAGGTGCGACGGATGCTCGCGGACTCGCGCTCGGACGCATTCGTCGCCAACTTCGCCGGACAGTGGCTCTACTTGCGCAACCTGGCTGCGCTGGAGCCGGAAAGCTTTCTCTTCCCCGATTTCGAAGACAGCTTGCGCCAGGCGATGCGGCGGGAAACGGAGCTCTTTTTCAGCAGCGTCCTGCGCGAGAACCGTAGCATCCTCGAACTGCTGACGGCGGACTACACCTTCGTCAACGAACGACTGGCCAGCCACTACGGCATTCCACACGTCTACGGCAGCCGGTTCAGGCGAGTGACGATCGCCGATGAAAATCGGCGCGGACTTCTGGGACAGGCGAGCGTGCTGCTGGCCACGTCGCGCCCCAACCGGACGTCGCCGGTGCTCCGGGGCAAATGGATCCTGCAGAACATCCTCGGCGTGACACCACCGGACCCGCCGCCGGCCGTTCCCGCGTTCCCCGAGAAGAGCAACGTGACGAACACGGTGCCGTCGGTTCGCGAACGTCTGGCGCAGCACCGAGCGAATCCGGCGTGCTCGTCGTGTCACGCGATGATCGACCCGCCAGGGTTCGCGCTCGAGAACTTCGATGCAGTCGGGCGATGGCGGGATGTCGATGAATCGTTTCAGCCACTCGACACGTCGGGCGCGCTTCCGGACGGCACTCGCTTCGAAGGTGTCGTGCAATTGAGACAGGCGCTGCTCAACCCGCCGACGCGTTTCGTCACGACGGTGACCGAAAAGCTGTTCACATATGGATTGGGCCGCGGGCTCGAGTATTACGACGCTCCGGCAGTCCGCAAGGCGGTGCACGATGCGGCGCCCGAGGGCTATAAGCTCTCGTCGCTCATCGTCGGCATCGTGAACAGTCTGCCGTTTCAAATGAGCAGGAAGACTGTAGAACGGTAAGGGACGCGCATATGTTCATCACGAAGAAAGCGCTCTCACGGCGGACAGTGCTGCGTGGCATGGGCGCCACGCTCGCCTTGCCGGTGCTCGACGCCATGGCGCCGGCGTTGACGGCCGTCCAGCGATCGGCGGCCCAGGCTGTGCCCCGCCTGGGATTTTTCTACGTGCCGAATGGGATCTACCCGCCCGCGTGGCGGCCCACAGGTGAAGAAACGGCCTTCTCCCTGGCACCGACCATGAGTCCGCTCGAACCGTTTCGCGATCAGCTGATTCCAATCACGGGGCTGAGCAACTGGGAGGCGGAGCCACGCGGCGAAGGCGGCGGCGTGCATTCACGCGTGGGTCCGGCGTGGCTCAGTGGCCGGCGCCCCAAGCGCACCGAGGGTTCCGACTACGAGTGCGGGATCACGGTCGATCAGATCGCGGCGAAAGAACTTGGAAAAGACACGCCGCTGCGATCGATCGAGCTGACGGTCGACCCCGGATTTCTGGTCGGCAACTGCGAGAACGGGTACAGCTGCGTCTATACCAGTTCACTTGCGTGGCGCGAAGACGCAACGCCGCTCCCGATGGAAGGGGACCCACGCGCCGTGTTCGAGCGCCTCTTCGGCGATGCGGATAATCCTGCGCAGCGGCTGGTGGAACTACGCCAGGATCGCAGCGTTCTCGACGCGGTGACGCAGGATCTGGCTCGGCTTCAGTCCACTCTTGGCAAGGGCGATCGCGCCGCCGTCGATGACTATCTCGAGGCGGTTCGCGGCGTCGAGCGTCGCATCAACCTCACGGAGCAGCAGAACCGCCAGTCACCAGTCAACGTCGCCAAGCCGCTGAGTATCCCGGACTCGTATGAGGAGCACACCCGGTTGATGTTCGACCTCCTCGTGCTCGCGTACCGAACTGACGTCACTCGCGTGCACACGTTCCAGTACGGTCGCGAGCTGAGCCTCCGCAGTTATCCATGGATCGGCGTGCCCGATGCCCACCACGGCGTGTCGCACCACGGAGGTAATCCTTCGAGCGTGGCCGGGTACACGAAGATCAACATGTATCACGTGGCGCTCTTCGCCGAATTCCTGGAGAAGATGCGGTCCACCCCAGACGGCGACGGTTCGTTGCTTGATCATTCCATCTTCCTGTATGGCGCGGGGATGAGCGACGGTGATCTGCATTCGCCGCTCGATCTTCCGGCCGTGCTCGTTGGCGGTGGATGCGGCCGGCTCAAAGGCGGGCGGTATCTCAAGTACCCCCTCGATGCGAAATCGCGGATGTCGAATCTCCTCGTCACGCTGCTGGAGAAAGTCGGAGTGCCGGAAGAAAGGATCGGCGACAGCACGGGCGAGCTCCCGGAGCTGCTCACCGGCGTATGAGTCCGAAGATCCTCGCGACACGCGCGGCCATTGTGCTGGCGATCTCCCTGAGTGTCGGCGCCGGCCAACAGCCGAACCCGCTGGTTGAAGCCGTCAAGAGGGTCGACCAGGATCGGAACCGTGTCGCGGAGCTGTTGCGACAACGCGTTGACCCGAACAGCGCCGACGCGTACGGCTCGACGCCGCTGCATTGGGCCGCGGAGCTTGACGATCTGCAGACGGTCCAACTGCTCCTGAAGGCTGGCGCCAATCCGAAGGCTGTCAACCGGTACGGCGTGGCGCCCTTGACCCTCGCGTCGACCAACGGAAACGCGGCGATCATCGGCGCACTGTTGGCTGCCGGGGCCGACGCGAATACAACCGCACCGGGCGGCGAGACTGCGTTGATGACGGCATCACGCACCGGGAGCGTCGAAGCCGTCACAACACTTATTCGCGCTGGCGCCGACGTAAACGCACGCGACAGGGTCCGGGGACAGACCGCGCTGATGTGGGCGGCGGCCGAGGGTCACTCGACTGTGATTCAAGCGCTGGTCGAGGCGGGTGCCGATATCGAAGCCCGATCGCGACGACCCGGCGCGGCAAACGCCGCGACCGGATCGCGAACCGCACCGACTCAGCCCCCCGCAAACCGGCCGATGCCAGACTTCTTCGTCAGGAGCAACGGCGGTCCACTCAACACGCCGATGGTGATCGACTCGATGTCGCCGCTGATGTTCGCTGTGCGGGCAGGACGACTCGACGCCGTTCGTGCCCTGCTCGACAACGGCGCGAACGCCAACGAGACGGCATCGAACGGGCTCAGCGTGCTGGTCCTCGCAACCATCAACGCGCACTACGAGCTGGCCGCATTCCTGTTGGACAAGGGTGCCAATCCAAACGCAGCAGGTCAGGGGTGGACGGCGTTGCATCAAGTGGTCGCGACGCCGAGATTCAGCTACGGCCGTTTCCCGCACCCTCCCCAGACCGGCCGGGTCTCGCCGCGCGCTCTCGCGGAAAAGCTGATCGAGCGTGGCGCAGACGTCAACGCGCGCATGACTGTGCCGACGATGGGTGATGGCTATCGAACCCGTCTGAATCGACTCGGCGCAACGCCACTGCTGCTTGCTTCCAAAGGCGCCTACCCGGAAATGATGCAGTTGCTACTGGAGCACGGCGCCGATCTCCACGCGAAGACCGCCGAAGGGACCACGGCGCTGATGCTGGCGGCGGGAGTCGCGATCTTCAACGAGGGCGACGATGCGGGGACCGAGGCTGAAACACTACAAGCTGTAAAGCTCTTGGTCGAGCGCGGCGCCGATGTCAATCAGATCGACGACAACGGCGAGACTGCCGTCCACGGTGCCGCATACAGGGGACATAACTCCGTCGTGCAGTACCTCGCTGATCGCCAGGCCAAGCTTGACGTCAAGAACAGGATTGGATGGACCCCGGTGACGATCGCCGATGGCGTCCTCTACGCGGAATTCTTCAAGCAGCATCGCGACACGGCCGCCCTCCTTCGGCAGTTGCTGAAGGAGCGCGGAATCGCCGTCGAGGACGCTGGCATCGTCAACCAGGACCCGCGCGCCAGGACGAGAGGATCAGAACGATGAGTCGATATCTGCAGCGCCCACGCAGGCGCATCACGGTGTACCTGGGTATTCTGATGGTCGCCGGGTTGGCATGGACAGCCCGCGCCCAGCAACAGCCAGCACCTCCGGCGAACCAAGCGAGCAACTTCACTGGCGGTGAGGTGACGACGCTGAAGGCCGAGGGTCGTTTGTCGTACTACGTATTCGCGCCGGGTGCGCGAACGAAGTGGCATACACACGAGGGCGGCCAACTGATCCTCGCCGAAGAGGGAGTAGGGCGGACACAGATCCGTGGTCAGGCAGTGAAGGAACTGCGCCCGGGAGAGTCGACGTTCTCGCCCGCCGGCGCGACGCACTGGC
>Ga0209382_10006187_pt1 | contig 15425 bp, 11 predicted proteins | sample SoiMetdeltSBSDD5_FD_187599 | JGI IMG/M metagenome (GOLD analysis project Ga0209382, IMG submission 187599) | Bulk soil microbial communities from a Populus tree surrounding site in Tennessee, USA - Soil MetaG P. deltoides SBSDD5 (SPAdes) (version 2) | ecosystem: Environmental > Terrestrial >... | reverse complement strand
CGATGCTGGCTGTGACGGAGGGAACCAAAGCCGAGCTTCTAGCTCCGTTATATTTTATTTGCATGGTTGTCTCGTTCGTGATTGTTAGGAGAGCACACAAACTCGCCAAATCGGAATAATCATCCCATACTTTGCTCTCATCTGGGGCGAGAGAACTCTCGCCCCGTTTTTCGTTTTGATCCCACACTCGCTATACTAGAAGAACGGTTTACAGACAGATTTGCGGGCTTCCTCTCCGCGTTATTTGGACTGACCCATACTTGAAAGTGATATATCAAAATGACACTTCGAGACCAGCTTCAAGCCGATCTCAAAGAGGCAATGAAGAACAATGATGAGACGCGCAAGACGGTCATTCGTGGCGTGATGTCTTCGCTGCGAGAATCCGAGCAGCGCAAGCGTGAAGACCTCGCTAAAGCTGCTATGAAGAAGCACAATGTTGTCAAGCCTTCCGGCACAGACGAGGATGCTCTGGCCGCCTACCAACAGGCCATTGATGCGGCGCTTACCGCCGAAAAAGTAGAAGAGAATAGTACGCTCGATGAAAGTGAATCGCTGGCGATTGTTCAAAAATTAGTCAAGCAGCGCCACGAGTCTATCGAGCAAGCACAGCAGGCAGGTCGTTCCGATATTGCCAATGCCGAAAGCGGCGAGCTTATCATTCTCGAATCGTACCTGCCGAAGCAGCTTTCCCGCGAGGAGATCGAGGCCGAGGCCCGCACCGTCATTGCGGAAGTCGGTGCGCAGGGCGCGCGAGACATGGGCAAAGTCATGGGGCCGCTCAATGCGAAGCTAAAGGGACGCGCAGATGGCAAGATGATCAGCGAGGTTGTTAAGTCCCTTCTCAGTTAACACCACGAGGCATCACTAGTGAGCGTTCCCCTGCCACCCGATACGAGCCAGATCAGACGGCGCAGATCGCTGTCCGATGTCTGGCGCGTGCTGCGTACTATCTTAATCGGTGTATTGTATGTGGTCGGGGTCACGCTCATCCTCTTGTTTCCAATTTTGCCCCTTCGTACCCCTTTTGACCTCGAAGTCGGCGCGATAGCTCCAGAAGATATACGCACACCACGCCAGATTTCGTACGTAAGTACTATCGAAACTGAAGCTGCGCGGCAGGCAGCACGTTCAAGTGTCTCCGATGTTTACGATCCTGCTGATCCGCGTGCGGGGCGGCAGCAGGTGCGTCTTGCCCGGCAGATCATGGATTTCATAGCAAATGTTCGGGCCGATCCCTTTGCCAGTGACGATCTCAGGCGCGAGTATCTTGATCAGATCATCAGCCTCAACGGTGCTCCAGAATTACGCTACGAGTTGCTTGATCTCACAGACAGCCAGTTCGAGCAGGTCGAGCGTGAGGCAGTAGCCCTGATAGAAGAAACCATGAGTGGAACGGTGCGCGAAGGTCGAGTCGATGACGCAACGAGCCGTTTGGAGCTTGTCGTCAGTACCGACTTTCCTGAAGAATTGATCCCGTTGGTCGTCGGCATCGCGCGGACTCTTATCGTTCCCAATAGTTACCTGAATGTGGCGGCAACTGAACAAGCCCGGGCCGATGCAGCCGCCGCCATTCCTGAGATTCGCCATAGCTTCCAGCCCGGCGAAGTTGTAATTCGTGCAGGCGATCCTATCAACGAGGTAAACCACGAGGCACTTGTTGCATTAGGTCTTGCTACACAGAGCATCACATGGAGAGATGTCGCCAGCGCGATGCTGGTCAGCTTGTTGAGTCTTGTCCTCTTTGTCGTGTATATGGTCGCTTGGAATCCTGCCTGGACGATGCGCACTCGTTACCTGTTGGTCTCGGTCGTGCTGTTCCTGATTTTCCTCGTCACCGCTCAGATCATGATTCCTGGAAGCGTGGTCGTTGGATTTTTATTCCCGGCGGCGGCGTTGGCCCTGACTCTCACTCCACTCCTCGGCTTGCCATTCACCATTCTTGGGATGTTTATCCTCTCCTGGCTCGTAGGATTCATATCAGGCGGTTCCTTCGAAATGGCGTTGTTTACTGCTATTACAGGCTTGTTGGCAGCAGGGAGTCTACAGCGTGGGGCTAAGCTGAGCAGTTTCTTCCTTTCGGGTATCTTTGCAGCAATGGGCGGGATGGGTGTGCTGCTCGCCTTCCGTCTGCCCATCCAAACAGATTCTGTGCGGCTGGCCCAGCTTCTGTTTATCTCCCTCCTCAATGGATTCTTTTCGGCGGGAATTGCGCTAGTGCTGTTATTTGTTGTAGGCAACATTACTGGGATCATGACCAGTATTCAGTTAATCGATCTGATGCGTCCCGATCACCCGTTGCAGCGTCGGATGCAGAGAGAGGCACTCGGCTCCTACCAGCACACGCTTTCAGTCGCCAATTTGGTGGAAGCGGCTGCGGAGGAAATCGGCGCGAACAGCCTGTTGGCGCGTGTAGGCACGTTGTATCATGATGTTGGCAAGGCATCGAACCCCGGCTTCTTTATCGAGAACCGCACTGAGGGTCAGCCCGACCCACATGAGGGGCTGAGTCCACTCGCCAGCGCGCGCATTATCCGGGCGCATATTGCAGATGGCGTGCGGCTCGCCCGTAAATACCGCCTGCCCCAGCAGATTATCAACTACATTCCAGAGCATCACGGTACGACCACTATTGCATTTTTCTTGAATATTGCCCGTGAGCAAGCCCGCGAAAATGGAATTCGCCTGGACGAAAGTGAGTTCTACTATGACGGGCCGATACCGCAGACCCGCGAATCGGCAATCTTGATGCTAGCTGATGGCTGCGAGAGCGCTGTGCGCGCAAACCGCCCGTCTGCTGAAGATGAGATTGAAGCCATTGTCAATCGAATCATCCAGCATAGGATCGATCAGCATCAACTTGACGACTCAGGACTCACACTGACTGACATCCGTGTGGTCAAGGATACCTTTGTGCGCACATTGAAGGGAATGTATCATCCACGCGTGAAGTATCCGGGTGATGAGCGCCCTGCCCTGCCCGACGCGCCTGATGCCGGGCTGACTGATCAAGCGGCTCCTTCTGGGGATAGCACTCTGCCGCAGCCGGATTTACAAATAGGGACACAAAATTCCTCGGCGTAATTTGCCGGAAAGACAACATGAGCGAACAGGCAAGCTATGAGATTTATGTAAATATAGACGGGCCGTATGAATTTGATACGACGCCGGTTCAGCACGCCGCCTGGTATGCCCTTGATATGGCTCAGGCTCCTGCACCTGCCGCCCTGACTGTGCTCTTGACAACATCCGATGCAGTCCAGCAACTTAACCGCGAATACGCTCAAAACGACTACGTGACTGACGTTTTATCATTCCCCTCTGAATCCGAACCATACCATACCGAACCCGGTGAGCCACCCTATCTAGGCGATATTGTCATCGCCATCCCGATTGCGGAAGAACAAGCGGCAACCGCCGGGCATTCGGTTCTGGCCGAGCTTCAGTTATTAACCATTCATGGCACGTTGCACTTACTTGGCTTTGATCACGATTCGCCGGAGAATCAGGCTACGATGTGGGCGCTGCAATCGGCGGCGATGGATGCCTTACGCGCGGCGGGGGCCAGTGCATGATTCCACCTGTCTTCAGCCCGATCCGCGCCCGCAATCGGATCGACAGCTTCAGGCACGCCATAAGAGGATGGTGGTATGCAATCCGTACACAACAAAATGCGTGGATACATGCCCTTGCCAGCGTAGCGGCGATCATTGTTGGGTTATGGGTAGGGATCAGACCGCTCGAATGGGCAGCGTTGATTCTCGCGATCAGTATCGTGTGGGTCGCCGAATTCTTCAACACGGCAATCGAATCGGTTGTTGATCTGGCAAGTCCGGAAATTCATCCAATTGCCGGAATAGCAAAGGATGTTGCTGCGGCGGCAGTATTGGTAGGAGCTGGTGGTGCAGCCATTATCGGATTGTTGATTCTTGGCCCGCCGTTGTTACAGCGTGGTTTAATGTTATTAGCGCGGCTTGTAAATCGCTAAGGGGGAACGCGTATCATGCGTATCTTTGTCACCGGGGCAACCGGGCTTTTAGGACGTGCATTAATTCCCGAACTGACCGCTAACGGCCACGATGTGATCGGTCTTGCGCGCAATGATGCCAGTCGCTCGATGATCACGGCGATGCACGCAACCGCGCACAGTGGGCAAGGCTACGATGTAGATGTGCTGACTGAGGCACTGGAGCCTGTGCACGCCATTGTTCACCTTGCGACGGGCATGCCTAACAACGATGCTCCTATCGAAGATGATTGGGCGCACAGCAGCAAGATCGTGCTGGGTCTGCTTCGCCATCTCGTCGAAGCCAGCGAGCGCACTGGGGTGAGAACCATTATTTTTCCCAGCTTTTATGGCATTTATGCTGATAACGGCTCGGAGGCTGTTACCGAGGAATCGCCTTTGAACCCTGATGCAGAGTCACAGGCTTATCTTGACGTGGAGCAGCTACTTTACGATGCAACCGCTTCTCGCCGCTCGACGGCGGTAATTCTGCGGATGGGTCAAATTTACAGCGAAGATGCCCCCCATACGAAGGGCTTGTTATTTGCCTTGCAAAACGGGTTGGCCGCAATAGGAGCAAACCCTGAGGCATATTGGCCCCTCATCCACGTTTCAGATGCCGCCCGCGCGATCCGATTGGCGCTAGAACTTTCCCCAGCAGGCCAGACGTTCAATATCTGCGATGATACCCCCGTCCGCAAGCGTGATTTGTATTACGCGCTGGCATCCTGGGTTGGAGGGCCGAGACCCCCTGACCGCTCGATGACAGGTTCGCTCAGTCCCTATATGGGTCGCATCGATGCTTCTGCCCTGCACAAATCCATCCGCATGAGCAACGCAAAGGCTCGGCAGTGGCTCGATTTCAAGCCCACCTACCCAACTTATCAAGAAGGTTTTAACCTGGTAATTCCCCACTGGCAGGCCAAACGCCAGCACACCTCATAAAAAACGCACTGGTTGCTGAGGGCGTTACATACTATAGGGCTATATCTAAAGTCTACCGCTCTGCCAGGCGAACACTCCAAATGATATTCTGATAGGCGGGAATCATCTCACTGTCCCATCCCTCTGATTTCTCTATTCCGTGCCCCAACCCTATCACAGCCCGATCAGTAAGCGCCGTCACCCCGATCCACAATTTATCTTGGAGGACTTCATATACGCCCTGTGATGTCCATACTTCGCCACCAATCCGTGATGGAATCGATTGCGCGGGCTGGAATTCCCCATCTTCCTTCGCGGCGGTCAGAAGTGCTTCGATCATCATCTGCGGCTGGCTGAGTGTCTCTGGAGTGACATTCCAGGTATCTGCGTTGTTTGCATCGACTGTGCTGATCTCAATCCACCCATCATCCTGCCCTGCTCGCACGTCGATCTTATGCTCATCATAAGGGATAACCTCCCAGCCGGGTGGATAGTAAAAGCTGAGTCCAGTATTAGAGTCGGAGTACTCTTGCCAACCCGCAGGCGGGTCAGGTAGAGGGGTTGGTGTAAAATCCGGGGTGGCGGTGGCGGCGAGTGTTGGATCGCTTCCCGATCCTGATCCACTCGGCAGCACAGTTACGGCTGGCGTTTGATTGGCGTTCGGATTGGGCCTGGGCACATTGCAAGCTGTAATGCTAAACGTGGCTATGAGGATCGCTAATGGGAGGAACGTTGATTTTGTATTGGTCATGGCGGCGAATTATACCCGCCCAGAATTAGCGCTATCAACCCAATCATTCATTGTTTGAATCGAGAGGGGCGAGGAAACCTCGCCCCTGCCTGTAACTTTGTATCTGCCTACTGCGCATTCCGAAAGCGGTTGGAATATTAGTCTCCTGCCGGAGCCGCTTCTTTTGCCGCTGGGATCGTGTAATGGAATGTCGTTCCATGCCCGACTTCGCTCTCCACCCAGATTGTGCCATTATGGCGCTCAACCAGATTCTTGGTGATGTTCAACCCAAGCCCGGTTCCTTGAGCCATATCCTTGCCGCGCTGTGTACGGAAGAATTTCTGGAAGAGTTGTTCGAGTTCCTCTGGCGACATTCCGATACCTGTATCACGCACCCAATGATGTACAACTTCCTGCGGGCTGCCATTTTCCCCCGCCATTGATTCAGCGCGTGCGCCTACCCAGATAGACCCGCCTTCGGGTGTATATTTATGCGCGTTGCTGACCAGGTTGGTCATGACCTGCACCATACGGGTATGGTCGGCGCTGATGAGTGGTAGGTTCTCGTCTACTTCCATTTCAAGCTGCTGATTCTTGTCTTTGATTTGCGAGTCTATCGCGCGCAGCGTTTCCTCGATCACACGGCTCACCGGGATGGGCGTAATCTCAAGCCGAAGTTGGTTCGACTCGATGCGAGCTACGTCCGATAGATCAGAGACCAAGCGTGTCATACGATCAACATTCGTCCTGATCGTGCCCAGGAACTGGACTTGCATGTCGCTGACTGGGCCAACCTGCCCACCCTTGATCAGATCGGTGTAGCCGCGAATGCTCGTCATGGGATTCTTCAGTTCGTGCGCCACAAACGAGATAAATTCAGTCTTGGAGCGGTTTGCGTCCTCAACTTCCTTCAATAGGCGCGCATTTTCAATGGCGACTGCGGCGTGTTCCACGAGACGCTGAATGAACTCAAAGTCGTGGTCATCAAGCAAACCGGGAATATGACTTTCCAGGAGCAGGACACCAATCGCCTGATTCGCTCGCAGCAGGGGTACTGCGACTTGCGTTTCGGGTGTAACTTCGGCATACGCCACGAAGTCGGTATCTTCCTCAACGCTTCGAATGAATTCCGGTTTACCGGTATTGAGGACGCGGCCAATGATCCCATGCTCCGGCACATTTCCATTGCTGATGAAATCTTTGCGATAGCCATTCGACGCCAGCACTTGTAGGCCCTGCTCTGCATCGACCATCACGACCGCGCCCGCCGATGCACCTGTCGTACGAAGTGCCCAGTCGAGCGTAATTTGCACGACGCGATCCAGCCGTAGCGTACGGTTAAGTTCGCGGTCGATACGCTGCAAGTTCTGAAGCTCGTCTACCCGGGCAGCAAGTTCGGCGTCTGTTGCCTCGTACAGTCGTGCGTTCTGAATGGCAACCGATGCTTGTGCTGCAAACGTTGTGAGCAGCGACGTATCTTCGTCGTCAAATGCCGATCCATCTTGCTTATTGATCACTTCCAGCACACCGATGCTTTGATCCTGAAGACGCAGAGGCACAGCTAGTAGACTTTGCGTTTGGAATTCGGTCTCGCGATCTACGTCGCTGAACCAGCGCCGATCCTGCATCACATTGTTGACGATGACAGGTGAGCCGCTCACTGCTGCCTCGCCGACAATCCCTACGCCCGCCGGAAGTCGCGTCCCCACCAGATTCTGCGCCCCACCTTCTACCACGCGGAACACTAGTTCATTAGTTTGATCGTCGATAAGGAACAGCGTACCCGCCTCAGTTCCGAGAATTTCGACGGCAGCGCGCATGATCCGCACCAGCAGGTTTTCGAGGTCAAGTGTTGACGAGAGTTCCTTCGAGATTTCGTTTAGCGTCGCAAGCTGGCGGGCGCGCGTTTCCGTTTCCGTGAACAAGCGTGCCTTGTCGAGCGCGGTTGCTGCTTGGTCAGCAATGGCCCAGAAGATTTTGAGTTGATCTTCTGTAAAGCTGACACCCTTTGAGAAGCTGGCGACTACCATCGCGCCGAGCGTGCGCGCACCTGCGTTCAGTGGAACGCCCATCCATGAGTAGGGTTGTGGTTCGCGTGGGCGAACACGCAGACGTTGGCACTCTGCAAGATAATCGTTCGCGCGGATAGGCCGCCCCGTGCGCACAACTTCCGATTCCAAACCCTCGTCGTCGGGCCAGTGCATATTCTCGCGGGTTTCGTTCCGCTCCTCGTTTTCGAGGAAGAAGGCATAAGCCAGCGTTTTACTCTCAGGATAATGCCCGATAATATAGAAATTCGTTGTGTCGATGAGTTTACTGGAATGCGTGTAGATCAGTTCCAGCAGCACATCAGGATCAGTTGTAAAGTTTACCGCCTGCGAGACCTGCGAGAGCACGTCAAGTTCTCGTACGCGCCGCTCTAAGTCGCCGATTACCTGCGCGCGCTCGACTGCGAGTGATGCCTGCTCCGCAATTGCTTCCACAAACCGCAAGTCTTCAATTTGGAACGGTTCGCCAGAGCGCTTCGGCCCTGCCGCGAGGAATCCTGCCAGACGATCCTGTCCTTGTAAAGGAGCCATCGCCGGGGTACGAAGCACCGCGAGCGCCGCGTGATCTTCTACCATTTCCGGCGGAAGGGGGCGATTCGGTTCAAGGAAAATTACGTCACGGGTCGTGCTGAGTGCATGGATCAGACCGCTTCCCGCGTCGAACCGGATGTCCGTATCGGGCCGATTCCCCTCGCCTGCCGCAACGAAATCTCCCGACTGCGCATCGCGAAGAAATACGTAGACATGAGTGGGAACCAATGTCTCACGAAGCTGCTGCTTGAGCAGCCTTACAATTTCACTCAGGCCCTGCGCCAGCGTCAGATCGTGGCGGAAGGAGGTGAGCCGCTCCTGATATTCTGAACGCGAGCGGAAGAAAAACCTGTCGATGATACGTTGCACGCGGTCGCGTAACGGTTGGAAGATCACCACGAGGAAGAACGCGAGTAGCCCGACTAAGATCGGGTTCGCTGCAACCTCGCCTATAGCGGCAGTCGTCAGAAAGCTTATCCCGGCGACGATCAACCCATAGCCGCCCATAACCAGCAGGCCCATGATTGTATAGGCCGAGGCAATGCTTGCGAGCCTGCCCGTGTCGAGCATACTGTACTGGATGATGCTGTACGCGATGACCAATGGGAAAAATACGAAGGTTGCCAGCACAGGCACAATCGAAATTGATTGCCAGTTCGATACCCACAGCAGAAATGGGATGAAGGCAACCGCCGCCCCAACCAATACAACGCGACTCTGTTCGCGCACAGCAGGAGATGAGTCAAGAATGGAACGCGCCAGCAGCGACCCGATGAATACTAGTGTCGCTGCGCCGCCGAAAAGATATTCAGCCCGTAGCAGTGTTCCGCCGAACACGGCATGGTTTACTGATCCCATCGCCGCCTGAACCAAAATCAGTAGCAGCACCGCCGGGATCATCGGCATCCACCGCCATGTTGGGCGCTCTGCAACGATGCTGACCTCATTGGGGAACAGGAGCGCAAATACCATCAACATGCCGCCTGTCCAGGGCACGGCTGCAATCCACAATCGGCTGAAAATCCCCGTAGTCCAGAAGTCAAACAGCAATCCTACCACGAGTGCAATCGAGCAGCAGAACAGGATGAACACGCGCCCAACGTCCGAATCCCGGCGGTTGCGGTAGACCCAAAGGCCGATTGCTAGATACGCCAGCCCAACGAGATACGGTACAACGAAAAGTGTTGCAACGTCGCCGAAAGGCATTCGCATCAAGCGCACTACCACCGCGCGGGTCGCGCCGCCTGTCTCTGGGGCCACTTCTAACGTAGCGCTTTCGCCCGCCTGCCGACCTCGCATCAGCCGTACTACATCCCTTGTTGAGCGAACCGGTTGGCCGTCGATAGAGACGATCTCCTCCCCGCTTTGCAACCCGGCATCCCAACCCGTCCACGCATTTCCGACCGCCGAGCGCGTCCCGTTGACATTGTGCTTATATTCAATAAAGACGCCGGGGAACGGATTTTGCAGCCAGCCTACGACAATAAACGGTGTGGCGATATAAAGCGCGGCAGTAACGGTAAGGATCACGACCAGGAGCATGCGCCCGATCTGATCCGTCATACGCCGCGCGCGCATTCGTTGCGCAATGACAGCTCGTGTGCTAGAGGCAGCAGTCACAGCACTCATAGAGTGTTTTCCTTCTCACTATTCCGTTGAACAGCGACCGAGTTACGACAGCCGATTCTACCATAGCCCCAATTCCCGCGCTATTGCTCCGCACTCTCACACTTCTTGATGTGTCTATCACCCCAAGTTGCATCAAAACCGTGCTTGTGGTATCATATTCTGTGCTTATTAGCACTCTCATGCCGAGAGTGCTAATGGCATGACGAGGAACCATTGAGCGAATTATCAAAGCGGCAAGAATACCTCCTCGGACTCATCGTTCGTGAATACGTTGCAACGCCAACGCCAGTGAGTTCTAAACTCCTTGTCGAGCGCTATGGCCTGAATGTCAGTTCTGCGACGGTACGAAATGATATGGTTGTGCTCGAAGAACAGGGGCTTGTCTACGCGCCGCACACTTCAGCAGGGCGCGTCCCAACTGAGACTGGTTATCGCTACTTCGTGCAGAAATTGATCGGAGACAGCGAATTGACCTCGACCGAGCAGCGCCGGATCAGCCATCAGTTCCACCAGACCGAACTCAATATGGAACAGTGGCTGCGCTTGGCCGCCTCAGTGCTCGCGCAAACGGCTCGCAGCGCCTCGCTGATCACGACGCCGATGTTGTCGCAGTCTCGCTTCAAGCACATGGAGTTGATCAGCACGCAGGGGCGACTCGTCCTGCTGATCCTCGTACTTGATGGTGGCGATGTTCGCCAGCAGATGCTGACATTGGCAGAGTCTGTGACGCAGGAACAACTCAGCCAGGTCGCCAGTCGCATCAATCAGATGTGTCAGGGATTGCTCGCCCGTGATCTCCGGCTGAAGGCAGTCTATGAGCCGCCGCTTGAGCAGGACGTAATGACACTCGTTGCCGACCTTCTGGAACGTGCTGACAAGCGAGTTCGTAATACTTATTACGACGGCTTGGTGAACATTCTAGACCCCGGGCATGGCGCGTCCTTGCAGGAAATTGCCGATCCGCAGGAACGTGACGACTTGGCTCGCGCTTTAGATGAAGTGGATCAGCCGGGTGCGCGCCAGGCACTGCGTCTGCTCGAAGAACAGAGCTTGCTCGAAGAGATTCTGAGCGAGGCACTAGCCACTGATGAGCACGGGGTTCAGGTGGTAATTGGCGGCGAAGGTCGCTGGGAAGAACTGAGTCATATCAGCATGATCGTTTCTCGCTACGGCCTACAAGGGACGGCAACAGGTGCGCTCGGTGTGGTCGGCCCGATTCGACTCCACTATGGGCGGGCAGTCTCAGCAGTCCAGTTCGTCGCGGGCCTGATGAGTGAGCTTTTAATCGATATTTATGGGGAGGGAGCAGGTTCGGAAGGATAATTTAGTTATCCGCTCTGATGCGTAATTAACATAAATCAGACAGTGCAGCGCTAGAATGCGAGCACGTTGACCAACGAAAGCAAGGTGGGATGAAGCCGTGAAAGATGACAAGCTAATAGACGACTTTGATGAGAAGGCTTCACAAGACGGACGCGGTTCTTCTGAACAGGAGGCGCAGGAACCTGTCGAGGCCGCCGAACAACAGGAAACACCCGAAGCCGAACAGCCTGGCGACTATCTAGCTGATCTCCAGCGTGAGCGTGCCGAGTTTTCAAACTACAAGAAGCGCATTGAAAAAGAGCGCAGCTTGTGGGGAGATGCGATCAAGGGCGATCTGGCTCTGAGTCTGCTGCCTGTGCTAGATGACTTCGACCGTGCGGTGGAGAACATGCCCGAAGATGGCACAGGCAAAGATTGGGTGAATGGTATCCTGTTAATTCACCGTAAATTGCAGCAGCAACTTGAAGCGCTTGGAGTTGAAGAGATCAGCGCCGTCGGTGAGGAATTTGACCCGGCCCTCCATGAAGCTGTGACCCATGAGGAAAGTGCCGATCACGAACCTCATCAGGTGATTGGTGTCGTACGCAAGGGCTACCGCCTCGGCGATAAGATTCTCCGCCCTGCCCTCGTCAGAGTAGCGAGTTAACAAGGCAAATTTCGTAGAGGTTTAGCGTGCTAACCGCCGATTGATTGTTATTGAGCATATCACCGGGTCTTTTTGACCCGTACACTTACTTAATCACGAAGGAGTAGAGACTATGGCGAAGATTATTGGCATCGATCTGGGAACGACTAACTCTGTCGCCGCAGTGATGGAAGGCGGTGAGCCAACAATTATTCCATCTGCGGAAGGCGGTCGTCTGTTCCCATCGGTCGTCGCTATGGATAAGAATGGTCAGCTTCTCGTCGGGCAGGTTGCCCGTCGGCAAGCTGTTGTCAACCCTGAAAACACAATTTTCTCGGTGAAGCGCTTTATGGGCCGGAAGTTCAACGACCCGGAAGTCAAGCGCGCGCTGGAGCATATCCCGTATAAAGTCACGGCGGCTCCAAATGGGGATATACGTATCGTGCTCGGCGGCAAGGAATATTCCCCGCCGGAGATTTCCGCGATGATCCTTCAAAAGATCAGAACAGATGCGGAAGCCTATCTGGGCACAAACGTCAGTCAGGCAGTCATCACTGTTCCCGCTTACTTCAACGATAGCCAGCGTCAGGCAACCAAAGATGCTGGCAAGATTGCCGGGCTGGAAGTGCTTCGCATTATCAATGAGCCGACCGCTTCGGCATTGGCCTATGGCCTCGATAAGAAGAAGGATGAGACGATTGCAGTCTACGACCTCGGTGGTGGTACGTTTGACATCTCGATTCTCGAAGTAGGCGATGGTGTCTTCGAAGTGAAGGCCACCAACGGCGACACCTTCCTCGGTGGTGATGATTTCGATCAGCGCATCATCGACTGGATTGCAGATGAGTTCCTGCGCGAACAGGGCATCGATCTGCGCAGCGACCGCCCTGCCCTTCAACGCTTGAAGGAAGCGGCGGAAAACGCTAAGAAAGAACTGTCGAGCAAGCAGGAAACTGAGATCAACCTGCCCTACATCACAGCCGATGCAGGCGGCCCCAAGCACCTGATCATGACGCTGACCCGTGCCAAGTTGGAACAGCTTACCGACGATCTGATTCAGCGCACTATTGATCCGGTCAAGAAGGCGATCCAAGATTCGAGCATTGACAAGAGCGCAATTGATGAAGTGATCCTTGTCGGTGGCATGACCCGTATGCCCGCTATCCAGCAAGCTGTCAAGAACTTCTTCGGCAAGGAGCCTCACAAGGGTGTCAACCCCGATGAAGTCGTAGCGCTTGGCGCAGCAATTCAGGCGGGCGTGCTCGGTGGTGAGGTGAAGGACATTCTCCTGCTTGACGTGACCCCCCTGACTCTGAGTGTCGAGACCCTCGGCGGTGTTGCTACCCCGATCATTGAACGCAACACAACTATTCCGGTCAGCAAGAGCCAGATTTTCAGCACGGCGGCGGATGGTCAGACGCAGGTTGAGATTCATGTTGTTCAGGGCGAGCGCCCGATGGCAGCCGACAACAAGAGTCTGGGCCGCTTCATTCTCGATAATATTCCACCTGCCCCGCGCGGCGTTCCACAGATCGAAGTGGCGTTTGACATCGACGCAAACGGCATCCTGAATGTCCGCGCGACCGACAAGGCAACGAACCGGTCACAGCACATCACCATCCAGCCATCGAGCGGCCTGACCGATCAGGAGATCGACAAGATGGTGAACGAGGCGAAGTCTCATGCCGCCGAAGATCAGAAGCGCCGCGAGCAGCAGGAAGCTCGGAATCTGGCGGACACCGCCGTGTATCAGGCCGAGAAGTCTCTGCGTGATTACGGCGATAAGTTGGGTGATGATGTGAAGAACCGCATCCAAACTCTCATCGATGAGACCAAGGAAGCAATCAACGCTAATAATGTTGATCAGATGCGTGAGAAGACTGACGCGCTCATCCGTGAGACGATGAGCATCGGCGAGCAGATGTACCAGCAGCAGCCTGGCGGCGACGGCAGTGGGCCTGACGGCACGACCTCAGGCCAGCAGACTCAACCCGGTGGTGAAGATGTCATCGAGGGTGAAGTCGTGGAATAGACGTAGGGCGCACGGTGCGATGCGCCCCCAAAGGCTTTCGAAAGTGCGTAGGGTTTACTTCTATTTCTACTCAACTGATTCGTATCGCCGGGATTACTAAAGTACAATCCTTCACGCGATCAGATAGTTAAGAGACCGACTAATTTAAGTATAAGTATCATCTGCGACCGCACCCTACGCGTAGTCGCAGATGTGCTTATGCCATAGAATTTTGGGCGATTGTGACTGCACTATGGTAACGAAGCGCGATTACTACGAAATATTGGGTCTCAGTCGGGGCGCGTCGTCAGAAGACATTAAACGCGCTTTCCGTAAGCGTGCCCGCGAGACTCACCCTGATGTAAATCAGGGCGATCCCAACGCGGCGCAGGCATTCAAAGAGGTCAACGAAGCGTACGAGGTACTCAATGATCCCCAGAAGCGCGCTGCCTATGATCGCTTTGGTCACGCCGGGGTAAATGGTGGATTTGGCGATCCATTCGGCGCTGGCTTTGACGGCATCGATATGTCGGATATCTTCGACATCTTTACAGGGGGCGGTTTCCGTCAGACACGCACGCGTCAAGCAACGCCCCGTCGCGGGCAGGATTTGAAGTATCGCCTTCAAATCAGCTTCGATGAAGCCATCTTTGGCACAGAGCAGGATATCGAATACGACCGCACTGAAATCTGCTCGGTATGCGATGGCTCCCGCGCAGAACCAGGCACATCGCCTACACGCTGCAACACCTGTGGCGGAACTGGAGAAGTCCGCAACATTCGTCAAACCTTCCTCGGTCAGATGGTCAATATCACGACCTGCCCGGATTGTGAAGGGCGCGGCGAAATAGTTACAACCCCTTGCCACGAATGTAATGGTCGTGGTCAGGTGCGCCGCACGCGCCGTCTCAAGGTGAGTGTGCCCGCAGGCGTCGATCAAGGCACGGAGATTCGCATCAGCAGCGAAGGCGAGCCTGGTCAGCGCGGGGGGCCTCCCGGCAATCTGTATATTGTAATCTCTGTCAAAGCCCATCCCTATTTCCAGCGTCGCGGCGATGATCTGCTGTTGAAGCTGCAAATCAATGTGGCTCAGGCAGCGCTCGGCCATACACTCACAGTTCCGGTTTTAACTCCCACCGGAGAGTCGGACGAGGAACTTCACATTCCACCGGGCACGCAGTCAGGCGAAGTATTTGTGCTCAAGAAGAAGGGCGTTCCCCGCTTGCGCCGCGATGGCACGCATAGCGGCTTTGGTGACTTACAGGTAATGGTCGATGTGAAGATTCCGACGCAGCTAACGGCAGATCAGCGCGCGCTGTTCCAGGATTTGAGCGCAACGTTGGGCGGTGCGGTAATCCCCCCTGCGCAGGAAAAGGGTTTCTTTGAGCGGGTAATTGGCTGGTTGGGCGGCGAATAACATACTCTCACGTAAGGAACAGTCCGCATGGGAACCAACACTCCCACAACACCTTCACAGCCAGATGCGGAGTCCCCTTCCCTAAACCGTAGATTTCCACAAACCTCACCTGTTGCACTGCGCCGTTGGCTTATTCCCGGCACGGTAGCTGCGATGGGGTTTGTCGTGCTTACCATACTGC
>Ga0209382_10006186_pt1 | contig 15431 bp, 17 predicted proteins | sample SoiMetdeltSBSDD5_FD_187599 | JGI IMG/M metagenome (GOLD analysis project Ga0209382, IMG submission 187599) | Bulk soil microbial communities from a Populus tree surrounding site in Tennessee, USA - Soil MetaG P. deltoides SBSDD5 (SPAdes) (version 2) | ecosystem: Environmental > Terrestrial >... | reverse complement strand
AGATGTTCCTGTGGGAGGACCCGAACGCCCCTGTGTATATCCGGGCGGAGCAGCCGGCCGCGGCCAGCCTCGGGATACTCATGGTGGTCTATGGCTATTTCGCTTACAGCTTCCGGCGTTATACGGGCGCGTCGGTGGTTATCAACGGCACTGGCCTCGCGACCCCGTCGTTCGCCTAGGCGGTAGCGGTGACTGCGCCTCTCACCTGGTCCATCCACGGCAACGACCGCCTTTCCGAGGTGCTGGAAAAGCTGGACGCCAACCTGGGCAAGCTATCGCGCAAGCTGGATCAGGTCGGCACCGACGCCCAGCAGATGGGCCGACACGTCGCTGATGTGCAGGCGCCGACACGACGGCTCGCCGGCGAGGCCGACCATGCCTCCGGGCGGGTGCACGCCTTGGGCGACAAGATGGCCGGAGTCGCGGCCCGGGCCGGGCAGTTGGCGGCCGGTATCGCCGCGTTCGCGGCCGTGGGTGCGGGTGCGCTTGCCGCGATCGGGTTGAAAACGGCGGCCAGCAACGAGCAGGCCATGGTGTCCTTCACGGTGCTACTCGGCTCAGGCAAGAAGGCCAAGGACTTCCTCGAGCAGCTGGAGGCGTTCGCCGCCCGCACACCCTTCGAGTTCCCCGAGCTGCGCACCGCCGCGTCGAAACTGCTTGCGGCCGGGTTCGCGGCAAAAGACGTGATCCCGTTCATGACCCGCCTCGGCGATGCCACCTCGGCCATGGGCACCGGCTCGGAGGGCATCGGGCGTGCCGTGTACGCGTTGCAGCAGATGCGCTCGGCGGGCCGGGTCACCTTGGAGGATTTGAATCAGCTCACCGACGCGGGGATCCCCGCCCTGGATGCGATCGCGGCGAAGCTGGGCACCACCCAGGCCAAAGTCCGCGACATGGTGTCCGCGGGCAAGCTGTCCCCGGACACGGTGTTCTCGGCGATCCTGGAGGGCAAGGGCAAGCTTGCCGATTTCTCCGGGTTGATGGATGAGCAGTCCAAGACGTTCCTGGGCAAGCTTTCCAACCTCAAGGACACCGCGAACAAGACCCTGGGGAAGTTTTTCGGCCCGAGCCTGGATGCGATGAAGCCGGCGCTGGACGCGTTGACCGCCAACATCGATCCGGTGTTCGCCAAACTACGCGAGATGGGCAAGCGGGTCGGTGACATCTTCAAAGACTCCGACGTTCCCAGCCGGTTGATGACCTCGCTGCGCGAGCTGGGTGAGAAGGTGTTGCCGACGTTGCGGGAGGCGTGGGACCGGGTCGTGGGCACCCTCGAACGCAACAAGGAAGGCTTGGAGAAGCTGGGCCGGTTCATCACCGACTTTGTGGTACCCGCGTTGGGTTCGGTACTGGTCGTGTCCATTGATGCGGTGGCCCGCACCTTGCAGGTGGTCATCGAGGTTTCGGCCCGGGTGGTCGACGCGATCAAGTTCATGACCCAAATGTTCCTGGCCAACATGAAACTCATCCTTGACGCGTCGGTGATGACCTACGGCTGGGTGCCGATCCTGGGCGACAAACTCCGCGAGGCGCAGGCCAAGTTCGACACGTTCGCCGGCAACGTCATGTCCAAGCTGAACGGGTTGGACGGCAAAACAGTTGACGTGTATGTGCGGGCCAACCTGCTGGGGTCTTTCGCCGCGGCGGCTGGGTCGGGTACTGGTCGTGCCTCTGGCGGGCCGGTGTGGCCGGGTCAGGTGTACACGTGGCAGGAGCAAGGCCGGGAGGGGCTGATGCTGTCCGGCGGCTCCGGCACGGTGGTCAACAGCCAGGACATGCGCTCGGCCCAGTCGGGCAGTGACGTCATCGTGGGGACGTTGCGGGTGGTGCACGAGACACCGTCCGGCACGGTGATCCGCGAGGAGCTGCTGCAGCTCAAACGGCAGCGCGGCCTCCCGCGTCTCGGCTTCGAGGCGTAGCCCAGCCTGGGCCGTGTGATCAAGGACGGAGGGGGGCAACCACATCGGTTGCCCCTTCTTGAACCTAGTGGAAATTTCGACTAGGTCTCAGTCGTCGTCGGGGTCGCACTCCCCGTCCTGCACCTGCGGTGCGAGCCGTGCACCGCTCTCGCAGATCTTCTGCATGCTCGACGTGGTCATCCCCGTCAGCTGCGCCAGCTTGCGTTGCGAGAACACCGCGGTGGCCGCGCGAGCCTCGATGTCCCGGTACTCGGTCACGATGCGCACCACCTGGCGCAGGGTGCGCAACAGCCTGCCCAGCGCCGCGATCCGCTGCAGCGGGCCCATCGGCACGACGTGGGCCATGAGCGTTCCGGCGAGCTGTTCGGCGATCTGCTCATCGGTTGTCATCATCGGGCTCCTCAAGTTGCTTGTCCCACAACCAGAACGGGTCACGCGGCCGGTAATCGTGTTCCTCACGGCGCCGGTCCAGGCGCTCCCGCACCCGGGCGGCCCGCCGCCGGTTACGCCAGCCCGCCCTGCCGTTGGCGGGACGATCCGAATACCAGCCGCGGCGTCTCACCCGAGCCGCCTTGGCCGACGCTGGCCCTGCGAGGGCGGCCGGGGTGTCTCGGTGACGATCTCGACGGCCGGGAGCAGATCCCACCCGTCGACCACCAGCAGCCGATCCGCCTCACCCGCGCAGATGGCCGCCAGCGCGTCAGCAACGGTCCCCGCGATGCTGGCCACGCAATAGCCGCGTTCGCTCGCGTAGCGGCCCATCAGGTCGATGCGGGCCGCACGGAACCGGCTGTCGGGGACGAGCAGCACCGCCCGCAGTGAGACCGAGCTCGGCATCACCCTGCCCGGTCGGGGCGACCCGTCGGCGCGCGCCTTGGCGGCCTTCACAGCCTCCCGGGCGAGGGCTTGCGCCGCCGCCTTGTCGAGCAGCTGCGCAAGCCCAGCAACCGAATAGGTCATGACTGCTCGCCTTCGCACAGCCACGCCAGCAGCCGCTCGCACGTCTGCGTGGAGTCGTCGAAGACGGTCAGCGCGTTCATCGCGATGACCAGCTTGGCGACGATGGGGCCCAGCTCGGCCTCGGGCGCGTGGATGGCGACCTGGATCACGACGCCGGTCACGACTCGTCCAGGGCGCGCGAAAGCCCGTCGACGAAGCCATCGGCGTAGCCATCGGCGTACGCGTCCTTGGTGGCCTTCAGCTTCTCGTCGATGCGGGCCACCAGATCCCGGCATTCCTGCCGCACCTCGTCGTCTGTCTCAGGTGAGACAGTCACGGGGAACCTGTTCAAGATCGCGTCGGTCTCGCGGGCGGTCAGCGAACCGGCGTGGGCCCACCGGATCAACCGCTGGGATGCCTCGGCGCGAGAGATCTCGCTGACGGGGATGACGCTCGCGGTGATCGCCTCGATCGCGGCGTTGATCACGGGATGGCCGGAGTCGTATAGATCGGGATTGTTGGGTACCTTGGACATCAGCCGGACCTCTCTTCCGGTCAGGCCCTGGAGCACGGTGTTCGCTACACCGCCAGGGCCGCTTTTATCTGGCCCCTAGAGGAGTTTTCGCAGGTCACGTGCTATATAACAACTAGCGCCATACTCGCCTGGCCGAGCTGCTATGCGCGGCCGCCGGGGTGTCCACGGTGAGCCGCCACGAGGTCTCCCGCTGGGAGAGGGGCGAGCGCCTGCCCGCTCGCGCCTGGCTCGGCTGGCTCACCCAGGTGCTGGGCGGGCCGCTGCCCGAGCCGGTCCGCACCATCAGCGCGCGCGAGGTGCGGCGCTGGAGATTCCTGCACGCTCAGCTACGGCGCGGGGCGCGCCGCGCACACCTGGGAGGCGATCGGCTAGCTTCAGAGGCATGAATGATCGGGTTCATCCGGTCGACCGCGAAAACCTCCGTTCTCGGTTAAGGCAGGAGCTGGCGACCTTCCTTGCGGTTCAGCGGGGGCACATGACAGATATCGACGACGATCTCTTGCCGCTGGCGGAGGCGATAGAGGCGTTCGTCCTCGGTAGAGGCAAGCGCCTGCGTCCGGCCTTTGCCTTTTGGGGGTACCGGGGAGCGGGCGGCAAGGACGACGACAGAGTGATCACCGCCGTGGCGACGCTGGAGCTCGTCCAGGCGAGCGCGCTGATCCACGACGACCTTATGGACGCCTCCAACACCCGCCGCGGCGAGCCGTCGTTGCACCGGCGTTTCGGGTCGCTGCACAGCGCGAGCTCGTGGCTGGGCGACCCGGAACAGTTCGGCGCGGCCGCTGCGATCCTGCTCGGCGACCTTTGCCTGGTCTGGTCGGACGAGATGCTGGAGTCCAGCGGGCTCGACCCGGCGACGGTGGCCCGCTCCCGGCCCGTGTTCGACCGCATGCGCAAGGAGGTGATGCTCGGCCAGTACATGGACGTCCTGTCGCAGGCGCGCGGCGACCGTTCGGTGCGCCTGGCAAGCCTCGTGGCACGGTACAAGACCGCCAAGTATACCGTGGAGCACCCGCTGCTGTTCGGTGCCGCGCTCGCCGAGGCCAACCCGGTGATCAACGACGCCTACTCGGCGTTCGGGCTGCCGCTGGGCGAGGCGTTCCAGCTGCGCGACGACGTGCTGGGGGTGTTCGGGGATCCGGTGCTGACCGGCAAGCCCGCCGGTGACGACCTGCGCGAGGGCAAGCGGACCTACCTGACCGCGATGGCGTTCGAGAACGCGGCCTGCGCCGCCGATCGGGAGCTGCTGGCGCGCTCGCTGGGCAATCCCCTGCTCGACGAGGCGGCGGTCATGCGGGTGCGCGAGGTGATCCTGCGCTCGGGGGCGCTTGAGGCGACGGAGGCCCGCATCGAGCAGCTGACCGCCTCAGCGCTGGCCGCGCTCGACGCGGTGGAGCTTGCCGAGGGGGCCGGGACCGTCCTGCGCGAGCTGGCCGAGGTGTCCGTCTACCGCAAGACCTGACGGAACGACTCGTAGTGGTCGGTGGTGTAATAGATGTCGCCGCCACGGCCCACGACGAGGCGGCGCGCCCCTCGGTCGCGCGAGCCCGGGGTGGGCACGGTGTACTCGCGGTAGTAGCCGCGCTGCTGCTTGGGCAGCAAACCCTCCAGGTTGCCAAAGGTCGACCCGTCCTTGTCGTACGGGAACGGGCCACCCTTGTCGATAAGCTCCAGCGTGGCAACCGCCTCCTTGGGCAGCTCCTGCACCTTGACGGTGGGCAGGCCAGAGACCGGCGTCGCCGCGCCCGCCGGCGCCTGGGCGGTGCCGGTGTCCGGGCGGGCAAAGTGGACGATCAGCGTCACGGCCGCTATCACCGCGACCACGAGCGCCACCGCGGCGGCGACGTAACCGAGCCTGGGTCGCATAGGGCCGAACGATACCGTCGCGCATTGCCACCCTGCCGCCGCCGGCGTTCGGGACTGATCATCCGGCAAACACGGGTTATCGTGTGCCGGATGATCAGGTACGATCGCCGGCTCCCCTGGCGGCAATGCCCGCGCGTTGCTTTGCACGCGCAGAGTGTGGCTGCCGCCGGAGCCGGAGTTGTGCTTGCGGTCTCGGCGTGGCTGGCGGGCGCCCTGCCCTCGGGCGACCCGGCCGGCTGGACGGTGTCCTATGTGGCCGGCCTGGTGTGCTGGGTCGTCGGCGGGGCCGGGATCGCCCTCGCGTGGGTGAAGGCGCCGGCGCCGCTGTGGGTGAAGTCCGCCTGGGCGCTGCCGCTGGTGTTCTCCCCGCCGCTGGGCTCACGTGACATCTACGCTTACGCGTGCCAGGGATGGTTGTGGCTCAACGACTTTGACGTCTACTCGATGGGCGTGGCCGATGCGGGCTGCCCGTGGACGGCCTCGGTGCCGCAACTGTGGTGGCACACCCCGACCCCGTACGGCCCGCTGGCCGTGGCGCTGTCGGGGCTGGCGGCGGCGACCGGCAGCCAGCTCGGCGCCGTGGCGGTGCTGCGGGCGCTCGCCATCGCCGGTGCGGCGGTTGTGGCGTGGGCGCTGCCGAAGCTCGACGGGCGGCCGGAGGTGCTGCTCATGGGCGTGGTCACGCCGCTGGTGGCGGTGCACGGGATCTCGGGCGCGCACAACGACATGCTTGTCGCCGCCGGCATCGTGGGCGGCCTGGCCGCGGCGCGCGGTGGCAAGGCGATGGTGGTGGGGGTCGCGATCGCGCTCGCCGTCGCCATCAAGGTGACCGCCATCGTGGCGCTGCCGTTCCTGCTGATCATGGTAGGAAAGCGTTGGTGGATAACGGTTTTGACGGCATTGGCGAGCTTCGCCGGGGTCACGGTCGCGACCGGCCTGGGGTTTGGCTGGGTCAACGCCCTGCGCAACACCGGCGAGCTGGTGCAATGGAGCTCCGTCCCCACCGCTGTCGGCATGGCCATCGGATACCTGGTAGGCCCGCAAGCCGTCCCCATCGCCCGTGCCGTGGGGCTGATCGCCCTCGCCCTCATCGGCATCGCCCTGCTGCGCATGGCCTGGCGCGGCCGCCCGATCGCCGCCTGCGCCTGGATGCTGGCGGCCACCGCGCTGCTGGGGCCGGTCTTCTACCCCTGGTATGCCCTGGCGCCTTTGGCCGTGCTGGCGGCCGTAAGGGTACCGCCGAAATGGCTTATAACGGCCACGCTCATATGCACCTTCCTCACGCTGCCCAACGGGCAGGGGATTCCGGCGCTCACCAAGGCTCCCGGAGCCTATGCCGTGACGGCCGTCCTGATCGCCGCCGCGATTATGACGCTCAGAAGGCGACGGCCTGGGCCCGCCGCTTGACCTCGCGTGCCTTGTCGCCGCCGAGCGCTTCGGCGGGCGTCCCCGGCAGGGTGTCATCGGCGGTGTAAAGCCACCTCAGCGCCTCTTCATCGGTGAACCCCGCGTCGTGCAGCAATGTCAACACGCCCGGGAGGTGCTTGAGCACCGTTTCGTTGCGGACTAGCTCCGCCGGCACCTGCCGGACCCCGTCTCGCTGCACGGCGATCAGGGAACCCTCCTTGATCAACCGATGGACCTTGACGATGGAGATCTCGAGTCGCTCGGCCACATCCGGAAGGGTCAGCCAACGCGCATTTTCGGTCACGTTTACACCTTGCCACGCCCCGGAGGCGAAGACACATATGAAACCCTGGCAATCCCCGTCAGCCGACGTCACACCCCATCCGACCTCGGACGCGACGCCTTAACGCGGCGGGGTGTACGACGATGGCCATCCACTGACTTAGACTCGCCAGCAATGGATACTCAGGTGGCCGATCCCCTTCTGGGGGCCCTAGTCGACCAGCGCTACCGCGTCCGTGCCCGCGTGGCCAAGGGCGGGATGGCGACGGTCTACACGGCGCTTGACGAGCGGCTCGACCGGACCGTCGCCTTGAAGATCATCCACCCGAACCAGAGCAACGACGCCTCGTTCGTCGACCGGTTCACCGATGAGGCCAAGACCGTGGCCCGCCTCACCCACCCCAACGTGGTCGCCGTCTATGACCAGGGCACCCACGCGGGCCTGCCATACCTGGTGATGGAGTATGTGCGCGGCCGCACGCTGCGCGAGATCCTCGCCGAGCGCCGGCGGCTGACACCCGCCGAGGCCCTGGCCGTGATGGAGCAGGTGCTTTCGGCCCTGGCCGCGGCGCACCGTGCCGGCCTTGTCCACCGCGACGTGAAGCCGGAGAACGTGCTCGTCGCCGAGGCGCCGAGCGGCACCAGCCTGGTCGACGCCGTGGTGAAGGTGGCCGATTTCGGGCTGGCCCGCGCGGTCGAGGCCTCGGCGGAGGACCCGGAGGCCGGCCAGCTGATGGCGACCGTCGCCTATGTGGCGCCCGAGCTGGTCGCTGACGGTTTCGCCGATCCCCGCAGCGACGTCTACAGCGCCGGGGTCATGCTCTTCGAGATGCTCACCGGGCGCGTGCCGTACGACGGCGACCGGCCCGTCGACGTGGCGTGGCAGCACGTCGACCGCGATGTGCCGCCGCCCTCGCGTTACGTTGCCGCCCTCCCGCCCTCCATCGACGGCCTTGTCGCGTCGGCCACCCGGCGCGACCCGGCCGCGCGGCCCACCGACGCCGGAGCAATGCTCGTCGCCGTGCAGGCCGCCCGGGAGGGGTTGGCCGGCGGCAACGCGGTCACCCAGATCATGCACCCCATCGCCGCGCCCACCATGGTCGTGGCGCAGCAGCGCCCGTCGTGGGCGCGGCTGCCCGCCACGGCGCCGGCCCGGCCGCGTCCGGCGCGCCGCAAGCAGACGACCATGGTCGACCAGCTGCGCGACCTCCACGGGCAGATCATCTCGTCGCGGCGCGGGCGGCAGGCCCTGGGCGCCGCCCTGATCGGCCTGCTGGTCCTGCTGCTGCTGGGCGGCTGGTGGTTCGGGTTCGGGCGCTACGACGCCACGCCCGACCTGCTGACCCTCACCCGCGACCAGGCCGTCTCCAAAGCGCAGCTGGCCGGGCTGCAGGTGAGCTTCGCCGAGGGCGTGTTCCGTGAGGACGTCCCGAAGGACACCGTGCTCAGCCAGGATCCCGGTCCTGGCGGCCGGATAGTCAAGGGCGGCACGATCAGGCTCACCCTGTCGAAGGGGCCGGAGCGGTATCAGGTACCCAACGTGGTGGGCAAGAGCAAGGAGGCGGCGACCACCGAGCTTCAGGCCAACCCGTACCAGTTGCAGGTCGCCGGCGTGCAGGAGCGCTATGACGACCTCTCCCCCGCCGGCACGGTGCTGGGCACCAACCCCGAGGTGGGCAAGCCGATCGCGCCGGGCGCGCAGATCACGCTGATCGTCAGCAAGGGCCGTGCCCCGATCACGGTACCGATGGTGATCGGCATGCAGTATGCGGAGGCCTTGGCGCTGCTGCAGAGCCTCAACCTGAAGGTGACGCACGAGGTCGTGGCCGACACCACCAAGCCGCAGGGCGAGGTGCTCGAGCAGACGCCGCCCGGCGGCTCGGGTGTGGAGAAGGGCACCGAGGTCAAGCTGAAGATCAGCAATAACGTGAACATGGTGGGCATGCCCAATGTCGTGGGCGCGGGGTGCGGCGACGCCCGCAATGCCTTGCAGGGCATGGGGTTGCAGGTCCAGGTCGAGGGCGGCTTCATCGCCGAGCACTTCGGCAAGGTGGTCAGCCAGCAGCCCGAGGCGGGCAAGCCCGTGCAGCAGAACGGTACGGTCCGCATCACGTGCCAGCAGTGATGAAGGTCGGCGTCCACGCCGGCGAGAAACACAGCGCCGACATTGCCCTGTTCAGGGACTTGCGCACCGAGGGCGTTTAGGGCACCCTTACCTAAGTAAGGCTCCCCTCACGGCAAGGTAAAACCAAAGGTGTACGTGTGTATCTGCGCAAGGGTTCGCGAGTCCGAGGTCCGCATCGCGATCCAGCTCGGCGCCCGATGTGAACAGAGCGTAGGCGACGCCTGCGGTGCCGGTACGGGCTGCGGCAGCTGCCTTGACCGGATATGCGACATGCTCGAGGAGGAAAGCCTAGACACGCGGGCGGCTCTAGCCGCCTGATAGGGGCACACGACGGCGTAGCGTAAATTACGGAGCTATGCAGGGGAACGCGCGCGTCATCGAGTTTCTCAACGAGCAGCTCACCGCCGAACTCACGGCCATCAACCAGTACTTCCTGCATGCCAAGATGCAGGAGAACTGGGGTTACACGAGGCTCGCCAAGTACACCCGGCACGAGTCGATCGACGAGATGCGCCATGCGGAGACCCTCACCGAACGCATCCTGTTCCTAGAGGGCCTGCCCAACTACCAGAAGCTGTTCGCGCTGCGCATCGGCGAGACCGTCAAGGAGCAGTTCGAGTGCGACCTGAAGGTCGAGGTTGAAGCGGTCGAGCGGCTGCGCAACGGCATCGAGTACATGCGCTCGGTCAGTGATGTGACCTCGGCCAACATCTTCGAGGACATCCTCAAGGACGAGGAGCACCACATCGACTACCTGGAGACGCAGCTGGGCCTGATCGCCGCCATGGGCGAGCAGCTCTACTTGCAGAACGTCACCGAGCACCCAGAATCTTGAGAAGTACTTCGATGGCGCGGTCAGCGGCCGCGTCATCGACGTCCAGGTGGGTGATGAGCCGCAGGCTCGCGGGCGCGGTCGCCACCACCAGCACGCCCTCCGCACGCGCCTGCGCGGCCGCCGCGGGAGCGTCGACACCGTCGAGATAGACGAGGTTGGTTCCGCCCCATCGGCTCCACGGCTCCAGCGCCTTGGCCATCCGCTCGGCGCGCTGGTGGTCGAGGGCCAGCCGGTCGATGTGGTGATCAAGGGCGTGCAGCCCGGCGGCCGCCAGCACCCCGACCTGCCGCATGCCGCCGCCCATGCGCTTGCGGATGCCGCGGGCCCGCTCAATGTCGACGGTGCTGCCGATCACGAGCGATCCCACCGGCGCGCCCAGGCCCTTGGAGAGGCAGACCGAGATCGTGTCGAAGAGCGCGCCATAGGTGGAAAGCGGGACCCCGGTCACGATGTGGGCGTGCCAGATCCTGGCGCCGTCGCAGTGCAGCCTGATCCCGGGGAACCGCAATGCCTCCAATGTGGACAGCGGGATCACCACGCCGCCTGCCAGATTGTGGGTCTGCTCGACGGCGATGGCGCGCGTGGGCACCTGGTGATAACCGGCCGGGCGGATCATCGCCGCGATCACCTCGGGCGACGGGTCGCCCCCGGCCGCGGCCCACGTGCGGGTGGAGATGCCGCCGATCACGCCCGCAGCACCCGCCTCATAGGTCACCACATGCGCGTCGGCGTCGCAGATCAGCTCCTCGCCCGGCGGGACGAGCAGCTGCAGCGCGATCTGGTTGGCCATCGTGCCCGACGGCGTGAACAGGGCCGCCTCGTGCCCGAACATGCCGGCCACGCGCTCCTGCAACGCCAGCACCGTCGGGTCGTCGGCGAAGACGTCGTCGCCCACCTCGGCCGCGGCCATCGCGGCCCGCATCTCCTTCGTGGGCCGGGTCACGGTGTCCGAGCGCAGGTCGACGACGTCAGCCACGCAGCATCTCCGCGACCAGGAACGCCAGCTCGAGCGACTGCTGCGTGTTCAGGCGCGGGTCGCACGCCGTCTCGTAGCGGCCCGGCAGGTCCTCGTCGACGAGCGCCTGCGCGCCGCCGAGGCACTCGGTGACGTCCTCTCCGGTCAGCTCGACGTGGATGCCGCCCGGGTGCGAACCCATCATCTTGTGCACCTCGAAGTAGCCGAGCACCTCGTCGACGATCCGGTCGAAGTGACGGGTCTTGTACCCGTTGGACGACTCGTGGGTGTTGCCGTGCATGGGATCGCACTGCCACACCACCTTGGCGCCGCTGTCGCGCACCGCCTCGATGAGGGCTGGAAGCCGGTCGCGGACAAGGTGATTGCCCATGCGGGAGATGAGCGTCAGCTTGCCCGGGGTGTTGTGCGGGTTGAGCATCTCGCACAGGCGGCGCACGTAGTCGGGCGTGGTGCCCGGACCGAGCTTGACCCCGATCGGGTTGGCCAGGCGCGAGACGAAGTCGAGGTGGGCTCCGTCAAGCTCGCGTGTGCGCTCCCCCACCCATAGGAAGTGGCCGGAAAGCCCATAGGCGTGGCCGTTGACGACGCGGGTCAACGCCCGGTCGTACTCGATCGCCAGGGCCTCGTGCGAGCAGTAGAGCGTGACCGTGCGCAGGGCCTCCTCGTCGGTCATGCCGCACGCCTTGATGAATGCCAGCGCCCGGTCGATCTCGCGGGCGATCGCCTCGTAACGCTCGCCGAACGCCGACGTGCGCACGAAATCCCGATTCCAGTCGTGCACGGCGTGCAGGTCGCCCAAGCCGCCACCCAGGTACGCACGCAGCATGTTCATCGCCGCGGCGGCGTTGGCGTACGCGCGGATCATCCTTTGTGGATCGGCGACGCGTGCCTCGGGCGTCGCCTTCAGCGAGTTGATCATGTCGCCGCGATACGCGGGCAGGCCCAACGCATCGGTCTGTGACGATCTAGGCTTGGTGTACTGCCCCCCCACCCGGGCCACCTTCACCACCGGCAGCGAAGCGCCATAGGTGAGCACCACCGCCATCTGCAGCAGGGTGCGAGCGTTGGCCAGCAGGTGCGCCTCGGTGTTGTCGTCGAACGTCTCGGCGCAGTCGCCGCCCTGCAGCAGGAAAGCCTCGCCCTCGCACACCATCGCCAGCCGCCGCGTCAGCTGGTCGACCTCGTAGGGCGCCACGATCGAGGGGACCGACTCGAGCACGCCGCAGACCGCCCGGACCTCCGAATAGTCCGGCCACGGCGGCATCTGGGCGCGCGGCAGGTCGCGCCACTTGTCCAGGCCCAACGCCTCCGCCTCGGCGGGGTCGGTCGTCGGGCGGCTCACGGCCACCCGGTCCTCGTGCCATTCGCGCATGGTCAATAGACTACGGCGGCGATTGCGATCTCACGGCACCGCGTTGCGCACCCTGAGACCATTGACACTCATTCCCGTAGCAGCAGATCAACGCCCGGCCCGGTGAGGAGGCTGGCTGGCCGGGTCGGGCGTTGACGGGGGTTTCGTTGCCTCTGTCGGAGCCGGGGCGACCCTCGGGGAAGGATCGGGTCACCCCGCCCCGGCCGCCGGAGGGGGCCGCAGTGCGACCGACGACGGATTCTCTACCGGGTGACCGCTGGCGCCGGGGTGCGGGCTTCGCGGCGTGTGTAAAGGATCGGGCTGGCGGTCACGCCAAGAGTGGCGACGAGCGCAACCGCGTGCAGGAGCGGGTCGGCGATGGGCACGAAGGCCGGCACTGCCGCGGGCACCTGCACCAGGGCGATGAGAGCGAAGAGCCAGGCGAGGTGGCGGCCACGCGCCTGGGTGAAGGCCGTCCAGATCGAAGCGGCCGTTGAAACGGCAAGCAGGGGTGGCGCCGTTCCAAGGACCGTGACTGCACGCCGCATGGCTCCTCCAGGGAAGAGATGGGGCAAACTCCCTGGTAAGAAGCGTATGGCCGTTCGTGAAGCGACCGGAACCCCTTATCACATGAATGAGTGAAGTGCCAGGTGGCAGATGTCTACAGGTCATACGCCACTCGGTGGAACGGTTGGTACAGGCCCACTTCCGCCCCACCAGGCAACCTGATCCACGCCACCTCGCCCCACCCCTGTTTCGATGGCGCGTGGACCACCTCGACGCCCCCGGCCATCAGGTCCGCCAGCGTCGCCGCAAGGTCGTCGCACATGAAGTAGAAATCCGACCCGCCGCCTCGCTCGGCCGGGTGCACGCCCACCTCGGCCGGCGGTAGCTTGAAGATCAGCCAGCCCTCGCCGTCGTCGTCCACGTAAGGAAAGTTGAGCACTCGCGCAGGAAGGCGCGGTCGGCGTCGGGGTTCTCGCTGTGGAGCAGCAAGTGCACGGCATTGATCATGTGCTCAGGTTATCGGTTCTGCTCCGCGATTTCCCGCGCTCGGTCACGCGCCGCCTCGAGCGCGGCGAGCAGCGCCGCCCGCACGCCGTGGTTTTCAAGCTCCCGGATCGCCGAGATGGTGGTGCCCGCCGGGGAGGTGACCGCCTCGCGCAGCTTCACCGGGTGCTCGCCGGAGTCACGCAGCATGATCGCCGATCCGATCGCGGTCTGCACGATCAGGTCGTGCGCCGCTTGCCGCGGCAACCCCAGCAGGATACCCGCGTCGGTCATCGCCTCCACGAGGAAGTAGAAGTACGCGGGGCCCGAACCGGACAGGGCGGTGACGGCGTCCTGCTGGCTTTCCGGTACCCGGATAGTCCTGCCGAGCGGCGAGAACATCTCCTCCGCCAGCGCCAGGTGGTCCACCGTCGCATGTGGACCGGCCGAGATCGCGGTCATCGCCTCGTCGACAAGCGCCGGCGTGTTGGTCATGACGCGGACGATGGGCGTGCCCTCCGTGAGCCACTTGGTGAAGAAGCTCGTCGGCAGGCCGGCGCACAGTGAGATGAGCAGCTTGCCGGGCGGGATGTGAGGGCCCAGCTCGGCCATGAGGGCCGCGGCGTCCTGCGGCTTGACCGCGATCGCCAGCACGTCGGCCGTTGCCGCGGCCTCCAAATTGCCCATCACCCGCACGCCGTAGCGCTCGCGCAGCTGCTCCGCCCGCTCCTGCCGCCTCGCCGTGGCCACCAGCCGGTCCACCGGCCAGCCCGCCTTGATCAGCCCGGAGAGGAGCACCTCGCCGATCTTTCCGGCGCCTACCACCGCGATGGTATGCATACCAACCTCATCTCCCCTATTTCGAGTGCCGCTATTTCGCAGTGCCGCCGCCGGCGTTCGGGACTGATCATCTGGCAAACACGGTCGTCGTCTGCCAGATGATCAGGCACGATCGTTGGCTTCCCCTGGCGGCACTGCCACGGCGCCGGAGGCGACGCCAGCAGTTCAGGTCACCCGAAGAAAACTTCGGCTTCGGCGTATCGGTGCGGGGGTACCGTCTTGAGCTCCTTGGTCGCCTCGATCAGCGGTACCCGGACGATCTCCGTGCCCCGCAAAGCGACCATCTTGCCCCAGTCTCCCTCGTGCGCGGCGTCGATCGCCTGCAGACCGAAGCGGGTGGCCAGCACGCGGTCGAAGGCGGTGGGGGTGCCCCCGCGCTGGGTGTGACCGAGCACGACGGCGCGGGCCTCCTTGCCGGTGCGCTTCTCGATCTGGTTGGCCAGCCAGTTGCCGATTCCGCCCAGGCGCATGTGCCCGAAGGAGTCAAGCTCACCGGTCTGGGTGACAAGGTCGCCGTCGGTCGGCATCGCGCCCTCGGCGATCACCACGATCGGGGAATAGTCAATCTTGAAGCGGTGGTCGACGTGCGCGACGACCTTCTCCAGGTCGAACCTCTGCTCGGGGATGAGGATGACGTTGGCGCCGCCGGCGAGGCCCGAGTGCAACGCGATCCAGCCCGCGTGCCGTCCCATGACCTCCACGACCACCGCGCGGTGGTGCGACTCGGCGGTGGTGTGCAGGCGGTCGATGGCCTCCATGGCGATGTTGACCGCGGTGTCGAAGCCGAACGTGAGGTCGGTGGCGTTCAGGTCGTTGTCGATCGTCTTGGGCACGCCGATGACCTTGACGCCCAGCTCGTCGAGCTTGGTGGCGACGCCCAGCGTGTCCTCGCCGCCGATGGCGATCAGGGCGTCGACCCCGTGGGTGGCAAGGTTCGTCTTGATCTTCTCGACCCCGCCCTCGATCTTGAAGGGGTTGGTCCTCGACGAGCGAAGGATGGTGCCGCCGCGCGGCAGGATCCCCCGCACCTCGGGCACGCCCAGCGGCTTGGTCAGGCCCTCGAGCGGGCCCCTCCAACCGTCCTTGAACCCGATGAATTCGTGACCGTAGACCTCGACGCCCTTGCGAACGACTGCACGGATGACCGCGTTAAGACCGGGGCAGTCGCCGCCCCCGGTTAGTACGCCGATACGCATTTCTTTCTTCCTCCCGAATCAGGGATGCGAATAGGTGGCTCGGCGTCATTGCCGGTGCGGGCCGCTTGGGCACTATACCGAAACAATGGCGTCACCTTCGGATGAGAGCCCGGTATCTTGCCAGGTTATGCCGGGCATCGACCAATGCGTCGTGCCGCGCGCTCGACGCC